>Ga0209916_1000815_pt1 | contig 38922 bp, 27 predicted proteins | sample ThiBio_1000_plan_FD_183956 | JGI IMG/M metagenome (GOLD analysis project Ga0209916, IMG submission 183956) | Wastewater bioreactor microbial communities from Cape Town, South Africa - Thiocy_solids_2 (SPAdes) | ecosystem: Engineered > Bioreactor > Thiocyanate-remediating > Anaerobic-Aerobic ... | reverse complement strand
TCCGACGTCTTCCCCCCTCGCGGGGGAAGACAGACCGCGAAGCGGTCAGATGAGGGGGACGACACGCAAGAACGCCTTCGGGATTCGAGGAAGCCCCTCCGGGACACCCTGGACGTCGATGGCGGATTGACTCGTCCCCCCTCATCCGGCCCTTCGGGCCACCTTCCCCCGCGAGGGGGGAAGGCCGTTATGTCGATCGCGACGCCCTTATGGGACGGACTCTCACTCCTTGGTCACCGTTTCGTCCAGGTTCAGCAGGACGCGGGCGACGGCCGTCCAGGAGGCCAACTCGTCGGCGTCGACGCCCTGGGGAGCGGCGAGCAGCGGGGTCGGCGGGGCGTCGACGTCGAGTCCGGCCGCCTTGGCGGCGTCGAGGCCGCCGTCGCGGAAGCGGGCGAGCTGCGCGTCGCGATAGGCCAGCACGCGGGCGCGCTCGTCGTCGCGCGGCGGTCGGCCCAGGACGAGTTCGTAGCCGCGGTCGACGCGCGCCTCGGGCGTGGCCGCCTCGCGGACCAGCCGACGTCCCAGCGCCTGGGCGGCCTCCAGGAAGACGACGTCGTTGAGCGTCGTCAGCGCTTGGAGCGGGGTGTTGGACCGCTCCCGGCGCATGTTGGCGACCTCCGGCGAGGGGGCGTCCATGGTGGCGAACGCCGCGAACGGCGCCGTCCGCTTGATGAAGGTGTACAGCCCCCGGCGGTAGCGGTCGCCGCCCGTGCTCGGTTTCCACGCCTCCTGGCCGTAGGACAACGACGTCGCCCCCTCCGGCTGGGGCGGCTTGACGCTGGGGCCTCCCACCCGGTCGTCGAGCAGCCCGGCGGCGGAAAGCGCGACGTCTCGGATCGTCTCGGCCTCCACCCGGAACCGCGGGCCGCGCGCCAGGAGCTCGTTCCTGGGGTCGCGGGCGGTCTGTTCGACGGTCGCGCGGCTGTCCTGGCGGTAGGTGGCGCTGGTGACGATCAGCCGGTGCATGGCCTTCATGCTCCAGCCCCGGCGAGGGAACTCGACGGCCAGCCAGTCGAGCAACTCCGGATGCGTCGGCGGCTCCCCCTGGGTGCCGAAGTCGTCGGGGGTGGCGACCAGGCCGCGGCCGAAATACGTCTGCCAAAGCTGGTTCATCACGACCCGGCCGACCAGCGGGTTGTCCGGCGCGACCAGCCAGCGGGCGAACGTCAGCCTGTTCCGCGGCGCGTCCGGCGGCAAGGGGTGGAGCACGGCCGGCACGCCGGGCTCGACCGGATCCGCCGGCTTGAGGAATTCGCCGCGCTTGTGGATGCGGGTGACTCGCGCGTGCGCCGGGTCGCGCTCGCGCATGACCATGGTGGTCGCGAATTTCGGCTTCGACGCCCGCAAGGCGTCGATGGGCTTGCGGGCCTCGGCCAGTTCGGGAGCGATCGCCAGGTAGTGACTCGTCAGCGCCCGGGCCTGTTCGGGGGAGCGGCCCGCGGGGTCGACCAGCAGGATTTCCTCGATCTCGGCGGGGACGCCGGACGCCGAGGCGTCGGGGGCGTCGGTGACGGAGATGCGGAAGCGGCCGATGGTCGTCTGGTGGATGAACTCCTGGTGGAGCGTCAGACGGATCTCGGTCGGGCCGCCGTCGAGGTCGTCGGCCAGCGCGAAGACCGCGGCGTGGGACTTACCGACGGCCCCGGCGACGCTCCAGCCGGTGTCGGGCACGCCGTCGACGGCCAACGCCGCGGATCGGCCCTTGGGGGCGTAGTCCTCGGTGGCGCGGGCGAACTTCAGCGGCCGGGGGGGCTCGGTCGAGCCCTCGGGGCGGGCGGCGGCCTCCACCTCGGTCAAGAGGAAGTCGCCCACCGAGAACAACGGCGCGCGGCCGGGGCCGTTCTCCGGCAGGCTGGGGTCGGGGAGGACCTCCAGGCGGATCGCGCGGGCCTTCAAATCGGTCTTGAGGTCCACCTCGTAGACGTCGTTGTTGGGCTTGTCGCCGGAGACCAGGACCGAGCCGTCGGGGCGGACGGTCATCGTGGCGTTCTTCCGCGAGACGACCTTCACCGGCGGCGTCACGGTCCAGCGGACGGGATGGAGCGACTTCTCCCACGCCTCCGTCTTCGCCTGGAGCGACTCGGGCCCCTCGGCCGGGTATTGGGAGGGAAGCTCGGCCTCCAGGGCGAGGGCGCGGGTCTCGATCGCCTCGCGGCGGGCGGCGATCTCGGGGTCGGGGAGGGGGATCTCCGGTTCGTCGGCGTCGTTCAGGAACGCGAACATCTGGTAATATTCGCGCTGGGTGATCGGGTCGTACTTGTGGGTGTGGCACTGGGCGCACTGGACGGTGAGGCCCAGCCAGGTGGCGCCGGTGGTGGCGACGCGGTCGACGGTGGCGGCGAAGCGGAACTCCTCGACGTCGATGCCCCCCTCCTCGTTGATCATCGTGTTGCGATGGAAGCCGGTGGCGGTCAGTTGCTCGGGGGTGGGGTCGGGGAGCATGTCGCCGGCGATCTGCTCGACGGTGAAGCGGTCGAAGGGCATGTCGGCGTTGATGGCGTGGATGACCCAGTCGCGGTAGGGCCAGATGGAGCGTTGGCGGTCCTTCTCGTAGCCGTTGGTGTCGGCGTAGCGGGCGCGGTCGAGCCAGTGGCGGCCCCAGCGCTCGCCGTGGTGGGGGGAGTCGAGCAGGCGGTCGACGAGGCGTTCGTAGGCGTCGGGGCGATCGTCGGCGAGGAAGGCGTGGACTTCCGCGGGGGTCGGCGGCAGGCCGATCAGGTCGAGGCTCAGGCGGCGGATCAGGGTCCGGCGGTCGGCCTCGGGGGCCGGTTCGAGCCCTTCCTTTTCCAGCCTGGCCAGGACGAAGGCGTCGATCGGGTTGCGAACCGCGTCGGCGTGGGCGACGGCGGGGACGGTCTGGGGTTTGGGGGGGACGAACGACCAGTGCCCGTGGTCGTCGCTTTCGGCGGACGCGACCGGGGCGGGCCATTCGGCGCCCTGGTCGATCCAGGCGCGGAGGATCCCGACCTGCTCGGCGGTGAGCGGGTCGCCCTCGCCGTCGGGGGGCATGGCGGTGCTTTCGTCGATCCGCGCGACGGCCTCGATCAGGAGGCTTTCGGCGGACTCGCCCGGCACGATCGCCGGGCCGGAGTCGCCGCCGGCCATCGCTTTCTTGGGATCGTGCAGCGAGAGCCCCGCCTTGTGCTTCTTGGCGCCGTGGCAGCGCTGGCAGTCGCGCTCCAGGATCGGGGCGACGTCGCGCGCGAAATCGACCTGGCGGGTCGCCGCCGGCGGCAGTTCGACGTCGTCGTCATCGTCCGCGACGGCGGTCGCGGCCAGCAAGCTTGATCCCAAAATCAGGGCGAGTCGAAGCATGACGGCTGGTCCTCCGTTTTAGGGTCGATTATCGCGTCTGGGCGCGGAAAAAGCGATCCAAACCTCGCGACGACGGTTTTCGGCCTGGACCGGCGGGCGATTCCATGGAGAATGCCCCCCGCCAAGTCTGATCTACAAACCATGACGAAGCACGGAGCGATCGACACTGGAGGTCGGGGCGGGAAGCCCTTTCGGAATCCAGGGCCGGCGCCGTCATCCCCTCGCCCTGGGTCCCGACCGACAAGGAGGTTCGTCGTGACGCCGAGTCCTCAAGGGCGGCCTCGCCTCGCCGATCGGCGCGACCCCCGCCCGGGCCGGGTCTGGCGGTTCGACGCGCCCAGGCCCGCGAACGCCGAGCCGCGGGAGGGATCGCCGTCGTTCCTGTCGGTCGTGATCCCCGCCAGGGACGAGGCCGAATGCCTGCCCCGCCTGCTGGCGGAACTCGCCGCGACGCTTCGGCCGCTCCGCCTTGACGACGAGTCGCGGCTGGAAGGCTTCGAGGTGATCCTGATCGACGACGGCTCGACCGACGAGACGCCCCGAGTCCTTGACGAACTGGCGGCCGACTTCCCCGAGCTGCGGCCGATCCGCCTGCGGAACAACGCCGGCCAGTCGGCGGCCACCTTCGCCGGCTTCCGCGCCGCGAGGGGGTCGTGGATCGCCACCCTGGACGCCGACCTTCAAAACGACCCGGCCGACCTGGCGACCCTCTGGCGGGCGCGGTCGGGCTTCGACGCCGTCCTGGGCTGGCGCCGCGAACGCCGCGATTCCTGGAGCAAACGCCTGATCAGCCGCTGGGCCAACCGGGTCCGCAACGCCGTGTTGGGCCAGTCGATCCGCGACACCGGCTGCTCGACCCGGATCTTTCGTCGCGAACTGGCCGCGCGGCTGCCGATGTTCGACGGCGCGCACCGCTTCCTGGGCCCGCTCTTGCTGCGCGAGGGGGCGACGGTGGCGCAGGTCCCGGTGAACCACCGCGCCCGGCCGCACGGCGAATCGCACTACGACCTCCGCAACCGTTCGTTCCGAGTCGTCGTCGACCTGCTGGGCGTCGCCTGGCTGATGCGACGCGCGCCGCGGTTCGAGGTCTTCGAACGCGACGGGGGCCCGGCGGCGGCCGCGGCTCGCGGCGAACCGGCCGCGATCGGCGAGGCGCGCTGACCCATGGGGATTTTAGTCAACCCGTACTTCTGGATGGCGGTCGGCTTCGCGGGACAGGGGCTTTTCACGCTCCGGTTCCTGGTGCAGTGGCTGGCGTCGGAGCGTCGGGGCGAGGTCGTGATGCCGGCCTCGTTCTGGTGGTTGAGCATCCTGGGTTCCGCGGCGCTGCTCGCCTACGCGATCTCGCGGCGGGACCCGGTGGTGAGCTTGGGGCAGTCGATGGGTTTCGCGGTCTACGTCCGAAACCTGATGCTGGACAAGGGGGGACGGAAGGATACGGAGCGGGCCGCGACACCCGCGCCTCACTTCGACAAGATCGAGGCCGCCGCGGCGGCACCCTCGCGGGCCTGAGCCGTCGAGGTCGTCCGAACTCCCGGGAGCTTCTCCGATGTTCGCGTTCCTGACGAGGGCCGGCCGCGCCGCGCGACGCCGCCGCCGCCGACCGTCCCCCCGACTCGTCCTCCATGAGACGCTCGAACCCCGATTGGCCTTAAGCGCCTCCCCCTCGTCGATCGTCATGCAGTCGGCGACCGCGACCGGCCCGCGCTCCGTCGAGGTCCGGTACTCGGCCGACCCGACCGCGGCGGGACTCCCCTTGCGGTTCGGCGTCTACCGCTCCGCCGACGCGACGTTCGGGCCCGCCGACGAACTCGTCGCCACCTACGACGTCCCCGCCGCCGCGCTCGCGCCCGGCCGACACGACCTGACCGTCCCCCTGGCCGACGGCCTGCCGATCGACGTCGCCCGCCCCTACGTCCTGGTCGTCGCCAACCCCGACGCCCCGGGCGCGTCGACCGACCTGGCGCGCTCCGCCGCCTTCCGCAAGTTCACCATCGGCGTCGTGACCCACGGCGGGATCATCAACCCCAGTTGGACCCACGGCTCCCCCTGGCAACTCCAGATCGGCCGCCTGATGCAGCGCCAGGGCTACGACGTCGTCATCCCCTACGACTGGATCCGCGAGAGCAGCACCCCCGGCCGCGCCGCGCCCCAGGGGCCCAAGCTGGCCAACCAGATCGAGCGGCTGCTGGACAAGCTCCCCGCCGATACGGTCGTCGACCTGCACCTGATCGGCCACAGCCAGGGGACGGTGGTCAACATGGTCGCCCTCCAGAAGCTGGAGCAAGACGCGCCTCCCCAGTTGGGCGGGGGGTGGATCCAGGAGACCCTGCTGGATCCGCACGCGGCCAACAACAACGTCCCCGGCCAGATGGACACCTCGAACACGATCATCGGCGGGATCGCCCACTCGACGATCTTCAACTACCAGGCCGACGCCAAGGATCCCACCGTCGTGATCCCGACGAACGTCGACGAGGCCGACGTCTATTACCAGCACACCTACGTCCGCGACATCCACCTGATGACCCCCGGCGGCTACAACCTCTGGGGCCAGGTCCCCGTCCCCAACCCAGGCGGCGCGGAGGTCCACTACTACAACCTGACCGCCACCGGCGCCACCCACAGCGGCAACTCCGGGGTGCCGCTTTGGTATCGCAACTTCGTCGCCCCCACCCTCGCCGCCGGCTCGCCCTTGGTCCACGAACTGCGACTTGACGGGACCGTCGCCGACGCCTCCCCCACCCCCTGGCAGCCCACGACCGCGCTCGACCAGCGGGCCGCCGCCAACTGGGGCGTCGACCAACTCGTCGAGGGGGACCGCCCGATCTTCGCCGGTTCCGCCGCCCCCGGCGCGACGGTGCGGGTCTACGTCGGCCCGGCCTCGGACCTTTCCAAAATCCCCGTCCTGGCGACCACCACGGCCGACGCCTCCGGCGGCTGGACCGCGACGTCCATCCGCCCCCTCGCCCCCGGCCGCTACCGCGCCGTGGCGATGGCCTACTCCCGGGCGCTTCAGACCCGCCCCGCCTACGCCGTCGTCTCCATGACCCCCATGGGCGGCTTCTGGATCGGCCGCGACCCCCGCGCGCTCAAGGCCTGAGCGCGCGGCTCGGAAACCACGCAAGTGCGGGACGACATATGTCGTCCCCTCCCCCCCCCGGGAGAGGGTGGCCCGAAGGGCCGGGTGAGGGTCGTCGCGCTTCGGAGCGGGCGTCGGCGCGCGTCAGGCGCGACCGTCGCCACCCGCGAAGCGCCGCGACTCGCACCCGCCGCCCGGAACGCCACCCAACCGACTCGCCGAACCGGCGCCCCCGGGCCCCGATCGCGGCGAGTCGGTTCGGCGGCGGCGCCGTCATGCGCGCGGAGCGGGGACGTCCCCCTCGTCTTCCCCGCCGCCGCGCGCCGACTTGCGACGCAGCGCCAACAGACCCAAGAGCCCCGACGCGCACGCGCCCATGGCCAGCGACGACGGCTCGGGCACGGCCTCGTTAAAGGTGAAGTCGTCCATCGCGAAGCTATATGCGGGGTAGTCGCCGTAGTCGGCGTGGGGAGTGCCGCCGAAGGACGTGAACCTGAGCTCGTCGACGTTCTCGTAATCGAACGTGAAGAGAGTCGGCGAAGTGGCGCTCAGCGTGACCGTCCGATCATACTGGAGGGTTCCGCCCGAATACCCCTGGACCGTCACCTGGAGGTCGTCGTTCCAGGCCGCCGTCAGGTAGACGCTGTTGAAGGTGAAGGCCGACCCGCCGGAGACCGCCAGGATCTCCGCCGGTTGCCCTGACAGGTTGAAGGCCACGTTCGTCCCGCTCACGACCCCGGCCTCGTATCCCGAGGGATTGCCGGCGTAATGCAAGCCGTCGACCACGCCGAAGTCGCCCCAGTTCAGGCCTCCGTATCCATTTGGAATTACCAAGTAAATATCATTCGAGAGATCGATGTCGTCGAACGTCAACGTGTCGGCGCCGGCGGGCGCGGGAAGCGCGGCGACGGCGAACGCGACGGCGGCGAGCAACGGACCGATGGGCGAGTTAAAGCGAGGCATTACGTCCTCCTTTGCTTGGGGATCGTTCGTCTGACTCGAAGTCGGCGGCCAACGTCGTCCGCCGACGCTCTGGGATTCGAGCGCGAGCGCGACCCAACGCGGTCGCGCTTTCGGGGCTCGCCCGCGAGCGCGACGCTCGCGAACGCGGCGACGGCCGCATCGATTCCTCGGCGGAATCGGCCCTTGGCCTCGACGACGGGACGAGTCGTCAAAGCCGTCCGACGGGCGCGAAGCGGTCGCGGCCTCCCCGGGGACCGAGGCCCGCGCGAAGGCGCCCGGACCCGAGGCTCGTGAAGCCGTTCCCAAAAATCGTTCGTATCCATCGGCGACACGAACACGGCATCGCTTTACGATGCAATCCGCGCCTCGCGACCAGGAACAACGAGATCATATCTCAGACCGAGGATTCGATCAATCGAGTTGCGAAAAAGCGACGTCCGGTCCCGCTTGCGTCACGCGACGACCGAACCCGGCGGCGATCCGAGGAAGACCGACCGCGAGGAACGCTGCCGAAATAACTTCCGGGAATCCTCCGGGGTCGACTCGCGTGGCATCGAACCGTAAATCCGGGGAATCAAGAGCCTCGTAGACGGCCGGCGCCTTCTCCGTCGTGGAATTCATCCACGGATTACCCAGATTGACGCGGATTCAGATCGGAAAATTCAATTTAATCTGTGTTAATCTGCGAAATCTGTGGATATTCTCTCCCATGTCGTTCACGGGAAGTTGTTTCGGCAGCGTTCCAAGCGGTCGGATGAGGGGGACGACGCGCGAGACGACCGTTGATATTCGCGGAAGCCCGTCCGGCAAACCCTGGACTTCGAAGGCGTTCTGGCGCGTCCCCCCCTCATCCGGCCCTTCGGACCACCTTCCCCCGCGAGGGGGGAAGGCCGGAAACGATCCCGAAACCCGCGGCGGCCGGAGGAAAATCCCGCGTCCTCCCGAAAATCCGGGACCCAGGGGCCGTCACGACGCAGTAACCTCCTGGAAGGGAGGATCGAGGCGGCATGCTGGGATCGCGGCGGGTCGGCAAGGAGTTGGAGCGGTTGTTGCGGGACGGCGTGGACCCGCCCGGCGACGCCCGCCTGCTGGAGCGGTTCCGGGTCGACGGCGACGAGGCGGCCTTCGCGCTGATCGTCGAGCGGCACGGGCCGCTGGTGCTGGCGCTTTGCCGCCGCTACCTCCGCGAGCCGGCCGACGTCGACGACGCCTTCCAGGCCACGTTCCTGGTCCTCGCCCGCAACCGCGGCGGGCTCCGCGACGGCGACGCCCTGGCCGGCTGGCTGTACGGCGTGGCCCGTCGGGTGGCCCTCCGCGCCCGGTCGAACGTCCTGAAGCGGCGCGCCCGAGAGGCGGACGCCGACCGTCTCGACGAGATCGCCGCCGCGGCCGACCGGCCCCCGGACGACGCGCTTGAGGCGCTCGACCGCGAGTTGTCGCGGCTGCCGGAGAAATACCGCGCCCCGCTGGTGCTCTGCCATCTGAGGGGCCGGTCCTACGACCAGGCCGCCGCCGAGCTCGGCTGGCCGCCGGGGACGGCGCGCAGTCGCGCGGCCAGGGGCCGGGCGATCCTCCGAGCCCGATTGTCGCGGCGAGGGATCGACGCCCCCGCCTGCCTGGCCGCGATCCGGCTCGACGTCGCCTGCTCCCCGCTCGCCTCCGCCGCGCTCGCCGTGGAGACGGCCGCCGCCGCCGGCCGATTCGTCGGTCTCGCCCGGCTCGCCCTGTTCACGACCTCGTCACGATGGCCCGCCGCGGCCCTTGCCCAAGGAGTGATGACGACCATGGTTCTTTCTTCCTGGAAGCTGCTGGGATTCGGGATCGCCTCGATCGGACTGTCCGCCGGAGCGCTCGCCGTCGCGGCGACGGCCCTCGCGCCCGTCGCTCAAGAGGAGTCGCCGAAGCAGCAAGAGCCGCCGCCCCCCGCCGCGGCCTCGGAGAAGCCCGGCCCGGTCCCGGTCGATCGCCGGCTGGACGACCTGGAGGCGAAGCTCGACCGTCTCGCCGCGACGCTGGCCGAGCGGGACGCCGCCCCGTCGTCGCCCGTCGCCGCGGGCGATCGGGACGCCGCGACCGGGGCCGTCGTCGATGGCCAGGGATTGAGGGAGATCGAGGCGCGGCTCATCAACGCGCATCAGGTGTATGACCGACTCCTTCGTCTGCGCGAGCGTAACGTCATCCCCCAGCAACAAGTGGACGTCGCGGTGGAGCCGGTTCGCGTCATTTTGGGCCAACTCATGGACATGCGGGACGAGATCGGGGCGCGTCGCGACGAGATCGAGTTCGACCGCGCGATCGCCGAGTTGGAACGGGCCGCCGCGCGGGACTCGTCGCGCCCCAGGTTGGATCGGGCCCGCGAGGCCAAGCCGGCCGACCTGAAGGCCGAGCGGATCCGGCGCGAAATCGACCGGCTCGACGAGGGGGCCCGGCGAATCGACCGACTCATCGCCTGGACCCGCGAGCATTTCCCGGACGCGGAACTGACGATCCTCGACGACGCCCCCAAGGAGGTGAAGAAGGCGGAGTGACCACCACATATTACGGGAGCATCATAATAACGTCCTTCCCCGCGAGGGGGGAAGATCGTTTTACCACTGATGAGGCAGACTCTCAGCCGCCGACTTCCACGGCGGCCAGGGAGGGCTCGTTCCGGACCAGCGCCGCGGCCTTGCGGGACCAGGCGCGGAGCAGGACCAACCCGGCGGCGAGCAGGCCGACGGCCAGGCCGATCCAGAGGCCGTCGACGCCGCGGTCGCCGCGGAAGCAGAGCAGCCAGCCCGTCGGCAGGCCGACGGCCCAGTAGCAGACGAGGCTGGAGACCATCGGCGTGTGGGTGTCCCCCGCGCCCCGAAGCGCGCCGGTGGCCACGCCTTGCAGGCCGTCGAAAAGCTGGAACGCCGCGGCCAGGAGCATCAGCCGGGCGGCCGTCGCGATCACCGCCGAGTCGTCGGTGAAGACGCCCGCGATCGAGCGGGGGAAGGCGACCATGCACGCCCCGGACGTCGCCATGAACGCCGCTCCCAGCGCCAGGGCGGTCCAGCCGGCGCGACCGGCGGCGGTCGGCTCGCCCCGGCCGATCGCCTGGCCCACCCGGATCGCGCCGGCGTTCGCCAGTCCCAAGGGGACCATGAACGTCACGCTCGCCACGTCCAGGACGACGTGGTGCGCCGCCAGCGACACCGCGTCCAGCATCCCCGCCAACGTCGTCGCCGTCGCGAAGACGCCGACCTCCAGCAAGATGTGCGTCGCCGCCGGCAGCCCGATCGCGAACAACCGCCCGATTGCCGCCAGGTCCGGCTTGAGGCTCGACCGAACGAGCCCGCGGCCGGTCCTCGCGTCATGGACCAGCGCGAAGACGACCAAAAACCCCGCCATGTAGCAGCGCGAGACGGTCGTCGCCCACGCCGCTCCGGCCACGCCCATCGCCGGCGCCCCGAGCTTGCCGTAGACGAGCATCCAGTCCATCAGCGCGTTGACCACGTTCGCCGACAACAAGGCGGCCATGATCGGCTTGACCAGCCCCATCCCTTGCAGGTAGCGGCGAAAGGCCGCGTAGACCAAGAGCGCGGGAGTCCCCCAGACGACGGCGCGAAGGTACGGCTTGGCCTGCTTGAGGACGACCGGGTTGAGCCCCAGATGGTCGGAGAGCGGATCGACGGCCCACATGACCGCCATGGCGACGGGACAGACGACGACGGAGAGGTAAAGCCCCTGGATCAGCCAGCGGTGGCAGCGTTCGCGGTCGCCCGCTCCGTAGGCTTGCGAAACCAACGCGTCGAGCCCCAGGAGCAGCCCCATGGCGAAGATGGCGCCGGCGAAGTAAAGCGCGTTGCCGAGGCTGACCGCCCCGATGGCCTCCGCGCCGAGCCTGCCGACGAAGATCGTATCGACGATCCCCATCGCCATCCACCCGATCTCCGCCGCCACCACCGGCCCCGCCAGCCGCAGCATCCCCCCCAGTTCGCCCCTCGCTCCGTCCGCTTCGTCCGCCCGATCCATGGATCCCCTCTCGCCCTCGCCCCGCGACGTCCCACCGATCCGTCTCGCCCCGCAACCAGCTTGGCGGACCTGGCGGGGTTTCATCAAGGCGAATCGGCAGGGGCGGGCGGATGATCAGGGCCGGGCCCTCTACTCGGGAAACCAGACGCCGCGTTGTTTCTCCAGCGCTTTGAAAGCGGCGCCGTACTTCCCACTTTCGAGCGCGGGCTTGAACTTTTGCGACCCCCACTCGTCTTTCGAGTCGCGCAACCTGTCGTGCAACCAGGCGACGGGGTTCGAACCCTTGACGCCCTCGATCGATGACGGGACATCCTTGAAGCTTCTCAGAAGCGTGACGATGGCTTCGGCATCCTTTCGGTCCTCATCCCTGTAAAGCCGCAAGGTGGAATCGGAAGGCCCCCTGGGGTGCAAGGGATCTCTCAAGAAAGTTCCCTTGGGGAATCGCCATATAAAATCGCGCTGCCAGGTTTCGGCAAATCCCTCCAGGTCGTCTCGGTCCTTTGATAGCTTGTCGATCGCTCCCTGAAGTTCGACGAAGGCGTTGAAGACATTGTGGAAGTGGCGGGGGCCGGTGCATTTGAATTGCTCGAGCGCCACCCGCGCCTCTCGGTGGTCCGTGAACACGCGCTCTAATTCTTTGATGAACCCGATGTCGTCCAAAAGCTCCTTGAGGTCTTCGTCCTTGCCGTCCTTGGAGTAAATCTTCGAGTAGTATTTGTTGAGCAACCCCCGCAACTCGTCCTCGGGCGCGTCCGAGGAAGTGGGAATTGAGGCGGTGCGGTCCTCAGGGTCAAGCCCGTCCTTCAGCTCCTTGATGATCGCGTCACGAGATTCCACATAATCATCTGGATTCGCGAGTGTTTTCCCCAGGACGGCGACCGAGAGCCCTTTCAGATTTGGCCTCTCTGGCGACGCGGATGACCGCGGCACGATATCCCCCAACCGCTTTGTGATTCCATCCCACCACTTCCTGACTTCACCCGGCCGCTTCTTGTTCGATGGCGACTCCGCCACGGGGGCTTCGCTCTTTCGCGGGGTCTCTTCGCTCGTTTGCGGGGTCTGAGGCGTCATGAAGTAGACGAAGGCCGCGGCGACGGCCAGGCAGGCCGCGGCGGCGGTCAGGCGGCGCTTTCGGCTTTCGCGAGGGGTCGGGGTTCGCTCGCGAGCGCGGCGTGCTTCCTCGGCGTCCTTCAGGACGGGGGCCAGCTTCTCCAGGACGCCGCGAACGAGGTTGTCGAACCGCTCGTTTTTGACGAGCGAGGACGACGCTCCCTCGGCTTCCGTCAGGCCGGCGACGAAATTACCGAACGCGGGCAGGGATTCGCGCAAGATCGCCTCGGCGCGGGCGCGGACGTCGGGCGGGCAGCCGGCCAACCTGGCGTCGCGGACGAGCAGGGCCTCCGGATTGACGCGGCCGGTCGAGACCTGCTCCACCATGTGCTCGGCGTGAACGATGGAATCGTCGCGGATCCTTGAATTCAGGGCGACGTCGATCAATTCCGCGGCCTCCCTTTCGGCGACGCTCGAGTCGGTGGGCGCGAAATAGCGGTGGTTCCAGCGGACCACTCGGGGACTCATCGCGACGACGAGTGGGCTTTCCATTGCGGCAACTCCGGCTTTTTGGGGACGCCCGAGACGATCTTCAGGATCGCTAGGCCGACGCGGCTCTCATCCGACGGGGACTTGATCGGAATCTCCCTGCCCTCCTCCAGGTCGGCGAGCCTCAGCGTGCTGGAGCCGGCGCCAACCTTCCACCAACTCCATCTCCTCAAATTCCCATATTCGTGAATGGAAACCTTGAATTCACGGCTTCCCGAGAGGAACTCGCCGTCACGAAGCTCCAGATCGAAGCTGTTGGCCTGCGATACGTTGCCGCGGCTGGACGTCAACCCGTCGGTTTTGACCCTCGCCTTGCCGTCGACCGATAGGGCGAAGGTTTGACCGCCTCTGCCGTCCTGGCCCTTCAAGTCCCAGAGGATGGAGGGCATGATCTTGACTGTCTTCACGTCCGCTCGGGCCTTCAGGTAGTTCCTGTAGGCTTCCACGCTCTCCCGCATCGGACGTTCCGAACCGCCGGCGAGGTATCGATCCGCGAGGTCGACCGACCGATCCATGCGGAACTCCTCGTAGAGCTTGCGGTCTCGCGCGAGGGCGACGCCGACGCGCATTCGGCCTCCCAGGTCCATCTCTCGCGAGGCGGCCAGGACGGTATCGCCCAGTTCGCGGTCGCGCGTCCTCGCCGGCCCCTCCAGGTCCTTCCTCAAGGCGTCGCGCGTCTCGTCGAGGCGTTGGTCGGCCTCGTCGAACCTGTTCTGGAAAACGAGTTCGTCGATCCTGGCCTCGGTGATGCTCTTGATCCGGTCGATCAACTCGGGGGTGCGCGTCTTCCAATCGACGTCGCCGTCGGCCACTCCGGCCCACGTCTCGATGGCTTCCTTGAGGTCGCCGGAGTTCAGGTATTGCGTGACGTCTTTCCAGTTTTTCGCCGAGATCGCCTGTTTTACGCGCTTGCTCGGCTCGCCTTCCGGACCCGCTTCCCGCAAGGCGGCCGCGAGGGCCTCGTTCAGTTCGGGGGCGTGCTCCGCCACCTGCGGTTGCAAGGCCGCCAGGCCGTCGTGAGCCTCCGCGAGACGTCGCTCGGCTTCCGGGAACTTCGATTGCCGAAGGGCTTCGTCGATGCTGGCCTCGGTGATGCTCTTGATCCGGCCGATCAAGTCGGGGGTGTGTTCCTTCCATTGCGCGTCGGAGTCAGCCAGCGGGGCCCAGGTCTCGCCGGCCCCCTTGACGTCGCCGGAGTCCAGGAGTTTCGTGACGTCTTTCCAGTTCTTCGCCGCGATCCGCTCGCGGCACATGGCCGCCAGCGCGTCGCGACGCCCGGGCTTGGACTTGTCGCCCCCCGTATAGTTCCAGGCGTTCAGCTCGTCCAGGATTCTAAGCAGTCGAGGGCCGTCGGCGCTCGCCGCCTGGATTTGCTTCTCCCATTCGTTCAACTGGGAGTCGACCGCGCGTTCGGCGATCGTCGTCTCGTGATCCTGGACGATCTTCCTCGCCTTGTCGGCGTGGCCGCCTTTCGGAAGGGCCTGGAGATACTCTCGAGCCTTCTCGGCCTTCTCGGCGAGGTCCGTCGCCGTGTCGACGGGCCGCCAAAGGTCGGCCTCGCGCTGCTGGGCGAGCATCACCTGGTACTCTCGGACGAACTCGTTCGCCTTGACGGTGTGGGGGCCTCCTGGATGGGCCTGGAGATACTCCTGGGCCCGCTTGCCCTTCTCGAAGAGATCCGCCGTCGTCTCGACGAGCCGCCAAAGGTCGGCCTCGCGCTGCAGGGCGAGCGTCGCCTCGGACTTTTGGATGAACTCGTTCGCCTTGACGGCGTGGGGGCCTCCCGGAAGGGCGCCGAGATACTCTCGAGCCTTCTCGGCCTTCTCGGCGAGACCCGCCGCCGCCTCCACGGGCCGCCAGCGGATATCGTCACGATCTGCGTCGATGCGATCCTTGAGTTCGTTGACCGTCTCGAACGTCGGATGAAAGGGCAACCAGGAGGCCCAACGGCCGGGACCGTAGCGCACAAGGCGTTCACGAGCGCCGGCAAGCTTCTCATCGTCGCTCGTCGGGGCGTCGACGTCTCCGCGAAGGCTCGCGAAGTCCCACGCGTTGATCTTATAGCCGACAGCGCAGTAGCAGAGGGAAATGACGAAGACAATGGCGCACAAGAGGGCGGCGGCGATCCGATTCCGAGCGGCGACGATCCGCTCCCGGGCGGCGTCGCGAGCCTTTTCGACCCGCTTGGCCTCCTTGGACCTGGACGGCTTCGGCATTCGCTTGAGCAGGTCGTCGGCTCGTTTCGCGAGCGTTGAAAGCGGCCCGGGCCGCCATCCCGCGGCCTTGAACTCGGCCTCGACCTTCTCGGCGTCGATCTCGTCTCGGAGGTCGGCCAGGGCCAGGAACGGTTCGAGGAGGCCGAACGGGCGGGAGTCGCCCAGGGGCTTGCGGCCGGGATCCTCCCTGAACGCGCTCGTCGGGAAGGCGATCTTCCGGGAGCCGTCGCCTTTCGCCACGTTGCGGATCGAATCGTGGAGCGCCTTGTGGTCGCGGGCACTCTCGGTGTCCAGGAACTCGTCGAGCTTGACGTACTCCGCCTCGGGATCGTCGGCCTGGATTTGGGACGATGCGCGGTCCCACTTCGTGAACGCGACCACGACGGCTTCGCGGTTGAAGTCCGACTCGCCGGGCAAGGACGCCAGCGCCTCGCGCAGCATCCGGAACTCGTCGCCCCGGGTCTCGGAAACGTCGGCCAGCACGATCAGGCCGTCGAGCGTCCGTAATCGCGCCTTCAACTCGTTGGCCATCGACTTCGGGTCGCGTTCGTTCCTGGGATCGATCAATTCGCCCGAGTAATCGATCATGCGGACGAGCGTCGCGCCGCGGCGGGGGTCGGAGATCTCGAAATCGATCGCCTGGTGGGTCTCTCCCGCCTCGATCTGCCTAGTCGCGCGCGGGGATTCGCCGCGACCCAGGGCCGCGACCGCCTGGTCGATCCATTCCTCGCCCGCGTACAGTCCGGCGGCCTCGGCGTCGCCGTTCGGCACGGCGAGCTTCGTGCATTCGAAGCCGTCGCGGTGCCCCAACGCCCCACGCGCCATCTGGGCCAGCACGCAGGTCTTGCCCGCGCCGCTGCGGCCGTAGAGCGCGAATCGATAGAGCGTCCGAGAGGCGCGGCGCTCGCCGGCCGGCGCCTTGGTTTCAGTCGATTGAAGGAAAGAGGGGATCGTCATCGTTCCAACTCCGCCGGTGCTTCTGGGGAAGTCAAGCGCGGGACCAGCGCCGGCTCGTCAGCCGACGACGAATCGGCGAAAGCCAAAAGAAGAAGACGCCCGCCGCCGCGACGCCGCCGAGAGCGATCAGGCCCCAGCCGTCGGCAAGGAAGCCGCTTGCGAACCCCCGCGCCGCGCCCTTGATCGGCGCCTTGGCGACCTCCGCGCCGGCCTCGATCGTCCCCTCGACGACCGCGCCGATCCCGGTGGCGATGCCGTGGCCGAGCTTCTTGATCCCGGCCTGGGTCAGTTCCCCGCCTTGGTCGATGTATTCGTCGGGCGTGGCCATGACGGCGGCCAGGGCGGAGCCGCCTAGCCAGACCTTCCAGTGGGGCTTGACGTATTTGCCCCAGAACGTGCTGGCGCGGTCCCCCTCGGTCATGAAGAACCTGTTGAAGTCCTGGAGTTCGACCGCCGAGCGGCCGGGGGCGGGCAGGAGCTTGCCGCCTCGCGCCGCGGACTCGAAGCGGACGGCGTCGTCGGCGAGGTCGCCGTATCTGCCGAGCACGACCAAGGTGTCGGCGCCCCCCACGCTCAGGAGCCGGCCGCGGGCGGCGACGTCGGGGATCGTCTCCGCCACCCGTCGCGAGCCCTTCGCCACGGCCGCGCTCACCTCCAGCAACGGGCCGTCGAGTCGGGCCACTTCCCTCAACAAGGCCGGGTCCGCCGCCGTCCCCAGCGCCTCCCGCACCACGGCCCTCGCCCTCGTGATCCGCGCCGCGGAGTCCAGGGCGCCCTCGGCTTCGAGGGCCTTGCGGCCCGACGGCGCCAGGCGGGCGGCATCGGCCGCGTCGTCCAGCTTGCCGAGCTTCCCGATCGGGACGTCCTCCCCCACGCGGGCGGCCTTCCGTACGATCCGGTCGAGCCATCCCGCCCGTACCGGCGTCGGGGCGAGCCCGACCGCCAGGACCAGCGCCAACGCCGCGCCCAGGGACCGTCGAATCGTTCGCCGATTCATGTCGTCGTACTCCTGATGCGTTGATCTTCAGTGGGCCGCCGCCGCGGGCGCGGCCATGCGGTCGAGGGTACGGTTCGCGTTGGCGAGCCACCACGCGCCGACGTGCTTCCGCCAGGCGTCCAGTTGGGCCGCGGCGGGTTTCAGCGCCTTCGCGCCCGCCGGCAACACGACGCCGGCGCCTTCGATCACCCCTCCGTTGACGGCCGTCATCCGCAGATAGCGGCCCAGGACGTGGTCCTTGGCGAGTGTCGAACTGAAATCGATGAACACCCGCCGATCGGTACGCATGAAGATGCGCGCATCCAGATCGGTGAGCTTCTTGAACGTGTCGCGGCCGACGCCGGAACCCTTGAAGGCGAGTTGGACCGCCTTGGTCGCATCGACGGTCATCGCCTTCGCCGCGCGCTCGGTCAACTCCTTCATGACCGTCCGCGTCGCGGCGCCGGATTCCTTGACCATCCAGGGCAGGAGTTGTCGCTCCGTCGTCGTCGTTGTCGCTCTCGCGACGGCGACCGCCCCTCTCTGCGTCGCGCCATCCTCGACCGCCGCCCGAACTATCGCCTTCAGCGTTTTCGTGCCGCCTTTCAACATGAAGATCGCCTCGCCCGCGTCCGCCGCGGCGAACGCCACGTCAAACACGCCGACGTCGCGACCATCGTGGATCTTGTCGGCAAGTTCGTAGAGCGAATAACCGGGCAGCCAGGTCAGCGGGCCGCTGGGAGGGGGGCCTAGATCCTTGGTCAGGGCGGCGTCGGAAAGGCGGGCGTAACGGTCCAACAGGCTCGCCGCGTTCTTGGGATCGGCTCGGAGGTTCGCCAGCGCCTTCGCCAGCGTCCCCGCGGAGAGGCACCGTTCCAGGAGATTGATGAAGGCTGGGCGCGATCGAAGATCGTCGTCGAGAAGCGCCGCCATCGTCGCTTCGTCGCCAGACTTCACCGCCTCCTCGACCTTCTTACGGACGGAGCGGTATTCCGGCGCCGCGAGGAGGTCGACCGCCACCGTCCCTTGCGACTCGAACCACTGCCGACCTTGTTCGCCATATGCCTGAAGGTACGCCCAGATCGCGGGCGCCCCGGCGCGGACGCCCCAATCCAGATCGTCGTCGCCATCCTTCAGAAGGACCGATTCCGCCAGGGGGGCGATATCCTCGAATCGCTGACGGAAATCCACGTCTTCGTCGAGTCGATTGGCAACCGTCGTGGCGTGGATAAGCAGGACCGCTTGGATTCGGTCGAGCCGCTTATCCGGAGAGTCCAACCCGCGCTCGGCGAGTCTTCGCGCCCAGCGCCGATAGATCCGGCGGGCTTCGGGGTCGTGGGGAGGGCGGTCGGGCTGGAAGAGTCCGATCAGATCGAGCGCGTCGCGCTCGACGAGTTTGGGGATGAGCGCCCCTTCCTCCTTGAGCAGTTGGGCGGTCTCCAGCGCTTCTTTCGGACGCGGGCCGAATTGATAGAGCGAATCGACTGTGGCGTCGTGGCCGCGGATCGAGTTCAGGCCGTCGAGGAAGACGTCGGGGCCGTCGCCGTCGATTTCGAACAGGCCGGCGAGGAGGCCCGCGTATTCCGGTCGCGATTCGAGCTTCTTCAGCCAGCGGTCGTGATCGCGGAACCGCGCGTAAAGGGTGCCGAAGAGGTTGTCGACCTCCTCGCGCCCGTTCTCGTCCAGGAGCCGCCAGTAGTCCGCCTGGTTGGCGACGACCGCCCGGGCCGCCGCTGGAGTCCAGCCGGCCGCCTCAAGCGCGCGCTGGTATTCCTCGTCCGTTCGGACGTCCGCGGGGGGGGTCTGATCCGATGTCCACGCCTCGGGCGCGAGATAGAGCGTCGCCGCCACACCGAGGAGCAGGCCGATGCCTTTGGGAATCGTCATGGTCCGCCAACACCTGTTCATGGGACGTGGAGGGGCTTTCAACGTCGCGGACGGAAGGCATCCTAGCATCCGTGGCGCGTTGGATCAAGAACGCGCCGCGGATTGCCTGGAAGACGTCGGGTTCGTCACTTTCCGGCCGCGTCGTCGCGGTCCTCGTCGGTGAATTCGATGTCCAGCGGGGCCGAAACCGATGAGTCGAAGTCGGCGTACTCGCGGGAGCGTTTGGCCAGGCGCTCGAAACTGGCGCGGTAGCGGCCCTTTTTCATGTTGAGGGTGCGGGCGACGGGGACGCTCATCTGGTCGGCCTGGGCGAAGGCGTCGAAGTCGGCGCCGAGGAAGACGACTTGCCAGTTCTTGGCCTTGCAGCGCTCGACCATCGCCTGGACGTCCTGGCGGGAGACTTCGCGGCTGGCGTTCTCCTCGCCGTCGGTCATGACGATGACGACGGTCTTCGGCCGCGCCGCGGCGTCGGCCAACGCGACGATCCGGGCGAAGGCGTCGTACAGCGGCGTCCAGCCCCGCGGCGAGGCTTCCGCGGACGTCACGTCCCTCCACGAACCCGCCTTGACGTGGGAGCGCAGGACGTCGAACTTCAGACCGTCGACGCCGTCGAAGGTCGCCAGGGTGACGTTCGCCTTCCCCAACTCCTTCACATAGGCGTTGACCGCCCCCAGGGCCTCGTCCCAGCGCGACTCCATCGAGCCGGAGCGGTCGAGCAGGATCAAGGCGTTCAAGTTGTTCGCGGCGCTCATGGACGCGGCCTCCGAAACGGTCCCGACTGGTCGATGGTCCTCGCGACGTCCGCGCGGACTCGATGCTTTGACGCCTTCAAGCCGTGATGAGTTCGTCCCCGACGCCAACATATTGTCCGGAACTCGCCGAATCCCACGACGGCCGCCCTCTGGACCGTCGATGTAGAATCGACCGTGGCGGCGTCTTCGACCGATTCCCTCGGACGAAGACAGGGAACCACAGAGTCACAGAGAGCACGGAGAGAGACCGAGGAGAGATCCATTCGTTTTTGAATTATTGATCCATTTGTCTTGATTCTCGATTTCCTCTCCGTGTCCTCCGTGACTCCGTGGTTCAGGTCCGGGAAGTCGTTTCGTCACCGTTCGCTGGGGGCGTCGAATCTTGCTCCGTCTTCTCCCTGATTTGCGAACGAGGCGGCGATCGGCCGAGGTCATGGACCAGCCGGGGTTGGACCCGGCGGAGCACGGTCGGGCGCTGGAGGCGCTGCGGCGGATCAACCTGCTCAGCGCCGGCGCGCGGGCGCTTTGGCCGCGGATTCGCGCGTTCGCCCGGTCGCGGTCGGGACCGACTCGGCTGTTGGACGCGCCCTGCGGCGGCGGGGACTTCGCGGTTCGGATCGCGCGGAAGGCGCGTCGCGAGGGGGTCGCGCTTGAGGTTTTCGGCTGCGACGTGAGCGAGTACGCCGTCGAGTACGCGACGGAACACGCGAGGCGCTCGGGGGTCTCGGCCCGCTTCTTCCGGCGCGACGTCCTGGCCGAGCCGTTTCCGGAAGGGTTCGACGTGCTGACGTGCTCGCTGTTTTTGCATCATCTGGACGAGCCCGACGCCGTCGGGTTGCTGGGGGCGATGAAGCGGGCCGGCGGGCTGTTGCTGGTGGACGACCTGGAGCGGGGGCGGCTGGGCTGGCTGCTGGCCGTCGCGGGGACTCGGTTGTTGTCGCGGTCGGCGGTGGCGCGGGTCGACGGCCCGCGGTCGGTCGAGGGCGCGTTCACCCGCGGCGAGGCCCGCGCGCTGGCCGAGGCCGCCGGCTGGGAGCGTCCCAGGACCGTCGCGCGGTTCCCCTGCCGCTTCTTGCTGACGGAGGGGCGATGACGACCGGCGGCTTCGACGTCGTGGTCGTCGGCGCGGGGCCGGCGGGGGCGACGACCGCGCGGGGCCTGGCGCGGCGAGGGCTCCGCGTGTTGCTGGTCGATCGCGCGCGGTTCCCGCGCTCCAAGGTCTGCGGCTGCTGCCTGAACCCTCGCGCGCTGGCGACGCTGGCGCGGATCGGCCTGGGCGCGCTCGTCGAGACGCTGGGCGCGGAGCCGCTGACCGGATTGGATTTGGCGGCCGGTCGTCGCCGCGCAACGCTCGATTATCCCCTCGGCGCGGCGTTGTCGCGCGACGCCCTCGACGCCGCGCTAGCGGCCGAGGCGGTGGCCGCGGGGGCGGAGTTCTTGCCGGGGGCGTCGGCGGCGCTCGCGCCCGGCGGGGTCCGGCTGACGCTGAGCGACGCCGCGCGCGAGGTCCGCGCGCGGTTCGTCGTCTCCGCGACGGGGCTGGCCGACGGCCTCTTTCCGGCCGAGGCTCGCGCGGCGCCGACGGCGCGGTCGCGGGTCGGCGCGGGGACGATCCTCGACGCCGCGCCCGACGGCTACGCCCCCGGTCGGATCTTCATGGCGTGCGGAAGGGGCGGCTACGTCGGGCTGGTCGTCTTGGAGGACGGCCGGCTGGACGTCGCCGCGGCGCTCGATCCGGCGGCCGTCCGCGAGGCCGGCGGCGCCGCCGCGGCGGCCGCGGCGATCGTCGCGTCCACGAGGCTTCCCGACGTCCCCGGCCTGGCGGCGTCGCGGTGGCGAGGGACGCCGGCCTTGTCGCGGTCGCCGGCGAAGGTCGTGGTCGGGAGCGTCTTCCGGGTCGGCGATTCGGCCGGCTACGTCGAGCCGTTCACCGGCGAGGGGATCGCCTGGGCCCTGGCCGGCGGCGAGACCCTGGCCGCGACCCTCGCCGACGACCCCGACCCGGCCGGGCGCTGGGAACGCGGGCATCGGCGGATCGTCCGGGATCGTCAACTCGCCTGCCGAACCGTCGCGAGGGTCCTGCGCTCGCCCGCGATGACGTCGATGATGGCCGCGGCGCTGGAATTCCGGCCCGGGCTGGCCCGGCCGTTGCTCTCGGCCATGCATCGAGATTAGAGTCGACACCAACCGCGAGGCTCCCGCATGCACATCGAAGTCCTGGGGATCGGCACGGCGACGCCGCCGCTGAGAATCGACCGATCGGAGTCGATCGACGTCGCGCGGGCGCTGTGCGCCGAGGACGACGACCACGGTGAATTGCTGGCGAGCCTGTATCGCCAGTCGGGCGTGGACGCGCGGCACGTCGTCTACCGGCCGGAGGAGTTCCGGCGGATCGTCTACGGCGAGGGGGACTGCGACACCCCGTTCGTCGCGAAAGGCGTCGGCGACCCCGGCCCGTCGACGGCCGTCCGCATGGAGCGGTTCGAGGCCGAGGCCCCGCCGCTGGCCGAGGAGGCGAGCCGCGTCGCGCTGGGGCGGTCGGGCGTCGAACCCGGATCGATCACGCACCTGGTGACGGTCTCCTGCACGGGGCTCGCCGCGCCGGGGGTCGACCTGGAGCTGATGGGCCGGCTGGGGCTGTCGGCGACGGTCGAGCGCGCGCACGTCGGCTTCATGGGCTGCCACGGCGCGCTGAACGGGCTGCGGGTGGCGCGGGGCCTGATCGCGGCCGAGCCCGGGGCGCGCGTCCTGCTCTGCTCGGTCGAGCTGTGCAGCCTCCATTATTCCTACGGGTGGAACCCGCGGCGGATGGTCGGCAACGCCCTGTTCGCCGACGGGGCCGCGGCCGTCGTCCTCGGACCGCCTTCCGGTCACCCCGGCTGGCGGCTGGCGGCGAACGGCGCGTGCCTGTTCCCGGGGTCCGAAGGGGCGATGACCTGGCGCGTCCGCGACCACGGCTTCGAGATGGTCCTCTCCACGCGCGTCCCCGGCCTGATCCAGAAGCACGTCGGCCCCTGGCTGGAATCGTGGCTGGCGCGATCGGGCCTGACGGTCGGCGACGTCGCCTCGTGGGCCGTCCATCCCGGCGGGCCCCGGGTCCTGGCGTGCGTGACCGAGGCCCTGGGCCTCCCCGCGGAATCCGTCGCGACCTCGCGGTCGGTCCTGGCCCGCTACGGCAACATGTCGTCCGCCACCGTCCTGTTCATCCTCGACGAGCTGTCCCGCGGCGACGCCCCCCGCCCCTGCGTCGCCCTCGGCTTCGGCCCCGGCCTGGCGGCCGAGGCGGCGCTGTTTCGCTGAACGAAAAGTGCCTCTCGAGGGTGTTGGCCATGCTTGCTTGTCATGCTAGGTTCAAATCGTTTCCGTGGAAGGATATGGCCTGGAATTCGACTGTTCGCCTCAATTGACCGATGACGCCGAGGGCTTCGCGTGATCTGGGTCTTTTTCGTCTTGGCGGTTGGATTCGCCTTCTGTGGACTGCTGATCTGGATCGTGGTGGAGCTCGCCTGGCAATGGGCCAGACCCGTCTTTTCAACGGCATGGCCGAAGCCCACGCTTTCCATCCTCAAAGGGTCTTCGGGCATGCTCGGCATCGTCTCCAAGGGGATCGAGACTCCGAGCCAGCAACTCGCCACTTGGACCGCCGGTATCTTTTTGGTGGGCCTGCTCTTCTGGGAGCTCATAGACAACCGGAGCACGGCGAAGAGGGACACCGACAAGAAGGGCGAGGAGGAAGATTTTAAGCGTCGCGAAGCCGACTTCGCTTCGGTGGTCGAGCAAGCTTATCTCAGGACCAAGTTGTTGGCGTCGCTCGGCGAGGTCGTCGCCTACAAGAAACAGCGGGTCCTAAGCATAGTCCGGAGGGTCCTGGATGGAGGATTCTCACGCAACGCTCCCGACGCTCATCGCGCGGGCTTGTCCCCTCAGGAACAGACACTGCTCATCCTCCAAGCCTTGACCTCTTTTTTACATGAATCGTTGCCTCGATGCGAGAACAGCGAAAGACAGAACTTCCGCGTGGGCTTCTACGTAGAACGCAACGGGCGAATGGAACCCAAGGAATCTTGGGATCACCGCCGGAAGGCCCGCCAGTTCTTGACTTCCTACATCCGGTTTCCCGACAAATTCAACCTCGCTTGCGAGAACAAGGCCGCTTACGCGGTGCGGTGCATCCAAGAACGAAAGCTGTTAATCGTGACGAATTGCCTGGAAGAAGACGCTTGTTTCCATGTAAATCAAGAGAATTACCTAAGATCTCTGATTGCTTTTCCGATCTTGGATTTTATCGACCTCAAGCAACCCATTGCAGCTTCGATCGTCGTTGATACCGATGAAGAGGGGTTTTTCAAAGAGGAAGACCGGTCCACGATCGAGAGCTACATGGAACAGTTCGCCCTCCGACTCGATCTAGAAGCCGTGGCCGAGATGCTCTTGAGTCCCGTTGGAGTCTCATCCCGTGGCGAAAAAGGACGGAGAAAAGAATAAGGATCTCGCCAGAGCCTATGACGGTCTCAAGGAAGCGATCAGACGGGCGTCCGAGAAGGAGATATTGCGCTTTAACCAAGCCGTCGAAGCCAACTCTCCAAAGAGGACGATCCCCAGCCCTCGGATCGAGCCGAAGGTCTAAGCCCGCGTCGTCCCGCCTCAGCCGCCGCCGGTCGCGATTCGCTCGCGGCGCCAGTCGAAGTACGCCTCAAGCGCCTGGAGCTTGTCGAGGTTGGGGACGGGGCCGGCGGAAGGGGTCGGCGCGGCGTCGAAACGGAGGCATGCCGGGTCGGCGTCGGAAAACGCCGGCCAGGGCGGCAGGCCGGGGCGGTTGGGGTCGCCGGTCCTGGCGAACCGGACCCAGTAGTCGCAGATCGTCTCCGAGGCGGCGAGGTCGGCGTCGGTCGGCTTGCCGAAGAAGCCGCCCATGAGGTTCATGTGGCGGAAGACGTAGGGGACGTCGGCGGCGTGGGGGGCGCCGTCGGAGCCGGCGGCGTGGCGGTCGAAGTAGTAGACGAACGCCTTGCCCGACCCCTTCCCGGCCTGGAGCCGCGCCCAGGTCCAGACGTGCCAGGCGAAGATGGAGTCACGGAAGAGATCCTTGGAGGACCGGAACGCCTCGTCCTCGGTGGCGTGGGGGTAGGCGGCGAGGACCGCCTCGGCACCGTCGCCGTAGCCGTCGCGGACGGCCTTCTCGAACGCCAGGGGCGAGGAGTCCGGGCCGGGGCGGACGAACAGGGCGCCCTCGTCGGAGTTGGAACCGATCAAGATCGGCGTGTCGTTGAACGCGCCCGATTCGTAAAGCCCGCGCTGGTCGCCGACGATCACGTCGCCGTCGGCGACCGGCCACCACCAGCGCCTGTCCTTGAGGAAGTCGACGGCCGGCAGCGCCCGCGCGGCGGCCAGGTCGGCGGCGCCCAGGCCGGCGAGATACTTCACGCCGTCGTCCTCGGCGACCTTCAAGGGGCGGACGGTCTGCCCCCCCTCCTCGGCCAGTCGGAACGGCGCGAACGACGCGCCGCTTTGGGCGATCACGCGATGGAACAACCCGCGCGCCCTGGGCGAGGCCGCCAGCATGCTGATCGAGATCGCCCCGGCCGACTCGCCGAACGCGGTGACGTTCCCCGGGTCGCCGCCGAACGCCTCCACGTTGTCGCGGACCCATTCCAAGCCGGCGATCTGATCCCGAAGTCCGTAGTTGCCCGAGCGGCCGTCGGCCTCCTTGCTCAGTTCCGGATGGGCCAGGAACCCCAGCGCCCCCAGGCGATAGGCGATCGAGACGACGACCACCCCTTTCTCGGCCAGCCTCGCGCCGTCGTAGGCCGGGGTCGCGGTCGAGCCGATCAGGAACCCGCCGCCGTGGATCCAGGCCATGACCGGGAGCTTCTCGCCGGGGGCTTTGGCGGGGGTCCAGACGTTGAGGTAGAGGCAGTCCTCGCTGAACCTGGGCGGAGCGCCGGTGATCATGGCGAAGACGACGTTCTGGGTCGGTCCCGGCCCGAACGCCTTCGCGGGGCGGACGCCCTCCCAGGGCTCGACCGGCCGCGGCGCCCGCCAGCGGAGGTCGCCGACGGGGGGTTGAGCGAAGGGAATACCCAGGAACTCGCGGACGCCATTGGGTTTCGACGTCCCCTCGACCGTCCCCGACCGCGTCTCCACCCGGTCGCCGGCCGCGGCGGCCGTCGTCGTCGCCGTCGCGATCGCCAGGACCGCCGCGGCCGTCAGCCGCGCTCCGTCGCGTCGCATTCGAATCCTCCGAAAATCAAGCGGAGACTCTGATCGAAAACCGTTTGTTTGAAGGGCGCGCTCCCCCTTCTCCCCTTGTGGGAGAAGGTGGCCCGAGGAACGATGCCGAAATAACTTCCGGGAATCCTTCGCGGCCGAATCGCGTGCCCATGACGTAAAACCGGAAAATCCAACGACTCGTAAACGTCCCGCGCCTTCTCCGTCGAGGAATTCATCCACGGACTTCCCAGATTGACGCAGATTCGGATCGGACAATTTAATGTAATCTGTGTTAATCTGCGAAATCCGTGGATATTCTCTCCCAGGTTGTTCGCGGGAAGTTGTTTCGGCGGCGTTCCAAGGGGCGGATGAGGGGTGGCGCGACCGAAAGCCGGCGGGAATCCCCCTCATCCGGCCTTCGGCCACCTTCTCCCACAAGGGGAGAAGGGATTCAGATATTCACTCGGCTCTGGTGGTTCCCAGAGAGCAAGCGGTGGGCGCTCTCGTTCGACGGCCGTCCGTCAGTGTCCGCCGGCGTGGGCGTGGCCTCCGCCGCCGTGGGCGGCGTGGGCGCCCTGGAAGAGCGGGTGGGCCGGGTCGCCGGCGGCGGCGATGTAGGCGATCAGGTCGAGGATCTCCTCGCGGGTCAGCTTGTCGAGCAGACCCTTGGGCATCAGCGAGGTCTTCGACGCCGTCCGGTCGGCGACGTCGGCCTTGGCGATGGCGCGGGCCTCCGTGCTGACCAGCGGGTTCTCGACGATCCGGATCACGTCGGGAGTCTCCTCGACGATCAGGCCGGCGACGATCTGGCCGGACTCCAGCTCGATCGCGTGCGAGGCGAACTTCTCGTTGATCTCGGCCGAGGGCTCCAGGACGTTCTTGAGCAGGTCGGCCGGGGACTGCTTGGGGTCGAGGCTGGCCAGGTCCGGGCCGAACGCCTTGCCGGTCCCGCCCAACTGGTGGCACGCCGAGCACGAGGCGAGCTCGAACAACTGCCGGCCGTTCTGGAACGAGCGTCCGGCCTCGGCGCCGTCGGCGGCGTCGAGCTGGGCGATCGCCCCCTTCAGGTCGTCGAAGCTCCACTCGGTGCGCGGGCGGGTCGACTTGAGGAGCTCGTCCTTGATCGGCAACGGGTTGGCGGCCAGGTAGCCCTCGGGCGAGGCCAGGTATTCGTCCAGGTCGGCCACGACGTAGAGCGCCCCGTACATCCGCCGCCAGTGGCCGGGGTAGGTGCAGACGAACGGCAGGACGCCGGGCTCCGTCGGCGCGGTGAAGGCGATGCGCTCCGTCTCGCGGGGTTGCAGCAGCTTGCTCGCCAGGACGATCTTGTCCGACGGCGGCACATACTGGCGCTTCATGGCGTCGGCCTGAAGGCCGGTCTTCTCGGCCAGTTCGCCGACCTCCTCCAGCGCCCCGGCCCGGGTGACGACGAAGTTGTGGGGCATCACGTCGACGTTCTCGAAGACGAACTCGACGGGCTTGCCGGCCTGGACGACGATCCGGTCGACGTCGTAGCGCATCTGCTCCAACACGGTGCCGATCCGGACGGCGCGGACGCCCAGGTCGCCCAGGGCCTTGCGGACGGCCCTCGCCTGGTCGGCCGGCAGGCGGGAGGCGACCAGATCGCCCAGTTGCAGGGCCTCGAGCGCCGCGGGGGCGCGACGGTCGGCGACGGGGACGGCGGCGAGTTGGGCCAATAGCGCGTCGGCCAGCGGTTGCAGCCCGGCGTCGGGCCACGAGGCGGCCGGCAGCTTTTGAAGCGCGGCGACCGCGGCGCGGCGGTCGATCGGCTCTCCTTCGCGGACGAACCGCGAGAGGGCGGCGAAGGCGTCGGCCTCATGGCCCCGCATCGTGGTCATGGCCTCCATCGCGGCGCGTCGGACCAGTCCGGCGGGGCCGTCGCCATGGTACTCGAAGCGGCTGGAAGTCTCCGGCGCGGGGTTGCCGTCGCGGCGGTCGACGACCTGGCGGGAGGCGTCGAGCACGGTCAGGTCGAAGCCGTCGAGCCGGCGGCCGAGCTGGCCCTCGGTTCGGTTGTAAACGACGATCGCCTCGATGGGGAGTTCGGCGCCGAGGTCGACCTCCCACCAGGGGGAGGCGGTCTGTTCCTGGGTGTGGGTCTGGCCGCCGTCGCCGAAGGATCCGGACGTGTTGCCGTCGATGGCGCGGGAGGCGGCGCCGCCGTTGGAGGTGTTCGACTGGGACGCCTCGCCGCGGCGGGCGACGTTGCGGCCGCCGCTGAAAACCTCGACCTCGGCGAGCGTGAGCGTGCCGCGGGTCGGCAGGGAGACGCGGACGAACCGGCCGAGCGTGCCCCGATCGCCCGCGTCGGCCGCGCCGGCGGGGAGGGCCGTTAGAAGCGGCTCGACCTTCGGGTACAGCCCGGCGCGGACGATGGGGTCGCGGATCACCGGGGCGGCGGCCAGGAAGTCGCGCAGGCTCCGGGTGGAGCGGGCGGCGAGTTCCCAGGCGGCGTCGGCCGAGCCGTCGGCGGCGACCATCGCCGCGTATCCGATCCGGCGGGCGATCGGCGACTTGCCGGCGGTCGCCAGCGCCTCGGCCTGGCCGCGGACGTCGGCCAGTTCGGCGCGGTCGCGCTCGCCGAGCAGCCGGCCCAGTTCCATCGCCACGGCGTCGGCGACGGCGGCGGCGCCCTCGGCGTCGCGGGCCCTCAGGGCCTCCATCAGCACCCGCGCGGGGCTCTGGCCCGCCGTCGCGGCCAGGTCGCCAAGGGCCTTGCGGCGGTCCTCCTCGGCGGCGTCGGGACGGAAGAGGACCTCCCGCAGCACGGCGGCCGACCGCTTCATCTTGAGAAGGTCGGCGGTGGCCGCGCGGTCCAGGAAGTACCGCGCCGCGGCCTGGCTCTGGAACTCGATCGAGCGGCCCTCGCGGAGGGCCTTCTTGACGATCGGCTCAAGCGCCCGCAGGGTCTCGCCGCGGGCGTAGTCCAGGTAGTAGTCGCTGGGGCTCTCGGCGGTGGTCAGCGCGACGTCCAGGGCGTCGGGCTCGTCGAAGAAGCTGGCGGCGCGGACGACCTCCAGGCGGACCCTCGGATGGACGTCTCGGGCGAGCCCGCGGAGCAGGTCGAGCGCCTCGGGGACGCGGTCGCGCCAGCAGCAGAGGACGCGGACGGCCGCGGCGCGGGCGCGGAAGTCGGGGGACGCCAGGCAGCGCTTCAGCAGATCGACGTTCACGTCGTCATACGTCTGAGAGACCCAGAGCGTCTCCAGGACGTGGTGTTCGTGGTCGGGGTCGTTCGGATCGAGCTTGGCGACCCAGGCGGCGAGCGCCGGGAGGACCTGGTCGGCGGGGCGGGCGCACAGTTCGGTCTTGACCCGGTAGCGGACGCGGTCCTCGGGCGACTTGAGCTGGTCCAGCAGATCGGCGACGGTCGCGCCGGCGATCCTGGCGGGGGTCGCCAGAGGACGGCCCTCGTGGACCACCCGGTAGACGCGGCCGTGGGTCGTGTCGCGGCTGGGGTCGCGGAGGTTGTGCTGCATGTGGCCGATGATCGGGTTGTGCCAGTCCAGGAAGTAGATCGCGCCGTCGGGGCCCATTTCGATGTCCGACGGCCGGAAGTTCGGGTCCGTCGACGACAGCAGCGGATCCTGCTCGACGGCGGTGAACCCGGAGCCCTCGTCCTGGTACTGGTAGCGGAAGATCCCCTGGAAGCCGATGACGTTGGCGATCAGGAGGTCGCCCTGCCAGTCGTCGGGGAAGTGCGTGCTGGAGAGGATCTCGGTGCCGGCGCAGGGGCGGGAGCGTTGCTGGAAGTAGGGGTTCATCCCCCGGTGCTTCTGGGGGAAGTCGAGATGGCCGGAGAAGGCGGCGGCGAAGTAGTTGACGTTGCCGGTGCCGTCGGTGACGAAGTCCTGGCCCCAGCGGTCGAAGACGTGGCCGTGGGGGTTGGCGAACGGGTAGGTGACGTGGACGTCGATCTTCTGCGCCCTGGGTTCGTAGCGGTAGACTCCGGCGTCGGCGTTGCGGACGGTCGGCCCGTGGGGGGTCTCGATCTGGGTGTGCATGAACGTCCCTTCCTGGAAGTAGACGTCGCCGCCGGGGCCGACGCGGAAGCTGTTGGACGTGTGGTGGGTGTCGGTGGAGTCGACGCCGCTGAGCGCTCGGATCCGGACGTCGGCCCTGTCGTCGCCGTTCGTGTCCTTCATGAGCATGATGTCGGGCGCTTGCGCGACCAGGACGCCTTGCGGGACGATCTCGAAGCCGGTGGGGCAGTGCAGGTCGTCGGCGAAGGTGGTCTGCTTGTCGGCCTTGCCGTCGCCGTCGACGTCCTCAAGGATGATGATTTTATCATTCTTGGGCGACTTGGGGCGGTAGTGGGGGTACGTCGGCCAGCAGGCGACCCAGAGGCGCCCCCTGGCGTCGAAGGTCATCTGCACGGGGTTGGCCAGGTCGGGGAACTCCTTCTCGGAGGCGAACAGGTTGACCTTCAGCCCCTTGCCGGGGGTCATCCTGGCGATGGCCTCCTCGCCGTCGAGGAAGACGTGCTCGCCGTTGGGGCCGGGGCCCGGCTTGTTGGTGATGACCGGGATGAACGGCGGCGCGTTGGAGTCGTCGACCGGGCCGGGGTCCTCGCCGGCGGCGATCGCCCAGATCCGCCGGTCGCGGTTGGCGGTCATGACGTCCAGCACCTCCATCTCGCGCTGGGCGACGTCGCGGTTGGTCTGCTTGTTGACGAACGCCAGGTCGGCCCGGCCGCCGTAGATCGAGTAGCCGTCGACGGTGCGGTAGCGGTCGAACCAGGTGGTCGACTTGTCCAGCACGGCCTGGCGGAGCTTCTCGAACCGCGCCGGGTCGCGCTTCTGGACGTCGCCGAGGAGGGCGCGCTCGATGATCTCGGCGACGGCCCTGTCTCCTTCCGACGTCAGATGGATGCCGTTGATGGTCAGCGGCTTTTCGGCCTCGGCGTAGAGCTTTCGGGTGGGGTGGAACAGGTCGACGAAGCGGACGTCGTGCTTGGCGGCGAGTTCGGCCATGACCGCGGAAAGGCGTTCCAGGCGGACGTTGGCGTCCTTGCCGTCGGGGAGCGAGGGGTCGTGAAGGTCCTCGAAGGCGATCGGCGAGAAGAGCACGAGCGCCGGGGCGGATCGGCCGTTGTACTTCCGCGCCAGCGTATGCTTGATGAAGGCGTCGAGGTCCTCGCGGAACTGGGCGAGCGCGCCGTGGGACTCGTTGTAGCCGAAGAACGCGCAGACGACGTCGGTCTTGTTCCTGGTCAGCCACTCGTCGGGCTCGCCGAACGCGGCGGAGCGGAGGCGGAGGGTCAGTTCGTCGCCGGAGAAGGCCAGGTTGCGAATGGTGAGGTGGCGGTTCGGGAACCGGGAGTGGGCGGTGGCCTCAAGCCAGCCGGTGTGCTGCATGCGGTCGGCCAGGGTGTTGCCGATGATGCTTATATGAGCGCCGTCGGGGAGGTCGAGGTCGGGGTTCGGGAGCTTGCCGTCCTGGGCCCAGGCGAGCATGGCCGTCGCCGAAAGGAGCCAGGCCGCGATCGTCCCGACGGCTGCCGCCCGGCCTCCGCTCGACCGCCCGCGTCGCCGCTTCCCGAAGCTTGGAATACGTCCCATCGCGTCCGCCCCCGTTTCCGTTCGCTCGGTCGGCCGCCCGCCGAGGTCGTTCCAATCCCCGCGCGCCATCCGGCCGTCGTCGTCTCTCGCGGGGCCCATTCTCAACCGCCGCCGGATCGATTTCAATCGAGAATTCGACTTCTAAAGCGTTGGGACTCCTCGGCCGCCGGTCAGAACGTCCAGCGGTAGACCGCGTATAGGGCGGCGACCACGCCGATGATGATCCACCACGGCTTGCTTTGAAAAGGCGCGTCCTCGCGGGAGATGTACGACCCGCAAAGCGGGCAGCGCTCCGAGTCCTCCAGGATCTCGCGCCCGCAGTACGGACAGGGGGCCAGGCCGTCGTCGTCCTCGTCGACGGGCTCGTCCTCGTCGTCGTCCCAGTCGTCCTCGGGATCGTCGTCCCAGCGGGGCATGGTTCGTCCCGTCCGTCGATCGTCGCGGAGGCCGCGCCTAGCCGAAGGTCGCGCCGTAAGAGCCTTCGGACCAGCGGAAGACGACGGAGCCGGCCGCCTTCTCGGTCTTCTCGTCGATCAGTTTATAGATCGCCATGTATCCAAGGTCGTATTCGCCCGGCTTCTCGGTGTCGAACACGAGCGCCTCGCACTGGCGCGTCGCCTTCGCGCCTCGCTTCGCCTTGGGCGCGTCTTCGGCGATGCACCGCTCGGCGATTTCGCGGAGGCGGTGGCGGTCGGCCCAGACGCGGGCCACGTCGATCAAGTCGTCCATCGAGCCGCCTGGAGGGTCGTCGACGGGGGCCTCGTCCTCGTCGTCTTCGTCCCGTTCGATGAGGCGGCTGTCGAACGCCTCGAAGATCAGCCCTTCGTCGGTCGGCCCTTCGTCCTCGTCGTCTTCGTCCTCGCCGATCAGGTTGCCGGGGGTCAGCATCCATTCGACGGCCGAGAGCAGGTCGGCGCCGGCCTCGAAGACCTCGAAGGCGTCGCGAGGGAGGACGAAGAGGCGGTCGGGGCGCGACGGGTGGAAGACCAGTTCGTCGCCGCCCAGCGTGTCGCCGACGCACACGCATTCCACGCCCCGCTCTTGCGGCAGGATTTGCGGGCCCTCGTCCCAGAACCAGTACTGGGCGACCCGCCGCCGCCAGGCTTGCAGTTCCTTCTCGATCCGCCAGGGCGGGTAAATCCGGACGGAGTTGAGATAGCCCTCGCCGAGCCGCGCGACGTACTCGCGGTAGCCCTCGGGGAACGTCAGCCAGAGCTTCGCCTCCAGCGCGTCCACCTCGTTCGCCGAGGCCGTGACGAGCGGCCCCTTCGCGACCTTCACGTCGTCGATCTTCATGACGCGGCCTCATTCGTATACTTCTAAAGGTCATGTGTTTTGAGAGCATAAACGATCTTCCCCCCTCGCGGGGGAAGACAGACCGCGAAGCGGTCAGATGAGGGGGACGACACGCGAGAAGGCCGTCGCGATCCAGTAGCCATCCCGAACCGCCTGGGATTCCAAGGGTCGTCTTGCGCGTCCTCCCCCTCATCCGGCCCTTCGGGCCACCTTCCCCCGCGAGGGGGGAAGGCCGTTATTCCGACGTCTTCCCCCCTCGCGGGGGAAGACAGACCGCGAAGCGGTCAGATGAGGGGGACGACACGCAAGAAGGCCGTCGCGATCCAAGAGCCAGCCCGACCGGCTCGGCATTCCAACGGTCGTCTGGCTCGTCTCCCCCCTCATCCGGCCCTTGGAACGATGCCGAAATAACTTCCGGGAATCCTTCGCGGCCGAATCGCGTGCCCGTGACGTAAAACCGGAAAATCCAACGACTCGTGAAGGTCCCGCGCCTTCTCCGTCGAGGAATTCATCCACGGACTTCCCAGATTGACGCAGATTCGGATCGGACAATTTAATGTAATCTGTGTTAATCTGGGAAATCTGTGGATATTCTCTCCCAGGTTGTTCGCGGGAAGTTGTTTCGGCAGCGTTCCTCGGGCCACCTTCCCCCGCGAGGGGGGAAGGCCGTTACGATCGCCTCCCAAAATCCGTGGCGATCGGAAACCTTGTCGATGCCGGGGTCACTTGGTGACGTCGGCCGTCACGCCCGGCCAGTCGTCGGTGCGGAACGGGGTCATGGGGAGGCCGACGGCGTCGTACATGTTGCAGACGGGGTTGTCGGCCCAGGCGTAGCGGACGGCCTCGGGCTGGGAGACCTGGTCGGACCAGACTTCGACCGTGTTCGGGCCCAGGATCTTGGCCCAGGCGTTGACGAACTTCTTGTCCGCGCCGGCGATCGTGAAGCCCACCGGCTCGGCGACGTCGAAGGGGCGGAAGCCGCCTTCGACGTGGTCGAAGGTCAGGATGACCTTGCCGTCCTTCTTCTCCATCGACTTGTAGGTCGGGCTCTGGCACGCGACGTCGACGCCGTGGTCGCGGGCGAGCGCCCAGCGGGCCAGCCGCATGCCGACGTCCTGCTTGTTCTTGGGGTGGATGTCCTTCCCCTCGCCGACGTCGATGATGACCGCCTCGCCGGTGTTGGGGAGCTTGCTCATGGTCATGGTCTGGGCCTCGCGCAGCTCGGCCCAGGCGCTGTCGGCCGGCTCGGGCTTCTCGGCGTTGAAGTCGGCCAGTTGGACCCAGTAGAACGGGAAGTCGCCCTGTCCCCAGCGCTCGCGCCAGGTCTGGATCATGAGCGGGAACATGTCACGATATTGATACGCGCGGCCGGCGTTGGTCTCGCCCTGATACCAGATGGCGCCGCGGATGCCGTAGCCGATCGTCGGCAGGAGGACGCCGTTGAAGATGTTGCCGGGGCGGAACTGGCCGAACATCTGCATGTCGGGGTTCCCCCAGGCGCTGGGGCCGGGCTTGCCTTCGGCCTTGGCCTTGGCGACGGCCTCGTCGAAGGCCTTCTTGTCGGCCTCGTAGTTCTTCTCCTTCTCCTCCCAGGCGGCGAGAAGGTCCTTGTACCTGGGGTCGGCGGCGAGGGTCTCGCGGGGGATCCACGCCTCGCAGGCCGAGGCGCCCCAGGAGTCGTCGATCAGGCCGACCGGCACGCCGAGGGTCTGTTGGATCTGGCGGCCGAAGAAGTAGCCGACGGCCGAGAACGACCCGACCGTCTTGGGCGAGCACGCCTCCCACTTCCCCTTGAAGTCCTTTTGGGGCTCTTGCGTGCCGACCTGCGGGACGGTGATCAGTCGGATGTTCGGGTGGTCGGCGGCGGCGATCTCCAGGTCGGCGTGGTTGGCGGAGTCGACCGCGAACTGCATGTTCGACTGGCCGGAGCAGATCCAGACCTCGCCGACCAGGACGTCGCGGAAGGTCAGCTTGTTCTTACCCGAGACGGTCATCTCGAACGGGCCGCCGGCCTCGACCGGGTCCAGGACGACCCGCCAGGCGCCGTCGTCGCCGGCCTTGGTCGCCTGGGTTTGGCCGTGGAATTCGACCTTCACGTCCTCGCCGGGGTCGGCCCATCCCCAGACGTTGAGTTTCATGTCGCGCTGAAGGACCATGTGGTCGCCGAAGATGGCCGGCGTCTTCACGTCCGCCCGCGCGGTCGTCGGCGCCGTCCCCAGGACCGCCAGCCCCGTCGCCAGCAGTCCGACCGTCGCCCGGAGGCGTCTCGTCCGCGGCATCGTCCCGCCTTTCGATTCAAGACCTTCCGACGTATCGCCGGGGCCCGCACGCCCCGCGCTTCCGGCCGCACTGTACGACGTCCCGAGGCTCGGCGGAAGGGTCCGGCCCCGCGGCGGCCCACGATCACTCCGCCTCCTTTTCCTCTTTGAGAGCGTCGTCGAGGATCGTCAGCCCGCGTCGGGGAAGTGCTCGCGGACCCAGGCGCCGAGGCGGTCGATTTCCGCGTGGATGCGGCGGGCCTCGATCTCCCCGAGTCCCCGGGCCGAAACCGCGGGGTGGCTCGCGGTCGCGGCGGCCATGAGCGTCATCCCCTCCTCAAGCGTCGGACCCGGGCCGAATCACGCCGCGCCCTGGCCCTGGAACAACGCCCCGAAAGGGACCAGGGCCCGCAAGTCGTCCGGGGTGCGAACGGCTTCCGCGAACGCCTCGCCGGCCGTCGCGGGAGGGGGTTCCGACTCCGCGCGAGCGACGGCGGTCCATTCGGCCAGCAGACCCTTCACGGAGTCGGGGGCGTCGAACCTTTGGGCGATGACGCAGAGATCAAGGCACTCCTGGAATCGTCTCTCCCGAAAGCGGTCGCCGGCCAGGGCGAAGTACGGCCAAACGAGGTCCACCCCGAGTCGCGTCGCTCGTTCCAGATCAACGATCGCGCGCGGATTGGAGCCGTACTCCAGCAGCCCGCGAGCGGCCAGCAGAAATCCCGCGTCCGGGTCGTCGGCAAGCCCTTTCGTATAAGATTCGATCGCCGCGCGAGTATCGCCGGCGAACTGGTGGTGGATTCCCTGGAAACCATAACCGACCGATCGTTCGCCGGGACCGAGGGACGAATCCGCCTCGACGGGTCGATTCAAGACTTCGCCCAGAATGGCGGCGTAACGTCGAGAATCCTCCGGAGACGGGCCCGGCTGCAACCGCGTCGCCGCCGCGGCCGCCGCGGAGATCACCACGGTCGCCGGCAGGTCCGCCGGCCGGTCGAGGATGCGGTCAATGTCGCGTCGGACTGCCGACGGATCGGCGCTCTTAAGATAACCGATGAAGTATTCGAGATTTTCAGGCTCAAGCCGATGCGCGTGCTCGAAGAACAGCGCCGCCGATTCGCGATCGCCGGCCCCACGCCAGACGGTCCCTCGCAGGTAAGCGAGCAGGGGGGGCGAGACGTATTTCCCCCAGCGCCATAACAACGCCAGCGCCCGGTCCCAATCGCCGCGCTCGCGCGCCTCGTAGAACTCGTTCAGCTTCGATTGGGCTTGGGGGTTCATGGGTTCGGGGTCGGGTTGAGGGTCGACCAGCGTGCCCAGATCGCCCGAAAGGCCGGCGGCCCGCGCCCTCTCGGTCTCGTTCAGGGCGTGCCAAGGGCCTTCGGACGCCTCGCGAACCTCGTCGGCCTCGGGCGATTCCTCACGGCCTTCCACGAAGAATTGGTGAAGCTCGCGCGAGATCCTCGCGAACTCGACGTAGCCGGCCGAAAGGGGCCAGGGTTTGGGAGTCATGTTCACGCCTCATCTTCAATCCAGGTCGTCCGAGTCTCCGCCAGAGCCGCTTGGTAATCGGACAACGACATCGTCTCGGACGGAACCACGACGCCGTGCGTCTTCGAGTCCAGGACCAAACTCAATCCATCCGCGAACGGTCCCCGCTCGAACGGGCCTTCGCCGCGGCGGAAGACGTGACGGGAGTTCGACCCCTTGGCGCCGTAGAAACGATCCTCCAATCGCTTGGGAATCATATAGGGGCTCACCTCTCGCCAATTCGAATATACGGACATCCCCTTGTCGTTGGCGATCACGAAGCCGTCCGAGTCGACGTCTACGTCCTTCCCCTCCCGCACGCCCAACCCATTCGCCGATTGCTCGACCAGAGGCAATCCGTCCGCGTCCTTCCGCATCAGTCGATAGACCCGAGCCATCCAGTCCCCTCCCGCCCGACGTCCTCAACCTACTTCGCCCTCTTTCCATCATAGCCGTCCCCTCCTATCGATGGGAACTTGCGACGACGCGCCCGGGGTGGGAGTAGATGTTGAAGCGGTCATCGTGGAGGAAGCCGATCAGGGTGATGCCCAACTGGTCGGCGACGGCGACGGCCAGGCTCGACGGGGCCGAGACGGCGCAGACGATCGGGGCGCCGGCGACTGCCGCTTTTTGAAGGATCTCGAAGCTGGTCCGGCCGGAAACCATCAGGATTCGCTCCGAGAACGGCAGGTCGCCGTCCAAAAACGCCCGGCCCACCAGCTTGTCCACCGCGTTGTGGCGGCCAACGTCCTCGCGCGCGGCCAGCAGGCGGCCGTCGGCGTCGAACAGCCCGGCGGCGTGGATGCCGCCGGTGCGATCGAACGCCCGCTGCGCTGCGCGGAGCGATTCGGCCAGACCCAGGATCGTCGCCCGGGCGACCGTCGGGCCCGGCTCGATCCGCTCGCGGCGCGACGTCACCTGGTCGAGCGTCGCCTTGCCGCAGACGCCGCAACTCGACGTCGCCGGGAAGTTCCGCCGCAAGGACGAACCGTCGAACGGTCTCGAAAGCGCGACGCCCGCCACTCCGGCGCGCAAACGACAATCGGCCTCGACCACCGCGACGCCGGGGCCGATCAGCCCCTCGGTTCGGAGGAAGCCGACGGCCAGCTCCAGGTCGGACCCCGGCGTGCGCATCGTCACGGCGACGCTCGCCGGCTCCTGCCCGGGGCCCCAGGCCCGGATCTCAAGCGGGGCCTCGACGGCCACCCAGTCGTAGCCGTCGACCGCCCCCTCGGACCCAACCGACCGCGTCGCGACCCGCTCCACCTCCCGCGCGGGATGGGACGCGGCGCGACGCCGAGCGTCCGCGGGGATCGATTTCGGGTCGTTCATCGAATCGCCTGCAACGCGGGGCCGAAATCCGCCTCGACACGCGGAACGTCGGCATTATACGCGGCTTCCGCGCCGTCCGAGGCGTCGGAACGATTTCCGATCGAATCCCGACGGCGGGATCGCCGCCGGGTCCGCGACGCCTACAATAAACGATCCCGGCCGCGGCGCGCGCGCCCGCGGCCCGCCGCTTGCGAGGTTTCGATCCCAGCCGCGCCCGCCACCGGATCGACCGCTTTGCCTTGAGGACCGCCCGCGATGACCCACGACCCCCGCCGCAAGGCCCCGAAGCCGGCCGAGCCCGACCTCGACCTGGAAACCGACTCGCGATTCCCCTCCGGGCCCTGGGTCGGCTACTTCCTCCAAAAGGAACTCCCTCCCGGCAAGCACGGCATGGAACTCCGCCTGACGTTCCGCAAGGGCGTCCTCACCGGCGAGGGCCGCGACCTCATCGGCGAGTTCCTCATCCGCGGCAAGTATCAAGTCGAGGACGGCAAGTGCTGGTGGACCAAACGGTTCATCGGCAAGCACGACGTCGCCTACGAAGGATACAACGAAGGCCGGGGGATCTGGGGCGTCTGGGAAATCCCCCCGTCCTGGAAAGGAGGCTTCCACATCTGGCCCGAGGCCATGGGCGACCCGACCCGCCGCAAGCTCCGCAAGTCCATCGAGGAGCCGTTCGACGACTTCATCGACGCCGACGCCCCCGTCCTGGAACTAATCGCCGCCGCCGCCGCCGACCCCCAGGTCGAGGATCCGCCGGCCTGAGCCCTGACCGGAGGATACGGATAAAGGGACGAGTTCGAGGAAGACTTGGGGCAATCATCCCTTCTCCCCTTGTGCAAGATTATTCGTGGGACTCGTAAATCGTTATGGTGCCGGGTGTTGTCGCGAATCAGCCCAAGGCCGCCCTAAGTCATTGGACGGTTGGGTGATCGGACGAGGCATCCGGGATCGTTCTTGGACTT
>Ga0209916_1000811_pt1 | contig 39169 bp, 36 predicted proteins | sample ThiBio_1000_plan_FD_183956 | JGI IMG/M metagenome (GOLD analysis project Ga0209916, IMG submission 183956) | Wastewater bioreactor microbial communities from Cape Town, South Africa - Thiocy_solids_2 (SPAdes) | ecosystem: Engineered > Bioreactor > Thiocyanate-remediating > Anaerobic-Aerobic ... | reverse complement strand
CGTTGCTTTCGCTCGCCTCTGCCTATCGTCACCTTGACGCCAGAATCGAATGAGCCACTGCGCCGCCTCTGCAAGCAGCACTCCACACACAAGCCATAACAGTCCATTCATTCATCCAGCTCCTAAGGATGGTCTGATCAACCGCCGCCCAGCCGTCTCCGCACGCAATTGAGCTCAACCCATACGAACAACGCGTGCTCCGGTGGCCGGATGCCGCCCTATTTACGCCGCAGTGAACCTTTTCGGGCCACCGCGGACGCGGTAACCCTATGTCGTCTGCAACAAACGCTTACGCGCCATCCACAGATTGACCAGTGCGAACAGCGTAGTCACCTGCGCGCCGTTCTTCGCCAGCCCCTTGTAGCGCACCTTCACGTAGCCGAATTGCCGCTTGAGCACCCGAAACGGATGTTCCACCGCCGCACGAATCGAGGCCTTGGCCTGCTCCAACTGCTCGGTGATCTCGCGCAATGCGGGATCGTCGATGGCCTTCACACCGCTGCGCTTGGCAGCAATCCAGAACTTCCGGCCGCGCTTCGATGCGCGCTTCTCCACGCCGATGTAGCCGGCATCGCCGAACACGTGCCGTTCCTTGCCGTGCAGCAGGTTCGCCACCTCGGTCACGTCCGCCACATTCGCCGCCGTGCTCTTTACCGTGTGCACCAGCCCCGTGCATTCGTCTACGCCGATATGCGCCTTCATCCCGAAATACCATTGCTGGCCCTTCTTCGTCTGATGCATGTCCGGATCGCGTGCTTTGGCCTTGTTCTTCGTCGATGGCGCTGCCGCGATGATCGTGGCGTCCACGATGGTGCCTTGCGACAGCTTCATGTTGTGCTGCTTCAGATGCTCGCTGACCGCCGCGAACACCTTGTCGGCCAGGCCATGCTTCTCCAGCAGATGCCGGAACTTGCATACCGTGGTCTCGTCCGGCGCACTTTCCTCACCCAGGTCGATGCCCACGAATCGGCGCATCGCGGCCGAGTCGTACAGGGCTTCCTCCACCGCGGGATCCGACAGTGCGTACCACTGTTGCAGGAAGTGGATGCGCAACATCCGCCCCAACCCCACCGCACGTCGGCCGCCCGCACCCGGTTTGGGCGCCTGCGGATAGTGCGGCGCGATCACCGCGCACAGCTCCGCCCATGGCACCACCCGATCCATTTCCGCCAGGAACACGTCGCGCCTCGTCGGCTTGCGGTGCTTCTCGAATCCGGCGTCCTGCTCCATCGACAGGCTCATCTGCTTGGGGGTCATCGGGTACGATCCGGTTACAAGGCGAGGCTTCGACCACGGAGCAAAATCAGAGTTTCCTTAGACAATTACACTGCTGACCAGTGCATCGGCTGATGCAATATAGGTCTATGAAAATCGCAGACTCCGAGCAGACCCGCGGCATTCTGCAGGCGCTGGCGGCAGCCGCGTTGTTTGGCATAAGCACGCCGCTCGCCAAGCTACTGCTCGGCAGCATGCCACCCCTGTTATTGGCCGGTTTGCTCTACGCCGGATCAGGGATCGGCCTGTCGTTGTGGATACTGCTGCGTCGCCTGCGCGGACAGGCGGTCTCCGAGGCACCGTTGATGCGGCGGGATGCGCCGTGGCTGGGCGGCGCGGTGCTGTTCGGTGGCGTGCTCGGACCCATCCTGCTGATGCTGGGTCTGGTGTACACCGCAGCCTCGACGGCAACCTTGTTGCTCAACTTGGAAAGCGTGCTCACCGCCGTGCTGGCCTGGGTAGTGTTTCGCGAGAACGTGGATCGGCGCGTGTTTCTGGGCATGCTGGCGATTGTCGCCGGTGCCGTGCTGCTGTCGTGGCAGCGGCAGAGCGGGGACACGATGCCGTGGGGAGCGTTGGCGGTGGCGGGAGCCTGCCTGTGCTGGGCTATCGACAACAATCTGATTCGCCCGGTGGCCGGTGGCGACCCGGTGCAGATCGCAGCGATCAAGGGTGGTGTGGCCGGTGCGATCAACATCACCATCGCGCTCGTCATCGGCTACCGTTTCCCTCATGTCGGGCCCTTGCTGGCCACCGGCGTGCTCGGCTTCTTCGGTTATGGCTTGAGTTTGGTGCTGTTCGTGCTGGCCTTGCGTAACCTGGGCACCGCACGCACCGGCGCCTACTTTTCCACGGCGCCTTTTCTGGGTGCCTCGCTCTCGCTGACGTTGCTTTCCGAGCACGCCGGCCCTGCCTTCTGGCTGGCTGGCGCCTTGATGGCCATCGGAGTGTGGCTGCACGTGAGCGAGCGCCACGAGCATGAGCACGCGCATGAAGCGCTGGCACACGACCACCGCCATCGCCACGATGCCCATCATCAGCACACGCACGATTTCCCGTGGGACGGCGAGGAGCCGCACACGCATCCCCATGTGCACGAACCCATGACCCACAGTCACCCGCACTACCCGGATATGCATCACCGCCACGGGCACTGAGGACGGCACAGCATGAACCGTAAACAGCATTGGGAAGCCGTCTACACGACCAAGGCCACGGATGCGGTGAGCTGGTACCGACCGCACCTGGACAGATCGCTGGCGCTGATCGAGCGTGTCGCTTCCGATCGTGGCGCCGCGGTGCTCGATGTCGGCGGCGGTGCGTCGACCCTGGTCGATGATCTGCTCGAGCGCGGCTATCGCGACCTCAGTGTGCTCGATATTTCCGAGGAAGCCTTGAGCGTCGCCCGGAAGCGCCTCGGCGAGTCGGCGCATGCGGTGACCTGGCTCGCCGCCGATCTCCTCAATGCGCTGCTGCAGGAAGCTCGTTACGACGTGTGGCATGACCGTGCCGTCTTCCACTTTCTGACCGAGGCCGGATGCCGCGCGAACTATGTGCGGCAGCTGACCCATGCGCTCAGCCCGGGCGGCCATGCCGTGCTCGCCACGTTCGGACCGGACGGCCCGATGAAGTGCAGCGGATTGGATACGATGCGCTATGACGCCGAGCGACTGACGCGCGCGCTCGGCGAAGGCTTCAGGCTGATCGATAGCACGCTGGAAATGCATGCGACGCCGTTCGGCACTACCCAGCAGTTCCTTTACGCCCTGTTCCAACGGATACCGACGACCCACGCACCCGGAAAGGTGCGCTATTCCGCCCATTCCACGCCATTTCTACACGCCAGCGATCCCAATGCTACAACCATTCGAATATTGCCGTGAAGGCAACACGGCATTACGGCGACTTCTTTTGGAACGCATGCCGGATATACGCCAGTACCGACTTGATGCCGTCCAGATCCAAGTTGGAATTACCCCCTTTGGGTGGCATCGCAATCGGCACGCCAGGTGTCGTCTTGCCATTGAGAATGGCGTTCTCCAAGACGGCATCTGCCTGACTCAATACCCCCTTGGGATCCGCGAAGTTGGGAGCCCCTGGGATCGCGCCCTTCCCATCGGCTCCGTGACACGCCACGCAGGTCTGGTGATAGATGCCGTCGCCGGCAGCAAGGCGGTTTTTGGCGCCTGCAGGTGGATGGGCCGTGGAGGGACCGATTGCATCGACCGAGGGCAGTGGTGCCAGCGACACCACGCTTTTGGCGTTGCTCGCTTTCAGAAATGCCGTAATGTCTCTTTCCTGTTGGCCCGTCAGGCCAGCCCGCACGCGCATCTGACCCATGGCCACGTCCCATTCCGCATTGGTCAATTCGGACGGGCTGCGTAGGTTGTGACAGGAACCGCAGAGCTGTTGCCATTCGGCGGCGCCGCGCGCGAACTGCGCCGCATCCTGGGCAGTCGCTTGCGCGGGCTGACTTGTATCTGCCGCCAGCGTTACCAGGGAAGCGGCACTTAGGAATACGGCAGTCATTGCCATGACGATGCCGCGAACTCGCGTTTGTGAACTGTGATTGATGTTCATGAAATTCCCCTCTGATTAGAAACCGAATGCCATTTGCAGCCTGAGCAGGTTGTCACTCGACTCGTTCTGGAATCTCCTGTGCTCGATCGCGAGCTTGCTGACAAGCGTTGGACTCCACCAATAGTTCACCCCAAGCGTTTCCCGCTTCTCGTTGAGCATTCGCCAATCCATCAGCCCACCAGAAATCGTGCTTTGACTGAGACGGGATACAAGTTCCAGTTTTCCGAGTATCGGATCGCTGGAGATTCCCGCGAGTCGATAAGCCCCCTGCAGGTACCACATCTTCCACGTCGCGGAAGGAACCGTGCTGGGCGGCGCGCCTGACTGATCGTCAAACAAGACGGGGTTCAACTTCGCATGGATGTATTCGCCGCGGACATCCACGTTCGACGGGGTAAAGGAAAAATCGACGTCGTACAAGTTGTGCGAGGCGTTAGCCCCGGCCATGCCCGACATAGCCATCGCAGCGTTGCTCGCCACCTGGGAGCGCATCGCCGAAATACCAAGATCGAGATGGGGAACAGGCCGCAGACCAAAACGACCGCCAAAAGACTTGTTGTTGTTGTTGTCTTGGGAATAGCCCGCCAGGGACAGCCCATCGGGTTGGAGTTGCGGACCATTGCCTACGTAAACCGCGTAATCCGCCGTCATGCTTCCAAGCGGAAATGCGCCCCGCAGTTGCACACCAACCTCACTCAGTGGCTCACCACCGCCGCCTTCCACAAACCCGGCAGGGCGATCAGGCAGTTTGTTGATCCAGGCAGGATGCAATGCCTGCTGAAACTGACCAATGGGGCTCAGGAACTTGCCCGTGACCAAAGTGGCCCAGTCGTTGAGGAAGAGATCAAGCTGTGCGTACTCCAACGAGGTGGATGTCTCGGCACCCATGTTCATTACCTCCATGTGTGCTTCGACCTCCAGCAAATCCTTGTACCTCAGCAGAAAGATCGGCATGAAGGAGCCACCGGTGAAGGTGGACTTTGCGGCGGCCCCGCCATCCATGCCCATTCCCGATGAGGCACGGCTGGACATTCCATAGTCAGCCGTCACCACGCCAGCAAATCTGAACTTCACATCCGAGCTCTCCGGTGCCACGAGAGCATTCAGTGCATTGGCGTTGGCAGCGGTCGCATTGGTGTTTACCTGGGCCACGCTCGCCCGCACCACGTCCACTTGATGATTGGCCCGTGCCGCGTCTGCCACTGCGTCGTTGACTTTTTGCTCCATAGCCTGGAGTTGCTGCTTGAGTTGTTCGACCTCTTGCTGCATGGCCTTCAGATCCGGCGCCTTCACCTTCTCAGCTGCGAATGCCGGGCTAACTGTTGCAAGTGTCAGTGAAAAAGCTATCGCCCTTGCCAAGGGTGATCGTCCAATACCTGTCATTTTCATTGCAACGCTCCTATTTCAAAAGGACTCACGTCGCCGAACCGAGCGACCGTCCGTCATCCCGCACGGTGGTTGCGGCCTCTGGACCGATGTGATGTCGGACCACAACGTTCCTGCAGCCGATGCAGAGAACCGTGCACAGTAGATTTCCAACCAGCCCCCGACGCGCCGCCCGAATCGTGACCCGTGCGTCGCTGATCGCATGAGTCTGCCAAGCGTGTTTTGTTCGGGAAGCCTGGATACCCACTGTTCGCGGGGGCTCCGGGTTGATCCGGACGGTTACTTACCCTGATCCATCGGCTCCTGCATCTGCATGTGCGCCTGCATCTGCTCCATCATGTCTTTCATCATTTGCATATGTTTTTGCATCATCTGCTGACGCATTTCAGGACTCATCTTCTGCATCCTTTCCTGCATCGCCCCGTGCATGGCGCCGCCGCCCATCATGCCCTGCAGGCTGCCCATGGCGGCCTGCATCTGCTTCATGTGTTCCTTCATCAGGCGCTGACGCGCCTTGGGGTCTTGGGTCTTCTGAATCTGTTGCATGGTCTGGCGCACCTCCTGCATGCGCTTTTGCATGGCCTCCTGATTCATCATGCCCTGGTCCATTTTGCCCTGCTGCATGCTCGTGTCCGGGCCCTGATCGTGCATGCCCAGGCTTTGGCTTTGGCCCGCATGTGCCATCGGCAGGGCCAGTACGAAGGCAAGCGTTGCGGTGGTAATAAGTGTTTTCATGACTATGCTCCTAAGGTGACAGAATGCGGGACGCCGTACAAGCACTCCCTCGGTTGGGCCAATGTGCATGGAACTGGACAAGGCGACGATAGGGTTGCCCAGCCTTTTTCCATACGAATGGCCAGGGTTGCGATCGGAAAGAACCCGGTTTCTCCGGGCGTGGAATCAAGTCACAACATGAAACCCTGATCGCTGCGACTGCTTGATATTCAATCAACTCGAATGTGGCTACGCCGAGCTGACGGGGAATTCGGCGGTTCCTTATGGAGACACATGCGATCTGTGGTCCCTGATCCGGTATATCTCCTCCACCGGAATGACCGCCACGACGCCGTCGTTGTCCAGTCCCGCATGAGCCGCGTCCATGATCGCTTCGGCGATACCCGGAATATCGGCCTGCGCGGCGAACACCTCGACTCGGGCTCGGGTCGAAACCCAGTCGGGATCGTAGAAGTTCTTGTAATCGCCATAGCCCTTGATACGGGTGATGGCGACTTGGATGGTTGCCTCGCGCTTCAGTGCGTCTTCGACTGCCGCAAGGCTATCGGCACTGATGATCGCGATGATCTTTCGATATTCCATCACACGCTCCTCGGCTTCACGGGGATTTTCATGACTGTTCGATACTCTTGGGGCTGGCTTCACCGCTTCTGCGCAGTCGGCGCCATTCCCATAGCAGATACACGGCGGGAATTACCAGCATGGTCAGGATCAGGGAACTGGTCATCCCACCGACCATGGGTGCAGCAATACGTCGCATTACCTCGGAACCGGTGCCAGCTCCCACCATCACCGGCAGCAGGCCGGAAATAATGGCGACGGCAGTCATCGCGATCGGCCGCAACCGCAGCAGGGCGCCGTCACGCACGGCATCGCGCAAGCCGCTGTAGTCCAACGACTGGCCATCAGCCTTGCACTTTGAAACATAGGCAGCGACCGACTGGTTGAGGTAGACCAGCAGCACCACGCCGATTTCCGTGGTCACCCCCGCCAGCGCAATCAAACCTACAGCCACAGCAACGGACATGTTGTATCCCAGCAGGTACATCAGCCAGAAACTGCCAGCCAATGCCATCGGCAACGTGCCCATAATGATCAGGACATACGCGACTCTGCGGAAGGCGAGGTACAACAACAAGGCAATCAACACGATGGTGACGGGCACAACCATGGTCAGATTCTTGTTGGCCTTTTGCATGTATTCGTATTGCCCCGACCATGTCAGCGAATAGCCCGGGGGTAGTTTGACCTCTGCTGCCACCAGCTTCTGGGCCGCAGCCACGTAGGATCCGATGTCGCGGTTGGCAATATCGACATAGGTCCAGCCGGTGAGTTGAGCCGCTTCGCTCTTGATAATGGGGGGGCCGTCCTCAATACGAACGCTGGCTACATTGCCGAGCACCACGTGGCCGCCGCGGGCAGTGACAATCGGCAGTTGTCGCAAACTTGACACCGAATTGCGCCAATCGCGTGGATAGCGCAGATTGACCGGGTAGCGCTCCAACCCTTCCACCGTCTCGGTGACATTCATGCCACCGATGGCGGTACGCACCACGTCCTGCACGTCGCTGATATTGAGACCAAGTCGGGCTGCCTTGTCGCGGTCGATATCAATGCTGATATAACGCCCTCCCGAAGCCCCTCGCTCCGAATACACTAAAACGGTGCCAGGAACCTGGGGAAGAATCTTTTCCAACTCCGCGCCGACCCGCTGGATCACCTTCAGATCGGATCCACCCACCTTGACGCCTACGGGTGTCTTGATGCCGGTGGATAGCATGTCGATCCGTGTCTTGATCGGCATGACCCAGGCATTGGTCAGGCCCGGCAGATGAACCCGCTCTTCCAACTCCCTGCGTATATCTGCCTTGGTGATGCCCGGGCGCCACTCGGATTCGGGCTTGAATTGGATGATCGATTCGTTCATGGAAAGCGGCGCCGGATCGGTGGCGGTCAGCGCGCGCCCCATCTTGCCGTAGACGGATTTCACCTCGGGCACGCTCATGATCAGCTTGTCGGCTTGCCCCATGACCTGGCGTGCCTCGTTAACAGAGACACCCGGACGCAACGATGGCATGTACAGCAGGTCGCCTTCATCCAGCGGCGGTATGAACTCTGAGCCCAACCTGGTCACAGGCCAGATGCTGATCAGCATCACCGCCACACTGGCCAGCACGACAATCCACGGCTTGTTGACGACGAAATTCACCAGTGGCCGGTAGAGACTCGTCAACACGCGGTTGACTGGGTTGGCATGTTCCGGCGTGACGCGGCCACGGATGAAGTAGCCCATCAGCACCGGCACCAGGGTGATGGCTAGAATGGCCGCCGCCGCCATCGAGTATGTCTTGGTGTAAGCCAGCGGCTTGAACAGGCGACCGGCCTGCTCACCCAGCGTGAATACCGGCATGAACGACACCGCGATGATCACCAGCGAGAAGAACAGCGGCGGCCCAACCTCAACCGAGGCATCAGCGACCATGCGCCATCGATTGGCCGGCGTCATGGGTTCCCGCTCCATGTGCTTGTGCAGGTTCTCGATCATCACGATGGCACCATCCACCATCGCGCCGATAGCGATGGCGATGCCGCCCAGCGACATGATGTTGGCATTGAGCCCTTGCATCCGCATCACGATGAAGGCCATCAGAATACCGATCGGCAGGCTGAAAATAGCCACCAGCGCTGAGCGAAAGTGGAACAGAAACACGATACAAACCAAGGTCACCACGAGAAACTCTTCAAACAGCTTCTCGCTCAAATTGGTGATCGCCGAGTGGATCAGCTGCGAGCGGTCATAGACCGGTACGATCTCCACGCCCGCTGGCAGACCACCCTTCAGTGATGCCAGCTTGGCCTTGACTCCATCGATGACCTTCTGGGCATTCTCGCCGTAGCGCATCACGATGATGCCGCCGACGGCCTCGCCCTGCCCGTTGAGGTCGGTAACGCCCCGACGGAGCTGCGGCCCCAATCGCACCTCGGCCACGTCTTTGAGTTGCACGGGCGTGCCATTCTTGTCGGTCGTCAGCGGCACCTGCAACAGGTCCTTGATGCTCTTGATGTAACCGCTGGCGCGCACCATGTACTCGGCTTCCGCCAATTCGACCAGTGAGCCGCCAGCGTCATTATTTCCGTTCTGGATGGCCTTTTTTACTTGCGCCAGGGTGATGCCGTAGGCTCGAAGCTTGTCCGGGTTTACCACCACCTGATATTGCTTCACCATGCCGCCGACGGTGGCCACCTCCGACACCCCTGGGACGGTCTGCAACTGGAATTTCAGGAACCAGTCCTGCAAGCTAGTCAGTTTGTCGAGATTGTTCTGGCCCGTCTTGTCGACCAGCGCGTATTGGTACACCCAGCCCACCCCGGTAGCGTCAGGCCCCAGACTCGGCTTGGCACCAGCAGGCAAGGTACTCGCCACCTGATCGAGGTATTCCAGCACCCGCGAACGCGCCCAGTAGAGATCGGTGCCTTCCTTGAAAATGATGTAGATAAACGAATCGCCGAAGAACGAATAGCCGCGCACGACCGTCGCGCCGGGCACGGCGAGCATCGCGGTCTCCAGTGGATAGGTGACTTGATCCTGCACTACTTGCGGCGCCTGGCCGGGGTATGGCGTCTTGACGATCACCTGCACGTCAGACAGGTCGGGGATGGCATCCACTGGCGTGTGCTGCATCGAATACAGACCACCCAGGGTGATGAAAAGAAGCGCCAGCAACACCATGCCACGATTGTTCAACGACCAGCGAATGATGGCGGCGATCATGGTTGATGCTCCTTGCCATGGCTGGCTGGCATGGACATCTCCTTCATGTCATGTTCGCCGTGATCGCTGGGCGGTGTGCCTTGGTTCGAATCAGGCGAGAGCCTGTGTGCCGGTTTCACGGGGGGCTCGCGATTGGTGGGTTCAAGCGAAGTACCAGCAGGCTTCGCCGGCATATCCATACCTTGCATGGTGGTGCCGGACGCGCTGTTGGCAGGTGCCATCGCAGTTGGTATTTCCGGCGTGTCCGCACCGGGCAGGTCCTTGTCCGTTGGGCCGCTGTTGCTTGTCGCCCCATGAACCGGCGTGCCGGGTATCTCCGAACAGCCCGGTTTGGCGGAGCCGTAGTTCAGCGCTGCAGTATCCACATTGGCCTCCGAGTCGATCAGGAACATCGCCGACGTGACTACCCGCTGGCCAACCCGCAGGCCTTTCAAAATTTGCACCTTGTCCCCTGAGGTCAAGCCAGCCTGTACCGGGCAGATATCGAAACGACCATCGCCGAGTGCCACGATCACGCGCTGACTTTGGCCCGTCCGAATCAACGCCAGATTGGGGATGTAAACCGGACCAGGCTGTGACGCCGCTTGCCCTTCGTGCTGCGCCTTGGCCTCCATCGTGATATGTGCGTACATGTTGGGCTGCAGACGCAGGTCAGAATTGGCGAAACGCAGTCGCACCTTGACCGTTCGGGTCATCGCGCTGAGATCGGGATAGACGTAGTCGACCACGCCCTGCCAATGTCGGCCCGGAAAAGCATCGAATACCGCGTCGGCCTCCTGCCCCACGTGCAGAAGCCCTGCCTGGCTTTCGTCGACCTCAACGAGCACCCATACCGTACGAAGGTCCGCCAGCTTCATGACTTGTGTGGCAGGCATCACGTAGGCGCCTTCGCTCACGCCAAGGCTCATCACGACGCCTGCGCTCTCCGCATACCGCGACACGCGGTCGCTGGTCTTGCGTGTACGAGTCAATTGGTCAATCTGCGCGGTGGTAAAGCCCAGCGCACGCATACGCTCACGTGATGCGGCGACCAGGGATTGGCTACCGCTCGCCAGCGACGTCAGATACTCGCGCTCAGCCGTTGCGAGCTTGGGCGAGAACAATTGGTAGAGCAACTGGCCGCGATGCACGGCATCGCCAGCACTTTTTACCGCCAGCTTTTCCACCCAGCCATCGGCACGAGTGTTGATGCTGGTAATGGTGTCCTCGTCGTAGCCGACATATCCCACGAGCTCAAGTTGATGAGAAAGCGTACCTTGCTCGACCTCTGTCGTTTGCACGCCGAGATTGTTGACTGTCGCAGGGGAAATCTTCACGTCGCTGGCTTCGCCGGCCCCACTGTCATCGGCGTAAACCGGCACCAGTTTCATGCCCATCGGCGACAATCCCGGCTTGTCGCTGCGGTAGTTCGGATCCATGGGACCCTTCCAGTAAAGGATCTTGCGCCCTGACGCGGCGCTTGCCGACGTGGCGGTCGGGTCGGAACTCGCTGGCGTATGGCCGCGCTTACCGAGAAAATAGCCAGCAACCAGCGCGAGCGACACGGCGATAAAGGCCAGGAGAATCCATCTTGATTTTTTCATGGCGTCGTATCCTGAGAAGTCGCTGACCGCAAAGACGGCCACAACGTGCCGCCGGTCTGGTAATTGAGTGAAGCGAGTTGGGTAAAGAAATCAGCACGTGCGCGCGCCAGCTCAAGTTCGGCCATCAGGTATTGCTGCTCGGCGGTGATCAGCTTGAGGAAATCCCCACTGCCACTTCTGTAGTCAGCCTCGGCGGCCTGCATGTTGAGCTTGGCCAGCGGCAGCAACTTGCCGTGGTACAGCTGGATCGTTGCCACGGCCTGCTCGGCGGTGGCCCGCGTTTGATCGAGATCGCTCAGCAGCTGGTTGCGTGCATCGGCCAATTTGGCCTCACTCTCATGCAACCGCGCGTTGGCCTCGCTCACCTCGCCGCGGTGGTTGCCGCCAAACGGAATGTTGATCGCGACGCCTACGGTGAGGCGCTTGGCCGGCATGTCCATGATGGAGTTGTAACCGGCCAGCACGCTGACATTCGGGTAGTTGCTCTTGTGGGCCAGATCAACGCGATCCTGACTGGCGGCAATGCGCGCATCAAGCCCCTGCAGTAACGGAAAGTGCGCCAGCGCCGCATCCTGCAACGCGGCGGAAGTGGGCAGCGGCTTTTCCTGCGGCAGAGCCATCGGCGCGGACACAACGGTGTCCGGGTCGAGGTTCTGCAGCGCATTGATCTTCGCCTGCACCGTGCGCTGCATGCGCGCGAGCTCGAGGGTCTGGTTCTGCAGACGCACCAACTCAACTTCCGCCTGCAAGATATCCTGTTGCGGCGATTGCCCGGAGGCGTAGGCCGTTTCCGCAACGGCGCGCAAATGCGTCACCAATGTGACGTTCTCGGCGTTGATCGCAAGCGCGCGATGCACGTAATACCACTGGGCGTAGTCGGCACGTGCCAGCGTAACCAGGCGCAGGCGCAGGTCGGCCGTCTGCTGATTCGCCGACTCCGCCTCGGCGGTCGCCATCCGGCTGCGCAGCGCCAAGGTGCCCGGCCAGGGAAATTTCTGGCTGAACTGCACGTTCTGGTTCAGGCCCTGGCGCGGACCACCCGCTGTATTGGGCGCCACCATATAGCTCACCATCGGGTCATCCAGCGCGCCAGCCGACTCGATCCGTGCGCTGGCCGCATCTGCTGCCGCCTGCATCGCCTCGATGCCCGGGTTACGCTGCAGCACCTGCTGCACCAGCCGGTCGGCTGAAAGCCCCGCCGTGACACGCGTCGTGCCTTCCGGGACTTTCCCGGCGATGGCACCGCGCTGTGTGCCCGTCACTTCCGGACCAACCACTGGATGGGTTCCGGCGGCCTGCGCCAGCGGAACCACCGCCACCACTCCCGACAGGAGCATGGCCAATGCCGACGTCTTAGAACGCCGGACAGAATGAAACAACAGCATGAGTGAGCGCTCCTGCGATCTTGCGACTACGCCGTACCCGTGTGGGTACGAACCTAACACCAAAAATGGGGCGAGGGCTAGATCAGCAGTGAGCAGAACAACAGTCGGAGGGGCGGATGATCGGCTTGCAGCCGGAACACCGAGGCAAACGACGCCGCTGCGTGCGGTAAACTGGCGACGGTCGGCATGGCCGGTGCCAATGGCGGTAGCAGCGGCCCGGGTACGTGCGGCAATCGTGTATCGGACTCAACCACGCTACCCTGCGCGCAGTGCTGAGCACACGTCACCGGGTGGGCATGATCTTGCCCGCCATGCATGTTCTGCATGCAGTCGGACTGCGAAGCCAACGTCGTGGCAGCCGCCATGCTTTGTGCAGGTGGCGTCGGACACAGGCTTGCGGCCAGCGCCACTTGCTGCCACAGAAACAACAGCGCCACCAGCCAAAAGAGGCTGGGACGCTTGGTGCGAGGCATGCGAATGGCCAGTGACATTCGTGTGATTTTACACAAACGTGTGGTGTCTATCTTGATTGAGATCAAATACCCGCCCAGTGGCTGACTGACTCAACCAAGGCCTCACAGCCTGCTCGCCTGACGCCCCCATACCCAGGCCAGATGAAGAAGCGTCATGTTTTTCGGTCACGGCGGACAGGACGATCAGGTATGGATACACGCCACCGCCGCGCTCTGGGTAGTTCATCACAGCGCAACCTGACCTTTCGTGCACACCCGGCCCGGTAGACTTCCCCGGTTGCACACAGCAACCGGTCGCGCAGCGTGCTGTGATCGCGGCTCGAGCGGAGAATCATCATCAAGAACGGCAGCATGCACATGATGCCGGCTACCGTGACATCGGTCGCCGCCAAGTCAGGCAAGGTCGGGGTGGACGCAGGCGGCATGGGCTTAACCGTACCCTTCCCACCCAAATCGATGGTCTCACTCAAGGTCGGCGGCAAGATTACGCTGCACTTTGGTTATACGCAGTAGCCCGTACGCCGTTGGAACGCTGCCGCTTTCCGGGTGAGTGGCTTGCTACGGCGGGCCGGCTGACCATTGCTTCACGGAATCACACGGTACTTCACAGGCAATGAATACGGTGAGTGAGGCAGAGCTGGACTCAAGACGTATGGAACGGGGCCTGACGCTTTTCACCGAGGGTGACAAGCTATATGACTCAATGCTCTCCGACATCCGCACAGCCGATTCGTCAGTCCGGCTTGAATGCTACATGCTGGTCGATGACGAAGCGGGGGCACCTTTTCTTACTGCGTTGGCTGAAGTGGGAGCTGCGGAGCGCGCGACTACGGTGCGTGTGGACTCTGCAGGCTCTTGGGGTGTGGTCTCTCGCCGTCGCCTGCAACTGCTCAAAGCAAAAGGCGTCCTTTGGCAGTGGAGCCGGCCGTGGTCGTGGCGGGCACCGTGGGTATTTAATCGCCGCAATCATCGCAAGCTCCTTATCGTGGATGACAGGGTCGCCTATGTCGGCGGATTCAATATTCATCGGGAGAGTTCCAGGCGAGTGGTCGGCGCGGCGCGATGGCGCGACACGCATGTCAGGTTCAACGGTCCGCTCGTAAGCGACGCAATTGAGCTGTTCGACCACTTCCCAAGACGGCCGCGCGTGCGTTGGTCCGATTCTCCCGGTGGGGTGCACCTGCTGCCCAACAACAGCCGCCGATGCCGCCATCTGCTGCGATGTGCTTTCATGGCACGCTTTCGTGCCGCGCGCGAAAGGATCTGGCTGACCTTCCCGTATTTCGTGCCCGACAGCCGAAGCCAGTCGGCGCTATGCGACGCAGCATGCCGCGGCATCGATGTGCGCGTGCTGGTGCCGGCAAAAAGCGATGTCGAACTCGTGGCGTGGGCCGCCCAGGCCGCCTATGCGCGCATGCTGACCTCAGGTGTTCGCATCTGGGAATACCTGCCGCGGATGCTGCATGCGAAGACCGTGCTGGTTGATCAGGACTGGGCGACCGTGGGTACGGCGAACTTCGACTATCGCAGTTTTTTCCTGAACGACGAGCTGAATCTTGTTGTTGATGACGCCGGGTTCAATGCAGAACTCGCCACGCAATTCGAGACCGACCTGCTGGATTCGAGAGAAGTGACTGCAAACACCTGGCATCAGCGCGGATGGCCACGCGTGATTGCCGAGACCATCGGTTGGTGGGCACGTCGATGGCTATAAGCTTGGGTAAGGCCTTGGTGCCGGTCACAAACACACTGAGCGGATGAGATCACAGAGAATCGTGAAACTCGGCGTGGATCGATCGATCCGATACCCGATTTCGGGTCTCGTCAGTCGGATCGTCGAACCTGGTGCCTTACGATGAAGATGATGAGCGGCGGGATCAGCAACCATTGCGCAAGGGGCACTAGTCCGGTGCCCAGGCCTGGCAGGGTGGGCATCGAATTCGCATATGCCCAGCGATCAAGCGGCCCCGTTGCCATGGCCTCAAACACGATGGTCATGATTACCCCCGGCAGAAGGAATAACGCCAGTGATCGCACTGAGGGATGCCGATACCATTCCTTGTCTTTTTGCAGGAACGCGACCACCCAAAAAGCGACGCCGATCATTGCCGCATCGCCGGCAGACGCCTGGATGCAGGCAAGATTGATCCGCGCCGGCGATGAATCCGCAGGATACGAAAAAAGCGGCATCTGCAACATTTCCCAGACGAAATTGATGACGAACCCAAAGAAGAAAAGGTTGATCTGTACCCACTTCATGATTTTCATTTCTGATTTGTGGTGACCCATACCATGGTGTCCCATGGCTGTTATGGGTGAAGCGCCATGATCGCGTCGACCATTTCACGCTCCTCATCGATCGGCAGAACAAAGGTTCTCCCTGTCGCCGCCGGTGAACTGATTTCCCATGCTCCCGCGTGGTTCTTGTCCGCATCGATTCCGAGCCCCATCCACTCGAGATCAGCCACCACGCGCGCGCGAATGGCCGGCGCGTGAGTACCGATTCCGCCGGAGAAGGCCAACGCGTCGATGCCCTGGATGCATCCGGCCATGGCGGCAATGCCCTGCACAATGCCTGCAACATAGACATCCACCGCCCGGTTCGCACCCTTGGAGTTCGATGCCATCAGCTCACGCATGTCGCCTGATTCACCGGAGAGACCATTCAGGCCGCTCTCACGCCAAAGCATCCGGTCGATTTGATCGGCAGCCATTCCAAAGCTGCGTAGAAGATGCAGCAATACACCCGGATCCAACGAACCGGGTCGAGTCGCCATCGGAACGCCACCAAGCGGCGTCATGCCCATCGTGGTGTTGATGCTGGTTCCTTCGCGAACGGCGCACAGGCTGCTCCCACCACCCAGGTGGGCCAATACGATGCGTCCATTGGCAAGCTCTGGCACTTGCTCGAGCTGACGCATTGCCGACTGAAACGCGAGACCATGAAATCCGTACCGTTTAACTCCCCGTTCGAACAGCGCATAAGGCAGGGGAAAAACACGGTACTTCTCGGGCATCGTTTGATGCCAAGAGGTGTCGAATACTCCGATCTGCCTGGAATCTGGCCAACGCTGCATTGCCGCACGCACCAATGCCAGCGCTGGAGGCTGATGCAGCGGCGCCAGCGGCGCCAAATCATCCAGTTCCACGAGTGTGGCCGGTGTCAATGGCACCGGCCCAAGGCGATCTCCACCATGCACGATTCGATGGATGATGATCTTGGGGGCATCACGCAACAACCCCAAACGCATGGCAACGCTGGACAGTTCTTCATGAGCACTATCATCAAGATTGATCGACGCGTCATGTGTCGACTCAACTGAAGTGCGTTCACATTCGCGTGCGCTCGTACGCTCGCCTTGAGCGTCGGCTCGAACGACGTAGGTGGCGGCCTTGAGGCTTGCCGAACCCACGTTCAAGACCAACGCATTGCCGGGCTCACGGTGAATGTTCATGGCTTTCTCGAACTCTTGATGGTCACTATGCTGCCATGCGCTTCGGAACGCGGTACAACAGCAACGTCACCACAGACACGAGCCCAACGATTGCAACAACCAGCCACCATTCGGGTGACTGGCTACGATACATCACCGCCGGTGCCGGCGCGCCAAGTACCCGGCCGAACGCATTGAGCGCGACACTGAGCCCGAGGTGGAAGCCGTGCACGCCCTGCCTTGCAGCCCGCACGATCCAGAGACTGAGCCCGGGCGCGAGACGGCAAGGTCTGCGACGGGCTGTCGGGCTATCCGGTGCAGCTGGCGCCGACGCTCCACCGGCGCCGCGGCGATTCGGGCGTCGCGCTTCCACCTGACTGCAAGAACGACGAGGCGGTGAAACAAGCTTCAAACCTGAGGTAACTCCACATGTACCCTTTCCGGTATGAGGAGGCCATTCTGGACTGAATTGTCTTCGACGAGATGTTGCTCTACTGGTCGACCTACAGCTGCGATTCGATCGGCAGCCAGCCGAGCACACGCACCAAGCCGCGTTGCCAGACGTTGGTATCCGGCTCCGACCGGAGCACCACAGGTGGGGTTTGGACGCGGTCCAGCCAGCGCAGATTGCCCCTGGCATCGCGGTAGACCCAGTAGCTCATCGCGGGATCGGCAAGGCGCAGGTATTCATTGCGCACATCGATGGCGATGGCTGGATCTTCGAACAGTACGCCCATCTCGGTGTTGAGGCTGATCGAACGCGGGTCCAGATTGAACGAGCCCACGAAACCGCGCGCGTCGTCCACGGTGAACGCTTTGGTATGCAAGCTGGCACTGCTGCTGCCTAGTGCACTGCCCGTTCCGTTGGGCCCGCGAGCCTTGATCTCGTACAGATGCACACCGTGCGCCAGAAGGATTTCACGATAGCGCGCGTAGCCACTATGCACTACGGCTACGTCGGTGGCGGCCAGCGAGTTGGTGACGATGCCGACCTCGACTCCCCTGTCGGCCAAAGCCACCAGAGCAGCGGTGCCTTTCTTGCCGGGGACAAAGTACGGCGATACCAGGAGCGCCTTGTGGCGCGCGGTGTCCAGGGTCTTCGCCAGTCGATGGACCAGCCAGCCGCGATGGTCATCGTCGCGACCTTTCAACGGCGGATCGGCGACCACCCGGATCCCGGTGCTCCAATGAACACGCAGGGTGCGTTTATAGTAGTCACGCACGGCCTGAGTCCGCGTAACGCCGTCCAGATAGCGCCTTGCGGCCGGCTCCAGTGCTTCCCGATCGGCGCGGGCGAGCATACGGCGCAGCATTTCAGGTTTCTTCCGGCTCAATGCCGCCATCGGTACCGCCGCTGCGCTGTTCCAGTACGCGTCGAAGATGCCGCTGGCCTGCTGCACGGCCGGGCCGAGCAGCAGCAGATCCAGGTCGCGAAAGTTCACTTGGGCATCGGTGCTGAAATACGCGTTGCCGATGTTGCGCCCACCCACCACCGCGACGCGCCCGTCGGCGATCCAGGCCTTGTTGTGCATCCGGGAGTTGAGGCTGAAGGCACGATGCAGCATTTCCAGCACCCGGGCCGGGCCCTGGCGATTGCGGAACGGGTTGTATAGGCGCAGCTCGATGTTCGGATGGGCATCGAGTGCCATCAGTTGGGGATCGATGCCTTCGGCGTTGAGGTCGTCAAGCAGAATGCGTACGCGCACGCCGCGCTGCGCGGCGGCATGTACCTCGCGCGCCAGCAGGTGGCCGGCCATGTCGTCATGCCAGAGGTAGTACTGCAGATCAAGGCTGCGGCCGGCCATGCGCGCCGCGAGCGCACGCATGGCGAACGCATCGCGCCCGTTCGCCACCAGCAGCACACCGGTTTTGCCGGGATGGGCAGCCAGCAGCGGCACCAACTCCCGGTCAATCTCGGTTTGTGCCGGTTGCAGCGCCAGCGTGTGGCTGGGGGTGCCGGTCGCCTGGGGAGTCAGGTGGTCGGCGATCAGCAGAACGCTGCCGGCAACAGTGAGCAGTGCCAGCAGCCCCCAGAGTGTCCAGCGGAACATGCGTCGCATCGCGATCTCCCATTGTTCTGCAGTATGAGTCAGGATCGGCGCGATCGCGGTTCTACGTGTCCGGCGCCATCGCGCGCTTCGGCAACCGCTGCAGGATCCATGCGGCCAGCATCACCAACCCGACGATGGCGACGACCAGCCACCACGCCGGCGCCTGGCTGCGGTACATCATCGCCGCCGCCAGCGCGCCCAGCGCCTGACCGAACGCATTGAGCGCGGCGCTCAGCCCGAGGTGGAAGCCATGCACTCCCTGTCTTGCCGCCCGCACGATCCAGAGACTGATCACCGGCAACAGGATGCCACCGCCCGCGCCCACCAGCACGACCACCCCTCCCAAAATCCACAGGTTGCCGATTCCCAGCAGCGCCAGCGCCAGTGCCGACAGCAGGAAGGACGGAGCCAGCAGCAACCAGAGGCTTGCCGGTCGCCGATCAGGACGAAAGACCAGCAGTTGCACAACGATCATCACCACGCTGCAACCGGAGATCATCAGGCCGACGCCGGCTGAGCCGAGCGCAAATACCTCGCGACCACGTACGGCGACCCCGACTTCCATCGCGCCCATGGCCAGTCCCGCCAGGGCCGCGCCCGATGCCAGCCGGGCCAGCGTGCTTCGGGGAGCAGCGATATGTCCGGCAATCGTCGGGTTAGCAGCCGGATGAGATTCCTGACGCGTGGCGGCATGAGATTTCAGGACCGTCGCCATCGCGCCCAGTGCGAGCAGCGACGCCAGTACGACCGGCAGACGCAAGTCCGCACCGCTAGCGAACAGCCCGCCAACGGCTGGCCCGGCAAGCGCACCCAGCAATGCTGCACGCGACACGCGCGAGACCGCCTGCCCGTGCCCTTCCGCTTCCGTGATACGGGTCACTGTCACCAGTGCGGCCGGAATGACGGCTGCTGCCAGCGCCCCCTGAGCGGCGCGGATCACGTGCAGCTCAAGTAACGAGACCGGGATTGTCAGGGCAGCCAAGGCCAAGCCCTGGCCGAACAATCCGATCACCAGCATTGATCGGGGCGACCAACGGTCAAGCAGCCAGCCCCAGACCGGCGATGCGATCACAGTGGCAAATGTGAAAGCGGCCATCAGCGACCCGGTACCGACTGCCAAGTCGGCGCCCGGGGTACGGGCCACCAGGGCTGGCAGCACCGGCAGCACCAGGCCATATCCAAGGGCCGCGGCGAAGACGGCCAGCAATGCACCGCCGAGCGAGACTTCCGAAGATGTCAATGTGCTGACTCGTCAGTGAGCACCGAAGCAAAGCCACCCCCGGGCGTACGAAAGTTGGTGGTCTGGCCGCGATAGATCCGCGCTGCATACAACAATACGTTCCCGTCGTAGGCATAGCTTCGAATGTCAGCCTTGAGCGCCTCGTTCTGGCCCGCAATGCCACGCTCGCTCGGCGGCACAATTTGTTGTGCGACATACGTACCGCGGAGGATGTCCGACCATACGCGACGGGTCAGCTTGTCGCCGCGGTAACTCGCTTTGCTGCCGAATCCTGCTGCAGGCTTGAAGAACAGCTTGCGACGTCCCGTCCACATCGCTTCCTGGTTTTCGGGCGTCAGCAGAGTAGTGGCCGGAACTGCAGCGCTCAAGGTATTGACCGCCGCCTGGGTGATCCCCAACGACTGCAGGAAACTGCGGTCACCGATCAAGCTGAGGTTACGTATGTCTGCATACAGTGCGTGCGCGCGCGGGTGCGGGCTCAAGACAACTTGGCGTTCAAGGTAGGCTTCACGCAGTGTTGCATTCATCGGTTGCTGCAACGCGAAATCGGTCATTCGGTTGTAGATCATGTCGACCGATTCACCGGCGAAGAGCAGACGGCCGTCTGTAACGACCATGTCCTCGGGCGCATGAATGCCAGCCCGGACGCCGTGTTTTCGGAGCAGCTGGCAGTACAACAAGAATTCTGGATGAAGGTACTGCTCGTGCGGGGCTTCGTCGAGAATGGCAACGGAACCCAGTGGCAAATTAGGGGTCGTCTCAGAAAACGGAGAATAAAGCACGCTAAGCCGGTTGCAGCGGCCGTAGCGGCCTGAACTTGCCCGCGCCGATCTTGGCGCTGCTGCGCCAGAGGTAATCGCCGGTCAGGTTGATGTGCTCCCAGCCCAGCGGCGACAGATACTGCAACAGAGAGTCATCAACGGGCTTGCCGTGGTCACGCAGGGCATTCGCGGCTCGCTCCAGATAAACTGTGTTCCACAGCACGATGGCTGCCGTCACCAGGTTGAGGCCGCTGGCCCGGTAACGCTGCTGCTCGAAACTGCGGTCGCGGATTTCGCCCAGCCGGTTGAAGAACACCGCCCTGGCGAGCGCGTTGCGGGCTTCGCCCTTGTTCAACCCGGCATGCACGCGGCGGCGCAGTTCCACGCTTTGTAGCCAGTCAAGGATGAACAATGTGCGCTCGATGCGGCCCAGCTCGCGCAGGGCCACGGCCAGGCCGTTCTGGCGTGGGTAGCTGCCGAGCTTGCGCAGCATCAGCGAGGCCGTCACGGTGCCCTGCTTGATCGAGGTGGCCAGCCGCAGGATTTCGTCCCAATGGGCGCGTACATGCTTGATGTTGAGCGTGCCGCCGATCATCGGCTTGAGGGCGTCATAGGCGGTTTCGCCCTTGGGAATGTAGAGCTTGGTGTCGCCCAGGTCGCGGATGCGCGGCGCGAAACGAAAGCCCAGCAGGTGCATCAGCGCAAAGACGTGATCGGTGAAGCCCGCCGTGTCGGTGTAGTGCTCCTCGATCCGCAAGTCGGACTCGTGGTACAGCAGGCCGTCGAGCACATAGGTCGAGTCGCGCACGCCGACATTGACCACTTTGGTGTGGAATGGCGCGTACTGGTCGGAAATGTGGGTGTAGAAAGTCCGTCCTGGGCTGCTGCCGTATTTCGGGTTGATGTGCCCGGTACTCTCGGCCTTGCTGCCGGTGCGGAAGTTCTGGCCGTCCGACGATGACGTGGTGCCGTCGCCCCAATGCCCGGCGAAGGGGTGCCGGAATTGGGCGTTGACCAACTCGGCCAGCGCCGTCGAATAGGTTTCGTCTCGGGTATGCCAGGCTTGCAGCCAGGCGAGCTTGGCGTAGGTCGTTCCGGGGCAGGACTCGGCCATTTTCGTCAGCCCCAGGTTGATCGCGTCGGCCAGGATCGTGGTCAGCAACAGGTTCTTGTCCTTGGCCAGATCGCCCGATTTCAGGTGCGTGAAGTGGCGGGTGAAGCCCGTCCATTCATCGACTTCAAGCAGCAATTCTGTGATCTTGACGTGCGGCAGGATCATGGCCGTCTGGTCGATCAACGCTTGCGCAGTGTCCGGCACCGCCGCATCGAGCGGCGTGATTTTCAGGCCCGACTCTGTGATGATGGCGTCCGGCAGATCGTTCGCCGCCGCCATGCGGTTGACCGTGGCGAGCTGCGCTTCCAGCAGCTCCAAGCGCTCGCTCAGGTACTGGTCGCAGTCGGTGGCCACGGCCAGCGGTAATTCGCTGGACTGCTTGAGGCTGGCGAACTTCGCGGGCGGCACCAGGTAGTCCTCGAAGTCCTTGAACTGGCGCGAACCCTGCACCCAGATGTCGCCCGAGCGCAGGGAGTTCTTGAGTTCCGACAGGGCGCACAGTTCGTAGTAGCGCCGGTCGATTCCGGTGTCGGTCATCACCAGCTTCTGCCAGCGCGGTTTGATGAAGCCGGTCGGCGCATCGGCGGGCACCTTGCGGGCGTTGTCGGTGTTCATACCGCGCAGTACCTCAATGGCATCCAGCACGTTTTTGGCGGCGGGCGCGGCCCGCAGCTTGAGCACGGCAAGGAATTCCGGTGCATAGCGGCGCAGGGTGGCGTAGCTCTCACCGATGCGGTGCAAAAAATCGAAGTCATCGGGTTGCGCGAGCTTTTGCGCCTCGGTGACGCTTTCGGCGAAGGCATCCCAAGACATGACGGCCTCGATAGCGGCGAACGGATCACGGCCCGACTGCTTGGCGTCGATCAGCGCCTGGCCGATGCGTCCATACAGCCGCACCTTGGCGTTGATCGCCTTGCCGGATGCCTGGAACTGCTGCTGATGCTTGTTCTTGGCAGCGTTGAACAGCTTGCCCAGAATGCGGTCATGTAGATCGATAATTTCATCGGTAATGGTGGCCATGCCCTCGATGGCCAGCGCCATGAGGGTGGCGTAGCGCCGCTGCGGCTCGAACTTGGACAGATCGGCGGGCGTCATCTGGCCACCCTCACGGGCGATCTTGAGTAGGCGGTTCTGGTGCACCAGCCGCTCGATGCCAGCGGGCAGGTCGAGGGCCTGCCAGGCTTTGAGGCGTTCGATGTGTTCGAGCATGTGGCGGGAGTTCGGTTTGGCGGGCGACTGGCGCAGCCAGGCTAGCCAAGTTGTCTTGCCGTTATCGCGGCGTTTTAGCAGATCGTCGAGACGATGACGGTGCCCGTTCGACAACGGTTCGGCTAGGGCATCGTAGATGCGCCGGTTGGCGCGGGTGATGGCCTCGGCACTGGCGCGCTCGATGGCGTTGAGAGCGGGCAGGATGATCGACTGCCGCCGCAGATGCTCAATCAAGGCGCTGGCCAGCACGATGCCTTTGTCGGTTTGCATGGCCAACTCGGTCAACGTATGGACGGCCTGCCGGTAGTGGCTCATGGTGAACGGCTGGAAACCGAACACCGTTTGCAGTTCGACCAGGTGTTCGCGCCGGGTCTGCTCTCGCTGCCCGTAGTCGTCCCAGCTCTCGACGCCGACCTTGATCTGGTCGGCGACCAGTTTCAGCAGGGGCAAGGACGGCGACTGATCGACGCCAAGGAAGATGCCAGGGAAGCGCAGGTAGCAGAGCTGGACTGCAAAGCCCAAGCGGTTCGCAGGCCCGCGCCGTTGCCGAATGATGGAGAGGTCGGTATCACTGAACGTGTAATGTCGGATCAGCTCTTCCTTGGCGTCCGGCAATGCCAGCAGGTTGTCACGCTCGGCGGCGGACAGGATCGAACGGCGTGGCATGGATACACCTTTTTTTTCTGTGGCCGAGTAAGTCCAGTTCCGCTAAAAAAAGGCGCGGATATAGAGCGGTATCCCGATGACTGCACTCAAGAGAATAGCCATACGCCAAGCCGCTCACCCTTCTTCACTCCAATACTGTATGTCTGCAAACAGCGCTCCGCACGCATCAAGTGAGACTCAGGCGCAGTGCCAGCGCTGCCAGGGTCGCCGCGAGCACGGGGACGGTTAGCACAACGCCCACCTTGAAGTAATACCCCCATGTGATTGTCATTCCTTTGCGCGCCAGCACATGCAGCCAAAGCAACGTCGCCAGCGAGCCGATCGGGGTGACCTTTGGCCCCAGGTCACTACCGATCACATTGGCGTAGATCATCGCGTCCTTCACCACGCCCGTTGCGCTTGTGGCATCAATGGACAGGGCGCCGACCAGTACCGTCGGCATGTTGTTCATGGCCGAGGACAGCAGCGCTGTGAGGAAGCCAGTTCCAAAGGCGGCGCCCCATACACCGCCTTGTGCGAAGTAATCCAGCAGCCTTGCGATATGCTCGGTCAGGCCTTGGTTACGCAACCCATAGACCACGAGATACATTCCCAGCGAGAAAACGACAATTTGCCAAGGCGCTTCACGGATCACCTTGCGGGTGCTGATGACATGCCCGCGCGCAGCGACGACGAGCAACAGCAGGGCGCCTGCGGCAGCCACGGCGCTAACCGGCACGCCTAGCGGCTCAAGGCCGAAGAATCCGACCAGCAGCAGGGCCAGAACCACCCAGCCGAAACGAAACGTAGCCACATCGCGAATGGCCTCATTCGGCTGTTTCAACTGATTCACGTCGTAGCGTGCGGGGATGCTGCGGCGGAAATAGATCGACAGCACGGCCAGAGAGGCAATGATGGCGACAATATTCACTGGAACCATCACCGCAGCGTAGTCATTGAACCCGATATTGAAAAAGTCGGCAGAGACGATGTTGACCAGGTTGGATACGACAAGTGGCAGGCTGGCGGCATCTGCGATGAACCCTGCCGCCATGACGAACGCGAGCGTTGCCGCCGGACTGAACCCCAGTGCCAACAACATGGCCATGACGATTGGCGTGAGAATCAGCGCTGCGCCATCGTTGGCAAAAAGCGCGGCGACGGCTGCACCCAGCAAGATGATCAGCGCAAACAGCAGACGTCCTTTCCCGCCGCCCCAGCGTGCGACGTGCAACGCTGCCCATTCGAAAAACCCTGCCTCGTCGAGCAACAGGCTAATGATGATGATGGCAATGAATGCGGCTGTGGCGTTCCAGACAATCTGCCAGACGACAGGAATGTCACCGAGGTGAACGACGCCGGACAGTAGCGCCACGACAGCGCCAAGCGTTGCACTCCAGCCAATGCCCAGCCCGCGCGGCTGCCAGATCACCAGGACGATAGTGGCAAGAAAAATCAGAAGGGCGGCAATCACGTCAATTCTCTCTTTTCAGGGGGTTTTCGAGTTCTTTAAGAAGGCTCAAGAGGTCAATCCGGGAGATGACGCCGATCACTTTCCCATCCTCCACGACAGGAAGGGACGTTAATTGATGCTCCACCATCAGCCGGGCTGCAACGGAGGGATGCATGGCAGGCGCGACGCTATGCACTTCCGTGGTCATTACCTCTGCGGCAGTACGCCCCTCGGCCTTGTCGCGCTGCGTCCCCTTTGGGCCAAGAAAGGAAACCCAGAAATTCTCCTTCCAAACCGATTCACGTGGTTCAAGCCGTTCGTCCGCTCCCCGGTGAATCAAGTCCTGCGCAGTTACAACGCCGATCAGCCGAGCAGCGCCGTCGACCACCGGAACGCCGTTGATGCGATGGGCAAGCAGCATGCTCGCAATGTCCTCAACCGGTGTTTCAGGTTGAATGGTTACCGGATCGGGCGTCATGTAATTCCGGATCAACATGGTCGATCTCCTATGTTTGGGGATGGATGAGCGCACGCAGTCGTTCTGCACCGATTGGCTCTTCCTTCAGAAGCGGGACAACCGCGTAACGGTCTGCGTGCTGATTCGCCACGGCGCTGATTTCGTGTAGCTCGTTGGCCGCACGCTGACGCAGTAACGGCGACTTGGCCGAGGCTGCCGCCACGCTGGTATTGATGATCCAGGCCCATGGCTCGATCCCGGCACGGCGCAAGTCAGCTTGCAGGTTGGCGGCCTCCAATACCGGCGTCGTCTCTGCCAGCGTGACGACGAGTACCTTCGTTTGCTTCGGGTCCTGCAATTGCATCATCGGCGTCGTGAAGTGCACGCCGGTCTTGCCCATTTGTCGTGACACTTCGCGGTGATACGCACCCGTCGCGTCGAGCAGGAGCAAGGTGTGCCCGGTCGGGGCCGTGTCCATGACGACGAACTTTTTACCGGCCTCGCGAATGATGCGGGAGAACGCCTGGAAGACCGCAATCTCTTCCGTGCAGGGCGAACGCAGATCCTCTTCCAACAGCGCGCGGCCTTCGGCATCGAGTTGAGCGCCCTTGGTTTCCAGGACGTGCTGGCGATAGCGCTCGGTCTCGGCATGCGGATCGATTCGGCTCACGGTCAGATTATCGAGCGAGGAATCCAGTGTGTCGGTCAAGTGGGCAGCAGGATCGGAGGTCGTCAGATGCACCGGTAAGCCGCGATGCGCCAGTTCGACCGCGATGGCGGCCGCCAGGGTTGTCTTGCCTACACCACCCTTGCCCATCAACATGACCAGCCCGTGTCCATCCGCCGCGATGCCGTCGATCAGCTCGGCCACGCTGGGCTCGTCGAGTTCGATCGGGGAATCAACCGCTGTGGGTGCTTGTGGAGGAAGGTCGGTCAGCAACTGCCGCAGTGCTTCAAGGCCGACGAGATTGAAGGGCTTGAGTTCTACATGATCACGCGGAAGCGCAGTCAACGTAGCCGGGATGTTCTTCAGCGCCGTTTGTTCCCGTTCGTGGATTGCAGCGGCGAGTGGGTCGGTAGCGGCTTCGATGTGAGGCAGGATGCCGTTGATGACGAGATGTTGCTGTTTGAGGCCTATGGCTGCCAGTTCTTCGTGGGTTCGGGCGACCTCGCGCAAGGTCGCCTGCTGGGCGCGAGCGACCAGCACCAGACGGGTTTGCAGCGGATCGGCCAAGGCTTCAACAGCCGACTTGTACTGAGTACGCTGCTTTTCCAGACCGGCCAGCGGGCCGAGGCACGAGGCATCGCCCTTGCCGGCTTCTAGGAAGCCGCTCCACGCGCCCGGCAGTTGCAGCAAGCGGATAGTGTGGCCGGTGGGCGCTGTGTCAAAGATGATGTGCTCGTAATCAGCCGTGAGTGCCGCGTTGGTCAGTAGCGCGGTGAACTCGTCAAATGCGGCAATTTCGGTGGTGCACGCGCCGGACAACGATTCTTCGATGCCCTTTACCACGTCATCAGGAAGCACGCCGCGGACCGGGCCGACCAGGCGCTCCCGATAGGCACTGGCCGCTGCCTCGGGATCAATTTCCAAGGCAGAAAGACGTGGAACCGCCGGAATCGGTGTGACGCGATTACCGATATCAACACCAAATACCTGCCCGACGTTGGATGCTGGGTCGGTACTGACCAGGAGGACGCGTTTTCCGGCCTCGGCCAATTGAATAGCCGTGGCACAGGCAATCGAGGTTTTGCCGACGCCGCCCTTGCCCGTGAAAAACAGAAAGCGGGGAGGAAGTTGCAGGAATATCATCATCATTTTCTCCATGTTGTTCAGCAGCAGCCACGCGGGCCGGAGCAGCAACCGCCCGTCGCCGGTATGGCGGCATCTGCAGGTTGATCAATGCCGATCCAGAGGGACAATTCAGCCCGCTTTGGATAACGCCCTGCGAGGGCCACTTCACCATCGACCAGGATCAGTGGCAGCGCATCCTGACCGGAGCGCTGCAAAAAACCTTTTACGGTCGCATTTTCGGCAAACATCTGTGGCTGCTGCGCCAGGTTGTAGCGTTCGATGTGCGCGCCGTTCTGCTTCGCCCAATCAACATCAGCAGCAAAAGTCACCAAGGCTTGGTCAACATCCACGCCGCAGACGCCGGTGCTGCAACACAGCGATGGGTCAAACACTTCGATCTTCTTCATTTAAACTCTCCATCAAGTATTCAAATATAAGTCAAAAAAACTACGCCGAAAGCACCCCAATCCGATCCAGTTCCGCCTTCAAGCGTGTCCGGTCGTGCGCAAGTTGCGCCAACGGCAGCGCGAGGAGGGCTTCGATGCGACGCCGCAAGATACGGTAGGCCGTCGGGAACGCGGCTTCGATTTCCGCTTCGGTCCCTGTGGCATGAGCGGGATCGTCAACACCCCAATGCGCACGCAGTACCGGACCAAGATAAGCCGGGCAGGTTTCCCCGGCAGCATTTGCGCACACAGTGATGACCACATCCGGGGCCAGCGGCAGGTTGTCCCATGATTTGCTGTGCAGTCCGCCCGTGTCGATACCTTCATGTGTCAGGAGCGACAGGGAACGCGGATGGACCGTCCCTGTCGGCTGACTTCCCGCACTCATCGCTTTCCAGCCTGTCGGAGCCAAGTGGTTGAAGGTCGCTTCCGCCAGGATGGAACGGCAGGAGTTACCGGTACAAAGAAACAGAATATTCATGTTGTCGCTTTCGTTGGAGTGGGTGACAGGAGCGGCAAGAACTCCTCGGAACACTTCGAGGCGGTACGTAGTTCAAGGCATTGATCGGGACTACCCGAACAGCATTCTTCGGTGAGGTACGCAATCAAATCCAACATTAACGGGATGTCCGCTCGGTAACGTTGGAAGCGACCCTCCTGCTCAACCGTCACCAGATGAGCTTGTGACAGCGCCTTGAGGTGAAAGGAAAGGTTGGCCGGCGGTATGTCCAGCGCGTTAGCAATCTCGCCTGCCACCATGCCGCCCGGCCCCTTCTTGACCAACAGCCTGAACACATCCAAGCGCAGGCCCGAGGAGAGGGATTCGAAGATCGATGTTGCGGCTTGCTTTTCCATGCTCAAATTGTACTACAACTATTAAAATGATTCAATCATGCCGTCGCGTCCGATTAGGCTATACCCTAACCGGGCGTCAGGACAGCCTATCCCGAAACGTCCGGATAGACTCGCGTACTTAATTTATTGACACAAGCTACGCAAGGTCATAGATTTCTTCCTGACACTTTCTATTTGGAGGCATCTTGCAAGGTCAACGTATCGGCTACGTCCGGGTCAGCAGCTTCGACCAAAACCCGGAGCGGCAACTGGAGCAGGCCGAAGTCGGAAAGGTATTCACCGACAAGGCATCGGGCAAGGACACCCAGCGGCCCGAACTTGACTCACTACTGGCCTTCGTGCGCGAAGGCGATACGGTGGTGGTGCACAGCATGGATCGCCTGGCCCGCAACCTCGATGACCTGCGTCGCCTCGTGCAAAAGCTGACCAAGCGCGGTGTGCGCATCGAGTTCGTCAAGGAATGCCTGACCTTCACCGGCGAGGATTCACCGATGGCGAACTTGATGTTGTCGGTCATGGGCGCGTTCGCCGAATTCGAGCGGGCCTTGATCCGTGAGCGACAGAAAGAAGGTATTGCGCTCGCCAAACAGCGCGGAGCTTACAGGGGCCGCAAGAAAGCGCTTTCGCCCGAACGCGCCGCTGAACTTCTGCAACGCGTCAATGCCGGCGAGCAAAAGGCAAAGCTGGCCCGTGAATTTGGCATCAGCCGCGAAACGTTGTACCAGTACCTGCGCGAAATTCGAGCTTAACGTGCTTTGTTTTCCGTTTTCTGAGACGACCCCTTGAGCGGCTTGACGGCACGGATGTCCTTGGCGTCCAACGCACGGGCTTCCAGCATCATCTGATGGCGTTTGGTCACCGCCATCTCGCGCGTATCGGGTAGACCGTGGCCCAGGCTTCTGAGCCAGCGGATATGCTCAAGAAACTTGGCTACTTCGCGAACGGTGGGCCGTTTCGGTTCCTGTTTGAGTTGATCCCAAAGGGTGACGCCACGCCGCCGTACGATGAGATCATCAAGCATCTGGCGTTGCTCGGCCGACAATTGTCCGTCGATCGATTTGAAAATGGCCGAGTTGACCGCATTGCGCGCGGCACGCGCCGCACGCACGAGCTGGGTAAATCCCGGCAGCTCATATTTCTGCCGCACGAGCTCTTCGATAAGGACATTGATGATGTCCTCCAATTCCTGTTTGGTCGAAGCCGCCTCGCGAGCGATCTGTTCCAGCCAGGTCCAATCGGTGTCCATAAACCGGCGCACGCCGACGAAGTCGCGAATCTTCTGCAGGTGCAGCGAGCGGCTACCCGATGCGTCGTACGCCTTCAATTCGCGCGCGGTGGGAACGCGCATCTGGGTGCTACCGCAGACATGATCGACAATCGTTCGTGGCAATGTTGACAGCGGTTCGACGTAGCCCAAGCGTTGAAGGATCTTGAGCTGGATCAGCAGCAAGGCCTGGGTCGGCTTACGGGCGGAGATCGCCACGGCAAAAGCGCACTCGTCGGCGGTGGGCGTGTAAATCGCCGTCAGGTCGCGGACGCTGAGATCCTTTTTCAATCGGGGATAGGCCGTATCCTGAATCGTGCTCATGCAAATCCGCTATCCGACACGTGCAGGCCGAAGCCACAAAGACGAAAGGTAGAGCATGGAAATCCCGACGGCTTGACGGCCCGCGCAAAACACCCACGCGGGTCAGCAACCGGGACGATCGCCGAGGCCCTCGCTACGGACGGCCCACGACAACTTCCCCATCTTCCTTGGTGAACGGCAGGGTGATCGGCGGGAGGATGTCGAGCACGACTTCCGAGGGACGACATAGCCGTGTGCCCAGAGCGGTCACCACAAAAGGACGATTGATCAGGATCGGATGCGCCAACATGGCATCGAGGATGACGTCATCGGTGATGCCGGCCTCGCCCAATCCCAGCTCGGCGAAGGGCGTTCCCTTTTCGCGCAGGGCCTCGCGCGGCGTGAGCATGGCTTCGTCGATGAGCTTGATCAGTTGCTCGCGGCTCGGCGGCGTCTTGAGGTATTCGATCACGGTGGGCTCGATGCCGGCGTGGCGGATCAGCGCCAGCGTATTGCGTGAGGTGCCGCAGTCCGGGTTGTGATAGATCGTGGCGGTCATCGGTGTCGCCGTGCTCATCGTCAGCACCCTCCACTGGCGCAGCAACGGGTCTTGGCCGATTCCACCACCACCGGAGCCGGCGCAGGCACTTCGATTGCGCCGGCGGCCACCAACAAGGCGTGCGCCTCGGCCGCACCCTTGCGCTCGCTGTAGCGGTCGACCAGGTAGTCGCTGCGATCGCGCACCATCAGCGTGAACTTGAACAGCTCTTCCATCACGTCCACGACGCGATCGTAGAACGGCGAGGGCTTCATGCGGCCGGCGTCGTCGAACTCCTGCCAGGCTTTGGCGACTGACGACTGGTTCGGGATGACCACCATGCGCATCCAGCGGCCGAGTACGCGCAGTGCGTTCACGACATTGAAGGACTGCGACCCGCCACTGACCTGCATCACCGCCAGGGTACGTCCCTGCGTCGGGCGCACACTGCCGTCTTCCAGGGGCAGCCAGTCGATCTGATTCTTGAACACGCCCGTCACCGCCCCGTGTCGCTCCGGACTGACCCAGACCTGGCCCTCCGACCATAAGGACAGCGCACGCAGCTCCTGCACTTTGGGATGCGCGTTGGGCACGCTGTCCAAAATGGGGAGCTCGTGCGGATCGAACACCCGCGTTTCGGCGCCGAACTGCCGCAGGATGCGCTCGGCCTCCAACGCCAGCTTGCGACTGAACGACTGGGGTCGCAGCGAGCCATACAGGATCAGGATGCGCGGCGCATGGCGGGAGTCCGCCGGCAATGCCAGTTTGGCCAAGCTCGGCGTTTCCAGCACATCCGCTGCAATGTGGGGCAGATCCTGCAGGGTCATCGTTCGTACGTCCCGGTTGCTTTGATTCTATTATTCTATCATCATAGAAATATGGAAACCAACACCGCCATTCGCTCCCTTGCCGGGCTTGCTCAGGACAGCCGTCTTGGCATCTTCCGCTACCTCGTGACCTGCGGTCCAGACGGCGCTGTGGTCGGTGAGATCAGCGAACACGCGGGCTTGAGCGGCTCCACCCTGTCATTTCATCTGAAGGGCCTGGTGCATGCCGGTCTTGCCGAATCCTTTTCCGAAGGACGTTACATCCGCTACCGCGCCAACTTCTCCGCCATGCAGGGTTTGGTCGACTACCTCACCCAGCATTGTTGCGATGGGCATCCGGAGCGATGCCAGCCCATGAAACCCGTCTGACCACTTCCTTCTTCACCCGAGAGCATCGTCATGTATCCGTGCCGCGTTTTATTCATATGCACCGGCAATTCCGCACGCAGCATCCTGTCGGAAGCCACCCTCAATCATCTGGGCAAAGGTCGTTTCGAGGCCTATAGCGCCGGCAGCAAGCCGACCGGACAGGTCAATCCCTATGCGCTGGAATTGTTGGCCAGCGAAGGGATATCGGTTGAAAACCTGTCGAGCAAATCTTGGGATCGCTTTGTCGGCGACGATGCACCGCCGCTCGATATCGTGATCACCGTTTGCGACAGTGCGGACAAGGAGCCTTGCCCCGTCCTGTTCGGTAATTTTGTACGTGCACACTGGGGTCTGCCCGATCCGGCCGCCGTCAAAGGCAATGCGATCGTGATCGATGCAGCGTTCCGGCGGGCGCATACGCTGATCATTTATCGGCTGATGGCTCTTATGAATCTACCGGTTGAGACAATGTCGCAAGACGCGCTGAAGCAGGCGCTCGACCATATCGGCACGATTTCTGATGATGACGAGGACGACGCATGACGCAGTTGAATGTCGACACGGTAGCCGCCGACCAGCCGGTGCCAGCGCGCATCGGGTTCTTTGAGCGGTATCTCACCGTCTGGGTGCTGCTCTGCATCGTGGTGGGCACCTTGCTGGGACATCTGCTGCCGGGTTCGTTCGAGGCACTGGGCAGCATGTCCGTCGCCCAGGTGAACCTGCCGGTGGCCGTACTGATCTGGCTGATGATTATCCCGATGCTGCTGAAGATCGATTTCGGCGCCATGGCCGGGGTACGCCGCCAGTGGAAAGGGATTGGCGTGACGCTCTTCATCAACTGGGCGGTCAAACCGTTCTCGATGGCGCTGCTGGGCTGGATTTTCATCCGGCATGTGTTCGCCGGCTACCTGCCAGCTGACCAGCTCGACTCCTACATCGCCGGCCTGATCCTGCTGGCCGCGGCACCGTGCACGGCCATGGTCTTTGTATGGAGCAACCTGTGCAACGGCGAGCCAAACTTCACACTGAGTCAGGTGGCCCTGAACGACGCGATCATGGTGGTCGCCTTCGCACCGATTGTGGCGTTGCTGCTGGGCATCTCCTCGATCACCGTGCCCTGGAACACCCTGTTCCTGTCGGTGCTGCTCTACATCGTGGTACCAGTGGCGATCAGCGTGGCGCTGCGCCGGTGGATGCTTTCGCACGGCGGCCCTGACAAGCTGCAGGCCATGCTGCATCGATTAGGGCCCGTATCCTTGGTGGCTCTCCTGGCGACCCTGGTGCTGCTGTTCGGTTTTCAGGGCAAGCAGATCCTCGAACAGCCCGCGATCATCGCCATGCTGGCCGTGCCGATCCTGATCCAGGTGTACTTCAATTCCGGGCTGGCTTACCTGCTTAACCGCCGGTTCGGTGTGCCCCATTGCGTGGCCGGCCCGTCGGCCCTCATCGGTGCGAGCAACTTCTTCGAGCTGGCCGTGGCCACCGCCGTCGGCCTGTTCGGTGTCCACTCGGGGGCGGCGCTGGCCACCGTGGTGGGTGTTCTCATTGAGGTGCCGGTCATGCTTTCCGTAGTGAGCATCGTCAACCGTTCGCGCGGATGGTACGAAGCGCGAGCCTGAGACCTGGAAGGGCGTAACACGCCCTTCGCTTCCCGATTCTCTGTCACACAAGCGTCATCTTCTGCGCCTACATTTCGATAATCAAACGTCTATAGAAATATAGATAAACGATTACCCACAGGGAGAACTCACCATGCTTCACGTCACTACCTTGGCACGCCGCGCTCTACTTGGCTTGGCCGTCAGCTTCGCGTTGTGCGCCGCCGCCCATGCGGGCACCGAAGTCACCGGCGCCGGCTCGACGTTCGTGTACCCCATCCTTTCCAAGTGGTCTTCGGCTTACAACCAGCAGACCGGAGTGCAGGTGAACTACCAGTCGATCGGCTCCGGCGGCGGGATCGCACAGATCAAGGCCGCCACCGTGGACTTCGGTGCCAGCGATATGCCGATGAAGGTCGAGGATCTTGCCTCGCTAGGGATGGGGCAGTTCCCTTCGGTGATCGGTGGTGTGGTGCCGGTCGTGCACATCGACGGGATCCAGCCTGGGGCGCTGAAATTCACCGGCCCGCTCTTGGCCGACATCTTCCTGGGCAAAGTCAGCCGGTGGAACGACCCGGAGATCACCGCGATCAATCCGGGACTGAAATTGCCCGACGCAAAGATCACGGTCGTGCACCGTTCGGACGGCTCGGGCACCACGTTCAACTGGGTCAACTACCTTTCCAAGGTGAGCCCGGAATGGAAGACCAAGATTGGTGAAGGTACGTCGGTGGCGTGGCCCACTGGTTTGGGCGGTAAGGGCAATGAAGGTGTGGCCGCTTACGTCAAGCAGGTTCCCAACGCGATCGGCTACGTTGAGTACGCCTACGTGATGCAGAACAAGATGAGCTACGGTCTGGTCAAGAACAGGGCCGGTAAGTTCGTCGCGCCGAGTGCGGAAAGCTTCCAGGCGGCGGCAGCCACCGCTGATTGGGTTCATGCCAACGACTTCGATCTGGTCATGACCGATGCACCGGGCGCGGATGCCTATCCGGTGACGGCCACCACTTTCATCATTATGTACAAGCAGCCCAAGAGTGCCGAGCGCAGCGCCGCTGTCCGCGCCTTCTTCAAGTGGTCGCTGGAGCACGGTCAACCCCAGGCCGATTCGCTGGATTACGTGCCGCTGCCCCCTGATCTGGTCAAGCAGATCGAAGCCTACTGGGCGAAGAACTTCAAGTAATGGCTGTGCGGTGATCGTGCCTGGTAGCTCCGTCACCGCGCTACCACGCCGTCCATCCAGGGTTCTGGATGGACGGCACCTTTTCCCAGCCTGAGGTGATCGGCGATGGCCGACGAAATCCCTTCCATACCGCTCAGGTCGCGCTCGTCGGATCGACCATCCCGACCCCGTGTGCAGCGACGTCACCAACAACGCATCAGTGATCGCACCGCCGACCGGCTTTTTCTCGGCCTCACCGGCGGCTCGGCGTATCTGGTGTTCTTCACGCTGGCGGCGGCAGCCCTGTCGATGGCGTGGGGCGGGCGTTTGGCCTTCCATACGTTCGGATGGTCGTTCTTCACCAGCACCGAATGGGATGCGGTGGCCCACAAGTTTTCGGCGCTCGTGCCTATCTGGGGCACGATCGTCACAGCCACTATCGCCATTGTGATCGCTGTCCCGGTGGCACTGGGCGTCTCGATCTTCCTCACTGAAATCGCCCCGCCATGGTTGCGCGGCCCGGTGGGAACGGCCATCGAGCTGCTCGCAGCCATTCCCAGCATTATTTACGGCATGTGGGGCCTGTTCGTTTTTGTGCCTTTCATGGCCGAGCATATTCAGCCTTGGATGATTGATCACCTGGGCACGCTGCCGGGCATCGGTCGCTTGTTCGACGGTGCACCAATTGGCATTGGCATGCTCACCGCCGGGATCATCCTGGGCATCATGATCATTCCGTTCATCACCGCCGTGATGCGCGATGTGTTCCTGGCTACACCCACTGTCCTGAAGGAATCGGCTTTCGCGCTCGGTGCCACCCGCTGGGAAGTGATCAAGGACATCGTGCTGCCCAACAGTCGCACTGCGACGATTGGCGCCATCTTCCTTGGCCTGGGACGTGCCTTGGGTGAAACCATGGCGGTGACCTTCGTACTGGGTAATGCGCACGAGTTCAGCTTGTCGCTGATGCAGCCGGGCAACTCCATTGCAGCAGCCATTGCCAATGAGTTCACCGAGGCCGATTCCGACATCTACCTTTCTTCACTGATCGCGCTGGGCTTCATTCTCTTTGTCCTGACGTTCGTGATCCTCGCACTGGCGCGCCTGCTGTTGCATGCGACACGGCGGGAAGGAGCGATGACATGAGGCGCTGGCTATGATCTCGCTCTACGCACGCCGCCAAATCGTCAATGCCATGGTCATGGTGGCGTCGACGGCGGCCACGCTGTTTGGTCTGGGCTGGCTGATCTGGATCATGGGAACGACGCTGTTCGAGGGCGCGAGCGCACTGGATCTGAAGCTCTTCACCCAGATGACGCCGGCCCCAGGCGAGCCCGGCGGTCTGCTCAATGCGTTCTATGGCAGCCTGTTGATGACGGTGATCGGCCTCATCATCGGCACTCCCATCGGTGTGCTGGCGGGTACCTATCTGGCAGAGTTCCAGCGACATAGCCGCATGGGCCACGTGATCCGATTCACCAACGACATCCTGCTCAGTGCGCCTTCGATCGTCATCGGCTTATTCGTCTATGAACTGGTCGTGCGGCCGATGGGGCATTTTTCCGGTTGGGCCGGTGGGCTGGCATTGGCGATCATTCTTTTGCCGGTCGTCGTGCGCACCACCGATGAGATGTTGCAGCTCGTGCCGGGCGGCATGCGCGAGGCAGCATTGTCACTGGGCCTGCCCAAATGGAAGGTCTCCATTCGTGTCCTGCAACGCGCAGCCAGCACGGGCATCCTCACCGGCGTTCTCTTGGGCCTGGCGAGGATCAGTGGCGAAACCGCGCCACTCCTTTTCACGGCGCTGAACAACCAATACTGGAATGCCAGCCCGAACGGCCCGATGGCCAACGTACCGGTGGTGATTTTCCAGTACGCCATGAGTCCTTACGATCAGTGGCATGCCTATGCATGGGCCGGCGCCTTTGTCATGACCATGTTCGTGCTGGTGCTGGCGGTGAGCTCCAGGGCTCTGTTGAATCGCAGCAAAAAACTGCGCTCATGAACGTCAAGAGCGAGATGACCCTGATGGTCGACAGCATCGAGCCACACCTGCGTGTCCGTAATCTGGACTTCTTTTATGGCTCACAACAGGCATTGAACAAGGTCAGTGTCGACTTCATGCCCGGCAAGGCCACCGCCATCATCGGTCCGTCCGGTTGCGGCAAGTCGACCTTGTTGCGCGTCCTCAATCGGGTCTACAGCCTCTATCCCGGTCAACGTGCGGCGGGCGAGGTAGAACTCAACGGCGAGAACATTCTCGCGCCCAGCTATGACCTATCGGCTTTGCGTCTGAAGGTTGGCATGGTGTTCCAGTCGCCCATCCCCTTTACCATGTCGGTCTACGACAACCTCGCGCTGGCTCTTAACCATCACGAAGTGTTGTCGCGTGCCGAGTTGGATGAGCGCGTGGAACTAGCACTCCGTCGCGCCGCCCTCTGGGATGAAGTCAAAGACAACCTGCGCAAGAGCGCGCTGGCACTTTCCGGTGGCCAACAACAACGGCTGTGTATCGCGCGGGCCGTCGCGATCGAACCGGAGATCCTGTTGATGGATGAACCCACCTCGGCACTGGACCCGATCGCCACCACGAAGATCGAAGAGCTGATCGACGAACTTCGCACCGACTACACGATCATTATCGTGACCCACAATTTGCATCAGGCTGCGCGTGTCGCGCAGCGTACGGTCTTCATGTACCGCGGTGAGTTGATCGAACAGGGGCCGACCGAAAAGATCTTCACCGCTCCGGACAAGAAAGCGACCCACGACTATGTGACAGGGCGGTTCGGCTAGCGCTGGATGGCCAGTTCGCTACACTATCAACAGATGCCTTCGCTGCTAGATGCTTCGACCATGCAAACCTCACAGACCGTCAAGATGCTGTCCGCGCTCGCGCAAGAGTCGCGCCTGGCGATCTTTCGCCTGTTGGTGGCGCAAGGACCGGAAGGTTTGCCCGTCGGCACGATCGGCGAGCGGCTCGACATTCCGAATGCCACGCTGTCGTTCCACCTGAAGGAACTCTTGCACGCGGGCCTGGTGACCAGCCGACAGACAGGGCGTTTTGTCTATTACGCGCCGATCATCGATGCCATGAACGGCTTGGTGGGTTTCTTGACGGAAAATTGCTGCAGCGCCAGTGGCGAATCCTGCATCGTTGCCAAGCCGTCGCGTTCGCCGAAAAAGGCAGCCGCCAAAAAGGTGACAGCATCGCCCGCCCGGCGACGCGCCTCCTAGCATCCGCCGCCGGGCACTCATGGGAGTGATTGGGTCGATCCTTCCAGTTTCCCGATCGAACGCACTTCCGCTTGCAAGGCGACATGATCGAGCCGGGTGATCGGCAGCGCAGTGAACGCCGCAATGCGATTCTTGAGATATCGCAGGGCCGTTGTGAAAGCGGTCTTCTTTTCGATGTCGGTGCCTTCCACGGCCGCAGGGTCTTCGACACCCCAGTGCGCTGTCATAGGCTGACCAGGCCAGATGGGACAGATCTCACCCGCTGCCGAGTCACAGACGGTGAACACAAAATCCATGACAGGGGACTCGGGAAGCTCGAACTCATGCCAGCTTTTGGAGTACAGGCCTTCGGTTGGATAGCCGACACGCTCAAGCAGCTCCAACGCGTAAGGGTTCACCGCACCCTTGGGATAGCTTCCCGCCGAGAAGGCGTTGAAGCGTCCGCGTCCTTCCTGCCTGAGGATGCTCTCGGCGATGATGGAGCGCGCCGAGTTGCCGGTGCATAGAAACAGAACATTGTAGGTTGGACTATTCATGGGAATGGCCTGAAGGCATCAGCAACAGGAAGCAAGGTCCGCCATCAGCGGCGCGCAGATCTCCGCGCGACCGTTGCAGCAGTCCTTGAGCAGAAAGAGGGTGAGTTCCCGAAGACGGTCGAGATGTGCGCGATAGACGATAGATCTGCTACAGCGCGTAGCTCCAATCAGTCCCGCCTGGCTGAGGATGGCTAAATGCGCGGATAGTGTGTTTTGCGGGATATCCAGGGTACGTGCGATGTCGCCGGCTGCCATACCGCTGGGTTCATGTTGAGTCAGCAGACGAAATGCCTGCAGACGCGTCGATTGCGCTAACGCACTAAGGGCTTGGACAGACTGTGCGATATCCATATCTCTAGATTAATGGAGATATAAGACAACTCTGAGACAGTTCTGGCTACCCAGATGATTCATGGCTGGTTTGAAGCATTACACGGGGCCGGTTTGGAGGCATTAGGGATGCTCTGATTTATTCCCCGTCTGCGGCATCATAGCGACGAGTCCCAGGAAGCACATCCCCGATGAAGCAGCGTTCGTTCGCGTCGTTGAGTTTCGACGCCAAGAAGAAGCCGACCCGCCGAGAGAAGTTCCTTGGCGAGATGGACAAGGTGGTGCCGTGGGAGGCGCTACTGGCGCTGATTGAGCCCAGCTATCCGACGTCCGGTCGCCGCGGTCGCCCGCCGATGCCC
>Ga0209916_1000809_pt1 | contig 39221 bp, 39 predicted proteins | sample ThiBio_1000_plan_FD_183956 | JGI IMG/M metagenome (GOLD analysis project Ga0209916, IMG submission 183956) | Wastewater bioreactor microbial communities from Cape Town, South Africa - Thiocy_solids_2 (SPAdes) | ecosystem: Engineered > Bioreactor > Thiocyanate-remediating > Anaerobic-Aerobic ... | reverse complement strand
CGTAGAAGAACGCCAACGTAGCCACCAGCCATACCGGCGAGCCCGGCCCAAGGATGGCGAAACTGCCGAGCAGGGCGGCGACGATCAAGGTGTTGCCGAGCAGCAGGCGCCGGTAGCCGTAGTGCACCAGGGCGCGGTTGATCACCCGCTTGGCCACGATCGAGCCGATGGCCTGCGGCACCATGACCATGCCGGCGGCCAGCGGCGACCAGCCGCAGCCGACCTGCAGGAACAGCATCAGCAGCACGAACATGCCGGAGATGCCGAGCCGGGTGAAGATGCCGCCGGAAAGCGCCACCTGCACGCTGCGCTTGCGCAGGAGCTTGAGGTCGGCCACCGGGAACTCGGTGCGCCCGGCATGCCAGACGTAGAGGCTGCCCAGGACCAGGGCGCCGAGCGTGCACGCCAGCATGGACGACCAGGGCTTGGGGCTCGCGCCGGCCAGTTCCGAGGCTATCAGCAGCAGGGCCGAGGCGGTGGCGAAGAGCAGGAAGCCGGAGAGGTCGAAGCGGTGGGCGTGCGCCAACCGGTAGTCCGGCATTTCGTGCCGGTTCATCCAGTAGCCGACCACAGCCACCGGCACGTTGATCAGGAAGATCAGCCGCCACGAGGTGTACTGCACCAGCGCGCCACCGACCAGCGGGCCGAGCACCGAGCCGAGCACGCCGTAGGTGGCCACCGTGCTCATGGCGCGGACGAAGTCGCGCTTGTCGATGGTGCGCACCAGCACGTAGCGGCCCACCGGCAGCAGCGCGGCGCCGCCCACGCCCTGCAGCACGCGCGCGGCGACCAGTTGCGGCAGGTTCTGCGCCAGGCCGCAGAACAGCGAGCCCACGCCGAACACGGTGATCGCCAGGCCGAATACCCGGCGGGTACCGAGCCGGTCGCACAGCCATGGGGTGGCCGGGATCAGCACGGCCAGAGTCAGCACGTAGCTGGTCAGCGCCGAGCGCATGTCCAGCGGCGTCACCCGCAGGCCGTCGGCAATCACCGGCACCGCGGTGTTCACCACCGTGGAGTCCAGGGACTGCATGAAAAACGCCGCCGCCACCAGGAGCAGCAGGCCGCGAAAACGCACCGCGCCCGACAACTGCCCTGGCGCCGGCTCTTCCCCGGCGCCGCCCACCGTGGCGCCCGGTGCTTGGGATTCGGCAGGCGCTTCGGGTAACATGCCAGGCATGGTAACCGCTGCGCTGCCGTCCATCGGGCGGATGCCCAGCCGCCGGTTATCCATAGTTTTGTTGCTGCCGTGGCGGGACTTTGCAAAGGCGTCACGACGACCATGCACGCCGGGGCGGTTTTCGTTCCGGCGTGCACTTTTGTGCGATACCCATCGCCGACCCAGGATGAATCATGAGCACCAAGCCACCGATCACTCTTTCCCGTGTCGATCTCGACCGCATCGAGGCGTTGCTCGAGCGCGCGCCGGCGGCCGAAGTCGCGAACCTCGCCGCGCTGCGCGCCGAGCTGGACCGTGCCGAGGTGGTGGAACCCAAGGACATGCCGCCGCAGATCGTGACCATGAACTCCACGGTCACCTTCACCGACGAGGACAATGGCGAGCAGCTCACGCTGACCCTGGTCTACCCTTCCGCTGCCGGCGCCCCCGGCACAGTGTCGATCATGGCCCCGGTGGGCAGCGCCCTGCTCGGCCTGGCCCAGGGCCAGAAGATCGACTGGCCGACCCCGCACGGCCGCGTGCGCCACCTGCGCGTGCTGGAAATCAGCTACCAGCCGGAGGCGGCGGGGCAGTTCCACCGCTGAGCGTGCGTCAGTGCGGCGCGTTGGCGGCACGCACGGGTAGTCGGGAGGTGTGATGTCCAAACCCCTGGAGTCAGCGGCAACCGCCCGCGTCGCCGAGCTGCGCCAGCGTATCGACCAGGCCAACCACCGTTACTACGTGCTCGACGATCCGGAGGTACCGGATGCCGAGTACGACCGCTGGATGCGCGAGCTGGAAGAACTGGAAGCCGCGCATCCGGAGCTGGTGACCGCCGATTCGCCGACCCGCAGGGTCGGGGCCCGCGCGCAGGGCGGTTTTGCCGAGGTGCGCCACGCACTGCCCATGCTGTCCCTCAGCAATGCCTTCGAACAGCCCGGCGACAGCGACCGCGAGCGCTTTGCCGAGCTGGCCGACTTCGTGGCCCGGGTCGAGCACACCACCGGCCGTCGCGACCCACTGTTTGCCGCCGAGCCAAAGCTCGACGGCCTGGCCATGAGCCTTCGCTACGAGCATGGCGTGCTGGTGCAGGCGGCGACGCGTGGTGACGGCGAGTCTGGCGAGGACGTGACCGCCAACGTGCGCACGATCCATGCCATTCCCCTGCGCCTGCGCGGCAGCGGGTGGCCCGGGGAGTTGGAGGTACGCGGCGAGGTGATCATGCTGCGCAAGGATTTCGAGGCCTTCAACGCGCGCGTGCGGACCCACGGCGGCAAGCCACTGGCCAATCCGCGCAACGCCGCGGCCGGCTCGCTGCGCCAGCTCGACCCGGCGGTGACGGCCAGGCGGCGGCTGAGCTTCTTTGCCTATGCGCTGGGTGTGGTCGAGGGCGGGACACTGCCGGACACGCACTGCGCCACGCTGCAGTTGTTTCGCCAGTGGGGCTTCCCGGTCTCTCCAGAAGTGGATCTGGCCCGTGGCTTTGCCGGGCTGGTCGCCTATTACCGGCGCCTGGGCGGCAAGCGGGATGCGCTGCCCTACGACATCGACGGCGTCGTCTACAAGCTCGACGACTATGCCGGACAGCAGGAGATGGGCTTCGTGGCTCGTGCGCCGCGCTGGGCGCTGGCGCAGAAGTTCCCGGCCCAGGAGCAGCTGACCACGGTCGAGGCCATTGAGATCCAGATTGGCCGCACGGGGGCCGCGACTCCGGTGGCGCGTCTGGCTCCGGTGCCGGTGGCTGGAGTGGTGGTGGCCAATGCCACGCTGCACAACGCGGACCAGGTGGCGCGCCTCGACGTCCGCGTGGGCGACACGGTCATCGTGCGCCGTGCCGGCGACGTCATCCCCGAGGTGGTCCGGGTGCTGCCCGAACGGCGCCCCGCACGCAGCGTGCCCTGGCACATGCCGTCAGTCTGCCCCGTATGCGGGTCGGCGCTGCTGCGTGAGGAGGGCGTCAGCGCCTGGCGTTGCTCCGGTGGCCTGGTGTGTCCGGCACAACGACGCGAGGCGCTGGTGCACTTTGCCTCGCGCCGGGCACTGGACATCGACGGCTTGGGCGAGCGCTACATCGACGGTCTGGTGGACCAGGGCATGGTGCACAGCCCGGCCGATCTCTACGCGCTGACCGTGGAGCGTTTCGTGGCCATGAAGCAGGCCATCGACGAACGCGACGGCACCACGCCGGAGACGGTCAAGCGCGGCAAGGTGGCGACACGCTGGGCGGAAAACCTGGTGGCCGCGATAGACGCCAGCCGCGACACCACGCTGGCCCGCTTCCTGTTCGGGCTCGGCATCATGCACATTGGCGAGAGCACGGCAAAGATGCTGGCTGCCTGGCTGGGTCGCCTGGCCAATGTGCGGACGATGCCTGCCGCCGTGTTGCGCGTGTTGCCCGACGTAGGCGACGCGGTGGCCGAATCGATCGCCGGCTTCTTCGCCCAGCCCGGCAACCAGCAGGCGGTGGATGCGCTGCTGGCGGCCGGCGTGCAGTGTCGGGACGAGACCGCGCCGTCGCCGGCCCTGCACGGGCGGCTGGACCTCGGCGTCCTGCTGGGCGGGCGGCACATTGCCCAGCTCAGCCCTGCACGGGCGGCCACGCTCGTTTCGCGTTATCCGACGCTGGACGCCTTGCTGGCGGCGGGCGAGGAGGCCTGGACGGCCGCCGGACTGCCTTCCGCTGCCGCCGACAATCTTGCGGCGTTGCTGGCCGACGTCGGGCAACTTGACGCCTTGCGCCGCGACGAGGCGGCGATGCATGACCTGCTGGCGCAGGTTCCCGCCGATGCCGGCGTGGCCCAGGCGCCGCTGGCCGGGCAGACCTTCGTGCTCACCGGCTCGTTGTCCAGTCTGACCCGCGAGCAGGCCAAGGCCCGGTTGGAGACCCTGGGTGCCAAGGTGGCCGGCTCCGTGTCCAGCAAGACCACGGTGGTGGTGGCCGGCGAGGCGGCCGGCTCCAAGCTCGACAAGGCCACCGAGCTCGGTGTCCCCATTTGGGGTGAAGCCCAACTGCTGGCCTGCCTGGCAGAGCACTCGGCGTGAATGGCCTTTCCGCGCTGCGCCTGCGCGCCAAGCTGTATCAGCTGATCCGCGAGTTCTTCCGCGAGCGCGGGGTGCTGGAGGTGGAGACGCCGATCCTCTCGGCGGCTGGCAATACCGAGCCCAACATCGAGAGCTTCAGCACACACTTCTCCGGTCACGTCGACGCCGGGACGCCCGAGCGCTGGCTGCGCACCTCGGCCGAGTTCCCGCTGAAGCGCCTGCTGGCCGCCGGCGTCGGCGACTGCTACGAGCTTGGACGTGTGTTCCGCAATGGCGAGGCCGGCGGCCGGCACAATCCCGAGTTCAGCATGCTGGAATGGTATCGCGTGGATTGGGACCTTCGTCGCCTGATGGGTGAGACCATCGCCCTGGTCGAGGCGGCCCTCGCGCTGGTGCGGCGTCGCGCCGCGGTACGCATCACCAGCTTCCGGCAACTGTTCCTGGACGAACTCGGCCTCGATCCGATGCTGGCGCCGCTGGCCGCGCTGCAGGTACCGCTTGCCGCCCAGCACATCGACCCGGCTGGCCTGACCCGCGACGACTGGCTGGACCTGCTGCTGACCCATCGCCTGCAGCCGCAGTTTGCCCGCGACTGCGTGACCGTCGTACACGACTATCCGGCCACGCAGTGCTCGCTGGCCCGCGTTCGTCCGGGTGATCCACCCGTCGCCGAACGTTTCGAGCTTTACCTTGGATCGCTGGAGCTGGCCAATGGCTACCACGAATTGAACGATGCGGCCGAGCAGCGCGCGCGTTTCGAACACGACAACCAGCGCCGCGTCGAGCGTGACCAGCGCCAGTTGCCGCTGGACGAGCACCTGCTTTCGGTGCTCGATGCGCTGCCCGATTGCGCCGGCGTTGCGCTCGGCATCGAGCGCCTGCTGATGGCCATGCTGGATACCGATGCCATTGCCGATGTGCTTGCCTTTCCGTTTGCCGAAGCCTGAGCGCAGCCGTAGCGACGCACCGGGCGGATTTCAGAATTCCAGCTCTTGCGCCGCGCACAGGTAGTCGACCAGCGGCGCGGCCTGCCTGAAGGTGGCCACGGTCCAGGCCAGCAGCCGGTTGGAGCAGGCCAGTTCCTCGTCGAAGCCGGCGCTGGCGACGAAGCTCTTGCGTTTGAGGTCGTCGATCAGTTCGTGCGCCGGATCGTAGCCGCGTGGTGCGCGCACCAGCGAGTCGCCGCCAAGTGCGAGGTGGGTGCGGAACGACCGGCTGCGCGTGGCGCGCTTCCACGCCGCCGGGTTGTCGACGATGAACTCGCGGATGTGCTTCAGGGCGTCTGGCTCCGGTTGCCACATGCCGCCGCCGGCAAAGCAGCTGCCGGGCTGCAGATGCAGGTAAAACGATGGTGCGTCGATCTCGCGCCGGCGCTCGTGCCCGAAGCGCGCGCCCTGCCATGGCTTGTACGGCGACTTGTCGTGCGCATAGCGGGTGTCGCGGTAGACGCGGAACAGCGAGCCGCCGACCTTGCGTGGATCGGCGCGGTAATGCGGGCTGATCGTGCGCAGTGGTTCCTGCATGTCGGCGATAAAGCGCAGGAATGGCTCGCGCACATGGCGCTCGTAGTCGTCCTTGTGGGCGTGGAACCAGTTGCGTTCGTTGTGCCGCGCCAGGGTACGCATGAAGCGGAAGGTGGCGGGGGTGAAGTAGCTCTGGGGCATGGTGCTGGGAATGGCGAAACGACGCCGGAATACTAAAGCATTGCCTGCAGATGCACTGTCGGTATCCGGCCCCGGACCGTTGCCGCGCCAACCGGGAGCCTGGGGTCAGGCTTCGTCCCCGAGGCGAACGTCGTCGCCGAGATCGGCCATGACCTGCTCGCCCCAGGCTTCGAGCTGGTCCAGCAGGGGCAATTTGTCCTGGGCCGACGGCTCGCCGCGCAGCTCGCGGATGCGGCCGAAGTAGTCCTGCAGGGTCAGGTTGGTGAGCGCAGTGTGGCGGGTCAGCCGGGCCTGGCGGAAGGCCTGCCATTCGGCCTGTTCGTCGGCGTCGAGGGTTTCCGGCCAGTTGCGCGCCCGGTAGCGCAGCAGCAGCGTCGCGCAGCGCGGGTCGTGGAACGCGGTCGTCAGCCCGCGCAGTTGCTCTGGCGGTGTGGCGCGCACCGTGGCCAGCAGGGCACGGTCGCGATCCGCGAGGAAGCCACCGTACAGGTCGAGCTCGGGATCATCGGCCTGCAGCGGCGTGGCCGCCTGCGCGAATACCCGGCATACGGTGTCGACCACCCCGCTGGCGGCGCGCAACAACTCGGCGTGCCGCAGGCAGGCCGGCAGGTCGAGTTGCAGGCGTGCGGTGTCGACCCCCTGCAACGCCGACAGCGGCGCCAGCGCCGGAGCGCGGTTGGCGCGCACCGTGCGCAGCGGGATGCGCGAGACGCCCTCGGGCAGGTCGGCGCGGCTGGTGAAGACCCGGTCGGCGATCGCCTCGGCGTCCAGTTCCAGCCACTCGCGCGGATCGGTGCCCAGGTCGTAGACGATGATCTCGCCAGGCCGTGCCGGGTGTCGGGCCAGTGGGGCGATCACGCTCAGGCAGCCACGGCTGGCCGGATAGCGCGAGGACACGTGCACCAGCGGCGTCTGCCGCACCAGGTCGAGCAGGTCATAGACCTTCTGCTTGCGGCGCAACGCGTAATACCAGTCCCACAGGCGTGGCTGATGCTGGCGGATCAGGCGGGCGAGGCCGAGCAGCGCATGCACGTCCGAAAGCGCATCGTGCGCATGCTCCTGGTCCAGGTGGTTGGCCTGGGCCAGATGTTCGAGGCGGAAGCTGGGCGTGCCGTCCTCGCGCTGCGGCCAGGCGATGCCTTGCGGGCGCAGCGCGTGGCACATGCGCGCCAGGTCGATCAAATCCCAGCGCGAGTTGCCGTGCTCCCATTCGCGCGCATAGGGGTCGTGGAAATTGCGGTACAGCATGTGGCGGGTGAACTCGTCGTCGAAACGCAAAGAGTTGTAGCCGACCGCGCAGGTACCGGAGGCGGCCAGCTGCTCGTGTACGCGGGCGGCAAATTCCGCCTCGGCCACGCCCTCGCGCGCCGCGTGCTGCGGGCTGATGCCGGTGATCAGGCAGGCATCGGGCTGGGGCAGGATGTCGCTGGCCAGGCGGCCGTAGAACATCACCGGCTCGCCGACCGGCTGCAGGTCCAGGTTGGTGCGCAGGCCGGCAAACTGCACCGGGCGATCGCGTCGCGGGTCGGCACCGGTGGTTTCGTAGTCGTGCCAGAACAGGGTCTGCATGGACGGGCATGATCGCATGCGGACAGGGGATGCCGGCAACGCTGGTAGACTGCGCCTGTTCAAGGAGGGTGCATGAGCGTAGTCGACGACGACAACCTGGTGTGGGTGGACCTGGAGATGACCGGCCTGGATACCGACCACGACTCCATCCTGGAGATTGCCACGGTGGTCACCGACAAGAACCTCAACGTGCTGGCCGAAGGCCCGGTGTTCGCGATCCGCCACGAGGTGGATCGTCTGGAGGCCATGGACAGCTGGAATTCCAACCAGCACCGCAAGTCGGGTCTGTGGGATCAGGTGCTGGCCTCTGAAGTCGACCACGCCATGGCCGAGCACGCCACCATCGAGTTCCTGCGCGAGTGGGTGGGGCCGGGCAAGTCGCCGTTGTGCGGCAATTCCATTTGCCAGGATCGCCGCTTCATGCACCGGCAGATGCCGCGCCTGGAGCGTTATTTCCACTACCGCAACCTGGATGTCTCCACGCTCAAGGAACTGGTGCGGCGCTGGTCGCCAGGCATTGCCCGCGGTGTCACCAAGGAGTCGGCGCATACCGCGCTGTCCGACATTCGCGATTCGATTGCCGAACTCCAGTATTACCGTGGCTACATGGGTGCGTTTGGCGGGAGTCCCGATGCCTAGCCCTTGCCTGACGCCTGGATGCCGTCCGCGATGCTGAGCGAGCTGTTCGCCCCGGTGCTGGATTGCGCCGGACGCAAGATCACCCTCGACCGGCCGCGGGTGGTGGGCATCGTCAACCTGAGCCCGGATTCGTTTTCCGCCGATGGCCACGGGGATGACGTCGAGGCTGCGGTGGCCCATGGCCTGCGCCTGCTGGAGGAGGGCGCCGACATGCTCGATGTCGGCGGCGAATCCACCCGTCCGGGCGCGCCTGGGGTTTCCGCTGCACAGGAGCTGCAGCGTGTGCTGCCGGTGATCGAACAGCTGGTTGCCCGCGGCACCGCGCCGGTTGCCGTCGACACCTCCAAGCCGGAAGTGATGCGCGCTGCCGTTGCCGCCGGCGCCGGGATGATCAACGACGTCTGCGCCCTGCGTGCCGATGGCGCGCTGGAAGCGGCAGCAGAGCTGCGTGTGCCGGTATGCCTGATGCACATGCTGGGCGATCCACGCAGCATGCAGTCCGATCCGCGCTATGACGACGTAGTGGGTGAGGTCCATCGCTTCCTTGCCGACCGCTTGTTTGCCTGTGAGCTGGCGGGCCTGGATCGCAAGCAGATCCTGGTGGACCCGGGCTTCGGCTTCGGCAAGACCATGGAGCACAACGTCGCGCTGCTGGCCGCCCTGGGGCGTTTCTGCGACCTTGGCGCGGGCCTGTACGTCGGCCTCTCGCGCAAATCCATGATCGGGGCCTTGACCGGGCGCAAGCTGCCGGCGGAGCGCGTGGCCGGCTCGGTCGCGGCGTCGGTGCTGGCCGCCGAGCGCGGGGCGCGCATGATCCGGGTGCATGATGTGGCCCCGACCGTGGAGGCGCTGGCGGTGTGGCATGCCGTGCATGCACGGGACCAGATCCCGCAGCGCAAGGACACGACGCCGTCGGCGCCGCGTTGGCCGGACGAAGACTGAGCCGCATGCGCACCATGGCCAGTCCGGTTTCATTGCGCTGTACCCCAGGAGTGCCACGTACGTGAACGAGCGCAAATATTTCGGTACTGACGGTATCCGCGGCCGGGTCGGCGAATGGCCGATCAGCGCGGATTTCGTGTTGCGGCTGGGCCGCGCGGTCGGCGCGGTGCTGCGACGGTGTGGAACTGGCCGCCCGCAGGTATTGATCGGCAAGGACACCCGCGTGTCCGGCTACATGTTCGAGGCGGCGCTGGAAGCAGGGCTGGTTGCCGCCGGGGTGGAAGTTGGCTTGCTGGGTCCCATTCCCACCCCGGCGGTGGCGTTTCTGACCCGCTCATTGCGCGCACAGGCTGGCATTGTCATCAGCGCCTCGCACAATCCGTATGCCGACAACGGCATCAAGTTTTTTTCCGCTGACGGCGAAAAACTCTCCGACGAAGTGGAGTTGGCGATCGAGCGGGAAGTGGATGCCGACTTCGTCACCGTGGCTTCGAGCGAACTTGGCAAGGCCAGCCGCATTTCGGGTGCACTTGCGCGCTACAGCGAGTACTGCAAGGCGACGGTACCCGCGCACTTCAGCTTGTCCGGTGTCCGCATGGTGGTGGATTGCGCGCATGGCGCCACCTACCAGGTGGCGCCGCGGGTGTTCGCCGAGCTGGGTGCCGAGGTGGTGGCGATTGGCGACCGCCCTGACGGGTTCAATATCAACCAGGACGTGGGCTCGACCCATCCACAGGCCTTGCAACAGGCAGTACTGGCCCATGGCGCGCAGTTTGGCGTGGCGTTTGACGGCGACGGCGATCGCGTGATCATGGTGGATCGCAATGGGGCGATCGCTGATGGGGACGATGCTCTCTACGTGCTGGCACGCAGCATGCGCGCGCAGGGACAGCTCACCGGCCCGGTGGTCGGCACGCTGATGAGCAATTTCGGATTGCAGCAGGCGCTGGCCGAGCTTGGCGTGCCGTTCATCCGCGCCCAAGTGGGCGACCGCCACGTCCTGCTGCAGCTGAAGCGGCACGGCGGCGTGCTGGGCGGGGAGACTTCGGGCCATATCCTGTGCCTGGATCGCGCGACCACCGGCGACGGCATAGTCGCCGCGCTGGCGGTGCTGCAGGGCCTGGCTTGCCTGGGGGAGGACTTGACGCAGGCTCGCGCCGGCTTGCGCAAGCTGCCGCAAGTCATGCTCAATGTGCGTGCGGCAGGCGCGCGCGAGGCGCTGGACGACGACTCGGTACGCGAGGCACTGGCTGCGGTGGAAGGCCAACTGCTCGGCCGCGGGCGCGTGGTGCTGCGTGCCTCCGGCACGGAGTCCGTGGTGCGCGTGACGTTGGAAGGCGAGGATGGCGGCGAGGTGCAACGGTTGGCCACGACCCTGGCCGACGCCGTGCAGGCTGCCGCCGGCCGTCACGCGATGCGCGCTTCCTGAGGCTGCGGTTTCGCCGGTCAGCTCACGCGGCAAGTCGGCCACGCGGGACTGCCCGCTTCGAGCGCCGGTGCCCGCAACTGGATGGGCGCCGGTTGCCGCTGCCATGGCAGGACACTAAGCTCGGCCTTTTGAGCACGGAGCAGGACCCATGCGCAGGAAACTCGTCGCCGGCAACTGGAAGATGAACGGCAGCCGCGCCATGGCGACGTCGCTGGTGGATGCCATCGCCAGCGGCAAGCCGGTGGCGGTCGACGTGCTGGTGTTTCCGCCCTTTCCCTACCTGGCGGAGCTGGCCTTGCGGCATGCGCCAACTGTGCTGGGCGTGGGCGCGCAGGACGTCAGCGCGCATGCCGAGCCCGGCGCCTACACCGGCGAGGTTTCCGCGGCCATGCTGGCTGACGTCGGCGTTGGCTGGGTGCTGGTCGGCCATTCCGAGCGGCGCGAATACCACGACGAGGACGACGACCTGGTGGCAGACAAATTCGCTGCGGCACAGGGGGCCGGCCTGACCCCGATCCTGTGCGTGGGTGAGACCGCCGCGCAGCACGAGGCCGGGCAGGCCAAGGAAGTGATTCACCGCCAGCTCGGCACGGTGCTCGCGCGCAGTGGCATCGCCAGCTTCCGCACCGCGGTCGTTGCCTACGAGCCCGTGTGGGCCATCGGCAGTGGCAAGACCGCCACCCCCGAGCACGTGCAGGAAGTGCATGCCTTCATTCGTAGCCAACTGCAAAACGAGGATGCTACAATTGCCGGTCTGACCCGAGTGCTTTACGGCGGCAGCGTGAAAGTGGCGAATGCCGCCGAGTTGTTTGCCCAGCCAGACGTGGATGGCGGGTTGATTGGCGGGGCGTCCCTGGCCGCGCCCGACTTTCTTGGAATCTGCGCTGCGGCGCAATAGCGCAACAGGCCCAAAGACAAATCATGTTCGTCATTTTCAGCGTGTTTTACATTCTGATCGCCGCGACGATGATCGTGCTGATCCTGTTGCAGAACGGCGCCGGCGCAGACGCGGGCTCCGGGTTTGGCGCGGGCGCGTCGGCCACGGTATTTGGTGCGCGGGGATCGGCGACGTTTCTGACCCGGGCCACCAGCGTGCTGGCGGCCCTGTTCTTCATCCTCAGCATCGCCATGGGCATCGCGCTCAACGGCAGTGGCAACCGCGCGCAAACCCAGGCCGAAGGCTTGGGTGTGATGAGCGGCGTGGCGGAGAAGCCGGCAGCCGGCAACGCGGTGCCGACGGCGACGCCGGCACAGACTGGCGGCGAAGTCCCCGTGGCGCCAGCCGCGCCGGCCAGCCCGGACGCCGCGCGCGGGTCCGCTCCGGCAGCGGCCGGCACGGGCGGCGGCGCGGCGCCGGCACGCGGAGCGCCGAAGGCCGGGCACTGAGCCCACAACAACCTTGCCCAGGTGGCGGAACTGGTAGACGCACTACCTTGAGGTGGTAGCGACGAGAGTCGTAGGGGTTCGAGTCCCCTCTTGGGCACCATTTGATAGTTTCAGGACATCCGATACAGTCCGAAAAACGTAGAAAAACCCGCTACTTGGCGGGTTTTTTTATGCCCGACCGTCCGATGCGATACAAAGTCGTCCGATTGAATCCGATCGGAATTGGGGGCATATTTGGGGGCACATCGCTGAACAGCAGCAGGCAGAGTGGATTTGTGCCCCCAGATATCGATTGGTGCGCATAACATTCGATGTCGAACAGAACGCCACTAGGGCGTTGGGTGCGCTACCGACCGATCGCATTCCGAGGTGATGCATGAAACTGACCGATATCGTCGTTCGCAAGGCCGCCCCGCGCGCCAAGCGGTACAAGCTGGCGGATGGCGGAGGCATGTATCTCGAGGTGACGCCGGGCGGAGCGAAATACTGGCGGCTCAAGTACCGGGTCGCTGGCCGGGAGAAACGGTTGGCACTGGGGGTGTATCCGACGGCTTCCCTGTCCACTGCCAGGCAAGGGTGCCAGGAGGCTCACCGGCTATTGGCCCAGGGCATTGATCCCGGTGCAGCCCGCAAGGCGGCAAAACAGCAGAAAGTCGAAGTAGCCACGGCGGCCAGGGACACCTTTGAAGCGGTCGCCCGAGAATGGATGACCCGGCAGGAGGTGGCCGAGGTGACGGCCAACAAGACCCGGTGGATACTGGAGACCTTCCTGTTTCCGGAAATCGGCGGCCGGCCGATCGCTGAGGTTACGCCGCGCGAGCTGCTGACGACCCTGCGCAAGATCGAGGAAAGCGGTAAGCTGGAGACCGCCAAACGGGCCAAGATCAAGGCCGGGCAGGTGTTTCGCTATGCCGTGCTGGAGGGTAAGGCTGAGAGCGACCCCACAGCCAGCCTGCGGGGTGCACTCAAGGCGCCGAAAGGCAAACACCATGCCGCGGTGACGGACCCGACCCGCATGGGCGAGCTGCTCCGGTCGATCAACGGTTTCGCTGGCCAGCCCGTTACACTCGCCGCGCTGAAGTTGGCGCCGCTGGTGTTCGTGCGCCCGGGCGAGCTGCGCCACGCAGAATGGGGGGAACTCGATCTAGATGGCGCTATCTGGCGCATCCCCGGCGAGAAAATGAAGATGGGCGCGGCGCACTTAGTACCGCTGTCCACGCAAGCCGTGGCCGTCCTGCGAGAGCTACACCCGTTGACCGGTGACGGCCGCTATGTATTCCCCGGCTTACGTACCTCGTCCCGGCCCATGTCCGAGAATACCGTGAACGCCGCGTTGCGGCGGCTGGGCTATTCCGGCGAGGAAATGACCGGTCACGGCTTCCGCAGCATGGCGGCGACGCGGCTCAACGAGATGGGCTGGAACGCCGACGCCATTGAGCGTCAGTTGGCGCATGCCGAATCGAATAAGGTCCGTGACGCCTACACGCACGCCGCGCAATACTTGAATGAGCGCACCCGAATGATGCAGGCGTGGGCGGATTATCTTGACGGTCTGCGGGCAGGCGGCAGGGTCATTCCTGTCAGACAGACGGGTAGCTTTTGAGATGGAAAGCGGTCTAATTGATGTGGACTTGGGCGGCCTGCTGATATTGAAGATGGTTTGGTTATCCGTGCCAATGACGACCTAGTGTAAGGCGACGGGCCGGCATCGCCGGACGAAGAAGATGCGGTGTCCGTCGTGCTCGTAACCAACGAGGACTTCGTCCGACCCGGTGCGGCGCACGCGCTCGCCGTCGGCTGTCGCGCAGGCATCTTTTTCGTACATCTCGAAGGAGTAGGCGAACCAGCCGGCCACGGAGACGAGTGACTCTTCGTAAGGTCGGTGCTGCCTGTTCCAACCGGCAATGACGAGGGACAACAGCGTAATCGCCGCCACCAGCCGGACCAGCATGCGGATGTATTCCCAGTCCACTTCGCGTTTAGGTTGACGCCACGATTGCCAGATCTATACGACACCGCCCATCAGAATCGACATGGGTGCAACGATGAACATCACGGTCGTTGCCAACAGGATGATGTATCCGGCAGTCAGCGGAGCCAGGAACGTGACCGTATAGGGGAACTCACCGGGCGGAAACCCGGTGGCGCGGTTGACGATGCCGGACGCGATGGCCATCGACAGCGCGCCAATCATCGTCGCCACCAATGCGGCCAGAATCTTGCCCGGCCGCGTGGCCAGTGCTTTGTCGGCGAGCTGGTAACCCTCCAGCACGATGCCCGAGGCCAGCAGCATGGTGCCAATGAGAAATATCGCCTGTGGCAGGTTGCTATAAGTCAGTCCGACAATCCCGCATGCGAGGGATAATGAGCATGACCATGCCACCGCCCGAGTACAGGCGCATCGGCCAAGCTTGGTCTTCCCACCAGCGCGCCAGCGCCGAGCCGCGGCGCGAGGCTGCGGCAACCCAGTGTTTCAGCATCCTCATCCGAGCAGGTTCCCCTCTGATTGCATGCGAAAGCCTGGGTAGGCGAAGGCGCTCTCGATCAGGCCGCAGTCGCGCGGCGAGACACCTTCGGCGCGCACTGTGTCGTACCAGGTGGTGCGAACGCGCTTTTCCATGTCATCAATGATCGTGGCCGCTTCGTCGGGCTTGAGCAGAAAACGGCCGCTTTGCGAGAGCAGATTGGGCGCGGTGGCGACACGTCCCTGGTCGCCAATCGTCAGGGCCAGGTCGCGGCGCTCGACGCTGACCGGCGTGCTTGGGGTCAGGTCGTAGGCAGGGGACAAGCGCCAGTCGCGAGCTTTCGCAATAAGGGCATGGTTGCGTGGATGGTCGTCCGTGTTGGAGATCAGCGCGTTGAAGCACATCCTGCGGAACAGTTCCCTGGCGTCTTTCCCCGGCTCGGCCGAAGCGCGTCGCAGTTCCTCGGCCAACAAGACGTAGGACCAGCGATCGCGCGAGCGATGGCTATCCTCGGTGCGCAAGAGAGTCAGGGCACTGATCATGCGCGCGCGCGCGTAGCCGTCTTCGGCTTTTTCGCGGTCGAACCGGCGCACCAGCAGCACGTCGCGGTCGCCGACCTTCGTGACTTTGCTGTCGGCGACATTCAGGCCGCACTGGCGCGCCAGGATCAGCATGGCGTGTTCGACCCGGGCATTGTTCCAGCGGTCGTCCTGTCGATTGAACTTGGCGATCCAGAGGCCGTCTCCATCTTCCACGACGCTCTTGGGGCGAGCGCCGCCCATCGAGGTGCCGAGCAGCATCAGATCCTGGACCTGTGCGTTGGCATCGTCCGGCGCAAGAGCTTCGTCAGCAACGACTGCGTCCGCAATGGCCTGCAGCTTTTCCAGGTCGAGCGTCTGGTTGAAGGTGCGGCGTGGTGCGGGAGGTTCCCGATTCAATCCGAACCCGAGCGCGCCGGCCCGATCGTCGGCGGACTGCAGCAGGTAATCCAGTTCCCCCAGCTTTGCCTTGCCGGCGCGTTTCTCGATGATGCGCCTGCCCCAATAGTCGGGACCGGCGTCGCGCAGGGCGCCGAACATGCCACCCAGCGCAACCGTTTCGTAGCGCTTTTGCGAGAGCCTGAGTTCGACCGGGTCGAACTCGACGGCCTCCTTGCGTTCCAGGTAGCTGCGGCCATAGACGAAGCGCCCGACCGACGTGCCGGTGCGATCGGCGTGCATTTCAAAACGACCTGCGGTGACCGGCTCGGTGGTGCCCGGCAGGGTGATGTAGACGAAGCACTCCTGCGCGCTAGAAGTCATTGTCCGGGCCCTGTTCGTAGCGCACGCGTTGGTTTTCCTGCAGCCGTGCCAAGGTCAGCCCTTCCTGGTCGCGCCCCGGCGCAGCCAGCAGCCGGAAGTCGTCGAGCAGGCCGTACGTCCACAGCAGCGCGACGTAGACCACGGCACCGGTTGAGGGTTTGCCTTTCTCGGCATCGGCCACAGCGCGGCGGCCCGCCCCGATCTTGCCGGCCACATCGGCGATGGTGAGCCGACGGCGCAGACGGGCGGTGCGCAAGTTGGCCCCTAGTTCCTGCAGGGCCTTCTCGATCTCGAAGGGGGGGGTGGAGAACAGGGGGTTGAGCTTAGCCATGATCCTTATAAAGCACTTTATGATTCATAAAGTACCTTTTAAGGTATATTCCGTTGAATGGCAAGCAAGCCTGCGAATGGCGTTCAGCGACGTCCCGGGACGTGCGTAACGGGTTGAACCCTGCTGTGCCGGCCGGCGACCGCATCCTACAGGTGGATGCCGCCAGACTTCGGCGTTGCGAATTGCTCAGGCTCCTTGCCGAGCGGAAAGCCAACCACGTACAGCACGTTGGCCGGCGCCGGCTTGCTGTTGGGGTCTGTGCCCCATTTCACCTGCACCTTGCGCTCGGCGTAGCGCAGCGAAACGCCAAGCGCCTTGAGCGCGTCGATGTGCGATTGCAATTCATCGTAGATCTCGAACTTCTGTGTTTCGGTGTAGATATCGGCGCAATCCCGGTAGTCCCGAAAATAGTCCACCAGCGCGGCGAAGCTTTCGTCCGCTTCGCGGGTCAGCTCGAAGGCCGGCTCCGACAGGTCCATCGTGCAGGTCTCTGCCAGCTTGGCCAGTTGCTTGCCAGTGGTCAGCGGAACCGCTGTCAAGGTGACGTGCTCCCGATCGAACTTTTCCTTTGTAGCCTTGAGTTCTTCTTCGGATGGAATGGTGAACGGCTTGTTGAGCGCGTCGATGTCCTCGAAATCGAATGCGCTGGCAAGGGCGCGCCGGGTGTCGAGGCTCGCGGACAAACCTTGTTCGACGCGCTGGATCGTTCGCACGTTGAGGCGGGAAATCGCAGCCAACTGCTCCTGCGACCATTGCCGCGTTTCGCGGAACAGCTTGATGCACACGGCCAGTTCGGCTGGTGTCAGCAGGCGCGTTTGTTCGGTGTTCTCGGCAGTGTTCATTTCGTAGCTCCATCGTTTTCGATCGATGTAGCGAAGTATGGAAAGCGGGAGGCAAGGGCAACACGACAGGAGCCCGACAGCACGCCGACAATGGAAAGGATAGCCGCGTGCACCATTCTCTCCCAAGCGGTTTCAAGAAACTTTCCCAGGGCGTCCCGGCGTTCCGCCGTCGGGCTCTCGGGCTGCGCTCCGCGCTTCGCTTGCCGGCTTTGTGGCGTGGTGGTGGGCGGTCTTGCTGTGTCCTTTCACGGTATCACGGCGTTCTCGCCGTCAAGGGCTGCGCGCCTGTGGCGCTTGTGGCCGCGGCCATCGTCGACCCCTGACAGCTTGTGCTGCGCCGTGAGGCACCGGTTCCGGGCAATGCCGCCCGAGCAACCGGAGCACGATCATGTCGCACATTTCCTTCCCCTCGGATTTCTCGCTGCTGGTACGCGACGCACGCGGTCGCTATCGGCCGGCGACGACTGAGCAGATCCTGGCGGCGGCGCGCCAGGTCGTCGATCACAAGATGCAGCGCGGTGCCAACTTTGGTTCGCCGATCGACGTGAAGGCGTATCTGAGCGCCAAGCTCGGGGGCTTGGACCACGAGGTATTCGCGGTACTGTTCCTCGACAATCGCCATCGGCTGATCGAGTACGTGGAGATGTTTCGCGGCACCATCGACGGTGCCTCGGTGCATCCACGCGAAGTGGTCAAGGAAGCGCTGCGGTTCAACGCGGCCGCGGTGATCTTCGCGCACCCGCATCCCAGCGGTCATCCCGAGCCGAGCCAGGCGGACAAGGCGATCACGCTTCAGCTCAAGGAAGCGCTGGCGCTGATTGAGGTGCGTACGTTGGACCACATCGTTGTCGGCGGCAACGACACGGTGTCGTTGGCCGAACGCGGGCTGTTATAAGGCGAGGGGGCTTCGGCCCCCTTTCTTTTTTTGCGCTGGCACTAGGGTTCCGGCTCTTGCGGGAGCGTGGACGCTCGCCGAAAAGCGCCGCGTTCGCCTACTTCGGGACGTGGAAAACCAGCACCGTCAAGATCAGTTCGCGATTGGTATCGCCATTGCTATGGAACACGTAGCGGAAGCCGCTTTCATGCGGCCAGTTCTCGACTCGCTTGAAGTTGGCATGTGCCCTTGAAATACGGTCGATGCCGGAAAGCACGGTTGAAGTTTCGACGCCGGGATTGAACACGAGGATGGCCGTCTTGCTGTCGCGCCATGTTGCATAGCTCAGTAGCTGATCGATGGCTTCGCCGAACCCCTTCGGCCCCTTCCAGAACTTGCACTCGGCGATGAAGACGTTGCGATCCCCTTCGCGCAGGAGGATGTCGGTCTTGCCGCCCATGTTGAAGGTCTCGCCGGTTACCCTGCCTTCGAATTGTCCGTTGAGCTGAAGGAGGAAGTGCTGTCGCAGCGCCTCTTCGTCCATCGATCTGAAGGCCTCGGGGCTTCGTTCCATCACGAGCGCCATGTCCTGCACGATCTTGAGCGCCTGCTCGTACATCTCCATCGCCCATGTGGGCTCGGGCTTGAACTGCGCCGTCGTCGCCGGTGGCAGCGTGGGCACTGCTTTCCGCCGCACATCTGGAATAGTGTAGGTCTTTGGCGCGTCGGCACGCCGGCGAATGGGAATGCCGAGCGCCTCGGCTCGCTGCGACTGCGCCAGCAGCCGATTGCGGCGTCGCGCGATGGCTTCCTCGGCTGCAGCGGGCAATGCCCGATTGTGCGCGTCGATCATTTCGCGCTGCCAGCCAATGTGCCGTTCGATCTCGGCCAGCGTTTGATCCACAAGGGGACGTACGTTGCTCGGCTGGTCGGCGGGCGTGTCGTAGCGCAGCACGAGTTCGTTCTTCTCGATGACGGCACGGGGTGGATTCATCGTGGAGGTATTGGCGCGCGCGTAGAACAGGTCCGACTCTCCATCGAACGGGATGCGTATCTCGATCCGCTCACCCGCAATCAGGACAGGGCGACTCCTGTCATCGATCCAGCGCATTTGATCGTGGCGCACGTCCACCTTGACGTCCTGATGGTCGGCGTACCAATCGTCGCGGCGCAGCGTGATTGGCGTGACGTCGTACGTCCTGACGAGATAGTTCTTCAGGTCTTCGGGCGCGGTGTTGAGCAGCCGGTTCTCGTCCAGTGACTCGACCTCCTGCCGCATACTTTGCATGGTGGCCTGGAGTATTTGGTCGAGGCGGCTCGTCACGAACAGCAAGCCTGTGCTCTTGTCGATGCTGGCAAACATACCGTCTAGTCCCCCTTTGTCCGTTCTGTGGGTCGCAGCTGTCGAGGCATTCGCTCAAGCTACGTTGAATAAGGTCAGAGGCGTGTCGCTCCATTCAAGTTGACACGCGGTCAAGCTGATTTCTTCTGTGGTGCCTATATCGATGCCTTCGTAACGTTGGTGTTTCCACCAGCGCGTCCCCGACCGGCGAGCGGCCGGTCGCGCTATCGTGCGGCGCATCGAGCCGCGCGGCGCGCGTCTCGCCCCTGACGGGCTTCCATCGTTCCCTCGCTGTGCTCGGCTGATGCCTTCGGCTCGGCCCTGCGATCCGGTCCTACGCGCTTCGCTTGCGTAGAGTTCGCGCCAACGCAGCAGCCGTTGCCTGTCGATCTGCCTTTCCTGACTTCATCACCTTGTCCGCGACTGTAGCCCGCGGCCGTGTGTCGTCAAGGCGCGCCGGGCCGTGTCCTCGGCTGTGCCTGCGGGCCGCACCCACCCGGCGCTTGTCTCCTTGACGGCCCCCGTCCGCGCGCTCCTGACCGTCGCGGGCGATGAACTCAGGAAAGACGGTGGCAACGAGGCCGGCCCAGGTCTCCGCGCCGACCCCACCGGAAGTCCAAAGCGGGCTCTGAATCTAGGAATCCGGTGGGGTTTCAACAGCCAACCTCTATCAGGAGAAAGACCATGCAACTCGCTTCCCGTTTCGCTTCTCGTTCCCCGGTGCTGCGCTCCGACTATCCCTTGTCGGATGACCAGATTCGTGCCGTGGCCCCGTCCATCTTCGCGGACGCCCCGCACGAAAGCCGCTCGCAGCGGTACAGCTACATCCCGACCGCCACCGTGCTGCAGGAACTGCGCGGCGAAGGCTTCGAGCCTTTCATGGTGTGCCAGACCCGCGTGCGGGCCGACGACCGCCGCGACTACACCAAGCACATGATCCGGCTGCGCCACGCCAGCCAGATCAATGGCCGCGAGGCCAACGAAATCATCCTGCTGAACTCGCATGACGGCACCAGCAGCTATCAGATGCTGGCCGGCATGTTCCGCTTCGTGTGCCAGAATGGCCTCGTTTGTGGCGACACCGTGGCCGACGTGCGCGTACCCCACAAGGGCGACGTAGCCGGGCACGTCATCGAAGGCGCTTACGAGGTCCTGCACGGCTTCGACCGGGCGCAGGCATCCCGCGATGCCATGCAAGCCATCACGCTGGACGCGGGGGAATCGAAAGTATTCGCCCGCGCCGCGCTGGCGTTGAAGTACGACGAAGACAAGCCCGCGCCCATCACGGAATCGCAAATCCTGATGCCGCGTCGTCACGACGACAGTCGCCGCGACTTGTGGAGTGTGTTCAACCGCACACAGGAAAACCTCATCAAAGGCGGTCTGTCCGCCCGCGCCACGAACGGCCGTCGTCAGACCACACGCCCGGTGCAGGGCATCGACAACGGCATCCGCCTCAACCGCGCCTTGTGGCTGCTGGCCGATGGTCTGCGCCAGTTGAAAGCCTGAATCCACATGCGGCAGGGGCCGGCAGCAGCCCTTGCCGCTTCTCTCGCTGCTGCGTCCTAATCACCAAGGGTTGCATAGCCTCGGCGCAGTGCGCCGGGGCTTCCGCCCCAAACCGGGCGCGACAAGTTTGCCGCGCCCGGCTTCAACGTCCAAAGTAAAATCGCCACGCCGCCGCCTTCGACCAGGCGGCGACGTGGCGAGCGCGCAAGTGCGTTGCGCGCGGTACGACGATTTGCGCGCACCGGATCGAACGCATCACACGACCGATCGACGATGATCAGCCGGCCGGCCAGTATGATCAGCTACAGATCCACGTCGATCGGCAGAAACCGCCCCTAAGCGGACCTCCAACGAACGCCCGCCGCTAATACCTATCCAAGGTCCGATCGGTCCATCGTGTTGACGGTCTGGTGGAAAGCCTCGTGTTCAACAAGCCACAATAGCAGTGGCAGACTGCAGGTACGAAGTCACTGCGTTCCGATATCGAGCGACTGATGGTTTACAGGCCTCTGAATTCGGGAAATACCACGTCACCGCATGCCTGCCAGTGAAATAGATCGCCGAAGCCGGCCGGGTTGATGTCGAGGCAGTCGTCGCTCGAGCAGGCGAACTAATTCAGGCATCGGCAGGCATGGTGGAGGGGTTGAGTTGACAACCACCCGTAAAGTCGTAGATGGCTATACGAATCGAGGGGCTTCAATTGAGTATGTTCGTGTTTTCCCGGCGCGCCATCCAGGGCAAGCTCGATCTGCTTGAGGGGGTGCTGACGCCCGAGCAGCACGCCAAGCTCGTCAATCGCCTGAACCGGCCTGGTCGCGAGCGCCTTGCCGCGATGTGGGAAGTCGTGTTCCTGCAAGCGTTGAGCCAGGTTGTGGTTATTCGCCACGAGGTCGCGCTCCCGAATGGCCGCCAGCCGGATTTTGAGTTCGAGTTCGATCACGCCGGCGATCGCCGGACGATCGTGGGCGACATCGCAAGTGTGTCGGATGTCGGTCTGGACAAGCAGAACCTGTTTCGGAAGTTCTGCGACGAAGGTTCCCGGCTGGCGCGCAAGTCTGGCCTGGACCCCAACCATTTCCGCTACGACGTTGCCGGCGAGCAGGTCGGGGAATGGCCGAAGCTGAAGATGAAGCTGCTGCTTCCGACGGGAGAGGCGTTCACCCAGCTCATCAAGAGTGTCGTTGAGCCGTTCTTTCGTGATCTGATGCAATCGCCGCGGCCGATAGCGGAGTTAAAGAGCGAGGAACCCGGCGTCCGCTTCATCATCCGTTACGACCAGTCGCAATGGGCATCGGGCGGCGGCCACCCATGCTACGACCTGGCGATGTCGCTGACCGAGAATCCGATCTATCGGGCATTGCGCGCCAAAGCCGACCAACTCAGGGCCGCACCCGAGGATGCCATACGCATCATCATCCTCTGTGACGGTGACTGCGCCGCCATGCGGAAGTCGGTATTCTCCGGTAACTACTCGGTGCGGCAGATCGCCACGGAGTTCCTCCGCAAGACCAGTGCGGTCGATCTCGTGCTACTCGCCACCGTCGAGCAACGAAACCCGCACGATCTTCGCCTGCGCGACTACGTCATGAACTACGACCTGACTGCTGCGCCACCCTGGCAGCGATCAGCCAGAGTCAGCGACGACATCATTGAGGCGGTTCAACTGCTGCTGGAACGATCGATTCGGGAAATTCCCACGCCGATGGCCGACGCCTGCAACGCGGCGTTGCGATGCGAAGAGAGCGGATACGGGTTGGGCAAACACGGGGGGTATGAGATGGGCGGGAATGTGGTCAAGATCTCCGCGCGGTTGGTGCAGGAATTGCTCGCCGGCGACGTGAGCGCCGAGAGGTTCGCCGAGTTCCACAGGTGGGGTCAGGAACCGGGCGACATGCCGAATCCGTTCGCACGGTCGCTGCGGCGAGGAGAGCTGATCTCGGCCATCAACGTCATCGATTGCGGTGACGAGGATGACAACCAGCTGGAATTCCGCTTCGGTCCGCCGGATCCCGCCGTTTCGCCTTTTCGGCGGACGAATCACGATGGCGGCGAGGGAGCGCGGACCGGAGAAGTCGGTTAGCTGGCACGCCACTGTCCTGCAGAGACATCCTGGAGTCCGGATCCCGCACGATCCGCCGACGCGCGGTGGTGTATCAACCATTGATACGCCAGCTGGGCAAGCTGTCGACATGACCGCCCCCAGCCCGACCCTGACTGCCGCCCGTCACGGCCTACTGCTGGCGGATATCCGTTGCTATCACTGCCAGGCGCTCACTTCGGTTGCCGCGATTTGGGTGGCCGATTTCGAGGAGCACGAGGACGGGGAAGTCATCGACAACAGGGAGGCCACACTCCTTGCCTATCCCAAGTGGCTGGATGAAGGGAGGACCCGATTGATCCTGATACATTCCCCTTGGATGCGCCTGGCTGCAACCAAGACGTCCGAGATCACCTACTGGGCCAACCATTGCCAGGTCTGCGGGGCGGCCCATGGCGATCACTATGTCGGTGGTGTCGATGGGCTTTATTGGCCGCAGGACGACGAAGCGTTGGCTCGGCCGACGTTCGTGCGCGGTGCCGGGCCGTTGCGGGCTGTCGGATCCAGCAGCCAGAGTTCGTGGATGACGCGGGTGGAAGATGTCTGTGGATAGCGGGCCAAGGAAAGTCGCGCTGGCCCACGAGCCGCAATACGGGGTGCTGGACCTGGCCGAAGGGCGCAGCCTTGACCTCTACGAGTTCGTGGGCGAAGGCGACTACGCCGAACTAGTCGAAAGAAGGCGTGTCGCCCTGGAGCATGAACTATTGGATGGCAGGGTTCGCTACGTCTGCGAGAAGTGTCGCAAGGCCATGGTGTTGCGCTCCATTCCCGCGAACAAGAACACGGAAAACAGGTTCTACCTCAAGCATCGCTTCAAGAGCGAGGACTGCGGTGGAACGAGGGGTTTGTCCCACGATGCAATCTGCGCGATGAGGTATGGCAACACCAAAGAGGGTGCCGCCCACAAACTCTACAAATCCATCATTGCCAGTAGCATCGCCGCCGATGCCACTTTCAGGAACACGGACGTGGAAAGCCACTGGGTGGATGCGGATGGCGTTCGCTGGCGCCAGCCCGATGTGCAGGCCGAATGTAATGGCGTCCGCGTGGCGCTGGAAGTCCAGCTTTCCACGACCTTCCTGCACGTGATCGCGCAGCGGCAATCCTTCTACCGTCGCAACCTGGGCAGGCTGATCTGGTTCTTCCGCGACCTGGACATCGCCGAATTCCGGCAGGCCGAAGACGATATTTTCTACTCCAACAACCGCAATGCGTTCCACGTCAGCCCGGCGACGCTGGAACGCTCGCAGCGTGAGGGTCGCTTCGCAATGGACTGCGCCTGGCACGAGCCCCGCCTGGTCGATGGGGCAATCGTCGATGCCCGCATACAGGACACAGTCTATTTCGATCAGCTGCAGTTCGATGTCAGCGCCGTCGGCGCCCCGCGCGCCTACTACTTTGATTATGACCGCGCTCGCGCTGTGCTGGACGACCAATTGCGTCGCCAAGTGGAAGAGGATCAGCGCAAAGCCCGGGAGGCCGTGGATGCGCCGCTGCGCCAACTGATGGAATCGATGGTGCAGGGGTACGCGGACGGTCCCGACAGTGCTGCGTCGTGGGACAACGTCAGTGATCGATTCGGCCGGCGGGGCTTCGATTTGCCAGATCACTTCTACTATAACGACGGGCTCTTCCCGATCCTGCAGGCCGCCTACTCGGCCAAGGAGGGGCGGCCGGTCGCGTGTCGCCAGACGCACTTGATCCAACTTGCCAATACGCTGTTCAACTCGTACAAGCGGTCGTTGCTGGTCTTCTCCGTGATGATGCGGCACTACGATCGTGCCGAGTTGCTCTTATCGCGGGGCAACAAGGAAGAATGGCTCAAGAAGGTAGGGAAGTACCACGCCGGTTGGCTCAACGGCGACCCGCAATTCGCGCCTGATCGTCGCTATGACGATTTGTTGGCTTTCCTATTTCCCGAGGCTGCGGACAAGCTGCGGATGCAGCCTTCTGAGCTGATCTCGAAGCGCAGGCGTTAGCTAGGCGAAGTCGCTGGTGCGGATCATTTCCCCCGGCCCAGGCCGGGGCTTTGGAAATCTGTCGCCGGCTCATGCCTCAGCTGGCCTGCGGAGCGTCCATCAGTAGCGCTTCAAGGAATCGGTCCAAGGCAGGCGTTCCGATCTTGACGCCGAAGAAGCTCCAGAAGCCGCTGCGTCCCATCTTGACGATGATGGCGCTGCTCTCGGAGATGGCGGCCTTACTCTCGATAACGGCATAGAGGTCGGCGATCCTGGGATCACTGAAGTGCCGGCGCAGATGACCGTTGGTTCGATAGCCAAGGTCCACGTACAGGCGGCATGCGTCCACCGCGTCTTCCGCTGGGATGTCCTCCGCAAACTCGGATTTCACAATCGCTTGATAGGAATGGGGCGTAAGGGCTGACTCATCCGTCGTTTCCTGGAACTCGGTTTGCCCGAGATGCAGTGAGTGTGCCGCGTGGTCGATCGAAGTGAGGAGGCGGGACAGCTCGGCGAAATCGGCCGACCATTTCGGCGACACCTGCCACGGCTGCTTGTAGCTCCAGTTGCGGGACAGGAAATTGAACGCGTGCTGGAAGATCGTGTGGATCTGGACTTCGACCCTGCCGGGAAAGACCGACGCCCGATATTCGGAGGGCTTCTCGACGACGACATGGGTCGCACGATACCCGGATCCGTGATCGATCTGCTTACTCTTGACGATCTTGAGGTCTTTGCTGATCTCTTGCCGGGTGAGAAATCGCATGATGATGGGAACCTCGGCCAAGGTGCCCACCACCACGCGCAGGCCAGCCAGGTCGTCGAGCGCCTCGATAGGGATGCCGAGCAGCGCCGACTTGGCCGCCGCCCGCTCGTACTGCTTTACGCGACTGGATACCGAGAACAGGTTGAGATTGCCGACATCGCGGACAAAGAAGTCCAGCTCGAGCACGAGCCTTTCGAGTGCCCGTCGATGGGGCTCGACCATGACTTGGTAACCCACGCGCGAGGGGGTAGGGGCTTCTGTCATTGGACGATCCTTCCGTGAAAATATGTGAGACAGCTGCGTATTCGGCAATCCGTCTGCGGCGCATCATTCAGCGAAAGTGTCGTAATCGAACCGGCAATTGCGTAGCACTTTGGTTGGAACGTATTCGGCGCCAAGGCCGTTCAGGCGGCCACGTTCCGCGATCAGGTGCAGGTTCTTCCTTGCCCGCGACGCGACTACGTACAAGAGGCGTTTTGCGCTGTTGCTTCCATCGGCGTCCGCAAAATGCGGGACCATGCCTTCCAGCAACGCATAAGCAATGACCGTGTCGTATTCATCCCCCTTGATGCCGTGGATGGTTGACAGGGTGATCCCGGAACGGTCCCGGAACACTCGCCGAAACGCATCGATCTCTCCGATGAACTGGGCGCCTTCTTTTCTAAGCCGCGCGATCCGGGCGGAGGAACTCTCGAAGAAGGAATCGTACTGGTCTTGAAGTGCCGGAAAGACGGTGAAATCGACGCCGAGTGCGGAGAACAGGGCTCCGAAGTACAGCTCTATGTACTTCAATCCATCGGTCTCGGCCAAGGCAATGTTGTTGGCCTCCCGCAGAAGTCGCTTGGGGGTCATCTCCGATGTCGACACCCCGGCAGCCTCCAGTTCGACGAGGATCTCCTTGGCCCAGCGCAGCCTGCGGACATACAGTCTGGGAGATGCGCTGGTCAGTGCGATGCGGGCGAGTTGGTACCAAAAGTTGTCGGGGTCGCGGGCGAAAGGCACCATTCCCGGTCCATCGAACTCATACTCGGGCATCCGGCTCACCAGCCGGCGGGTCATGCCCGCCAGATGTACCCACTGCGGCGCGAGAACGCATATCTCGGAGGGTTCGACCCCCAGCGTTTCGATGTTGTAGCGGATCAGTGCTACCAATTTATCTTCGAGGCCATCCTTGCTGGTGGTCGCGTCGTAGGTGACGATACTGGGGTACGTCTTGTGCTCGGACGCGGCCTCGATCGACGAACCGTAGAGGTCGTAGCAACCAAAGTAGTTGATGATGCGTTCGGAGGACCGATAGTTGTGGGTGAGCTCGGCTTCCTTGAAGGCGACACCCGACAGCGCGGCGAATTCCTTGGGGGTGATCGCAAACCCTCCAAGCGACTGGAAGATGGCTTGGTTGGGATCGCCGACAACGAACGCCCTGGTTTGTCCCGCGCCTGCAGCCAGAATCTCGGAGACGATCGAGTACTGGATTTCTTTGGTGTCCTGATACTCGTCGATGAGGATCAAGGGGAAGATGCCGGACAGGAGCTTCGCGATCGACGGGTTCTTCGAGATCAGCTCGTAGGCGTAGAAAAGCATCAGCTCGAAGTCGATCTTTCGGTCCTTCGATAGCACGCGGAAGTAGTCCTGGAGGATCGCATCGATGGCGTCGTGCTTGCGCGCATCCTGACAGGTCAGCGTGTGCCCTTCCTTGGTGAAGTAGAAGCTGCAGTCCCAATAAGTCACCTTGGGTGATCGATAGGGCGCGCACAATTCGGTCAGCAGCTTCTCGGAGTCGTTGGTGCTGGCCACCGAGAAACCGTGTTTCAACTCCTCGTGGTAGATCCCGTAGGGCCGCAGTATCCATTCCAGACAGAACGAGTGGATCGTGCCAATCCAGAGTCGGGATGCATCGACGCCCAGCCGCTCGATCCGTTCCTTGATCTCGTCGGCCGCCCGGTGGGTATAGGTGATGGCGACAAGGCACTGCCGCGGCGACCCCAGCTTCGACAGCTCCTCGGCGATCTTGAACGTCAGCGTTCTGGTCTTGCCGCTGCCGGGGCACGCGACCAGGAAGACGCTGCCTGCCTCGCGGATGGCCTCCTTCTGCGGCTCGTTCAGATCGTGGTTGACCCAAACTGTCATGTCAGCCGGCCTTGTCGAGAATCCGGTTGATCGGATCGGAGGTAAAGGTCACCAGCATCAGCGCCTTTATCGCAGCCAGATCCATCTCTCCCGACCTAAAAGAGGCCAAGGCATTGCGAGCGCCTTGGATGACGTCCGGCGTCGACAGGCCCGATTTCTCGATGCACGCCACGCGGAAGCTCAGGATGTGGAACCAGACTTCCGTCGACAGGACGGGGCGCAAGAAGTGGATCGCCTCCACGATGTAATCGGGAATGATGACCTGATGGTCGATTCGGTTGCCGAGCGCGATGGCGAACCAGCCCTTCCCTTCGTAATTCGCCATTAGCAAGGCGCGCTTGCCGAAAACGGCGATGTCCTTGGATTCCAGCTCGGTCTTGGCTTTCGCTATCGTTGCCGGGTCCTTGTAGACGCTGGCAATCGCCCCAACGATCTGGTCGGCGTTGCGGGCGCCGACGAAATCGACCTCGAAGGTATGGGGGGCATAGAAGCACTCGACCCATGGGTTGCCGTGGGAGAAGGAGTCCAATGCAGCTTTCCGTGCAAGGCCCTTGGTCTGGGCGCTGGCGCACCTAGCCTTGAACTTGGAAAGGGCGTCGTCGTCGGCTGCTGCGGGCGTGGTATCGAAGAAGGTCGCGTCCAGATCGGTGACGATTGCGCATCGCTTCTTGATCCGGTCGTCGTGGAACAGCACGGCGACGTTCTGGAAGCCCGTGCTGCGAATGTTGATCAGGCTGATTCCCAGCTCGTCGAGCGTCATGCCAAGTACCTTCTTGACCAGCGTGGGGATGAGGAGCTCTTCGGCGTCGCCCTCCACCAGCATGACGCTCTTGGCGAACAGCAGGTTGCTGCGCACCGCGTCCAGGTAACGCTGGATGTTGCCGATGTCGATGGGATCGAGGCCGGTGGTTGGCTGGTAGGTCTCGCAGCCCTCGCCGACCTTGCTGAGGATGTTCATGTTCTCGACGTTGCTGGCTTCAGAGATGTGAGTGGAGTGGGTCGAATAGATGATCTGGGTATCGGCGAAATTCAGGCGATCGAACAGGGTTTTCTGGATATGGGTGTGGATGTGGGCTTCCGGCTCCTCGATAAGCAGGAAGTTGGCGAATGACTGGTTGGCCTTCTGATACTTGAACTCGAGCAGCTTCAACGTCAGGTAGATAAGGTTGGCGCCGCCGAGGCTGAGCTCGTGGACCGCGCCCTCGTAGCCGTTTCCGGTTTCGCCCACGAACAGCTTGAGCGACTGGAAAAGCTTGTCGGCCTCGTCGGAGAGGTCGGATCGGATCGACAGCGACGAAGGCGAATAGGCTTCGCCCGCCGCCTCCTTGATGGTGCCGACGATGTCCGAGCGCACGGTCTGGACGTCGTCGAGCCCTTCGATGGCGTCGTTCAGATCCTTGACCTTTTCGGTGATAGGCAGGAACGTGACGGGATCGATCTCGCCGCTCTTGCGCTTGAGCAGGTTGAGCAGCGGATTGGTTCGATTGTTCTGGAACTCGGCGATGACGTCCCTGAGCGCCTGCACGAAGGTGAAGGATATCTCTTTCGAGACCGACAGCATGACGGGGACACGCGACCCGATCGCGGGGTGGTCCAATTCCTTGCCGAACTTGGCGTTCTTGAAGTCGCCGACGATCTCGGCATAGGTGGCGGGATCGTTGAAGTCCGCCTCGCTCCTGCCGGTGAATACGGTCTCGTAGTCCTCTATCGAGATCCCGGAAAGGATGGCGGACATCCCGTCGTTGTCCCCGGCGATCAACTCCGACAGGCGGCGGCGGACATCGTTTTTCGGTCGGAAGATCAGGTTATACGTGGCCTTGGAAACGGCGTCGGTACCGACGCTGCCGGTGCCATGCAGAAAGAGCGACTGGATAGCCTCGTCTTGTGAGACCTCTTGGAACTCGATGTTGATGATGATCCAGTGGCCCTGCCAGTGCTCGAGGCCCCGGTGAAAATCCTTCTCGTCGAGGCGGTGCGCCGAACGCAACAGGTTGTCGTCTAAAAGAAGGCGGATTGCCCGAAAAAGATTGGTTTTCCCCGAACCGTTCTCGCCTATGACCGTGTTGATTCCTTTGTTGAAGATCAGCTTCGCGTTGGCGAAATTGCGATAGTTGACAAGGCTGATCTTGGAGATATGCATGGTCTGTTCCCAGGGTTATTCAAGCTTTGTCCGCCCAGGCCGATGGGACGGTATCTAGGCCCGGATTTGCGCTTGATATGGACTTTAACGGAAGGTAGCGATGATGGTTGGGTAGATTCACATTCGATCCAAATAACTCGCTTATCGATCGGCTAGGTCGTGTGGACGCCGCCGACGATTTGGGCCAAGCACTCGGTCGCCGTAGCAGTTCAGTCGACTCTCCAGAATGGCCGCTTTTGGCGGCGGATTCCGGCCGGTGGCCTCACACTGATCAGGATGCCGGTGCGCTGATGATGATCGATCAGTCCTACTGATCAACTTCGTCGGTGCGTGCAGATCAGTGCCCGCTGAGGTGAGCAAGGTTTTGATGGCGCCTCGCCGCAAGGGGCGGGGCTTGCGGGGCTACGCCCCGGCTTGCTGCGGCAGGTTGTGCGAAAGCGTGCCGTCCTCGACGCTGGCGGTTCGCCGCCTGTACGTCACGAAGGACGGTTCACCGACACGCGCCCAGCCTTGTCTTATGGAGTTTCAACGCCACGCCTCAAGCACGTCGCCGCAAGCTGCGGCGAAGGGCGTTCTCGCCCGCCGTTGGGGTGTTGGTCTTGCCCGCGTCAGGGCACGAGCCGGCGAAGCGGTCACGCGGGGATGCCGAGTCAGCAATATCTCCTTCCGGGGCAGGCGGCCCCTGCGTCCTTGGCTTGTCGTGAATCCTGGCGGGGGCGCGGCTGTGCCTTGGGCTTCATGGCCGCAACCTTCCAGCGCAAACAATTTCCCCGCCGCTGTGCGGCTTCCTCGCGCAGCAAATTCTTTGCGCTTCCAGGTTCTCCACGCTGTTGCGACCGCTGCGCGGTGCGGCCAGCCCATCACCCGCCGGCCGGCTCACAACAAGGACGCACTGGCGCGACCTTGTTCAACCCGAAAGGAGAAACATCATGGCTAACATCGGCACCTTCACCGCAGACAAAGACGGCTTTACCGGCACGCTTCGCACCCTGACGCTCAACGTCAAGGTCAAGCTGATTCCCAACGACAAGGGCGACCGCGAGAACGCCCCCGACTTCCGCCTTCAGGCGACCGGCGGCTACGACATCGGTGCGGCGTGGAAGAAAGTCAGCCAAGCGGAGCGACCGTACCTGTCCGTGACCTTCGACGACCCTTCGTTTCCGGCGACGATCTACGCCCGGCTGATCGAGGAAGACGACGGCACGCACAACCTGATCTGGTCGCGCAGCAAGCCGACGGCCTGACGGCTGCCCCCCGCACCCCGTCCATCGCGGCGGGGTGCATTTTTTTGGCCTGCCCGATCTACTCCAGTAGATCGGGCAGACAGTCAGCAAACTCGGGTTGGATCTTGCTCATCGGCTTGGTGATGACCTCATCGCCGGTCAGGATCGCAAGCGCCATACCGGTCATCGTCGTCAGACCGTTGCCGTTGCGCAGGACCTGCAGGGCAAGGTGCGCCGGGAAGCCCTCCGCGCTGCGGCGCAGTGGATGGATGCCGCCATGCACGAACGAGTTCATTGCATGCCACGACACATCCTTGAAGCGCACCAGCATCTGGTGCGCAGTGGCTGGGACGCCTCGGCCAACCCGCTTGCCGATCTGGTCGATCATTTCTTGGGCGCTGGGCAGGTTCTTCGCCGCCTGTTCGCTCTCCAGCGTGAGTGGCGCCAGCAGCTTGGCGATTGCCTGGTCGCTGGCGGCATAGATCAGCCACATGGCGCGGGTTAACGCCTCGAACTGCAGACGCATCAGGCTGACGGCCGAGTTGGGAAGCCCGAGTGCCATCAACGCCCGCAGTGCGGCTCCGTGCTCCAAGGCGACGAAGCACATGCCGAAGGCGGCTTCACCGCGACGCGAACCATCGAACTCCGCATCGTCGAGCAGAGACAGCAGCTTCTCGTGTAGTTCGTCGGAGCGATGGAGCATGCGTTCCAGCGGATCGTTCGGGTTTGGGTCTTCGTTCTCCATTACGTCATCGTAGGGCAGGGAATGCGTTCGTGCGTCTCCCGGCGATGCCGGGGCGCGCTGCGCATCGAGCCGCCGGTGGCGTCTAGCCCCGTCCGGGCTTTCATCGCTGACGCCTGCGAGCTGTGCTTGTCAAACCATAGCCAAACCATAACGGATGGCGGCATCGGTACCGACATGGCTTGCCATTACTTGATCCGCAGCCGCCTCAGCAGCTTTGCCAGCCCGATGGCGTACTCCTCTGAACTGGTGAAGTCCGCGTAGAGCTTGCCTTGCAGAAAGGTGGGGAGCGCGCATTTTTCGTACAGCAGGGGAAGCACGACGACTTCGCCGCTGGCGATTTCCCGATTGATCGCAATATCGAGTTCCTTCTTGACCCACGGTGCATCAATGGATTTCGCGGATAACACGACTCCGATATAGCGGGTTTCCTTCATGCCCTCTTCGATCTTGGCCGTGAGCGAATCGCCAACGTCGATCTCGGCTTCATCCACCCACACTTGGGGCACGCCGTGTTCGAGTAGATCCTTGCGAAGCTGTCGGACGAATGGTTTGTCAGCACCAGTGTGGCTCAGAAAAATGCCGTGATACTTTTCTTGGTGAGGGTCTGCTTTCACCAACTCCACGGCATCGAGAATGAGCCTGTTGGTAGCGGCTTCAGAGGAGGGTGGGGTGATGAGCCAGCCGGCCGTCGTGCCAATCGCAACTCGTCCGCCCAAGCTGTAGCCCTCGGGCGTGGATGCGATGGAGGTGTAGCTCTCATGGTCATCATCGGCCAGGCAAAGGCTCCATCCGGTTGTAGCCAAGGAAGCGAAGTACCGCGCAAACGGACTTTCCTGGTCAATAGCGCCCATCCGCCGACCTTTCTTGAGCTGGAGATCGCCGAGCTTGACCAGCCTTGCTACCGAAGGTGCCGCATAACCGTATGAAGTCTCCCGATAGCCGAAGAAGTTCATCCGCCTGGGCTCGGCGAGGCACCATACAACCGTTGTTCCACCGGCGATAGCAGCCTCAAGCTCTTTCTCTCGATCCGTGCTGTCAAATACCGTATCGAGGTCGTACTCGTCCTTCTTCCTCTTCAGGTCACCGAGTTCATTGGGAGAGTTGGAGAACTCACCCTCCTCTCCGAACAGGAAGTGCGAATAGCTCTTTGGATGAATGACGATGACGTCATATTCGTACAGGGCGAATGCTGCGCGTTCCTGGTCAACGGACGGCCGACATAACCCGAGGTTGTCGAATTCAATGCCATCGATCGGGGCGCCGGAGTATTTCAGACCAACAGTGAGCACTCTTTTCATCGGCGTCCTATTCAACTTGAAACCGTGGCACGCAGAGCGCCAAGGCGTGACCTTGCGTGTCGATCGAAGAGGGGCCTTCCGTGGCGCATGAACAGCAAGCGGCCCCGTCGGGATCCATCGGGTTCAATTTACCCGAGATCAACGGTGGGTAGTGGGCTGCGCCGCGATGACCATCTCTTGCAATTCCCGACGCACCTGCTCCAGCAGTTGCTCGGTCTTGCGTTCGCTTGTGCCAGCGTAGGCCAGCGTCAGCAGCGTGAGTGGGTGAATCTCCATGACCTCGCATAGCTCGGCCAGTTTGTTCAGGGTCGGGCTTTTCAGGTCGCGTTCCAGCGAACTCATATAGGTACGGCTGGACACGTCGGAGAACGCTTCCTGGCTCAGGCCGCGCGCTTTCCTGACCGTCTTCAATGCCGCCGCCAACCCGAGTTTCGCCGTCACCGATGGTTTCCCCCAAAAACCAAGATGACAGCCGATCGCGCCCTATAGGACTACAATCTATAGTGTTCATTTAATTGGAGCGTCTTCCGCATCCGCGCCTTTACGGATTTGCGCATGTGCGGATGGCTCCAAAGCCGGAGAGTCGTATCCGTGTCTCTCTTACCTCCCACGGTGCCGCCTTTGCGCTTTCGTGGCTGTACGGATGTGCTGGCTTGCGCATCCGTGCTTTCGCACGAAAGTACGGAATCGGGTCGGTGGATGCCCGCATCTGCGCAAAAGCGTATCCACGCATCAGCCGCTTTGTGCGGTTCCGTACGGACACTGACACAGGCGAAGCAGATACGCCGAGGGAGTGATCCTTGCAGAGGGCTGCAATCATGAATCCCTTCATCACCGACGACGAACGTACGCAGCTGCTGGCTAACGGCCAGACCCGAACCACCGCGCAGGACTTCGATCCGCTGCCGGTGGTCAAGCTGTTTACTCCGGACGCACACGCGACCTGGCTGCTGGCTGCGCTCGATCCCGCCGATGGCGATACGGCCTGGGGTCTGTGCGACTTGGGTATCGGCATGCCCGAGCTAGGTACGATCCGGCTGTCGGACCTCGCGGCCATCGTCGGCCCGTTGAATCGGCCAGTCCTGCGCGATCAGTATTTCCAGCCCATGCGCACGCTGTCGGAATACACACGGTTGGCCCGCCTCAACAGGTCGATCCTCGACTGATCGAACGCATGGCCTGCGGTGGCAGGCCACCGAAGGTCAGCCAGGCCCGGCGTGCTGCGTCGATTCCCGTCTGGGTTCAGACCTGATCGGCATCAATCGAGATTGCTGCGCCGTTGTGGTGCAAGCCAGACCGAAAGAGTCGCTATCGCACGCTCGACCTTGTGCACCGTGTCCAGTGCGGCGCCCGAAAAGCAACACGCGCCGCCGTCGCACCCGGACGAGCCACGTAACACGCCGAAGCCAAACGGTCTTGATTTTCTCAGAGTCTCGCCTATCGACATGATGCTTTGGCGATAGCGCACTGGTTTACGGATGCCCGTGGCGATGTCCTGCCGATCGACAGGAGCCCGCACCATGAGCGATTCGCATGAAGCCTGGCATCCCAGCGCCGCCTACCTGTACGTGCTGCACCTGGACGGTCCGGCACTCGCTTGGGAATACCTGCGCCGCCATCCCGACTATTGCCGCGACTGGTGGTGCCACCATCGCCGACCGACCAGTGCCGCAGCGCTACGCTGGGGTTTGCTCGGGCTTGAAAACCCGGACTTGGATGCGCGCGACGCGCACCCGGCCTGGTGTCCCGAGCCGGCCGGTGTCGTGCAGTTCCACCCCGACCTGACACCGACGCCCGGCGCGGTGCCGTTCGATCTCTGGCGCATGGCCGGCCACAAGCATTTGTTCCATGATGGTCAACATCTGGCACTGACGACCTGGGCGCCGGGTTGCTGGTGGCACTTCGCACTTGCTCCGACGCTAGGGCACGGTATGCCCTGCGTCCACGCTGTCCATGACGGCGATCCCGAACCACCACCCGTTGCAGGCGACCTTGCGGCGTGGTCTTGCAGCCAGGCACGGCCAAGCCGTGCTGTGCTGCTGGAGCTGCACACCTTGCAGGCGCTGGATGGCACACTGGCGGGTGCCACGTTGCGCGAGGTGGCCGAGGCGCTGTGCGGGCCGGCCGCCGTCGCGGCCGACTGGCACGCCGACAGCGCGTTGCGCGCCCGCGTGCGTCGGATGGCACAGCGCGGCACCGTGCTGATGCGTGGCGGCTACCGCCGCCTACTCCAGCACGTGCCCATTGCACAGGGACGTTTGCATCGGCCCGCAAAACGTCCCTGAGCAAGCCGCCGATCTTTTCCGAGACTGCCTCCATCCGGCCGCGCCATGGCGGCTGGCGCTCTCAACCGATGGAGGCTCACCCCATGCGACCCGCTCCTGTGCGGCCCTATGCCGTCCACACCACTGCACCACAATCCGCTGTGACCGCCCAGCCGCCGCGCTACCTGACCAACGACGAGGCTGCCGACTATCTGCGACTGTCGCCGCGCACGCTGGAGAAGCGGCGCGTGATCGGTGACGGGCCGCGTTTTCGCAAGTTCGGTCGGCGCGTCATGTACGCCGTCGCCGACCTCGATGCCTGGGCCGATGCGCGCAGCTTCGAGGCCACGTCCGACCCCGAGTACGCCGAGCGGCACTCGGCCGACAGCCGTGCGCGCTGACCGGCGGTGCGTGGGCGCCCCTCGCCATGTCCCGACCGGCACACGAACAGCTCACGCTGTTCCATGCGTTGCCGGGCGACATGGCACCGCGCGACAGCCAGGACCTGATGGCGTTTCCGTTCTTCTCGCTGGCGAAGTCGCGGCGCACGGCGCCGATCGACTTCCGCGCCGGTGGTGTGACCGTGCGCGTGGAAGGCACGCAGGAGCACGGCATCGCCACGATCTGGGACGCCGACATCCTGATCTGGGCCGCGAGCCAGATCGTCGAAGCCCGCGACGCCGGCATCCCGACCTCGCGGCTGATGCAGGCCACGCCCTACGAGATCCTGCGCTTCATCGGGCGCGGTACGTCGCTGCGCGATTACCAGCGCCTCAAGGCCGCGCTGGATCGCCTGCAATCGACGACCGTGGCCACCTCGATCCGCGAGGCGACCGGGCGGCGCCTGCATCGCTTCTCGTGGATCAACGAGTGGAAGGAGCGGGCCGATGTGCGCGGCACGTCACTGGGCCTCGAACTGGTCCTGCCGGACTGGTTCTACGTCGGCGTGCTCGACGCCGCCCTGGTACTGACCATCGACCCGGCGTACTTCCGGCTCACCGGCGGCATCGAACGCTGGCTATACCGCCTTGTGCGCAAGCACGGCGGACGCCAGGCCGGCGGCTGGCAGTTCGACTTCGCGTACCTGTATCGCAAGTCCGGCAGCATGGCGCGCTTCTACGACTTCGCTGTCGACCTGCGTGCGCTGGTGGCGAAACAATCCTTGCCCGGCTACGTGCTCGGCATCGAATGGATGCCCGACCGCAAAGCGGAGCTGCTGACCTTCCGGCCGGTGCCGTCCACAGCACGGGGATAACTCGAGGACAAGCGGTGCATGGCCTCGTGCTATCAGGCAACCAAAGTATCGTGCTATCAGGCAACCCATCCTCGTGCTATCAGGCAACAAAATCGGCCGCAAGCCCAGTCACCACGCGGATTTGCGCGGTCTCTAACTTACCTAACCTAAAAACACTAACAGGTAGTGGCGCCACGCCGTTGCAGTGGACAACTGCCGAAACGCAACAGCAACAGCAACAGCAACGGCCCAAGCTGTCACGTTTTGCAGGTCGATCAACGAGTCGTTTTCCATCACGGAGAACCGTCTCATGATCGTCGCCTTGCTTAACCAGAAAGGCGGCGTCGGCAAGACCACGCTCGCCACGCACATCGCCGGCGAACTGGCGCTGCGCGGTCAGCAGGTCATCCTGCTCGATGCCGATCCGCAGGGCTCGGCGCTGGACTGGACCCAACGACGTAGTCAGCAGGGCCTGCCACGGCTGTTCAGCGCCGTGGGCCTTGCACGCGAGACGCTGCACCAGGAAGCGCCGGAGCTGGCACGCCGCAGCGATCACGTTGTGATCGACGGGCCGCCGCGCATCGCCGCGCTGGCGCGCTCGGCACTGCTGGCAGCGGATCGCGTGCTGGTGCCGGTGCAACCGAGTCCCTACGACCTGTGGGCGAGTGCCGAGATGGTGGCGCTGGTCCGCGAGGCGCAGGTGTTCCGGCCGGCGCTGCATGCGGCCTTCGTCATCAACCGGCGCGTCAGTACCACCGTCATCGGCCGCGAGGCGCGCAGTGCGCTTGCCGAACAACCGCTGCCATCGCTGCAATCGGAAATCCATCAGCGCATTGTCTTCGCCGACAGTGTGGCGGCCGGTCAGCTCGCGTGCGAGCTGGCGCCCGGCAGCGCCGCCGCACGCGAGATTACAGCGCTGACCGACGAACTGCTGCGGTGGTCGTCATGAGTCGTGCACACGGCAAGCGCATCGCCATCGGCACACGTCCGCCGACGAATCCTCACGCCGAGGCGTGGATTCGTCAGGGCGACGGCGCCGACCTTCAGAAAGGTGACCTCTACACCGCGCGCCTGACGCTCGACATCACGCCCGCGCTGCGTGCGCGCATCAAGGTCTCGGCGTTCACGCGGGGCGTGACGGTGGCCGAGTTGCTGCGCGCGCTGCTGGAGCGCGAGTTCCCGGAGCACACGCCATGAATGCGTCTTCTCAAGTGGCAGCGGTCACGCCGCCGCCATTCGCAGCGCTCGTCGATCACGAGCTATTGACTAGGGTCTCGCTCGCTTACATCGCGCATCGTCTCAACCTCTATCTGCGCTTCGGTGAACCGGCGTATCACGTGCAACGTGACCGTTGGCGGCGCGTGGCGGCGTTCTGGCCGGCATCGATCTTCTGCCGCATCCGCTGGGAGGCCAACGACTACGGCACGGTGCGCTGGCAGCTCATGGTGATGCAGGCATGTACGTCGATGGATGCCGCGCAGCGCATCCCGGGTGTGTGGCCGGGCGCATGCCTGCTGCTGCACGCCGAAGGCGAACACATGGTTCGCCTCGTGCTGCCGCTCATCGACGCCATCGAAGCATTGGGCATCGCGCCGGTCGACGTATCGCCCGCTTACTGGCGCATGCTGGGTAACCGGCTCGTTGCGCGTGGGCCATTGCCGGTTTACACCACCGAGCGGCACGCCGCCTGGCTGGCGGGGAGGGCGCTGTCATGACGGTTATTCCCACCACCGATACAGCGCCACGTCCTCGCTCGCACCGGTGCGCTCGCCTCCTGCTCGCGGTGCTGTCCGCCGGCGGCCTCGCTTCGCTGGCTTGGGCGTCCTTCGTGTCGCCGTTGCCGCGCCTGGTTTACAACCCGTCCGACAGCGTAGCGGTCGGCTGGTATCGCGTCGATCCGCTTGCACGCCATGCCGGCTCGCTGTCACCTGCGATGCACGTCGGCAGCATCGTGCTGGTGCCGTTGCCGGCCGCCGCCGCTGCACTGGCCGCGCGGCGCGACTACCTGCCATCGCGCATTCCGCTGCTCAAGCCGGTCGCTGCCCTCGCACCGCAGCAGGTGTGCATCGCCGAGGGCATCGTGCGCATCGACGGCGTGCCGGTGGCCGCCGTGTTGCGCACCGATGGGATAGGCCGACCGCTGCACGCCTGGCCTACCTGCCGGCGTCTTCGCCCTGGCGAACTGTTCCTGCTCAGTACGACCAATCCGGCGTCGTTCGATAGCCGATATTTCGGGCCGATACGCGCCGACACCGTGCTCGGTGTGGCGCATCCGGTATGGCTGGAGAAGAGGCCATGACGCCGATCGACGTCGTGCATGTGGACCGGCGCAGCGCTGTGTCGCCGCAGCGTCGCCGTGCATGCAGCGCGAGCGCATCCGCGCCGCGCTTTGTCCGGCATCCGCTGCAACATGCCGACGTGTTTTTCCTCGTGCAGACGGCTTGCCCCGAGCGCGCCATGCCGATGGCATGGCAGGCGCTCGCCGGCGTGCAGGCTGCGCATCGCGCAGCGCCGCCGGGGCATCGCGCCCCCGTGCCGTCAGGCCGGGGAAAGATGCAGGGCAAGATTGAAGGGACCGGCACGCGGCCGGTCCAAGAGCCTGTCTGCACGTGGGGGTGGCGCGGCACGCGCCAAGATGCGGCACGGTGCCGCCCTCAAGCGCAATGTCGCGCAGGCATGGAAGAAATCGGGTGCTTCCGCCGCCGGGTTGCGATGATCTTGTATGGAGTCGCCGCATGAGTCGCCGTGACGAGGACCGCTTTCGAGTTCGGCCGGGCGCGCCAAAGCACCGCGGCGACGCTTTTATTAACCAGGTGTTGCGCCAGACGAGTAGGGCTGCCAACGCCAGCGGCGGCCGGCGCGGCAAGACACCCG
>Ga0209916_1000801_pt1 | contig 39348 bp, 37 predicted proteins | sample ThiBio_1000_plan_FD_183956 | JGI IMG/M metagenome (GOLD analysis project Ga0209916, IMG submission 183956) | Wastewater bioreactor microbial communities from Cape Town, South Africa - Thiocy_solids_2 (SPAdes) | ecosystem: Engineered > Bioreactor > Thiocyanate-remediating > Anaerobic-Aerobic ... | reverse complement strand
TTTTTCGATTTAATCGCAGAAATAATCGGAAAGCTATTTTTCATAAAGTAATTAATAAAATGATGCATCAAATTCCCCATCCGTATTTAGTATTAAAAACACTTTATCACTATTCTACCTAATCCTATAAAATTAATTAACTCAGCACTGACATGAACTTTTCAAAAAGGATCAGTTATATCGCCATTACCGCAGCGCTCGGAGGATTGTTATTCGGATTTGATACTGCTGTTATTTCAGGGGTAATAACTTTTGTAAAAAGCAACTTTAAGCTTGACACAACTTTGGAAGGATGGCTGGTGAGCAGCGGATTACTTGGGTGTATTATCGGTGTGATCATAACAGGAATATTAAGCGATAAGATCGGCCGTAAAAAAACATTGGTTATATCTGGTTTTATGTTTTTTATTTCGGGTATTGGCTGTGCTTTTGCTCCCTCTTTCAGTATGCTTGTTTTAGCTCGTATTATTGGCGGGGTCGGTGTGGGAATGGCTTCTATGATATCACCGATGTATATCGCAGAGTTTGCACCCGCTGATAAAAGAGGCCGTTTGATTGCCTATTACCAGTTAGCTATTACCATAGGAATTTTATTGGCTTATTTTTCAAATGCGCTTGTCTTATCCTTATCACAAAATGCCACAGGCAGTGGTTCCTTAAATCTGCTGTTGGCTGATCCGTGGCGCGGCATGTTATTGATTCTTTGTGTGCCATCTGTAATTTTTTTATTAATGCTGATAAATATGCCGGAAAGCCCCCGATGGCTGATTGCTGTAAATAAAAAACAGGAAGCAATAAAAATTTTATATCAAATAAGATCTAAGGAAAAGGCAGAACAGGAATTACAGGATATTGAATTTGCAAAGAAGAAGTCGGGTAACAAGTCAATATCTGTATTGAAATCATCTATACGCATTCCTCTGCTCATCGGTATTGTTCTTGCTGTCCTTCAACAGTTTTCCGGTATCAATGCCATTATTTATTACGGGCCAAGTATTTTCCAATCGGCAGGTATTAACAGCAGCAATGCCTTGCTCTTCCAGGTTATACTTGGAGCAATTAATCTGGTATTTACATTTATTGCCATTGCTTATGCTGACAAATATGGTAGAAAGCTATTATTAAAAGTTGGTCTTACGGGTATAGTGGTTTCTCTGATTATATGTGGGTTTCTTTTTTATACCAACGATACGCAAGGAATCCTGTTGCTCATTTTAATGCTTGTTTATATTGCTTGCTTTGCATTTTCCGTAGGGCCTGTTACATGGATCATTATTAATGAGATCTTCCCTACTGAGGTACGTGCAAAGGGAGTCGCTATTTGTACATTTGCATTGTGGGTCGCTGTATGGCTTGTAGGCCAGTTCTTCCCATGGCTCTTAGAAAGGATGGGTGCAGCAGCCACGTTTTGGACTTTTGCAGCTTTTAGCCTGGTAAATCTTGTATTCAGTCTCACTGTTGTTAAGGAAACAAAAGGAAAAACACTTGAAGAGATGAACGAGATATTTATTGCGCCGCATTAAAATTCTAAGTGGAATTACGACAAGCAAAGATATCCGTTTGTATTTTTCCTTATCATCAGGTGACCGCATCGGGTTTTATATTAGCCTGAATTTTTTATTTTAAAAAATTGCTTCATCATATTTGCTGGTTTCTTTGTTGGTCATTGTATGGTATTTTTTGATTTTGTAGATACATCATATTATCTTACAACCTCCCAAACAAAAAACAATTCAATTTGCCTTCAAAAAAGATCATTATCATAGGCCCTGCACATCCCTTGCGTGGCGGGTTGGCATCGTATGATGAGCGGCTGGCCAAAGAATTTATTGACGAAGGTTTTGATACCACGATCTATACTTTTTCTTACCAGTATCCTGGGTTTCTTTTTCCCGGCACTACCCAATATTCATCAGAGCCAGCGCCGGAAAATATTCCCATCAAGGTAAAGATCAATTCAATAAATCCTTTCAACTGGATCGCTGTAGGGAATGAATTGAAGAAAATAAACCCTGACATCATTGTGGTAAGGTATTGGTTGCCTTTTATGGGGCCATGTCTCGGCACTATTTTAAGAAGAGTAAAAAAAAATCATCACACCAAAGTGATTTGCATAGCAGATAATATTTTTCCCCATGAGAAAAGGCCTGGAGATAAAATTTTTACTAAATATTTTTTGAAGCCGGTGGATGGGTTTATAACCATGAGCCAGAAGGTGCTTTCCGATCTGCATCAATTTGCAAAAAACAAATCTGCCCGGTTTGTGCCACATCCTTTGTACGATAATTTTGGAAAGATCATCAGTAAAGAAGAAGCAAAAAATAAACTGGGAATCAATATAGAAGATAAGATCATTTTATTTTTTGGATTCATCAGGAAATACAAAGGGCTTGATATTTTACTTGAGGCAATGAGAATTTTGAATAACAATGTTTTCTTATCCCCCCATCGGGGGTTGGGAGGCCTGAAGCTTTTAATAGCGGGAGAATTTTACGAAGATGAAAAAAATTATCAGGATTTACTTAATGATCCGGCAATAAAAGACAGTCTTATTTTGCACACACATTTTATTTCAGATAGTGAAGTAAAATATTACTTATGCGCTGCAGACTGTGTGATACAACCTTACAGAAGCGCTACGCAAAGCGGTGTAACTCCCCTCGCCTATTATTTTGAAAAGCCAATGATCGTTACCAATGTGGGAGGTTTGCCTTCTCTGGTTCCTGATAAAAAAGCAGGGCTGATCGCTGAACCCAATGCAGAAAGTATCGCAAAAAAAATTATAGAATACTTTGAATTAGGAGAAGAATTTTTTTTGACTCAACTCAGGGAAGAAAAGAAAAAGTATAGCTGGAAAGCAATGGCAAATGCCATTTTAAACCTCAAATGATTAGTGCACGTAAACAGTATTTATTACGTAGCTTTATAAAAAAAACTATGAAAACTAAATTAACTTTAAATATAGATGATAAAATAGTTGCACAGGCAAAAAGAGTTAGTGCAAAAAGAAAAGTAAGCCTTTCATCAATGGTAGAAAACTATTTAGAAAAACTTTCAAAAGATTCTTTACCTGAAAAAAGTAAAAATAAAGAACCTTCTCTTTTGGAACGTATTAGGAAATATACCCACCCAATCGAAATATCAGACAAAGAAATTGAGAAACTCAAAGAAGATCACTTTAAGGAAAAATATGGCTTATAAAATTTTTCTGGACACCAATATAATTATTGATCTCTTGATGGAGAGAAAGCAGGAATTAGATGCAATCAATGAAATATTTAATTTGGCAGGAAAGGAAATAATCAGTCTGTATATTTCTGAAAGTATTATTGCGAACACTTTTTATATTCTTCGAAAAGAAAAAAGAATTGATAGCTTATCTGTTTTCAGAGAAATGTGCAGAACCGTAAATATTCTTCCTTTTACAAAGTATATCCTGTATCAGCCTATCGAAAAATACGATGACAAGGAAGATGGCTTATTGTATTTTTTAGCACTCAAAGCTAAAATGAATTATTTCATTACAAGAAATGTAAAAGACTTTACTTTTCTTTTTCCATCATTGCCTGTAATGAGTCCAACCAATTTTTTAAAAGAAATCTATTTTAATGATATATCGTAGCAAAGCTCCGTTGCGTATAGGCCTCGCAGGAGGAGGCACTGATGTAAGCCCCTATAGCGACCAGTTTGGCGGCGCTATTTTAAACGCGACTGTCTCACTTTTTGCCTATGCGAATATTGAACCTCTCGAAGAGAGTAAAATAATTGTACAGGCTTTAGACAGAAAAGAAGAACAGCATTTTGATTGGGCAACAAAGTTACCTCTTGACGGAACACTTGACCTTTTAAAAGGAGTTTACAACCGTATTTATAAAGATTACAATATGCCGTCAACAGGTTTCAGGCTATCCACTTTCGTGGATGCTCCCGCAGGTTCAGGCCTGGGTACTTCATCTACGTTAGTAGTGGCAATCATTGGGGCATTTGTGGAATGGCTTAAACTTCCTTTGGGCGATTACGATATCGCACATTATGCTTATCAAATAGAAAGAAATGACCTGAAATTATCCGGTGGCAAGCAGGATCAATATGCCGCTATGTTTGGTGGGGTCAACTTTATGGAATTTTATGGAGATGACAAAGTGATTGTGAATCCTTTACGGATAAGGCCGGAGTATTTGCATGAGCTGGAAAATAATCTTGTTTTATACTTTACGTCCACCAGCCGTGAGAGCGCTTCTATCATTGATGAGCAGGTAAAAAATGTAAACAGCAAAAATGAAAAAAGTATAGAAGCCATGCACCAGCTAAAAGAGCAGGCGCGGATGATGAAAGAAGCTTTACTAAGGGGAAAGCTGAATGAATTTGGTAAAATACTGGATTTTGGCTTCCAGCAAAAACGAAGAATGGCGCAAAACATTAGTAATAGCCGGATTGAAGAAATCTACGAAGCGGCAAAAAAAGCAGGAGCTACAGGAGGTAAAATCAGCGGGGCAGGCGGCGGTGGTTTTATGATATTTTATTGCCCCGGAAATTCTCATCATTTGGTGGTAGAGGAATTGAATAAATTTGGGGGTGAAGTAAAGAATTATACGTTTACTAAGTATGGATTGACGACGTGGTGCGCGTAGAGAGCAAGGAAAAGGAATTGGATTATTGACAGATGAAAAATCTAAATTGATTACCAAGGTTTCTAACTCTGATCATTATGAGTAAAAATAGAAAAATACAAGTTGAAGGGAAAGAAATAACTATTCTCCTTGATAAGGAGCAGGAGTACATTTCCCTTACTGATATGCTTAAAGCCAAAGATGGCGACTTTTTTATTTCGGATTGGTTGCGTAACCGAAACACCGTAGAATATCTGGGCATTTGGGAATCAGTTTATAACCCCAATTTTAATTATGGCGAATTTGCCATAATTAAAAGTCAGGCAGGATTAAACAGCTACAAGCTAAGTGTCAGGGAATGGGTAGAGAAAACAAATGCCATTGGCCTGAAAGCTGCTGCAGGACGTTATGGCGGCACTTATGCTCATCCGGATATTGCCTTTGAATTTGGAATGTGGATTAGCCCGCAGTTCAAAATTTATTTGATAAAAGAATTTCAACGGCTGAAAGCAGATGAAAGCAGCCGCTTGCATTTGGAATGGAATTTACAACGCACCATTTCCAAAATTAATTATCGCATACATACAGATGCCATTAAAGAAAATTTAATCCCCAAAGAAATCACACGACAACAGGCAAGTTTAGTTTATGCCAATGAAGCCGATTTACTGAATGTGGCACTCTTTGGAATAACAGCCAAAGAATGGAGAGATGCCAATACTGATAAAGGTGGTAATATTCGGGATTATGCAACATTGGAACAGTTGGTTGTTTTGAGCAATATGGAAGGAATAAATGCTTTGCTTATCGGGCAGTGCATGCCGCAAAGTGAAAGACTTGTTCAGTTAAACAGAGTTGCTATTGCTCAAATGAAATCATTGGTTGAAAGTAATGCAATAAAAAAATTAAAATGACAAAGAACTATAAAGGCATACTTCAAGAATTTTTAATTGAAAGGTGTAGTAGCATTTTGCTTTCCATCAAACATGGAAGCAAGGCTGGAAATATGCTGCTCTGAACAATAACCACCTAACTTTATCTTTGAAAAAGAAAAACCATAGAAATGCAAAAAATAAAAAACATTATTCAATCCTCTATAGATGTAAAGACCAAAATCCTCGCTGATGATAAGATCTTACAAACCATACAGGATTGTACGAATCTTATCGTAAACGCTTTCCAAAAAGGAAACAAAGTTTTGTTTTGTGGAAATGGCGGAAGCGCCGCCGATGCCCAGCATCTCGCTGCTGAATTTAGCGGCAGGTTTTATACCGATCGCGATTCTCTTCCGGCGGATGCCCTGCATTGTAATACTTCCTATATAACGGCTGTGGCCAATGATTACAGCTACGATGTTATTTATTCAAGAATATTAAAAGGCATTGGAAACGCCGGCGATGTTCTTGTAGGCTTAAGCACATCAGGCAACAGTAAAAATATTATAAAGGCATTTGAAGTAGCAAGGGAAAAGAAAATGACCACGATTGCTTTTACAGGAGCCAGTGGAGGAAAATTAAAACCGCTCTCAAATTTCCTGATCAACGTTCCATCTGACGATACGCCGAGAATACAGGAAAGCCACATTATGCTTGGCCATATCATTTGCCAGTTGGTAGAAGAAATATATTTTGCAAAATCCAATGATTAAAGAAGCTATTATTCTTGCGGGAGGGTTAGGTACAAGATTGCGGCCTGTTGTATCTGATATACCTAAATGTATGGCTCCGGTAGCAGGCAAGCCTTTTCTTCATTATGTCATTTCATCTTTGCAGGAAAATGGAATTGAAAATTTTATTTTCAGCGTAGGCTATATGCATGAAACAATAGAAGCCTGGTTGCAAAATAATTACTCAAAATTGAATTATACTATCTCGTTAGAAGAGGAACCATTAGGGACAGGCGGCGCTATAAAACTTGCGTGCAGCAAGGCTTTGGGAAAAGATGTAATGGTTGCTAACGGCGATACCATTTTTAAAATCAATTGCGATTTGCTAAGCCAGTTCCATAAAGAAAAAAATGCGGCTTGCACTCTAAGCTTAAAGCCAATGGTCAATTTTGATCGCTATGGTGTGGTAGAGCTTAATGAAGATGGCTCTGTAAAATCATTTAAGGAAAAACAATGGTATCAGTCAGGGTTAATAAACGGCGGGGTATATGCATTAAATGTAGAGCAATTTTCAAAAGAAAATCTTCCTCAGAAATTTTCTTTTGAAAAAGATTATCTTGAAAAAAATGTTTTTCCTGTTCATCAAAATCCGAAGCTATATGGAATTATCCAGGATGAATATTTCATTGATATTGGAATTCCCGAAGATTATGAGAGGGCGCAGGAAGAACTTAGCCCCCTGAATCCCCTGATGGGGAACTATTGAATTTTTTCAGGAATATTGCTTCATCATGGAATGAAAATTTAATAATTAAATAAGATAATCAAATCCATTTACCTTTTGAACAATTTAAAAAATATTGATTCTTCATGGACGCTTTTTCTGGATAGAGATGGAGTCATTAATCATGAAGTTTCGCCCTACACACGTACTTGGGATGAATTTGAATTTTATCCGGGAGTAAAAGAAGCGTTTAATATTTTCGATAAAAAATTTGGAATTATTGTGACAGTAACCAACCAAAGAGGTGTGGCCAGAAATATGGTGCGCATAGAAGACCTGCAACTCATTCATAAAAACATGTTACAGGAAATTGAAGATGCAGGTGGCAGAATTGATAAAATTTATTTTTGTGCAGACATGGAGAGCCCTAACCGTAAACCCAATCCCGGCATGGGTTTGCAAGCAATAAAAGATTTTCCTCGAATTGATCTTTCAAAGAGTATAATGATTGGCAATACCTTAAGCGATATGAAATTTGGAAGAAACCTCGGTGTGGCTATCAACATTTTTCTTTCCACCACATTAAAAGATATTCCGGCAAGCCATGAAGATATTGACCTTGTTTTTAATGATCTTATTTCAGTCGCTAAAGCATTATAACTTAGTTAAAAGTTCGTAGCTTAACAATAAGTTTTATGAATTAAAGTTTTCTTTGTCCAAACCTTTTTAATGAATAGAATCGTTTTTATTTTACTGTTAATTTTCCTGGCAGGGAATACCGGTTTTTCTCAATATTTATCCTCATCAGAGAAAAAATTTCTTCAAAAAAAAGAAGACTCATTAAAGAAGGTTGCGGTTCAAATTCTTAAAGGAAGAAATGTTGAAGATCGTTTTGCTGCCGATAGCCAGTTTACAAAGATCTTTGTCAGAGCCTTACAAACAAAAAATTCATTCTATTATCCTTTTGACTCGTTAACCACCATTGCGAAAGTTACTCCCGGAGACAGCGCTTTTAGAATATTTACCTGGCAGTTGGTAATTAATGGAGATATAGTGCGCCATCATGGCGCTATACAAATGAGAACTAATGATGGCTCATTACAGCTTTTTCCTTTAATAGATAAGACCGATCTGATCAACAATATTAATGATACTATTACCAGCAACCTTGCATGGATCGGGGCTTTGTATTATAAGATCATTGAAGAAAAAGCTTTTGGAAAAACTTTTTATACGTTACTTGGCTTTGATGATAATAACCTGAGCAGTGACCGGAAAATTATTGAAGTGCTTACTTTTAAGAACGGCAAACCTGTATTTGGCGGGCCTTTTTTTAGCTTCAAAGATAACAGCCTGCATAAAAGATCTATGGCGAGGTACATCATGGAGTATAAAAAGAACGCATCGCCTCATCTTAATTACGATAAAGAGTTAGGCCTTATTATACTTGAACATTTGATTTCAGAAACCGGCGAACCTCAAAAAAAATATACCTACATTCCTGATGGAGATTATGAAGGATTGAAATGGCAGGATGGCAAATGGGTTTATATTGAAAAGGTATTTAACCAAATAACACCCGAAGGCAAAGAGCCTTTGCCAGCGCCCATCAGGGATGCAAAAGGAAATATTGATGAATCTAAATTAAGCAATAGAAGCCCGGATAGCTTGGATCAATAAGTGTATGACCAAAAAACTATTGGCCGATTCTATCGTTAGCATCTATTAAAAAAGTTCCAAGGTCAATTACCTCTCCTTCTTTCATAATAAATTCTTCAAGGTTGGAAAGATCAAGGTTGGACATTACCTTGCTTTTAAAAATTTCTTTACCGGTTTTATAAACTACAAAATAAAAATCAGGCTTATCATCCAGGCCGGCAAAGCCTGAAAAATCTTTTTGAGTCAGCCTAAATTTAGCTATCCCTCCTGCATCAGGATGAGTTTCTCCCAAAAAATCATCATTGAAAATATCTTTATCATAAAGGCGGACCGACACCTCACTTCCTGTTATAGGCTTATTATTCCCCTTACTGATGAGGCGAACTTTCACCTCAATATTCATTTCCTTATTTAGTTCAATAGATGCCATATTTTTTTTGCAAAAAGTAATCTTTTTTATTTATTCATCCAATTTCAATACTGCTAAAAATGCCTCCTGTGGTACTTCTACATTTCCTATTTGCTTCATTCTTCTTTTACCTTCTTTTTGTTTTTCAAGCAGCTTTCTTTTACGGCTGATATCGCCTCCGTAACATTTTGCAGTTACATCTTTGCGTATGGCGCTGATGTTTTCACGCGAAATAATTTTAGCTCCAATGGCAGCTTGTATAGCAATCTGGAACTGCTGGCGGGGCACAAGGTCTTTTAATTTTTCACAAAGCTTCCTTCCAAATTCCTGCGACCGGCTACGGTGAATCAAAGAACTCAACGCATCTACTTTATCTCCATTCAATAAAATATCCATCTTTACAATATCACTTTCACGATACCCGATCGGATGATAATCGAACGAGGCATAACCGCGTGTAACACTTTTCAGGCGATCATAAAAATCAAAAACTATTTCAGTCAAAGGCATCTCAAAGCTAAGCTCCACGCGCGTTGGAGTCAGATATCCCTGATTGGTAAGTATGCCGCGTTTGCCAATACAAAGCGTCATAATGTTGCCAATATAATCAGGCTTGGTTATGATCTGCGCTTTTATAAAAGGCTCTTCAATTTTCTCAATCCTGCTTGGGTCGGGCATTTGAGAAGGATTATTTACAATCAGTTTTTCTCCCCTGGTAGTATAAGCGATAAAACTTACGTTGGGAACCGTAGTAATTACAGTCTGGTTAAATTCGCGCTCTAATCTTTCCTGGATTATTTCCATGTGAAGCATTCCAAGAAATCCGCAGCGAAAACCAAAACCCAAAGCCTGTGAAGTTTCTAATTCAAAAGTAAGTGAAGCATCGTTCAACTGGAGTTTCTCCATACAATCCCTCAGCTCCTCAAATTCATCTGTATTTACAGGGAATATTCCGGCAAAAACCATAGGCTTTACTTCTTCAAATCCTTTAATAGATTCTTTGCATGGATTCAATATAGTAGTAATTGTATCGCCTACTTTTACTTCTTTCGCATTTTTAATTCCAGTGATCACATAACCTACGTCTCCGGCTTTTACTTCATTTTTAGGCATCATTCCCATTTTCAAAATGCCTACTTCATCGGCATTGTATTCCTTGCCCGTATTAGAAAACTTAATTTTATCATTCTTTTTCAGAATGCCATTAAAGATGCGATAGTAAACTATAATTCCCCTGAAGCTATTGAAAACACTGTCAAAGATCAATGCCTGTAGAGGTGCGCTTTCATCACCGGCAGGTGCAGGAATTCTTTTAATGATGGCTGTAAGAATGTCTTCAATACCTACTCCCGTTTTGGCGCTGGCATGCAAAATGTCTTCCTGCTTACACCCTATTAATTCTATGATCTGATCTTCCACCTCTCCTATCATGGCGCCATCCATATCTATCTTGTTCAACACAGGAATGATCTCCAGGTCGTTATCAATAGCAAGGTATAAATTAGAAATTGTTTGCGCCTGTATGCCCTGTGTGGCATCCACCAAAAGCAAAGCTCCTTCGCAGGCTGCAAGCGCCCGGCTTACTTCATAGCTAAAGTCAACATGGCCGGGAGTATCAATCAAATTCAAAACATATTCTACGCCTTCATACTTATAATTGATTTGAATGGCATGGCTTTTTATGGTAATTCCTTTCTCACGTTCAAGGTCCATATTGTCAAGAACCTGCGCCTGCATTTCACGGTCATTAACGGTATGGGTAAATTCCAGTAAACGGTCAGCCAGCGTACTTTTTCCGTGATCTATATGTGCAATAATGCAAAAATTCCTGATGTGGTTCATGTACCGACAATAATTTTAAAAACGCTGCAAAGGTAACAAAATGACAAGCATAAAATAATTAATAGTGATCTTATAAAATCGCCTGGGATGCTGCTTCGATAATAAAAGAGATAATACTTTTTATATAAAAATAAAAGGGCTTTTTCACATGTATTCGTAACTTATAGCCTTATTTATAACATACACAAAATATAAAAAAGATTATTTTCACTTTTTTTACAATTTGGATATAATGATAAAAAAAAACATTCGAAGAATTTTCCACCTGAGAAAAGAAAAAAGATTGAATTTCTACATAGCTAATTTTTTCTTTAAACATATTTTAAGACAAAATGCTGATGTCAATTGGGCAATACATTATACATCAATTGTTTTATATCCTCAAAATATTATAAGAGGGAAAAATGTTTTTCCCGGCGATTCACCGGGAAATTATATTCAAGCATTTAATGGTATAAGCATTGGTGATTTTACCAATATTGGCCCAAACGTAGGAATTATTTCGGCTAATCATGATCTGATGAATAATGGCCTTCATACCAAAGCCACACCTATTTCTATTGGAAAATTTTGCTGGATAGGGATGAACGCAGTAATATTACCTTCTGTACAACTTGGCGATTTTACAATTGTAGGGGCCGGATCAGTAGTTTCTAAAAGTTTCAGCGAAGGGTATTGTGTAATCGCCGGAAATCCGGCTAAAATAATTAAACATTTAGATAAGGAAGTTTGTGACCAATTTAGTAAATCAAAATTATAAACCGCTTGCCGTCCGAAAATTTTCCTGGTTATTCCTGGGAAAAGTATTGCCGGTATTGATACTCATTTTAATTACCATTATTTATTCCAGGAAATTAAGTTTTGATGAATATGGAAAGTTTCAGAGCGTATGGATGTATGCTAATATTGTAAACGTGGTTATCAGCTTTGGCCTTTCTGCTATTATACTTTCCACTCCTTTACACTTTCTTTTTTCGTTTATAAAAAATAACAGGAAGCGGCTAATCATCTTTTATTCCGTATTGTGGGGCGCTGGTCTTATCGCATTATTCCTGTTCGCAAAGAATTTCAATTCATCCTTAAAGTTTCTGCTGATTGTATTTATAATTATCCAGAATGTTGCGGCAATTATAGAAACCTTACTCATAAAGCAACAGGGTGAAAAAATATCCTTTGTAATTAACAGCTTTTATTCACTATTATTCTTTGGCTGGCATCTATATGTTCTTGGAAATATTTACTCTCTTTCTTTTCTCATCGCAGGAATTTGTATTCTTTCAGCTTTAAAATTATTAGCTATGATCCTCGTTTTACCCGGAAGAGAACTTCATGAGGGAACAACTATTGAGCAAAAACATTTTTTAAGCCACTGGGCTTATCTCGGAATAAACGATACGCTTGGAGTAATTTCAAAATGGATGGATAAAGTTTTTTTGCTCTATTTGCTTACTACTGCTGATTTTGCTATATTTTTTAATGGTTCTTTTGAAATTCCTTTATTTGGGCTGTTGGTCAGCGTAACCGGCAGTTTTTTATTAATAGAAATATCCGGCAACATCCGATTGACCGATAAAATAATAAAGCTTTTTAAAGAAAGTTTCAATATGCTTTCCTCCATTGCATTCCCATTATTCTTCTTCCTGTTTTTTTTCCGGGAAGAGCTTTTCTCATTAGCATTTAAAGATAAATACAGTGCATCGCTACCTATTTTTGTAATAAGCATTTTTATCCTTCCTCTCCGGATTAATAATTATAGCGTGATCCTGCAATGCTTTTCACAGGGAAAAAAAATTTTATGGGGATCTATGCTGGACATTGCTATCGCCCTGGCCTTAATGCTATCGCTCTATCCTGCAATGGGGACAAAGGGAGTCGCTCTTGCTGTAGTAACAGCCACCTATTGCCAGGTTCTTTTTTATTTATGGCATTCAGCCAAAATGTTACATACTTCCATATTCCGGATCGTGCCTTTGCAAAAATTGGCCTTAAAATTCCTTATACTACTTCTACTGTATATTGGTTTATCTTTTATTTTATCAGGAATGGAACTAAAATTAAAATTAGCAATTGGTTTCATTTTCACAATTACAGCAATAATCTCAGGAATGATGCAATACCGGAAATTCTTTCTGGTCAAAAATAATATCAAATCCCTTAATGATCAGCCAGGCAATGTAGCTTTATAAACATAATTCCTAATCCTAAAAACAAAGTTTATGAATAATGAACTCATAATAATCGAACAATCATTTAATGTGCCTTCTGACAAAGTATGGAAAGCGCTTACCGATAACAACCAAATGAAAGAATGGTATTTTGATATTGATTCTTTTAAACCTGAGGTGGGCTTTAAATTTCACTTTACGGCTGGAGATGATAAAAAGAAATACCTCCATCTGTGTGAAATCACAGAGGTAATACCCGAAAAAAAAATAGCGTATTCCTGGAGGTACGATAACTTTGAAGGCAACAGCCTCTTGAGCTTTGAGCTTTTTAATGAAAGCAATCATACAAGATTAAAGCTAACTCATAGCGGGCTTGAGACCTTTCCCAACTTGCCGGATTTTTTGCCGGAAAGCTTTCGCAAAGGATGGGACTACATAATAGGAATCTCTCTTAAAGAATTTTTAGAAAAATACAATTCACATTAATTTCAATTAAAAGTTTTAATGTGCAGCCTTCAGTATTCTTACTGTAACCAACAACTGCCCTATATGCCTCATCGAATGTTCAGCCGCATGAAAATATAAACCAATCAATGTAGTAGGAATTTGTTTTCTACCCACTCCCCTCGCCTCAGTAAGCGTATCTTCTTTTACATTTATTAATTCTTTTATCGCCTGATCAATCCGCTTATCCAGTCCTTCAATCAATTCTTTTGCAGATGATGAATTTTTTTCTTCTTTTCCTTCAATCAAAAGCGCGTCCATTTGTTCTTTGGTTAACTGCTCTTTTCTTGCATAAGTAAAGAGGCGATCTATTACGCCGCGTATGTGCTGCAAATGAAAAGCGGGCGGGGCAACGTTAGCAGGCCTTTTCCACAATAATTCATCAGGAAATTCTTCCATGATACGATGAACTTCTTCACCAACCTGTAAGAGTGCATGAGCAACCGGCTGTAATAGAGGCGGAACATCGGGTACCGCACCACGCTGCCAAACTTCTACGTTATTTTCTATCATTTTCATTTTTTAATTTAATTGCCAAAGTTATTTTTTTTCAACCTGATATTTTGATCATGGTTTGATTATTTCATTTTTAAGAAACAAAACAGATTATTATACTGAATGAATATTCATCAATATAAAAATAATTCCTACTCCTTAAAAATAATATTATCACTAATTTTACTTTTGTGAACAGACTTTGTCAGCAATGATGCAACTATTCTTTATACTTTATCTTTCTTTATTTTCTTTTGTTTCTAATATAACCGCGCAGTCTGTACCTAATTACCATTTGTATGAGAAAATGACCATATCTGAATTGGAAACTTACAGGCAGTCTATCTGGGATTCATTACCTGCCATAGGCTGGGTTAATGATTTTGAAGGGTTGTTCAGCAGTAATGAAGAGGATTCTTTGGAAAGTATGCTTCAGCATTTTGAAAAGGAAACAAGTGTGGAGATAGCCATCGTGACTGTTGATTCTAATATGGTTCAGAAAGACAGATTCAACGATCTTAGCGATCACCTTTTGAGGGTGTGGGGAATAGGAAAATTTGCAAAGAAAAATGGAATAGTCATTTGTATATCGAGAGACTACAAGCAATTATATATCAGCACCGGCGCCGGCATTGCTGCCTTTATGAATGATGCCGAAAAATATTACATCATCACCCAGGCATTTATTCCTTCTTTCAATGAATACCGCTATTTTGACGGAACCTTATCTGGCCTGAATGAGCTTATCAATAAGATCACAAAGAAAAAGAAAAGGTATGAAAGATAAGCTGTGTTATAAATAATAGCTGCTTACATGCCCAGCAGCTTATACATTTCATCAAGCTTGGGTGAAAGGATGATCTCTGTTCGCCTGTTCTTTGCCCTGCCTTCGGGAGTTGAATTACTGGCCACCGGTTCATAAAAGCTATGGCCGGAGGATAATACCCTGGCAGGATCTACTTTATAATTATTTACCAAAATGCGCACAATCGAATTAGCACGGGCTGTACTTAAATCCCAATTATCCTGGTACCGGCCCCTGATGGGAATGCTATCGGTATGCCCTTCAATATTTACGGAAACATCATTATTTAAATTAAGCACTGCAGCAAGTTTTGATAAAGCATCCACTCCCTTGGGATTTACCACAGCGCTTCCTGATGGAAATAATAAATTTTCTGAAAGGCTCACATATACTTTACCATCCTTCTGATATACGGAAAGTTCATTAGAATTAAATCCCTGTAATGCTTCGGCCATTTTATTTTTTAATTCTTCAGAAGCAGCTTTCTGTTGATTTAATAAATTTTGCAGTTGCTCCAATTTTTGTCTCTGGCTCTGTAAGTCTTTCTGGCTCTGGTTAAGCTTGCTCTGTTGTTCTGCAGTCTGTTGGCCAAGCTGGCTATTCTGAGTACTAAGCGCTGATATCTTTCCATTCAGATCATTAATATTATTTTCTAAGGTTGCGATCTGATCCTTTAAAGAATTAATATTGGCCTGCAATGACGAATTAGTTTTAGCCATTTGAGTACTGTCTGCACGCAATGTTGCCACCTCATTCTGAGATTGCGTTAAATATCTTTTTGCTACACAACCTGACAGCAGGAAAATTCCTGCCATCATTATTAAATAATTTTTCATGTCTTTTAAATTTTTCACTTAACCAAAAAAAATGTGCCAAAAAATGTACTATAAATATTTGCGATAAATATAGGAAGGTTGAAGAGATTAACACAAATCAATTTGAAAAAAGTAATTCATAGGCATTACGGACAACTCTCTTTTATTAAAATCACAAACAGCGCTTCCTTGATCCGAAGCAGGCCTTAGGTCACAAGATGATTTTATTCAGAAAAAAATTTATCATCTTTCCAGTTTGAAGGGTTATTAATGATGTAATTGGAAATCGTTTGGTATGATTTTTCATTTCTAATGATATGTTCGTAGAAATTGCGTTGCCATAATTTTCCCATTGTTTTATTTTTCATTTTGTAAATATCCAGGCATCCATTTGCAACCAATGATTTGTATGCCCCCATAATATTTCCAACCGTAGGGGCAGGGCTTGCCCCTGCCCCCGTATCATTCAATGCATTATTTTGGGCAGGGGCAAGCCCTGCCCCTACCTCATTTGACGTGTTATTCTGGGCAGGGGCAAGCCCTGCCCCTACGGGGGCATTCGTTTTAACCAAAATGGTTGCACCGGTCAACACAATAATTCCGTGTATATGATTGGGCATTATCTGGAAAACATCCAATTCAACATTGGGAAAACGTTCCGGTAATTTTTTCCATTCATTGTATGCAATTGTTCCGAATTCATTCAGAATCATTTCATCATTTTCAATTTTGCCAAACCTGCATTTTCTATCCTGGCAACAAATGGTAATGAAATATGCGCCGCCTGCGAATAATCATATCCTTTTAACCGGATTGATCTGCGGTGATGTATTTGCGGATTGTATTTCATTATTAATTGGCGCCTATGTGGGCACGGGTGAACCGTGTCCCTACCTATATTAAATGTACAATTCTCTTCCAATAAAATAAAAACGGAACCTAACGAACGAATGACCATCACCTCTCATCCCCGCCATAAACAAATACCAATGTATCACAACGATTCATAGACCGCAGCGGGTTTATCGGTGGCTTTTCCAGCTTTTTTTATCGCCCTTCTTCCCATCAATAAAACGGTAAAACTGCTCATAGCGCAAATACACATCACACCCGCCATAGGCATAGCTGTCTTATCATTCATCACACTTACAAAAGCGGTGGCAACAGCGCCTATACCAAGTTGTAACGCTCCCATCAAAGCAGAGGCTGTACCTGCATTCCTGGTAAAAAGCGCTAATGAAAGGGCTGAAGTGTTGGGAAACGCAAAGCCTTGTGTGCTCAAAAAAATCAATATTAAAAATATAGTAGAATATAATCCGAGCAGGTTAAACCAGGTTCCTGCAACCAGCATAATACCGGTAAGGCATTGGCAGAACAAAGTAACCCTGGTAATTTGCTCACTGGTATATTTTCTCAGCAATAAAGTATTTACCTGGCTGGCGCTTATAAGCCCCATTGCAATAGTTGCAAATATCCATCCGTATTGTTTTTCAGAAACATGGTACAGTTCCATAAACACAAAGGGCGATCCTGCAACATAAGCATACAGCCCTGACGAGGCAAGCGCGCCGGCAAAAGCATAAGTATAAAATTGAGGTACGCGTATTACTTCTAAAAAGCTTTTTATTATTGGTTTCGGAAGCAGTGACAATGCCGTATCTGGTTCGTTACCGGTGGGCAGGAAAAAATAAGTAAAGACGAAAGCAATTACTCCGATCCCAAACAGCACCATAAAAATAGATTGCCATCCAAACAGCGCTGTCAGGTAGCCTCCCAACGTAGGCGCGACTATAGGCGATACGGCAATTACCAGCATTAACAATGAAAAAACTTTTGCATTCTCTCTTACCGGAAAAATATCGCGCACCAATGCACGGGCCGCCACCATGCCGGCGCACGCTCCTAAAGCCTGTAGGAATCTTATCCCTATTAAAACGTCTGCTGACGGGGCATAAGCACAAGCCAGGGATGCCAGTAAATACACGCCAAGCCCGATGTACAAAGGCTTTTTTCTGCCGTACTTATCGAGTAGCGGCCCATATATCAACTGCCCGACAGAGATACCAATAAAAAAACTCGTTATAGAAAGAGTTATATGAGCTATTGTAGTATGTAGTTCCCTGGCAATATCAGGAAAGCCGGGTAAATACATATCAATAGAAAAAGGACCTACTGCTGAAAGCAAACCTAATGTGAAGATTGTAAAAAATCTTTCCCTTCTTTTCTTCATAATAAGTTTGCGAAGATAATCTGATACAGGAAGATAATTTTTAATTATTGAAAGAGTTATTTTGGGACGGAATAAAGTCCAAACCTCGCACCGGGTTATTAACTGGTTTCGTTCAACATCGGCTTCATTATCAGTGCTGCGCACCAAACGAAGCCTTAGTTGTTGGTGGAAGTTTAATTATTCAGGTTGCAAATATAAAATGTCAGACTAAAGCTCTGTTGCCCAAGGCTTGAAATGGTATTGTTATAAATATTGTCCTTACTTTTTCGAATGTCTGAAAATCCAGTTGAAAATAATAATTCAGATTTAATTTTAAAATATTTAAATGGTATTTCACCACCAACTCCAATTTGACCTAATAAATCGAAGGTTTTGAACTCTACTTGCGGTTTCATATCATCGTTTTGAGCCAAAAACGAGAATCCCGGTCCAATTGTCAAATAAGGATTCAACCCTTTTGTGGAAATTTTAAAATTTACGGGAACAGAAAATGTAAAAGATACGCTTCTAAGATCTAAAGTTTCTGCAGCGGACTTTCGTCCAAATGTCAATTTACCAGTGGAAGGAAATGCCATCACATATGTTGGCCGCAACAAGATATTTTTTGAAAGAGTTAAATAATATGAAATCCCCAAATTAAAACTAATAGAGGATTTTGAGCTTATTGAGTTCAAACTGTCGTTATAGTTAATTGGACCTTGCATCCAATTGCTCTGTTTAATTTTATAATTGTTTTGACCCACACCTATTGATATGCCAAAACGTTGTGGTTTTCTTGATTGTCCATATAAAATTGAAGCTGCAAAAACTAGAAATGTAATTAATGTCAATTTGTAAAATGTCATATAAATAAATTCCCTTTGTTGGCACAAGAATAAGGCGTGGTTTCAACATAGCCTTCTTGTGCCATTTATTACCTTTAGATTAAAGAATTTTAGCCCATTAATATTTCAACTCTTTTTTACATGGCACAAGAAACCATCGCTCTTTTCCTTCACCTCATTCTTGCGCCAAAACAGAATTCAATTCTGTTTCTGTGCATATTTCAAACCAATTGGAAGCATTAATGTTCCTTTATTATAAACGTCAACAAAAAGTCTTATGGTATCTTTAGAGTCTGATGTTAGAAAAACATATCTGTCCAATAATCCCAATTTTCCGCTGATAGGCACCCCGGTATATCTATTGTAAAGTCTAATTTTTGGTTCTTTGTAACCTGGATCACCCACTGTTGCTCTCGATAAATAAATCAAAGATTGATTATCGTCCGTCTTAAGTCCGGATAAAAATTTTTCTGAATTGATAATACTTTTCCCTTGATTACCTCTTTTTAATTTCAAAGGATTCTGTACAGAATAACCATAAGTACTATCTGTTGATGTCTCCAATTTTGAAAAATCTTTTTGTCCAAAAGAAATATTTGCAATACAAAGAAGCATTGCAGAAAATAAGATGAATGAAATGCTCCTAATAATATTTTTCATAACAGTGAAGATGCAAAGATTAAAGTGTCAAATTTTGAGGTAATACAAGGTTGGTTAATGACGAACACTTGCTAATTTATATTATAACACGCTACCCATCAAAAAATATTGTGTTCAAGAATCAATTATGGCGTTATACTTTTTGTGTTGTTGTCTTCAAAGCGAAGAATGAACACTGATTCCACCGAGATTGATTATTTTTGCAGCCTTATGATGGCAGAAAGCAGATCAGTTGCCCTTCACACGCTGGGTTGCAAATTAAATTACGCTGAAACATCAGCTATTGAACGGCTGATGGAAAATGATGGCTTTGTAAAAAAAGATTTTACAGAAGAAGCAGATGTATATGTTATCAATACCTGCTCGGTAACCGAAAATGCAGATAAAGAATGCCGGCAGTTGGTAAGAAGGATTCAGCGTAAAGCTCCCAATGCAATGGTGGTAATTATCGGATGCTACGCCCAATTAAAACCAAAGGAGATCGCTGAAATTCCCGGCGTTGACCTCGTGCTTGGCGCATCGGAAAAATTCAATATTACATCGCATTTAAAAGAGCTCACGCATGGCGATAGCGCTAAAATATGTAGCTGTGAAATCGAAGATGTACAAGGCTTCCATTCTTCTTTTTCTTTGAATAGCAGAACCAGGACTTTCTTAAAGGTTCAGGATGGTTGTGATTACAGTTGCTCTTTTTGCACTATACCCCTTGCCCGCGGGCGAAGCAGAAGTAATTCGATCGAAAACGTTTTATCTGAAATAAAAAAAATTACTGAAGCCGGCGTAAAAGAGATTGTATTCACGGGAATTAATCTTGGTGATTTTGGCAAAGATGACAATGGTGCAAAGACTACTGAAAATTTTTATTCCTTGCTAAAAGCTGTTGAGGAATTTAATGGAGTGCCACGTTACCGCATATCTTCCATAGAGCCTAATTTATTAACAGAGGCTATTGTTCAATTGGTAGCTGACAGCAGGAAGATAATGCCGCACTTTCATATTCCATTGCAAAGTGGAAGCAATAAAATTTTACGATTGATGCGCAGGCGCTACCAGAGAGAATTGTATGCAGACCGGGTAGCGATGATAAAAAAACAGATTCCTGATTGTTGTATTGGCGTTGATGTGATCACAGGCTTTCCCGGGGAGACAGACGAAGACTTTAAAGAAACCGTTGACTTTTTAATTTCTTTGGATGTTTCTTATTTTCATGTATTCACTTATTCTGAAAGGGCCAATACACACGCATTGAACTTATCGCCTGTTGTACCAATATCCACCCGCAATGAGCGTACAAAAATTTTACGTTCGTTGTCTTATAAAAAAATGCAGCAATTCACGCGGCAACATTCAGGGGAGACACGAAAAGTATTATTTGAATCTCATAGTAAAAATGGAGTGATGGAGGGCTACACTGACAACTACATAAAGGTTACTATTCCTTATAAGGAAGAATGGGCCAACGAAATTATAGATTGGAAATTATGATTGGTTTTAAGAAGTTGTCTCTATTTCCATTGATACTATCAATCAACTTTATAGTCTTCATTTAAATTTAAATACAGGCTAAATAAAAATATCCTGAATAAGATAAGACTACGAAGCCTCGGCCAATACCTGTTGCTTTTGCATATTCAGCTTTCCATTGTATTGGGCGCCAAGCTCTATTTCCAGCGTATCAGTAGTTATATCGCCGGTTACGTACCCGGTTTTCTTTATCTCTAACTGGGAAGCTTTCAGGTTACCATGAACCGTCCCATAAATTATCGCAGACCGGGTAACAACATCTCCCTCTATTGAACCCTTTTCTCCTAATACTATTCCACTTTCAATATGCACATTCCCAATTATTTTTCCTTCAATTCTTACTACAGAAGTTCCTTTCAATTCACCTGTAAACACATAGTCTTCACCAATGATCGTAGAGATTTCCTGCTGATTGATCTCTAAAGGTTGCTGTTTATTTTTTTTAGTAAACATAATTGCCAGGTTTAAAATAAATAATTATTTAATAGCTAAAAAAGATTGAGGATTAACTTTTTGGCCATTACGATGTATTTCATAATGCAAATGAGGGCCTGTAGAACGGCCTGTAGAGCCTATTTTGCCAATTTGCTGGCCTATCTCAATCTCCTGCCCCGGGTGTACTAAAATTTCAGATAAGTGGCCATAAAGAGTTTCAAAGCCATTGGCATGTTTTAAAATGATACAATTTCCAAAGCCTCCTCTGGGGCCTGCAAATTCCACAACACCTTTAGCCATAGCCTTCACGGGCGCACCTAAAGGGCCTTTTATATCCAGGCCTTTATGAGTTTCTATATCAGAACCTCCAAACGGATTTTCACGATGGCCGAATGTAGAAGTAATTGATCCGTGAAAAGGAAAGCCCAACGGGGTATAAGATAAATTATAAGCGATGCGGCCCAGGTATTTTTGATAAAAATCACTTATTTCTTCTGAAGATAAAATATCATTATCGGCCTCTCCTCCTGCAGGCACTTTAAACGCAGCCTGTATGCCACGTGCTTTTAAAAACTTATTAATGGTAGATAACTCATTGTCAATTTTAGTAAACTTTTCTTTCACGGCATTCGTATCTATTTGCGCCACTACAGCATGCATTGAATGCAACTTCTGCGAAAGCTTTTGCCGAAGCATATTTTGTTGAATATTACTGTTCGTCAAATAAACAATTGCAGCTATCAGAGAGAAAAAGATTATTAATAAACCTGCAAGGTATTTTTTCCAATTTAGCAAAAGCTTACTTGAAATTTGGATAGGCTTTAAGGGTGTGGGATTCTTGTTTACAAATAAGATGGTGGTTTTTTCTTTTACTCGTTTCATTGTTGCCAATTAACTTAAAAACTGATATTAGATTAGCCTGGATTCTTAAAATGAATCCTTTAATAAACGGGGAAACTGGCAGTTAATTGCCTATGTTAATAAGTTTTAGGGCAAGAGTTACGAACAACTGCAATATTTGAAGCAGTTTTTTGGGCAGGAATATGTAATATAATCTTACCAGCCTTTAGGAAGTTGTAACGACCATACATCATTTACAAGCGGAGGGGTCATACCACCGGCTATCCATATTTTATCCTGGAAAACAAAGGCTGAAGGTTCATGCCGTTCTTTCCAGGTTAATTGTGCATTGTACTGTTTCCATTCCTTACCATCTTTGGAATACCAGGCATCCGGCCAGTTTTTGTAAGGATTATTAGACCACCCGGCCATTACCCAAATCCTATCTCTGTACACAACCGATGAAAACCAAATGCGCTCATGCCATGGTGCATCGCCAACTTTTGTCCAGTGAATTCCATCATCAGAGCTCCATACATCATTCAGTGCAAAGTATTCCGGTACATAATTGCCACCTCCAAAAACATATATTTTTCCATTAAGCACAGCGGCCTGGTGGTAAGCGCGTGGTGGCCATCCTGCATCGGCGGTTGCCAGCTTCCAGTCTTTTCCGTTGGATGAATACCAGACATCATTTTTAAGGCTCTTTTTATCTCCAAAATAATAATTTTCTGTTCCACCCATCAACCATAATTTTCCTTTAAATACCACTACAGCCGCAGCCACCCTGGGTGACCATGAAGCAGCCCTGGTTTCTGCTTTCCATTTTACACCGTCCTTTGACGACCATACTTCATTGCTGGCAGAATGCCCTTCAAGGCGCCCATTGTACCATCCTCCCATCATCCACATTTTGTTTTTAAAAACGATGGACATAGCCAGGTCACTGTGTATCCACGGTGCAGATTTATTAATTAATTTCCAATCTTTCCCATTGGATGAGTTCCATACATCGCGGGGTGGCGCTTCATAAGAATTGAACCATCCTCCTAATATCCAGAGTTTGTTTTTATAAACCATTTCACCTTGTGAATCGCGTACCTGCCAGTTGGCATGTTCTGTCTCCTGAACCCAATCTGGATTCTTTTCCTGGGCTAAAGCAACATTGGTAAATAGTGCCAATATAAATATGGAAGAAATTAGTTTCATCTCATTCTATTTTTTATTAGATAATCGAATTATTGCATTCCTATTCAGCTACTTCGGATCGAGCCCAAGCGCCCAGTGAATTGCATTAACAACCAATTTCCGAAATGCAGGAACTTCAAAATCATCCGGATAACCGAGCGATGTATAAAACACATTACTCTTGTGTGCAGTCTTGCGCGTCCAGGCAATGGGTTCGCTATCTTCTATACCTTTGGGCTGCCCTATAAGCAGTACCACCATACTGCTATCAATTAATGGCTTTACTTTATAAACCTGTCCATTACTTTTCCAGTTCGTTGGGTCAATGCCTTTTAGAATGGAATGATTTGCAGATTGTGGCGCTACTTTCACGATCGTTCCTAATTCTTCGGCTTCATATCCCCTATTTTCACAACCCAAAATATCCGGCACAAATCCCCACCAACCTTCAAATCCATCTGATACTTCATCCCTGACAGAAAAGCCATGATTGGCAGTGCGAAGCCCTACAAGAGGTTTACCCGCTCTCAGGTAATTTTTGATCATATCCATCTGATCGAACGGTAAAGCTAAACGCCTGCAGAAAACAACAAGCAAGTCGGCATTGTTAATTACATCAAGGTTTTTATAACGATAAGATCCATGTTTTCCTTCGCCTAATAAAACAGTTACTTTAAATCCATATTTCTTCCTGAGCATTTCAGCAAATGGAGGTACGGTTCTGTCGGCCTCATAATTAAGAGGGTCTTTACTGATCAAAAAAACAATATGGGAAGCGGGCTTTAATGATTTGAGAAAGGCCGGGGATTGGTTGGCTTTCCCAATTGCAGGTAGCATGCTGATTGCGGCCAACAGTATAAAGAACGATCTGGTAATTGTAGTATATTTCATATTTATCATCTCCTTGTTTTTATAATAAAAATTGTAATCGGTTATGTTATTAATGCAACAATACTATTGTTGGTTTTTTAAAGCTTTTTGCAGAAGGCTAACAGCAAATTCTTCCAATATTTTACCTGCCAGTTCGGTACCCGAAGTACCAATTTCTACTTCATATCCCCCATGAGGTTTTTCATCAGGCATACAAACATAATGAACTCCATTTCCATTAGAATATCCAAGCACTAATGTTTGAGGAAAAGGCGATTGTTCGCGAATGGCATTACCTAAACTCGTCAACGGCTCACCGGGCAACGTTACTATGGCCAGAGAACCATAAGTCACCACCTGCACTTCAGCAGCAACCGTATCAAGCCCGGTACGCTCCTTTCCTCTTTCTGAAAGTGGTAGCCCAACTGTACCCCGTATAGTATTCAACTTCGCTGGCTTTAGTTTTGCGCTTAAATGATAAACCGATCTCGCATATTCTCCCAGTCCTTCGCCCATTTCACTTACTGCTGATCTTCCGCGCTTCCAGGGTACAATGTCACCGGCATTTCCCTGGAGGAAAATAGCCTCCCCTCCTATTGCAGCGCTGATACGCTTCGAAGCTTCTTCAGGCCAGTCGCCGGAGATGGCTCCAGTAAAGGGATATATTGATACAGCATGTACAGCGAGATGAAAAACAGAAGCTATCGTTTTCCCTTCCGGATCACGAAAAGAAACCAATGTCATTGTCCTGTCCATTGGCCCAAAAGTAGCTCCTCCCACAAGAACATTAGGGTCATAGTCTTTATACAGGGAATTATACCCCTTGGGGATACCTGATTCCTCTATTCCCCATTTGGGAGCACGTGGCCGCCGGTTATACATGTATTTCGATGCGTTGATCCGGCCAATCCATAATGTGGCAGGCTGCATGGAAGCATTCGCCTGCTGCGCGGCTTTTACTGTTTGGCTGATCAGCCGGCTCATCCATTCTTTAAAATAAGGATCATTATTCTGAGCAGGCATGTACCTGGTAGCCCACCAGGTGTCGCGCTCTTTTCCCCGATAGCCTGCCTTATACACCGGCGCCCAGGGAGCCGAGTGATTATGCGATGCATTGACAACGATATTTTCAGCGGGAATATTCAATGCTACTGATATCCCTTTTCTGGCTTCTTCCGTGGCTGATTCTCCCGCATCTACCAAATCCCAGGCTACAATAACTATTTTGTTATTACCATCATTTAAAACAAGCGCCCTTGCATAGATAGAATCTTCTATAAGGCCATACTGCTTACCTGTTACCCAGTTTTTTACCATTACATTCGGTGTAATATTCTGTTTAGCAACTCCCACAAAAAGTTGGTTAGCTGCCGGGCCATGAGGAGCAGAAATACCTGAAATTGAGAGAGAGAAAGTAAATAGCAAAAGGAAAGAGACGACATGCAAAATATTTTGCTTCCTTTTTTTTATTAGCCGGTCATTCAATCCATTGTTCTTTTTTCTTTGCATACTATATCAATTTTTGATTTATTAGCTTATTTTCCAAACATAATGACAAAGAACCAAATATTTTAAAGCCGAAATAATTTTTTCGAATTTTCATACAATAGTTTCCGCTGGATCTTTTTATCCGGTACCAATTTTTTAACCTCTGCAATATCCAAAGCGCCTGAGCATTCTGACGAAGACGCCAAACCACTTTTATCATCACAATCACTGCCATATAATAATTTATCCTGGTGCCTTTCCAGAAACGACTTTGCATGGTCTTCATCACGGGTAAGCGCATTCAGTCCCGACCCGGCAGAAAGGTCTCCATACATGTTGGGGTAATCGCTAAGATAACGATCAGTGATCCCTCCCGCTGTAACCGGCCCTGTGGGATAGAGTACCGATTGGTCTGTATGGTTCTTGTCAATATTAGCCCACCAGGTTTGCGCATGGCCTATGAAATTTACTTTCGGATATTTTTCCAGCATTTTATAAAAACGTTCAAAGCCATAATTATACGTTTTATATTGCCAATGCATCAAAACCGGAACATCATAAGCCTGTGCCAGTTGAAAGATCTTTTGCATTTCCGGCGAATCACATTCTACAGAAAATTTTAATTCGCCAATAATTACCGCGCCTAACTTTAAATATTTCTCAATTTCCTGTATCGAATTAGGCAGATCGGGAACGGCGCTGACCCCGAATTTAAATTCCTTCTTATGATGCTTCGCAAATAAATAACTTTCAGCATTTCCACCAACGCGCCCGAATTTACTTTGAAAACCATCCGGCAAGCCTTTATAGGCAGCTAATGCGCTTACAGGGCGCCCGGAGGGCAGAAGAAAAGTCGTAGTCACTCCCATCGCCCGTTGGTGGGCAAGCATTTCTTCATCAGTCCGGGCGTTATAATAAATATGCTGATGGATATCTATGATCGGCTCTTTCCTGGATCCGGAAATTGCGGAAAGCCTATTCAACTTCAAGGAAGCGCCGGCTAAAAGGATGCCTGCATTGGCCATAAAATCGCGACGTGAATAATTTTGTTTCATTTGATTTTGATTTGTGTGAGAGAATGAGAGGTGAGAGCGCCATTCACTGCTGACAACTCACTCTATTTACGTAAAAGATATTTAATTGCTTTCATAAGAACACCTTCTACTTCAGGCGCTACATTAGAAGCCAGGTCACTTACTTCATAACCACCCTTCTTATAGGCCTCGGCTGTGCCTACATAACCTGTACCCAGATCGCCATAAGCTGCCATTGCAACAAAAAGGTCAGGCCGCATGGCTTTGGCAGCAAGCTGGTATTCTACAAACAGCTCGCCTGGCATATACAATATCCTTGCATTTTTTATCTTCAAACAGGCGACATCCAATTTTTTCCCCGCCTCACATCTTTTTAACCAGGCCATTTTTCTTGCAACATCATTATTTTTAAGCAGCAGGGAATCGTTTATGGACAACTCTTTCTGCATCTTATACAAATACCTGGCAGGCGGTAAAGACACCGGCTCTGTTAGCCATTCAACATCCTTATCTGATATTGCTTCGCGCTGTGTCGCATCCCATGCGCGTTTCATAGCATCAGCAAGACGGGTGGCCAGTATAAGCCGGTTTTCGTGAGAGCCGTCATTGTATTTACCCGCGCCTATATTGCCTCCTGCACCATTAAAATGAATGAGAAGCGCGTCAGGCACAGCAAGCTGGCGATAAAAACGGGCAATGCCGGGGAAGTCAGGATTGGCTACTCCGGTACGGTAATAGCTTTGCGGATGAGTGGCATAGTAACTTATAATTGCAACAGGCTTATCATTATTCCAAAAGCTTATCAATGATAACACAGAGTCAATTACTCCTTCAGGCTCTGCGCGTATTGCAGCATCTTTTGTAGCAGTATAACGGGTTGCACGAACTTTACCATCTGCTCCGTAAATATTCCTATTAGAAGCTACTTTATACACTGTGGCATGGCCAAGCCCCAAATGAGTAACCGGCTGTGCATGGCTAAGGGAGTTTCGAACTGCAACTGACAGGTTACGGATCGTTGCCCTTGCAAAGTCACCTTTAAAACCCATTGGTTTATTTAGATCAGGATCAATTCCTGCTTCAAGAAGGATCTGCTCGGCGCCTGCATCGTACATCGGTGCATCATGCTGATGCAAAACATTAACTGTAACCCGGTGTGGAGTGGTTCCGGCAGCTACGGCAAGCGCGTTTTTGAATTCATCCATACCCTCATTGGATATTAATATCCAGTCTATCGCACACATCACAATTGGCTTTCCGGATCCTAAAAGGACAACACCTTTGGCACGTAAACCCAAGTCCCATTTATTTATTTCGGGATCATAAGCTAAGTGGCTACCTACCGGTGGCGTCACATCAATATCAAAAGTTGAGATGCGAAGGCCGGTTGATGGTAGCTCCTGTTTTGTCTGTGCAACAACACAACCCTGGTTCGACAAAACCTGGCAAGACCATAACAGGGAAAAGCAACAATAGTATTTAATTAATTTTACCCAAAAGCGCCTTTGTGTTGTATGCATGGCCGGATCATTATTTGACGTGATATAAAAATTGCTTTAAATCCAGGATTGCCTGGGTAGCATTACTGACTGCTTCTGATGAAATATTCTTTAATTTTTCTTTCGAAGAAGTATCTGAATCTTTAACTCTTTCTAATCCTTCAATCAGGCCTTTAATACCGGCTGCCTGCATACCTGCTGCATTCAAAATATAGGGCTGAGACAGGTTATCCAATAAAACCCTGATCTGGCCTTTGTCATTACGGCATCCAATTATGTTAGCATAAGCCTCAAAGAAATTGATTTTCCAGGAAACGGTATCTTTAAAAAAAGATGTTTTCTGCAAAGTAGCTAACATTCCGGAGCCCGATCCTGCGCCAGAGCTTAATACCGCATTTCTGAACCAGGAACTATTGCCATGAATTTCCAATGACTTTGCCAATGCCGGGGCCACGGTGTTATCTTTAAACTGACCCAAACTTAATGTAGCCTGGTAGGCCACTCTGATGCCGGAATCACCAACCATTGCTTCCAACTGAGGCAAACAAGCGGGGAACCGTTCAGAAAGTATCGCTGCATTTTCCCGTACACCAGCCGAAGGGTCTTTCATAGCCGTTTTTACAATAGTCGCGTCCAGGGCATTCAGCCCTTCCAATACATAGAGCGCATGCAGCCTGAACCTCGGATCTTTATTCCCGGCAAACAACGCTTTCACTGCCGGTATAACGTTTTGATCCTGCCGTTCCAAAAGAAGCCGCTGAGCAGTAAGGCGCCACCAGCGATTTTGGTGAGTGAGCATGGTTACTAATTCGGCAGACGTTGCATTTTTAAGATTTACATTTACTTTCTTATAAGCGCCTGCATCTCCGGGTGCAATGCGATAGATGCGCCCATACTTATTGCCGGCCTTAAAATCCATATCGGCGTGCAGATCTTCCGGAATAGAGATCGGATCTTCAATATGCTTCCGGTACATATCTATTAAATAAAGAAATCCATCCGGGCCAACAGAAAAAGTAACGGGGCGAAACCATGAATCACTAACCGCAAGAAATTCTTTGTCCTTTTCCCTTGCGCCTCTTTGCGCAGTGTAATAGGGTACTGTATCATTAGCAAGAAGAATATCCCTGTGAACCAGATTACCTGCTACATCACCCGTAAATATATTTCCGTAGTATTCCCCGGGAAAAGCTTCTCCCTCATAAATTGTACCTCCAGATGCGCCTGTAAAATGATCTCTTGCATATTCCACCCTGTTGAGGCGCTTTTCCTGAAATTCTTTATTCCTGCGATCCGTACGAACCTGACGCCAGTAAGGTGTTTTTGAAATCTGGTACATAATCGGATCGTGATCGGAAATATTCTCTATGGAAGATTTGGCGGATAAAGGCAAACACGGATTTCTTTCCAAATACCTTAAAGGTGTTACTACCTGCCGGATGTGCAAAGAGTTTGCCGTAAAAAAGCGATGTCCCCAATCGTCTATAGTAAGTCCAAACTGTCCGGGGCCGGTGCTGCGCTCAAACTGATCGCGGTCGAGGCGAAACCTAAAATCTGCCCCCTGCAGATCCAATTCAGGAGCATCAGGCTTACGGTTGTAAGTAATTTTGCCCGCCTGGCCTGTATTATTAGCATAGATCCAGTTATCAATACCGAAAGTCAGATTGGTGATCTGCGCTGCTTCATTCTTATTAAAGAAACCAGTGAAGAGAACTTCTTTTAAATCTGCACGGCCATCGCCATCTGTGTCTTTGTAGTATAAAATATCCGGCGCTGCTGCAATAAGTAAACCACCCTTCCAAGTGAGGATGCTGGTAGCATCCCTGATACTATCTGCAAAGACTATACGGGTATCTGCCCGTCCGTCTCCATTCGTATCTTTAAGCACAACAATACGTCCCTTTCCCCTGTCAGAATCAGGCTGATTCGCGTCAGGCATTTCCACTACATACGCATTACCTTCTTCATCAAACTGCATGGATACAGGATCCATTACCAAAGGTTCTGCCGCATAAACTTCTGCCTTAAAATTTTCTGCAAAATGAAAAGTTTTCATTGATTCTTCCGGACTGAGAGGGCCTTCAGGGTAATGCGGCTTAGGATTGCAGGATGCTAATACGACAAGTAGTAATACCAATTCCCGGATCAATATTTTCTTTCTCATAGAATTATTTATGTGAGTTTCAATAACCATATTTTCATCAAGTTTGACAGAAGCTCAATAATCCAAGGGTGACCTGCCGGAAATAGCGCCAATATTAAAGTTCATTTAAACGTCTTTCAAAAATAATATCCGGACAAGGCGTCTAATATACTTTCTATACAAAGCAAACCCGATCTGCTTTGCCGACCGGGTTCGCAACAACAATTCCATTATTAAAAATCCTTATCAATAACCCGGATTCTGTTCAAATTTGGCGCCTATATTCAAATCAATCTGTGCCTGTGGAATAGGCCAGCGGAAATTATGGTCGTCAATAAATAAACCTGGGCATACCGGGTCATCATTGTATTTTTTTACTCTTTCTATGAGTTTGCCTGTACGGCGCAAAATGATCAACCTCCACTCCTCTCCATATAGTTCTCTCGCTCTTTCATCCAACAGATAGTCAATATTTACATTAGCGGGAGATACCGGATTTGCTTCGGATCTTTCCCTGACTTTATTGATGTCAGCCGCAGCCAGGGCAGGCTGGTTCAGGTCAATGTATGCTTCTGCACGTAGCAGTAATGTTTCAGCGAAGCGCAGCGCATACCAGTCTTTATGGGTGATTCCCCCACCCGACCTGTTAGGCTGCAAAAAGTAATGCAATGGGTCGGTAAACTTAATATGAAGGGGAAAAAGAATTCTACAGGTATCATCTATAGGGTTAGGGCGTGCGGGATTATAAAGGCTGAAATCAATTTTTTTGTGATCATACGCAGATCCGGGGCTGTCATAATAAAAATTTCTCTTTAAGTTATGTTCTTTATTCCGGTCATCATTATTCCAGTCGCTCAGCCATATATTATAATAAACATAACCCGTGCCGCGGCAGTTCGCTGTTGGCCTGCTCAATGTATCAGAATAACCAGTGTATATTCCATTGTACAGCTCGCCTCTGAAAGCAGGTTTACCATCCGGGGTAAGGCCTAAATTAAAATAACGGGGCCCGAAAATATAGGCGCTTGCTATCTGGCCTCCGCCTACAGCAGGCGGGGGTTCCACCTGAATGACCCACATAGCTTCGGTATTTTCCGGAAGATTATAATTACCAAAATGAAACAGGTCATAATAGGCGTCTCCTGATCCAAAAACATCGTGGCCAAGCCCTGTACCAAAACGATGTGTCATTAATGCGTAACCATAATCATTAATTACATGATTGCATGCATCAAGCGCCAAATCAGGTTTGCCCATTTCAAGATAGGTCTCAGCAAGATAGTGCCAGGCTGGCCCCTGGGTGATTCTGCCCGGTGCAGCTTCTTGTCCTGGCTTTGGCAAATTAGCGGCTGCAAATTTAAAATCCTCTACCATCAGATTGTGAATATCTGCTATCGGCGCTCTGGTAAAATCAGCTTTAGCTGACTGAACCGGCTCTTTTAAAAGAGGTATATCTCCATAAGTAGAAACAAGGTACCGATATATCCATGCTCTGAAAAACCTCCCCTCGGCGATATATACATTTTTACCGGCAACACCACCCTGGAAGGCGCTTGAATCTGCCTTTTGAACTTTATCAATCAATACGTTGGCCCACTGAATGATCTGAAACCCGGTATTCCAGGTATCAACTACCATCCGGGCTACCGGAGTGAGATCATCTTTATAAGAATTGATGTAACTACTTCCGGGGCCAGGGTCTTCTCCATTGTACCCAAGGTCAGATCCGTGAGTGGCCCAGTTCATCACTCCAAAGGTTCCAAAAGAATAATAAATCTGCCGGACTTGTGCATGAATGGCAGTAATGCCCTGCAATGCGCCCGCCTCTGTGAGATAAGCATTATTTGGCGAGAGGAAGTCGAGAGGCTTTTCTTCCAAAACTTTTTTGCTGCACGAAGTAAATATGGACAGTGCAACAATGGCTATTGCCAAAAACTTTTTGCCCATGTTCTTTATATAATGTTTCATTGTATCATTTTTATAAAATTTCATAATAGTGTATCAAATCAACAATTGATTATAAACTAAATCTTAACCCAACAATAAAATTTCTCATAAGAGGCGTATCGCTTACCCCTATTTCAGGATCCCATCCCTGCCAGTTCGTCCACACATAAGGATTTTTACTGGATACATATACCTGGGCAGATTGCATCTTCAGTCTATCCAGCATTTTTTTACCCAAAGCATAAGAAAGAGAAACATCCTGTAATCTTACAAAACTCCTACTTTGGTAAATACCACTCTGAACCGGTGGTATATTATAAATACCAGTAGTATTCTTAGTAGGTGCATCCGGCCTCCAATAAGCATTGATTGCTGAGTTATTTTGTCTCTCAGGGTAATAATAAAGAGGATTAATGTACATCGCATTATCTGCCAGGTAAAACTTCTTACCTCCCTGAATGGAATTGATAAATACAGAAAGTGTGAAATTCTTATAAGATACCATGTTATTAAGGCTAAACCTGTAACTCGGCGTCTTATATCCAATTACCTCCCGGTCTGCGGTAGGCGTTATCGCTTTATCGCCATTCAGGTCAACATATCTGAACTGGCCGGGGTACCATCCTGCATAAGGAATTTGCCCCTTAAAAAATTCATCTTCTGTCCAGACTCCGCCAGCCATTTTATAATCATAAATAGCGCTGATAGGCTCACCCACAAACCATCCGTTGCCAATATCATTGTCATTTTTACCGCCATATAGTTTACTGATCTTGTCTCTGTTAAGGGCAAATACAAAGTTACTTTCCCACCTGAGAGCGCCTCTATCAATATTGACAGATTTCAATTCAAGCTCGATCCCTTTGTTATCAATACCGCCGATATTGGTCCATATACTTGAATAACCGGCAGAACGTGGAAGTTGCCTTTGCACCAATACATTGCTGGTTTTAGCAGTATAAAGGTCTAACGAACCGGTGAGCCTGTTTTTTAGGAAGCCGAAGTCCACACCGACATTATAGGAAGCTGTTGTCTCCCAGGCCAGATCTATATTGCCTAAGGTGCTTGGATAAAGGCCTATAGCAGTCGCTGATCCATAAACATAGGGAAGCGTAGCCATTCTCGATAAGCTTGAATAACGGCCTATCCCCTGGTTTCCATTCTCACCATAAGAGGTCCTTAGTTTTAAATACAATCCTTTATCCTGTAAAAATGATTCTTCTGAGGCCACCCACGCTAAAGAAGCAGAAGGAAACGTTGCAAACTTTTTGTCAGCGCCAAATCCGGAAAAACCATCGCGGCGTACTGTACCTGTAAACATGTACCGTGACTTATAGCTATAGTTAACACGAGCCATATAGGCAATATTGTCTTCTTCATAAGCAGTAGATGCTACGGTTGGCCCTTCGCCAAGTCCCAGGTTATTATAGCCGAGGATTTCATTATCAAACCCTTCTGCGCTTGCCGTAGTAGAATTTCCTTTATTGAGTTCTCTACTAAAAAGAAAGGTAGAATTTACCGAATGGTCTCCAAAAGTCCGCGAATAAGTGATGATATTATTGATATTCCAGTTTCTTGACTCCGATGGATTTTTTACGCCTAATCCCCGGTTATTCACACCTGCGGGTGTAGCATTTGAATTGAATGTGTAATTATTTGTGTTTGCGTAAACCTGAGAATAATTAAATTCATATTGTAAGCCCTTTACCCAGGGAACCTTTATTTTAGCGCTTCCTACTGCAAAAAGCTCATTGCTTATATCCGAATTATCAATATAAAGATTTACCAAAGGATAAGGTTGAAATAATTCACCACTGAGATAAATATCATAGTTGGGCTTACCTATATAGTTGTTGGCCAGAGGGCTCGCTACCCGTGCACTGGCCAGGCTTGCGGGTATGCCTGAGTTATCCATGTAACTATATGAGGTGTTTACTCCTAAAGTAAGCCAGTCATTTACTTTGCTGTCCAGGTTCATGTGCAATGTGGTTCTCTTAAAATTATCATTCAACTGAATCCCTTCAATGTTGGAATAAGACCCTGATAAATAGTAGGAAGTGTTGTTAGCGCTTCCCTGGAGGCTTACATTATAGTTTTGCATTGCCCCTTTACGCAGGACTTCCTTAACCCAATCAATGGATTTTCCATCCAGGTAATTTTGCTTTTCTTCATAAGTTTTAAAATAAGAAGCTACTACTTCCCGATTGGTAGCATCGGGCCTCACAGGCCTTCCTGCTGCGCTCGTAGGGTTGGTTTTATACCAGGCATACACCTTGTTTTCCCAATTCCAGTCAAGCAGCCTAACGGCAAACTCGTCGGCATTCATTACTCTCATCGGGTTATTGGTCATATCCTGAAACCCGGCGTATCCGCTTAATGAAACAACCGGTTTTTTTGATTTACCTTTTTTGGTGGTAATGAGTAACACCCCATTAGCTGCCCGTGCTCCAAAAACTGCCGCAGCGCTGGCGTCCTTAAGGATATCTATTGTCTCCACATCGTTCACATTTATATTGGATATGCTGCCATTGTAGATCACACCATCAAGAACAATCAAAGGCTTGTCTGATGCAGATAATGAAGTTTGTCCTCTTACGGAAAGAGTAGGCTCGCCAGATGAACCGCCTCTTTCTTCAAGGTTTACCCCTGCAGAGGCGCCTACCAATGCCTGGAAAAGGTTCACATTCGCCTGGGTGGCCTTATCATCCATAGTGATCCTGGCTATTGAACCTGTCAGATCACTTTTCTTCTGTGTGCCATATCCAATCACTATTACCTGGTCTAATTCAGAAACGCTGGCACTTAAAACTACTTCGATAACCGACCGTCCATTTACAGGCTCTTCCTTTGTTGCAAAGCCTACATAGGAAAATACCAATGTTCCATTTCCCGGAACTTCTATGGAATAATCACCCTGCGCATTAGTGGAGGTACCTACATTGCTTCCCTTGACCGTAATACTCACTCCAATGAGAGGCTCCCCATTGGAATTACTAACTCTTCCGGTTACGATATTTGCCTGGAAATTTTTTAAAGGTGAAGCGAACAATGATTTGTCATGGATAGCAAGCAATGAAATACTCATTAGTATTGCTATTCGTATAACGTTTTTGATAGATGGCTTTTTAACAAGCATTCTATTTCTGAAGTGCAACCCGATAAAACGTTGTTGTTGTTTTGGGCGGACATTACGAGTCATAAATTGGGGTTTGTTTGGTTAAAAAAAGTTTACAGGGTTAGAAGAATTTGTAAGGATTATTTGATTATAACAGGAGGCGACATATTATTCTTCGGGATAATTTTTTTAGTGGAAAAACTTCTTTTTGAATCTTACATACTTAATTGATTTGATAAATAATTTCTTTGTTTCTATCGGCTCTTTTATTCTTTCTTCAGGGTGCAGTTTGATGCAGTTCGTTTACAAGCCTTTAACAAATCTATTATAGAATTGCTATTGAAAAATCAAAAAAGTAAATAAATTTCTACTACAACGTTTGAAATAATTATTCACAACCACCTTTTACTATAATTTTTAAATCCGGAAATCTTAAAAGAATTTTATATGATGAAAAAAGAATAGTATCAACAGATAAAGACCAAAGAAACAATATTAAAGCTGCTTCCGGATAAAGATTTAATAAAATAATTTCCGAATACTGATCCCTGTCCTTTAGTGCCAAATTTCTCTTACGCCGTCCCCACCCGCAACGAAAAAAAGGCTACCACCGTAGCCTTTCATCAAATAAAAAAATTGTTTAGATAAGTCAAAAGTGACACTTTTTGAAAAGGCGCCCCTCTCTTGAGAACAATGCCATCATTTAGCCATCTCCAAACCTTTAGTGACGGTGTAATATTTAGCGATCATATTAGGCACTTCCCAATCAGGTAATTTACCTTCCTTCAAATATTGCAGGTATCTTTTCATTACATCTGCAAAATGTGATTCATGGCCTTGCATATATTTTTCTGGAATAATGATCTTCCATCCATTTTTATATTTTTCTGCAGCCACTCCCGGAAATTCTTTATTGAGCTCTTTTACCGCTTCATCAAGATCATTCGCAAAACTGTTGATGTTTTTTTGACCTTTCGGCCAAACATATAAAGTGGCTTTCCAGGATTCTTCTGCTCCCTGTCTTATTTCAATATTGGCCTTCGTACCTGAAAGTAATGCATAATAAGTATCTCCGGCTCCTCCCGGAGCATCATAAGTCCACTTAGCAGTTATTCTCGAATGAATGCCTTTAATAGTATAATTAATAGAGCCATTGCCATGGGTTAACAGAACAGAATCATCTTTTACATATTTTTTTAAAAAATCAGGAAAATGATCTTCGTTGGTAATTTTAGAGAACTGAGAAAGATCAATAGGTGTAGGCCAAATCTTTGACGACTGAATATTGATGTCGGTTTTATAGTCGAGTGTTACATCCGGAAAGCAAACCCATTGTACCAGGTCGGCAAGATGAGTGCCCACATCTACAATAGCATCTCCCTGCTGCAGCGGATCAAAAAACCAATCGGGGCGTATCAATGGCTTGCCCGATACCTGCTTAAAATAGCGATGTTCACTTTCCATTATTATGGCCGGAGAATCTATCGTGCCCTTTTCTAACTCGCCGAAGACAGAAGGCATGAGCGCCAGCTTTCTTTGAAGAACAGAAGCAGCTACGGAGCGCTCTGTCATGATATCATATAAAAGCACGCCTTTTTCTTTTGCATCGGCAAATGCTTGTCTTAGCGTATCAAACCCTTCCGTACTGATCGCCATTGGCTTATCCGCCAGCACATTCATACTATTATCCACAGATTTTTTGATGTATTCAGTTTTCAATTTATTATTGCCTGCGATTACAACTACATTTCCTTTCTTTTCTTCCAGCATTTTTTGCAAATAATCATTGCCGGTATAAACCTTTTCTACCCAATGGGTAGGAGCTTCAGCCCGCGTATTGTATTGTTTTATATAATTAAGTTGTTCGTTTAAACCTAACCCTCCCGGAGAATAAACATATACAACTGAGTCAATGTCGGGGTACATACTTTTTTGTACCAACGCTGAATGAAAATGAGAAGGATCAAGCGTAATCAAAGTGATTGCGGAGTGGCCGCTTTCTTCTTTTTGATTATTTTTTGTTTGGCATCCTGTTATCATAAGAACAAGTGTTAGAAAGATTAAGTTTTTAATTGCCGGGATTGTTTGCATGTGATAAATTGTTTTCAAAAAATTAAATGAATAAATGGTTTCTTTTTTATGATGATATATTATTCTGTTTTAGTAAAAATGATTTTCTAAAATATCACGATTATCAGCATTCAGCCTTCTTACCTGAAATATTGCAGCACCATAATGCTGATCCCTAAAATGATTTCAAACATCATAATGAAGTCAAAATATTTTCCTGCTGAACCAACTTTTATCCTTGAGTACAATCTGCCTAAGCCTGAAAAGATAACCACAATACCTATGAAATAAATCAGGTTATTAACTTCAGCTAAATTAAAAACCACCCAGCCCATCAGGAAGCCAAGGCTAAAATAAATGCCGCTCAAAAACCTCACAAGATTATCTAAAATACGTTGTGGAGGAGTTGCTTCTGGCAAAAAGTACATGGCACCTTTTATCAATAGATTTAATCCGCCTAATAAACATATCAGCAATACAATGATATCAGCAATACAATGGCCAATAAAATTCTTAAAGTTATTTCCATACATTGTTTGTTGTTGCAAACTTAATTGTTCAATTTCGGTTTTGATACCAGGAAACAATTTTATCAACTCATTTTTATTTTCCCATCATTGGTTATCATAAATATTTCCAATGGCTGGCCCTGGTGAAAAAACCAAAGCTCATCTGAATATACTTTGTGAAAATGAGATTTGTCACTGTCTTTCAGAAGATAATAAATCGCGGTTACCGTATTTCTTTCCTTACCATTGTCGGGTACAATTAATTTTTCACCCCTGTAAGTTTCCCTATACAAGCCACCTTCAGGATGTGTGGCCAGATTGAGTTTTTCAATTATTGTTTCTGCTGTCATTTGCTTAAAGAATGTTGCGATGTAGCTATAGCAATTGACAATATACACCAAATAATAATTATTTCCCCGCAGAAAATAAATACCACTTGCCTTTGAATACTCCATAACTTAAGTTTGAGTAAAGCTCTAAAGCAGGAAGTGGGTATTAATTACTGCTAAATATTCGGCTAATGTAAACGTGATAAAATAAGTTGCCATGCACAATTACTATAGCGCTTTGTTTGTCTTCCTGATAATAAGGCGGTTCTTGGTTCAGCCGGCAATAGCCCAGGAAGAAAAATCCCTTAGAGAAACCTGGGCTGATCTGAAAAAATCCCTTCATCCTGATAAGGCTTTTAATAATTTAAACTGTAAATAACATGAAAAAAATTATCAGGGTCAGTTCAATTTGTTTATCCATACTTGCATTTGCCCCGACGGTACAATCGCAGAAAAAGGCTTCGCCAACTTCCTATACAGGAGATACCACTATACATAAAAACAAATTCGACAAAGCAGGAGAAGATGTTGATGAGTATATACATTCGGCAGAAGCCACGAAAGCAAGATTAAAAAGTTTATTTCCTTCAAAAGGAGACACGGTTTATTTGGTGATCCCCGGCATCACTTATGCTGATCCAAATCTTAAATTGCTCAAGCAGCAAATGGATGGCGTAAAGAATGCGAGAGGCCTCACTTCAGAGTACAAAAATGGTACGGCAGTGATAAAAATTATTTACAAAGACGGTGATGCTTCAAAACTTTATGATAAACTGAATGATGAAGTAAAAGGACTATTTATCCCGGAAGAAATAGAAGGTAACAAGGCTATATTAAACTATACGCCTGTAAAATCCGGATCCGGGAAAACAACACACTAATCACGGTTTTCTTATAAAATTTTCACCTCACTGAGCCAAATTAGTAGCGTCTCAAAATTATCAGCAAATTCTTCCACTTTTGCTTTCCTATTTTTCAGCTTTAGTTTATTTAGCAAGTTTAGCGTAAG
>Ga0209916_1000800_pt1 | contig 39457 bp, 34 predicted proteins | sample ThiBio_1000_plan_FD_183956 | JGI IMG/M metagenome (GOLD analysis project Ga0209916, IMG submission 183956) | Wastewater bioreactor microbial communities from Cape Town, South Africa - Thiocy_solids_2 (SPAdes) | ecosystem: Engineered > Bioreactor > Thiocyanate-remediating > Anaerobic-Aerobic ... | reverse complement strand
CAGCAGCGGAGCATGCGGTATCACGCCATGCTTTTCTTGGCTTACAGCCGGACTCGCCTGAAGCATGCACAGGACTCCTATCGCCGCAGCGCTGATCGTTATGAGATTCGATATCTTCATCATTTGACATTTTCCCGGACGCTGACTCGGTGAAGCACGGTATTGAGCAGGGCTATCGTTGATCGTTGCACTGATGGTTGGCCGAACTGCGAGTAGTCACGCGGAACGTATCTTGGTGGTGTCCATAACTATCTGACCGTCCGACCATCCCAGCATTTGGGTTTGGCTCATCGTCGGGCCGTACTGGTGAAGCCGACTGTGCTCCAGCCGAGAGTGCCACCAATCATGCCAAGGCCAGTCCCACCCGTGGTTCATTGGCCCTCGCGGCACCCATCCCGTAACGACGGCGAGCAAGCCAGCGGCTACTAGCAAGGCGACGGTGGCTGCGATGCCCAGAGCAATCTTACGCATAGAAATTCTCACCCTTGCGGAATAGAATGTCGCGGATAAAGTTGCGTAGCAAACGCAAATTTCTCGCGGTTAGCCCAACATAAATTTGGGGTATTAATGACTCGCCAGATGCCCTCCCTGAACGGATTGCGAGCCTTCGAAGCGGCTGGACGGCATGGCAGCTTCAAGGCAGCAGCGGAGGAGCTGAATGTCACTCAAACGGCGGTGAGCCACATGGTGCGGCTCTTGGAAAAACACCTCGGGTTCGCGCTCTTCCGCCGTCATGCCAATAGGCTCGAGCTCACCGATCAGGGCCGGGCGTTCCAGCCCGGCCTGACCGAAGCCTTCGATGCAATCGCCCGGCTCTCCGAGCAAGTGGGCTCGATGCAGGCCGGTCCGGTGCTCACCGTCGGGGTCGCACCAACACTCGCTTTACACTGGCTAATTCCGCGCTTAACGAGCTTCAATCGCGACCATCCCAACATCGAGGTACGCGTCGCTACCGGCGGTGCAATGCTTCCGCTGCGGGACGATTGGACATGTACTGTACGTCGCGGCGCGGGCAGTTGGCCTGGCTATATTGCCGAAGAGCTATTCCCATCAACGCTGGTGCCAGTCTGCACGCCGGCAATAGCAGCAAGCTTGCTGCACCCCCGCGATCTCCACACGGCAACCCTGATCGTCGTCTCCCACTTGCGCGAGCAATGGACCTGGTGGTTCGAAGCGGCAGGCCTGAGCGCGCCGATACAGCCAGCTAATGAGGTATCGTTCGAGAGTTCTGTGATGGCAATTCAGGCCGTCCTCGATGGAGTAGGAGTCGCTGTGGCGCAACTTCCCTATGTCAGTGATGCGCTGACAGCGGGCCGTCTGGTCACCCCATTTCCGATCATTGATCGGAAATACGAGGGCTGGTATCTGGCCTACAGGCCGATACGCGAGAAGGACCCGGCGCTATTGGCCTTCCGCAACTGGCTGCATGGCGAAGCTAAGTCGCAATGTCAGGTACATAAGAGGTTGGGTCTGACGCGACCGCTTATGCGCAGCGGAACTCCAAAGTCCCGCTCACCGACCATCGTGACACCGCGCAAAAGTCTGAAGAAATAGTGCTAACCAATGCCATGTATGAGATGGGCTGCGGAGCCCAAACCGTCCGACGCGCGGCGAGTTGGACCTGACGATCAAGTTCCCGTCCCGGCGGTCGATCCCCCTGGGCCGTTTGCGGTCGCCCGAAGCACTGATGCTAATCGGTGGATACTGGTGTCAGGTCGCTTGTTCAGCCGATCTGTTTTCTGCCGACCCCGATGCGGCGGATCACGCTCGCCGGCGCCACGAAATCGAAATCGGAGATCGCCTGATTCCTAGCGATGACCTGACCTGTTACCTTAATTGATTTTCCTTCGGTGCCCGGTTTCAGGCTCAGGCCATGCGCCTCTGGGTGATCGACCTTGCACCATACGAGGCTGTAACCCGGGCTGTCCTCAGTGACGATATTCTCGTCGACCGTGATCGTACCGCAGGGCTTAGAAAGCTGGATATCGTGCGTGTGGACAAGCCTCCGGTAAGTCGGTCTCATCGCTCCCATGCTGCACCAAGCGAGAGACGGTGGCCGTCGAGTTCTCAAAATCTCTGTTTTATTGAGAGATGGTGCGAGGCGGGCGGAATCGAACCGACACACTGTCACCAGAACTGGATTTTGAATCCTGCCCACACAAGCGCGCAATTAATCGAGCCCGCTAAACGGCGGCGGCGACAGACTGTCCAATTTCTAACCCATGGCAGCCTGCAGGCCGCCGTCCGATTAGAACGACTTTTCAGCCGTGGCGGCTCGCCGCATCCTACAGATGTGCGTCATCGTGATGAAGCGGTGCGAACTCTCCACTAATGTGATCGATTCCTCTGAGAGCCTACGCCTCGCGATCGATGAGCACAGTTGCCCGTGCGTCCCCGATGGTGGACGCCGCGTCCGATGGAGGTGTACGTGACCGAAAATAAATTTCTCACCACCGAGGAGGTTTCCGAACGCTATCGCGGTGAAATTTCTGTCGGCACGCTTCGTAACTGGCGTGCACAGCGCATCGGGCCACCATTCCTCAAAATCGGCAAGTCGGTGCTGTACCCCGTGCAGACTCTCGATGAGTGGGATAGAAAGAACCTCGTGGTCTGCCGTGCGTCGCAGAGACTTAATGTGGTGGACAGTGAGGGAGAGTGACCATCATGGTCGATCATGGATTATCGATCCCAAATCCATACCCCTATGACTCCTGATGATCAAAAAAAGCTCGTGCGTTCAAATCGTTAGATCATGATCGAAGACTGGTGCACAACTATCCATCTCGGAAGCCTTCTTCATGCTCAATCACGGACCATCATTCCTGCTCAGTGATTAGGCGTGAGTTTGACACTCTCGGATAATCGCTCGATGCAAACGCCCAGGCTGGTCAGTCAGCAGCCAGATCATGGATCTGGACCCCCGGACATGCACGTCGAGCAATCTCACAAAGGTGCCTGTGATGAGTGAGATAAATGACCTGACCTACCTTTGCCATTTCGGTAAACAACTTGAAGGCCTCTTCCGCCCGAAAATCGTCGAAGGTTTCCATGATATCGTCTGCCACAAAGGGAACCGGCCGCCGCGACTGCACAAACTCCTGATAGCCTGCAACACGAAGTGCAAGGTAGAGTTGGAAGCGCGTTCCTTTTGATAGATCTGATGCAACCTTGGAGCCATCGTTAGCCCCGACTGCAACGAGCGTCTCACTATCCCTATCTGGCTGTGTCGTGAGCCCCTTATACGCGTCGCGGCTGATTACCTTGAACGCATCAGAGGCGCGAGCCATCATGGAACTCCGATGTTGGTCACGATAAATCCGAAGCGCTTGTTCTGCGGCCGTGACACCGAGCCTTAGACGCAGATAACGTCTTGCTCCTTCCTCGATCTCGAGCAACGTAGTCCGGCGGCATTCCTCGATTTTCGCAACGGCGTCGTCGCCGCCAACGGCCTCAACGCAGTCTGAAGCCTTGTTATGTTCGCTGAATAGCTCGCGAGAACGCTTGTCTTGATCTTCAAACCGCCCTTGCAATTGTGCGATTTCAGTCTCAACGGCACTCCGATCCATCTTGTCGAGAGTCTCCTCCGCTAGGCCGATGGACGGCACGCCAAGAGCGACCAGTATCTCCTGCTCAGCAGTGCCGACCTGTTCTTGAAGGTCCCATCTCCTCGCAAGATTGCGCAACTTCTCATCAACTTCATCAAGGGATTCGACCATGAAATGATTGATCATTTCCGCCTTTAGGCTATCGTGGATTTCTTTCTCTTCAGCGATCGCCTGCCGACGCGCCTCCACTTCACCGAGACGCGCCGAAGCAGCTTTCCTGACATTCTCGGCTGCCCGCGCATTCTCCAGCACCCTCGCAATTTGGATGCCGAAATCGAGGGGTATCGGCGTTATCTCCGTTTCCAGCTCCGTCGCCAATGACTCGATCTCCACCACGAAGCGATGCTGATCGCTTTCCATCTTTTGGATTCTATCAGTCAGGCTAGCGCGCCTTTCGATTAAGGGGCCAAGCTCATCCAGCGCCTTCAATATCTCGCGGATCGTAGGAACGGTCGGAATCGACCTGTCCGTTCCCAGCCAGCACGTCATGCACAGCGCAGCCCAGCTATCGTCCCACTTCCGTTCCGTATCCTTGGCCTTTTGGGCCTTACGCTCGCGTGCTTCCAACTCCCGACACCGATTATCGACTTCCGTCCGGATTGCCCTTAACTCCGCTTCCTGGTCTATGGCTGTCTGTGCAAGCGTTATCAGCGCCTCGGTACTCGCATCGACCACACATTTAATGCCGGCGGCGCTCACTGCGTCGATGAGCTTGCATCGGACGCTTTCGCCATCCTCTTCCGCTTCACGTTCTTCACGCTCCGCTTTCTCCGCCGCGACAAGGGCCTCAAGTACTTTGTCCCGGCTTCCCAGCCATGATTCCAGCTTGGTCGGACTCCAGTTCAGCGGCAGCGATGGCGCGATGGTCCGAATCGCCGCGGCAATCTGCGCGCGAATATCTTGTAAGTCATCGGCCGCCTTGCGCCCGCTGTCGCGCGCAGCATCGAGATCCGCATTGACGGTGGTAAGCGTTTTGCTGACCTCATTGAGGTGGGCGACCTCTCCCGCATTGCCGATTCGGCTGTTGGTCACAATGTCATCGCGTCGAAGACTAGCTTCGAAGACCCCTGCCGACGCTGCATCTAGCGTATGTTTGTGGTTGGCCCAGGCTTCCTCTCGCGAAGCACGAATATCTGCTGCTTGCTGATCGCTTAGGACGCCGATGACCTGACTAGCGGCTGTGATTTCGGCCGTCAGTCGACGCTGATCCGTCAAAAGCCTTTCGATCTCATGATCATATCGTTCAATGCGTTTTTCAGCTTCAGAGATCGAACTCTTCCACCGTTCGACGTCTTCGGCGCCAGGCACAAAAATGTTACGTAGCGCTTCAGCCTCACCTTTCCATGGAACGAGCGCTCTCATCCGTTCCTTCAACGCGTCGAGTTGCGCTTGGTGCTCACGCCGGGCGAGACGCCGACGAGCTGCGTGATCATCAGTCCGTGCCAGCGATACCGCAGTGGCAAGTTGCAACATAGTGGACGAAACCTCAATTCTTGTTTCCCCGCCTACCTCCTCCAATTTGGACTGAGCTTCCGCAAGACGCCGCTGCGCTTCTTTCAGTTCCTCCGCCGCCGTCTCGGCGTCGGCCTCAACCCCTGACCGCCGTTCCATCAGTTCACGAAGCGCACCTGTCACCGACGCTCCCAACACTAGACTGCGCGCGTCAGTGTTCGGATCACACTCCATTCGAGCTAATATCCTCCCGATGGCGACATCTATGTCACGCTGCTGGAGCCGACGTTCAGGAATATCTTTGTCCGCGGTCACAAAGCGGGCGCGCAGGTCCGTCAGCAAGTCGATGCGTTCAGCAAGAGCCAAGATACGATCGTCGATAATAATTCCATCAAGTTCCCCGGAAATCTTGCTGATCTCCGTCTCTATCCCTTTCGCACGTGTTGTAAGCTCAACTTCCGCCTTTTGCAGTTTGGGAAGTTCTTCGAGCCAACCAATCGGCGCCTCTGGAATTTCAGCAAGCGGATTGATGCGTTCCCTCAGCGCCCGTAGTGCCACGCGCCTCGGCAGCGCCCCCAATTGACGACGGAGCTCATCCAATCGGGATTGGATGCGACCCCGCTCTGCAATGGCGTCATTATATTGCCCCGCCGCGAGATCACGCCTTTCGATCAGCTTGGCGTACTCGGACGCCATCGTATCGATGTCGTCGCGTTTTTTCTTTAGATCTGCGAGGCGCGTCTTTAACTCCGACAATTCACCACCGCGGCCGCGAAATTTGTAGAAACCATCTGCCTCTGCTTTCAAGTCCACGAGTTTCTGGCTGAAATCTGAGAGACCGGCGCTAGCGGAGAATAAGAGCTGACCGAGGTCGCCCTTGCTCGCAAGAATGCTTTCACCGCCAGCTTCGAGGGTATCGTCATCAAGCGAAAACATCGTCGTGTAAGATGCACGATCGATGCCCCCTAGCTCTCCCAGAATGGCGCTATCTGCAATCGGATTACCAGCGCTGTCCAAAAGGCTACTTTGTGGTCGCTTTATTCGAGCGAACTGACGTGACGCGCCATTGGTTTCAATCTCTCCGCCGATGCGCATCGTTGAATAGGGGTGAAGGAAGCCATATCGGCTCCGAGGTTCGATGCCGAACAGCAAGTCAAGAAATGCCGCCAGCGCGGTCGATTTCCCCGCTTCATTAGGGCCGTAGATAATATGGAGATCAGGACCCTCCGTGACTCGCTCGCCAAATGAAATGGAGTAGTCCGTGAAGATACCGTAGCGGATGAGGTCCAGCCGATTGATGCGCATCAGGCTTCTCCCGCATCCGCGACGGCGTGAAGGCGGGCTATGACGTCGTCGGCGCCCTCTGAGGACAGTTCAGCCAGGACGTCGTGGAAGGCGCTCTCGCCGGCCCCAAGGAAATTGCGGCATTCCGGGGGCAGTTGCGCGGCCAGCTCTTCTGCGATAGCGATTGCCGCCTGCTGAAAGCTGTCGGATTTACCAACTCTCGATTCAATCAGCCTGCGGAGTTCCATAACCGGATCACCGCCAGAACCATCGATAACGGTCGGTGCGTGGCACGCGACCTCCAGCTTTTCGACCCAACAGGCTCCAATGACAGAACTGCGATCATCTGCCTCGGCTTTGAGGAGATCGAGATCACGACGCACGCGCCAAGCAAGCGACGTTTTGCCGGTAATTTGGACGCGAGCGACAAGATGATCGACCGACATCCCATCCCGCGCATGCCGAAGAGATGTCGAAAGTGCCGCTGCCAAGTTGTGCCAATCATCAATGCCGGTCGCATCTACAGCGATCCGCTCGAATTGCGCTATACTTGCATTTCGTTCTTCAACGCGGATCGCTCGGTCATCTCCTATGGTGACCAGTGAGACAGACTTGGCGCCTGCTTCGTTGATATCTCGTCCTTGAGGGTTTCCTGGCATGACGATGGTGCAGTCGCCATCTGTGACTGATCGCTTGTGCACGTGCCCAAGAGCCCAATACCGAAAGCCGGTTCCTTGGAGATCGGCAACGCTGCAAGGGGCATAAAGATCGTGTCCCGGCGCACCACCCAAACTCGTGTGCATTATGCCGATGTTCACTGCGCCCTCGACGGGGGGCTTATATTTTGAAATTAGGCTTTCCGGCGCATGTGGCTTAGCAAAACTCAGTCCATGGATCACAATAGGAAAATCGGTCTTTCCTCGATCAATCTCCACTGCATCGGCACGGCCACCGAAGAGCTTCACTGAGTCGGGTAAAACAAGTTCTTGCGTGATCCTGGATAGAGCGTCGTGATTTCCGCGTACGATAAAAACGCGGGTACCAGCTTCATGCAGTCTCCGGAGTTGGCCGGCAAGGAAGCGAGCTGTCTTCATAGATGTCTGTTCGCCATCATAAAGGTCGCCCGCCAGCAAGAGGGCATCGACCTGCTCCTCTAAGCAGAGCTTTATAATGTTCATGAAGGCTTGCCGCGTTGCGTTTCCGATCAACTCCGCAAGTTCTGGATTTCTCAACGCCAACGAGCGAAGCGGGGAATCCAAATGAATGTCAGCAGTATGAATAAATCGATAGACCACAGTTTCCCCCTTTTGCGTTCGATAAATCGGGCGCGCCGATTCGCCAGACATTCACCTGATTTCCAAACTTCGCAATCAGCTCAAGAATTTCGTTCAGCCGCCGCGGCGACACGCAGGTGTTCGAAGGTAGGGTTCACCGCCACCCTCCTTCTGACGGTTCGTCGGTTTGATTTTTCGCCGTTGCGAAGCCCGGATTGAGGCCACTGAATGCACCAGGATGACGGCAGACAAGCCGCTGATCCAGGCTGAGTAGATCGACATCAATCAGCTGGTGCACCACGCCGCCGTGCAACAGCCGAAGGACCTCCGAAAGCGCCAGTGTCGCCGCAATCGAACCCACAAAGGGCGCGCCCACGGCCTTTCCGGCGAGTAGTGTCATGCCGCAGCGGTCAAGCACACCTTCAGACATGAGTTTCACGTAAGCCGGCCGGTCCTCGACCTTCTCGCCTTCGCGCGTTTGCTTCCAGATGTCCGCTGCGGCGCGCCGACCGGGCAACACGTGAAGGCGCATGGTCCGAAAATCGCGATGACCGCGGCCAAGGCCTGCTTCAACGATGAAGTCAAACCCAACCTGGTCCAGCGCACGCCGTCCGGCTGCGTTGTCCAGCCCGCAGAGCGCCACCGCCGGTTCATCCGCCTGACGCTTGAAATCTGCCGCGAACATCCGCTCCTGTAGACATGTCGTGAAGCCGCGACGCTCCGCCCAGGCTGCCATCGCCCGCGTCTTCTTCTCGCCGATCATCGCGGTGTCGGTCAGGATGGAGGTGCTCTCCGTCGACTCGGTGATGACGTCGATGTCCTGCATGACTAGCGCCACACCGGTAGGATCCTGATAGGGCAGCAAGCCGAGAGCCCATAGATAGGCCTGCCCCAGATGGCCCAGACCGATCAGCCACAAACGCGACGGCAGGTAGGTGAGCGTCGGCTCTTCTTCGACCGGCTGGAGCCAGTCGACCTCCGGACCAGGGCGCCACAGCGAGAGCCCCAATGTCCGTCGTCCGGCCGCGGGCACACCGCCGTTCACATAGAGGAACGCCTCGTTGACGGCCAGGCCCGCCGCGAGCATCCCACTCAGGGGCATCGCGACGCCGCCGCCAGGCTGCAGATCGGAGTGGATCGGCAAGATACCGCCCCGCCAACCGCTCGCCGCGGTACGCACGCAAAAGCCTTCGCGCCGTTCGCCCGCGCGGCCACCAATGACGATCGTCGGCGTCCCTTCGGCTGGGTCGCCGAGATCGCCGCCCAGCGCTTGAACGGCATCAGCCAGCGTGCGCCCGAGCGGCATCGCCAGCGCCATCGGCGTATCAAGCGGCCCAGTGACCGTGACGCCACCTAGGAACACACGCCGACCAAGAGCGACAGTCGTCAATAATGCCGCCTGCTGCGCCGGATTGGCGGCGGAGCCAGGATCGAGCTCCACGACCAGCCGATAACCTCGGAACAGGGCTTCTGCCTCCGCGACGCTCACGGCGGTGCCGCTATCGATCGCCTGTTTGACCAGCCGGTGCAGGGAATCTGCTGAGATCTGCGCTGTCATGGAGAGTTACCTTTCTAGAACAATCCGATGTGGAAGAAGCCGCAGCGCGCTGACTGTGGGACGGTCGTCCAGCGTTTGCCGCCCAGGTAGCGGTAGACGCCGATGTCGCGGCGCGGCTGAGCACCGGTCGCGAAGCGTGGAAGAATCAGGGCGACATGCCCGGCCCGGGAAATCATGGGATGGTCGCGGTCTGAATCGCTCTGGCCGGCTCCGCCCGGATGCACGTGGATATCTGCAACGACTGTCAGGCCCCGTGCCTTACAGATCGCCCAGAGGTTGCTGAAGTAGCGCCCATCGAACCGAACGATGCCGCTGTCGAGCGCGTGCGGATCGAGATCGTCGTACAGCACGAAGTCGGCGATGTGTGCGCTGCCGTTTTCGCGACGGCCGAGCAGGAATGCCCCGCTTTCGCGGCTGCAATGGCGGCCTCGCTCACGCAGCTTCACCTTCAGACGGCGCCACAGAAACCAAGAGCAGGACAGCTCATGCTGCGGAGCGAAGAGGCGGCGCATAATCGCGGGACTGAAGAAGTTCATGTACGAGCTCCAGGTATTGGACGACCCCGTCGACGGGGCGCCAGATCTTCGACGGCATCTCGCGACGCCAATTGTCATGACCGACGAGACTCTCGCGATCACAGGGCAGGTAAAGCGCGGTGCCGTTCTTCCAATCAGTGCGGAATACCGCAGAGACGCGACCGCCCTGGCCGCGCGGCCAGAGCTCGAACGCAAGGATCTGATTGGTCTTGAGGTCCCATGGGCCGCCGGTCGGCGCCATCTGCGGATAACCTGCACAGTTAAGCCGCAGTACATATTCCCGGCCGTCTTTAGCGGCTACGCCGAAGAACGCGAAGGGCCACGCAACCGCGACAAGTCGCCAGCGGCACTCCGCCTGACCGAGGCGGAACGCGGCTTTCGCCACGTCCGCCTCGAAGGCCCGCTGGTCTGGGCCGGTCACGCGGCGCCTCCCGACGCACCGTTCACCCGCTCGTCCGGGACAAGATCGAAGGCCAGGCCGCAGACCTTGCCGTCGGTCAGCGCGCCGATGTGCGTGCCGGGCGCCGGCCGATCATGCGTGCCGGCGATCTGCAGCACATGCTCGCCGGCCTCCTCATCGGACATGCCGAACTTGTCCTCGGCTGCCCAGTGCTTCACCCGCGCGACCGTGGCGCTCGGCGAAAACCGGCGCTCGACCGTCTCGCCATTGAACGTGACCGTCACCTCGACATGGCGGCAACGATGGACGTGGACCTTCAAACCCTTGGCGGTGGCGCGATCCCCGATGAGGATGGCCTCGTCGATCGGCTCGTCCTCCCCTTCGAGGAACATCAGCACGTCGTGGGCGACCCCGTGCTTCTCGACGAGACGGACCTTGAGAATGGCGAAGGTCGCGTCGGCGTCGAGCTCGATATGCCCGATCTCACCGATGCCTTCGCCCTGGTAGAACAGGTCGATGGACTTCATTGCTTTGCACTCCGGGGATCGAAGTGCGAGGCTTGATTGCCTGTCTTCATCCCTTATCCGCTTGATCGTCAGCGGAGCAGGAACCCGGAAGGGTGACGGTGTCGGTTCTCAGCCGAGCTTCAGCGGGCCCGGCGGCGCGGCAGCGCAAATAAAGAAGTGGGGACACCGCGGGCAGGTCACGGCGTCCACCTCGGTCGGGAATGCGCCAGCGGCGATGCCGGCCAACATCGTGTCACTCTTCTTCTGCCGGTTGCCGAGCTTGGTCGCGCTAATCACGACGGGCTCTTGCGTCTCGTCAGTCAGATGTAGCGCGTGCACAGCCGCCCGCCCTCCAAACTGGGTCTGCGCCGCGAGGTGATAGAGGGTGTATTCGAGCCGGTCGTACTCGTCGCTCCGCTTGTAGCCCGTCCGAACCCGACGGATGACGACCGTGCCATCCGCCAATTCGGCTAGTTCGTTCGGCTCGACCAACACGCGCCCATTGGGAAAGTCGATGGCAAGGGGTTGGGCCTCTCGGAACCGGCGCCCCGCCCCTGCTTTGAGCAACCCCGCGATCAGCCTGGACGCGAGCTTGCGGTAATCGTCGGCGAAGGCATGGTCAGCCGGCCCACGCACGTTCCAAATCGCCTCGAACGCGGCTTCCGCCTGGCCCAGGCTAGGCTCAACGCTGCGGCGGGCTTCAGCAAGCCAGCGCAGCAAGTCATACAGGCAATCGTGCGTACGGGAGAACGCCGTAGGCTTGCGGGCGCCACCGAGGCCCAAAACGTGCGTGTAGAAGAAGCGACGCGGGCACTTCTCGTAAGCCCCCAATCGGCTGTCGGTTACGGACCAGTTCTCCGCCCAGGTGATCGCGATTGGCTCCGGCCGCGGGGCACCCAGCGGAAGCGGCAATACGGGGGGATTTGTAACATCCTGGGCAAGCGTCGCGAGCCAGTTCAGAAATGGGGACGGTGAACGCCCATTTCCATTTCGCTGCTTGCGGGCGTGATAAAACCTTAAATGCGTCCGCGCGCGCGACAGTGCCACGAAGAACAAGCATTCTTCCTCGTGCTCATGCGCACGCTTGGCCTCGTCTGCGGGCGAAATATCGGCAGTCCCATCAATCATGCCGTTGGGAGGCGGGCAGCGTTGACCGCGGTTAGAGCTCGGGAAACTGGCCACCGTCAGCCCCGGCACGTGGACCGCCTCGAACTCGAGCCCCTTGCTACCATGCACGGTCATCAAACGAACGGCGTCCAAGTGCAACGCGGCAGCGGGGACTTGTCGCAGATCGCGCTCCTCCGCCAGCAGCACAAGCTGGCGCACGCGATCAAGCGTGCGTTGGATCGGCAGCCCCATACCAACTGGGCTCTGTTCCCGCACGAAGTTGAGGAACTGCCAAACCCCCACCGCTCGCATGCGTTCGCTAACAGAAGCTGCTCGTCCCAGCTGCTTCACTAGGTCCGTACGGTCGAGCAGGAATACGGCGAGGAACTCCCAGGCGCTCGTATTCGAGCGAAGCCCGGCCAAGTCGGCGGCCAGACGCTCAATGCCTTCGCGTCCCGATGACGATAGCCCAGGCGCGCTTGCGGCATTGGCAAGGCCCGCCAGTGCTGGCTTGCCGAGCGATCGAAGATGCCGGCTCAGACAGTGCGCATCCTGAAGCGTGAGCCCGTATCGCGGCATCGCGCCAACCCGCAACAGCGCGTCGCCGAATGGGTCGACAGCTAGGCTGAGCATCGCCAACAAATCGCGGACCTCCTCTCGCTCAAACAAACTGCCGAGATGCAGGACAGGGATGCCGCGCACCTCCAGCGCCGAGGCGATCTCGTTCAGCCGCCCGTTGGTCCGGCAAAGGACCGCTTGATCACGAAGTCTCAACCCCGTGCTTTCGAGCTGACGGATGCTCGCCGCCACGCCTTCGGCTTCGTCATCCAGCGTCTCGAAACGTCGGATCTCCGGACGGCTTGGCCCGTCGCCCCGATCGGCATCCAATGCCAACGCCAGCATGCCTTTTGATGCGCCCATACGAGGTGCGACCGCGACGAAGCTGCGGACGATCTGCTCAGTGGAGCGGTAGTTCACGCCGAGCTGATCGATTACGGCACCAGGGTAATCGGCGGCGAACCGGACCATATTTTCCGAGGACGCTCCGCGAAATCGATAGATCGACTGCCGGGCGTCGCCTACGACCCAAAGTCGCTCGCCATCGCCCGCCACCATCTTCAAAAGAAGTGCACTGGCCCGATTCACGTCCTGATACTCGTCGACGAGCACGTGACGATGGCGGAGGCGCACGCCGATACGAACCGCCTCATTCTCCATCAGTAGACCTGCGGGGCGCATGATCAGGTCGCCGAAATCCACGCCGCCGTGCTTGCGTAGTGCCGCTTCGTAGAGGTCGTAGATGTCCGCGATTTCGAGGCACTTCGCCGCCGCGATCTGAGTTTCTTCGTCGTTCGCCACGGCCTCCATTGCCTTCGCCAGCGCACGGTAGCGCTGCGGACCGCTCATTTCGTCCTTCGCACGGGAAATTGCAGCGACGATGTCTCGTAGCACCATCGCGGGGTCCCAGAGGTTCCGGTAGTGCGCCAGCGGCAGGGTGGGCAGGATATCCTCAAGCACCTCGATCGCATCGCTGCGATCAAATAGTGAGGGGTTCGGCATGAGCCCGAGTTTATCGTGATAGCGCCGTACCAAGTCCAGACCGAACGCATGGAACGTCCCGATCCAAAGTTTTGCCGCCGCCTCAGGCGCCGCAGCGGTTAGCCGCTCCGAGAGCTCGCCGGCGGCGCGGTTAGAGAACGTCAAGATGAGTATCGCACCCGGATCGATCCCCTCGGCTAGTAGCGACAGGACCCGTTTGACCAGCGTTCGTGTCTTACCCGTCCCGGGCCCAGCCTGTAGCTGAAAGGGTTTGCCGCGGTGCGCAGCAGCGCGATCTTGAGACGGATCAGGCTTGCGCGCGGATGATGGCTCGGGCGTCGGACCATTTTCGACCACCATCGGCGGCAAAAGCAACGCGTCGAATAGTTGTTGCCGAACCATCGCCAGAGGAAGCTTTGTCCGATCGGCGATCGCTGCCGCGGTTAAAGCCTGGTTGAGGTGCAGATCGCGCGCAAAAGTACGCGGGAGTACAAGCTCCCGCGCGTAGACATTCGCTTGCAGTTCACGTCGCTCTCGCGCGCCATAATCCTCGACACGCTGCAGGCCGACCGGCGCGGCCTCTGTGCTCCGCGAGGGGTCAATATCGGACCCAGCACAGGTGGCGGAGCCAGCGTGAAGTTCAGAATGTCCAAGTTCATGCGCGACAAGCAGCGCACGAGTTATTGGATCAGCTTCATCCTCACAGCAGATCGTTCCGCCCTGGTCGTCATATAGCGCCCGCGCCCCTTTCAACGCGGGATCGCCGCGAGGTAACCACGCGAGATCCAGATCACGGCGTTTGATGGCCGCTTGCACCAATCCGAGCAGATCGAACGGGTCATTTTCCTCCAAGACTAACTCGTCATGGAGAGTTGCGGCCTTAGAACGGATCGGCTCGAAGGGGTCCACTGACTTATAACTCCAGTAGAGATCGCTGTTGGGCGTCACTGAGACCGGAGCTTCTAACCGCCTCTTCAAAGGTCTGCTGCGTCCCAGTCGACGGCTTGCCTTCCGTTTTGTAGAACTGGCCGGCGAGGACCGTCTGGCGCGCGACGAAGTGCGCCACCACCACTTCGAGCGGCGCTCTCAGCTCGTCGGCGATCCGCTTCTGAAAGCTCGGTGCCATGGTTTTCGGATCGATCTGGCGATCACGCAACTTGCCAATAAAGACAGTGTTCGCGTTCAGCCGCTCGGCGAGCGCGCGAAATTCGCTACGCGGTAAGCCCAGGAAAGGGTTGGGCGCATCCGCGACTTTGGCGGGTGCAGTCATCGCTTGCGTCGCGCCGGTGCCGGTCGTCACGGCATGAAGCCGATTCTGGAAATGGCTCATCGCGCGGCTCACGGCCGGACTCACCAAAGTGGGATCGATCGCCGCTTCCGCGGCTTCGACCGCGCGATCTCCTCGCAGCGCGTCGACCGCGATAGCGATGGCGAACTCGGTCAGTTCATTGCCGTACTGAGGATACTGGCGAACGATCTCATCCAGCAGCTCAGCGTCCGGAACCTCCTGAGCGATAGACAGCGCATAAAAGGCCTCACGCAATGCGCCCGGGCCTGCATTGACGGTCTGGCTCATAGATCCTCCTTAAAACGGGATAGCTTTGCGGCCGCCCGTGTCAGCCGATTGCGAATGGTTCGTCCCGTACAGTTGCAGCGCGTCGCGGCCGTCTCTTCGTCGATGTCTTCGGATTCTTCCTTGTAGCCGAGGACGTGGACGAGGATGACGGCTTCGCGCTCATCAGGCGGCAAAGCCTCAATCGCTTTCACGAAGGGATCCCGGAAGACATCCCATTCCTGTGTCGGCAGAACCCGGAAGGCCTCCGACACCCTGGCAAAGGCATCTTCATAAGCCTCGGGCTGGCCCATCGCTTCGGATGGCGGCAGATCGACCATGACGCCTTCGCGCCTGCGGCGGCGTTCTTCACGGCGGACGGCATCGATGCGCAGAGCTCGGAACGCCTTGTTGAACTTACATTCATAGAAGTCGAGCTCGTCCGGACAGGTGCCTGACCCATCCACGACAAACAACTCCGTCAGTTCATCCAGAATCTCCTGACGAAGACTCGCAGCATCGGGCATCCCACCGTCGGGAACCTTCACCAAAAGGTTCGCGTCGCATCGGCCAAGCAGGACCGGCAGCACCGCGCTCATCAGCCCCTGGTCGCCAGACCGTCGGCCCTGCCGAACGAGGTGGACGAGGCACTCATGGCGCAGGTAGCCAGGATCGTCCCGGTCGACGATCAGGAGGCGAGCCCGCAAATCAGGACGCGGCAGCTGGGTGGCTTCGTCGATCTGGGCTTCCACCCCAGACGGCCGCGCGTACAGCGCGCCGTCCAGTTCGGTCTTCGTTAGTGGTTGAGCCATCTCACCCCCTTGCCAGCGCAACAGCGGTTCGCGAGCGCCCATCAGCAGCGCCCACCCTCTTGATCGCGCCCAGACGAGAAACCCGGAAAGCTGATACGGAGCTTTTTTTGTGCGTTCTTCCCCTGCTTTCCTGAGCCGTTAGCCGAATCGCCTTGCTATGCTATCCCCGGTTGCACCCACTTAGGGATTGCGGCTCGCCGCTTGGGCTCAACGGGCTGTTCGTATGTATGCAGTAATTCGCTATTTATGCGAATTGGTGATGGCAACGCAATAGACACTTCGGAAGCGGCGTATTATCATGTACGCTGAAATTCGCACTTTCTGTCAAGTGTTGCATATGGAACAAAACACCCCGCGTCTTCCCCAAGGTCGAGCACAGCTGGTCCGCGTCCTATCCGCAGCGGGAGACGTGATCCACGTGGACGACGTCGCGACCGCTCTGCAGCTCGGCCGCATCGCGGCCGCCCAGCGCCTTTCGCGCTGGACCGAGCAGGGTTGGCTGAGACGCGTCGGCCGGGGAGCCTATGTCGCAGCGGCGATCGATACGATGGGATCCGACCGCGTTCTTGACGATCCTTGGGTTCTCGTCCCCGCGCTCTTCGCGCCAGCATATATCGGCGGGCGTACGGCGGCCGAGCATTGGGATCTCACCGAGCAAATCTTCAAGGACATCGTGGTGATGACGGCACAGGCGGTGCGCCAGAAACGCCAGGAGCGACACGGCGCGCTGTTTTCGTTGAAGCACATCGACGAACGGAAGCTCTTTGGCATGAAGAGCGTCTGGCGGCATCAGACCCGCGTGCCCGTATCCGACGTGCACCGCACGGTCATCGACATGCTGGATGACCCCACGGTCGGCGGCGGCATCCAGCATGTAGCGGATTGCCTTGCTGCCTATCTGCGGCGCGGCGATCGCGACAACGAGAAGCTCATCGAGTACGCAGTGCGTCTCAGCAACGGCGCCGTCTTTAAGCGCCTCGGGTTTCTGGCCGAGCGATTGCCCGACGGTGCTGAGCTCACCCGCCTTTGCGAGCACCATCTGAGCGGCGGCCATGCGAAGCTCGACCCTGCCCAGGATGGGTCGCATGTGGTGACAAAGTGGCGGCTGCGCGTGCCCCAACGCTGGGCTCGCGGGGGAACGACATGATCGAAAAGCGCGAAATCCTCGCGATCTCCCAGCAGACGTCCCTCACGCCACACGTCGTTGAGAAGGATTATGTCCTCGGATGGATGCTCGCGGGCATCTACAGCCACGAAGATCTCGCGGAAAGTTGGGTCTTCAAAGGCGGCACGTGCCTGAAAAAGTGTTTCTTCGAGACCTACCGCTTCTCCGAGGACCTCGACTTCACGCTTACAAAGCCGGAGCACCTCGACGCAGACTTTCTGAAGAACGCATTTTCTGAGATCGGCGAGTGGATTTACGAACAGACCGGCATCGAGATTCCAGCCGACAAGCAGGAATTCGAAATCTATCAGAACCCGCGCGGCCAAATCTCGTGCCAGGGAAAGATCAGCTACAAGGGGCCCGTCTCATCGACCCACGGTCTTCCGCGGATCAAGCTCGACCTGACAGCGGACGAGCGTGTCGTTCTGCCGCCCGTCCAAGCACAGATTTTTCACCCCTATAGCGACGCTCCAGACGATGGCATTCACGTCCTGGCCTACGACTACATAGAGGCGTTCGCCGAAAAATTCCGGGCTCTCGCCGAGCGAACGCGTCCGCGGGACCTTTACGACGTGGTGAATCTGTACCGAAACGGCGAGGCGCGCCCGGAGCCGCGGCGCTTCATGGAAGTTCTGCGCGCCAAATGCGAATTCAAGGGCATCGGCATTCCGAGCATAGCTGACCTTGAGCCTCACCGTGCGGATCTTGAGGCCGGTTGGACCCACATGCTGGAACACCAGCTCCCGGCGCTTCTACCAGTTGCGACTTTCTGGGGCGCGCTCCCAGAAATCTTCGCCTGGCTCCAAGGCGCCATTCCGCAACCTCTCGCGGCGATGCCCATCGGCGCCGGTGATACACTCATCCGCGAGCGCATCGTCGGCTTGCCTGCCGGCGGCCGAGGGCAAAACTATATCGAGATGATCCGCTTCGCAGCGGCCAACCGTCTCCTCGTTGAAATCGACTATCGCGATAAGCAGGGCAACCGCTCCACGAGAGCAATCGAGGCTTACTCGCTTCGCCGCTCGCAGGCGGGAGACGTGTTGCTCATGGCCGTGCGTGCGGACAATGGCCAACCGCGCAGCTATCTGGTCAATAGCATTCTTGGGGTGAACGCCACTCAGACGTCATTCTCGCCGCGATATCCCATCGAACTCACGCCGTCTGGCCCCCAGACCATTCCGCACACCGCGAGCTCGGGTTCAGGAAGTGTGTTCGGACTGGGCCGTTCACCCATTCGGCGCTCGCCTGTACGCCGATCGGTCCGAAGCACGAGTTTCGGGGCGCCAAGCGGTCCAACCTACGTTTTCAAATGCACCGTCTGTGGAAAGACCTTCAATAAGAAGAGCTATGACGCGACGTTGAACAAGCACAAAAACAATCGGACGGGCTACGAATGTTACGGCACGTTCGGAGCCTTCGTGAGAACGAAATACTAGCGAGACCGCGGTAAATGACAGAAGAGAACAAATCCGACGGGAAGGACCAGACCGATCCGTATGCGCATGATCCTTTCTTCAAGAGAATCTTCGATGGCCAGTGGAACGCTTGCATCGGCAGACAAGGCCACGAGGAAAATTATATTGACGGGTATATAGAAGCAGCCATTGAGCTTGCGGATGCAATTTTCGAGAAGCAACTGGTCGGAAAGCGCGACACGCTCGTGCTACCGATCCTTTACAATGCCCGGCATGCAATCGAACTCGCCCTAAAATTTGCAACCGAGCATCTCATCGAAGCGAGCTTGATCAAGGATGACGGGCGCAAACTCAGCCATAACATCAAGGCTTACTGGGATCACCTGCACAACAGCGCCATCGGCGACGAGAAGCTTTCCCAGACCATCGCCGCCCTTAAGCCCTATATCGACAGCCTTTCGCAAATCGACTCTGACGGCCAGGAGCTCCGCTATCATCGAAACCGAGACGATGATCCGAGCCTTGCGGACCACGCCGTCGCCAACCTACGGCTTATCCGGGCCAGCTTGCGAGAGCTCGAAAAGCTGATCTCGACACTCAAGTACCGAACTGTGGATTTCATCGATGAGCGGGCGGCGGGCTCGTATACGAACCGCTGCTCGCGAACCGATCTGCTCGCCATCGCGCGAATTCTTCCGCGTCACGATCTCTGGAATACAGATATCTTCGATCAGCAGAAGGCGGTTGTGAAAGAGCGCTACGGACTCAGCAACAAGCAATTCTCCATTGCTCTCGACCGCATCCAGGAAAATCGTGAAATGCGATCAGCTCTGGGAATGACGAGCGACCTTCTCCATCTGACCGACGACGATATCATCTCGGTGATCGAGCAGTGGCGGCGTTTGCACCCCGTGAGGGATCATGATGAAGACGACCTTGGTTTGGACTATTTCGACACCAGCCGTTTCGAAGCCATGAAGGAAAGCGCCGCCGTCCGCAAAGATGTGGTGACGGCGATCGAGGCCCGGCTATCGAACGAGGCGTTGGCTGAGTTGGAGGCAATGTTCTACCTCGAACGGGACCGCATCTTTGCGGAGTATCATGAGAGCATGATCGCACGCGTTCTGAGGGAACATGCGGCGACGAATGACACAAAGGCAGAGATTATGCACCTGATGGAAAAGACCAACTTTCTTCAGTGCATGGGCGGCGCCGCGGCGAGGCTCGGACGCCTGTCGTTGGCTGAAAGACTAACGGCGATGTGACTCATGGATGGCTATTTGCTGGCCGGCTGCTCCAAGTACCTCGGCATCGCTTGACGTCCATTTCTTAGAAAGAGCCAGGCTGTTTAGCGTAGACACGCTGACCTGAGACCGTTTCTAGAAATTGTTCGGGTAAGATGCGTTCGACCACAAAAAGAAACGCCTCGATCAACACACGCAGATGGTCCAAATCACCTTCCTGAACGCGCCGCCAAAGACTCGGCCGATAGCGCACCACGATTGAGAGCGCGTACAGCAGCACCACGCAAGTTGCACGATATTCCTTCAATCCCGCCAAAACTGGCATGAGCAACGCCGATCGTTTGAAGGGGCTATGATGCAGATCGAGGGCACCCCAGGCGTTCGGGTGACCCATGTGGTCCACAGCGACGCGAAAATGGCGCCCATCACCGTTCGCATCCACTTCGGCGATCTCGCTTATCGGCCCCGGGAATTCAGCGATGTCCTTGGCCGTTAGTCGACCGAACTCATCCACCAGCTTTATATAGCTGCGAGTCCGCGCAGTGCCGGTACCAGGGCCCTGGGGAAGGTTAGCCTCCATGTCACCCCGAGGCTCGACCCAAGCGGTCGAGCTATCGAAAATATCCGCAAACAGGTCGGCAATCTCCGGGATTGCTGCAAACAACCGCTCCACGGTCACCCAAGGAGCGCCGGTCATGTCCGCCAGATCACGAATGCGCCGTGGCTTTCTTGCTGGGAGATGGGCTGTATCTATGCCCATGGCTTTCATCCATGCCGGAAAAAAGCCGTTTGAAATGATTCCCACCACCAGTTGCTCAAGTCCACCCGACTCGCCATCCAGCGTGTAGAGTCCGTGCCCCTGCTTGGTGGTATCTTCCAATTCGGCGAGGCTGCTCGGCCCGGTTGGCGCAGCCAGGATTTCGGCGAATGCGAACGCCAAGCTCCCGTAATAAAGGTTCAGGACCCGTTGGCTGACATTTCGATGGTCTGATGCCTGGAAATAGTCACTAGCGTTGCGGAGCGCATAGGCCACTCCATCGGCTTTGGACTGAGCAGCGGCTGCGTCTACCAGGATTCCCTTCCGCCGCGCCCGGTCTTCGATCAATTTCCGAGCGAGCGTCACGCTTTGTAGCTGACGTAGGCGCAGCCAAATCGCTTCGATAGGCTGCTCAGACTGTAGCATCCGGAACGGCCGGCGTGTGGCTGCTCCCGTTAGGGGTGGATTCGCGACCGGAGCAAATTTGCCGTCTGCGGTGGCCGCATTCCATTGCAGCAGGAGCGTCGGAAAGGCGTCGATCGCCTCAACAGGACGGTCGAGACCATGCGCGAACGATTCCACCATATATGGGGCACCGTTGAAGAAGATGTGCTCGACCTGCGCCGCGGCCTGCTTGTAGGCACCGTTCGCTGTGGCCGAAGTGTAAAACACCGCGACTCGGTGGGATACGCCCGCCCGCTCCGCGTCGATGATTAAGTACTCGCCTTCGCCAACTTCCCGCTCGATGTTGGCGACCCAGTTATGGGTACGTAGAGGCTCGAGAACCTTGCGCTCTACGTCGCGGCGCAAGATCTCGAATCGACCCTTTCTGCCCGGATCCTCAACAGCAACTGCCATCGGTCTCGGCACTCCAATCACTTCTTCCTCACCAACAAGCGCTCCAAAAGTGTGTCGCCGATGGCGACCTGATACGGGGCCTGTTTGATCGCGGACACATTAGCACGTACGCCGTAATTCGTATTTAGTGCGAATTATGCCCAACAGGACAAAACGCAACGCGGCATGACGACGTCTTCCAATCCTGATTGTGCAGCAGGCCGTTGCACAAATCACCGGCTCAAACAGTCTAGGGAAGCGGATACTTCAGGATCGACCGCGGCGGATGATTTGCGGTTAAGACTGCAATCTCCCAGCTATTGGTAAAGGCGGCCGGGCCAGGGAGGCGCCCCTCGACAATCGCACCTGTCTTTGCGTCGACGAAGCACGGGAAATAGCGCTGAGGTGAAGGACCTCCGTTGGTACAGACGTAGACGTTGTCATCCGCAACGGCGAGGCAAACAGGTGTGCGGCTCGGGCCCGTGGGCAACCACGTACCAGGGTCCATCGACGGCAAGATTGAGAAGCTCTTGCCGAAAGACAGGACCGTTACGGGCTGCCAGGGGACGAGAAAGGACTCCGAGAAATCCTGAATAAATGAGGGTCCGAGAAGGACCATAGTGCTTCGATCGCCGGTCGCCGGCTGCTGGGTTTTGAGCGCATAGAATGTCTGCTGCCCATCCATATAGATAAAGAGATCACCAGCCTCGAGCTGTTCAAATCGGGTGCTTCGGACAGCAGGAACGATCTCCATTGCGCCAACTACCTTTCGAGCGGCGCTACGAAGCGTCGCCACAAATAGTCTGCGGCTTGCTCCTGGCTCATCTGCTTCAAATCGAACTGTCTTTCAAGCTGGCCGAATCCCATCCCCATGAGCGAAGTCATATGCAACTCTCCTTGGGTGTCGGAGACCGACAGGATCTCGTTGCAGGCGTTGGACCCGTGATGCCACTGTCCTTCGGCATACGAAATGCCGTCGCTGGAATGCATGCCCCCTAGCCAAATCCGGCAACGGCATGCGCTCTTTCCATTCAAAAACACTTCCGCGACGAACTCCGTCGCGGTGTTCGGCTGAAAGTCGCATTCCACCGCGTCGCCGTGTTGCGCGAGTTGGTCGAGCGCCGTCTGAAAGTGAGTCTTGATCACTTCGAACGCTTGCCGGCCGAACCGCCGCCGATCAGCGTCGGTCGGCGACCGCTTCAAGTTGGGGACGTAGGGTGCGGGACCCGCGCCACTGGTACAGGCCGGGCCGGGAAAGGCCTTATGCGGCCGATCACCTCCCGTCCCCGGAAAGGACGGGCGCCGAGCAGGCTTCGCGCGCTTTGCGTTGAGCCCATTCAGGAGCAAACGCTGCGCACTGCTCTCGTCCTCGCCCACGAGGGAAATATGGACGACAGAGCTCAATAGCCCCGGAGGCTGACATTGCCGCACCATCACCGGCACCAATTTGCGTTTCAGCCCCTGGGGATCCTGGGCAAATGCGGCGGCCCATTCAGGAGAGGCAAACTGAGATTTCAGGTAATCGGGCGACAAAACCATGATCGTACGGTCGGCTTCGCTCGCCGCTCTTTGCATCTCGAGGACAAAATTGCTGCCGGGCCGAAAGTCCCATGCTTGAATGATGACCGTAAAGCCTTCCTCTTCAAGGACGAAGCCGATCCATTCGGCCCACGTCTTGTCGGCAGAGGTATAGCTTACGAAGAAGTCCGCCATGCACTGATCCAAATCTCAAGGCCGCGACTCCGCAGCGGGCCACTGTACAAATAGCAGGTTCACCCATTATCCATCCACCTGCTGACTCGAACGAACTCGAACCGAGGAGCTTACCGTGAACGCGGTCAGTCGGGGACACTGCGAACGACGCGCAAGCCAGAGCACGAAATGGTGCTCTCGGAGCAAGGGGCCAGATGGTCGAGCATTGAGCAATTCGCCGATCGTTGAAGTTGTACTCCTGCCAACTCGCGCTGCCCTATGTCATCTCTATTTCTCACACCCGAAGAGGTCTACGAGCGTTATCGAGGGATGATCAGCTTGGGCACCTTGCGCAATTGGCGCATGATGAAAATCGGACCATCCTTTCTGAAGCTCGGACGTGCGGTTTTGTATCCTCTCTCGGAGCTGGAGGCATGGGATCGAAAGAATCTCGTGATCTGTCGTGCGGCAAAGGTCCTGAGCGCGAAGGAGCGAGAAGCAGCGGGATGATCACGAACCGTCAATATGCACCGCCTCCAATCTCCGGCCCCACCGGAATCGTCGATTCAGGAAATCACAATCAAATCAACACTATGCGGATGAGGGTGGTTTGATGCACAACCATCCCTCGGGCGACCCGACGCCGTCGCGGGCCGACATCGACATGACCAAGACGATCGTCGACACGGCACGGCCGCTCGGCATCGCCGTCCACGACCACATCATCATTGGCAAGAGCGGCCATGTCAGTCTCAAGGGGTTGAAGCTGATTTAGGGCCGTGATGCGGTGACCTGCCGCGCGTTTACTACGCGTGGAGAGGGATCACGCACTCTGCGTCATCCCGGTTCGTGGCCGGAGTGAAGCGAACGGGCGCGAGACCGGAACCCATTCCGTGACATCTCTGGTGATTGTTCGCCCGCTGACGTTCTGTTGTCGTGACCCGTTCTGAATCGCAGGCGTCCTTCAGTGCCGCTACGGAATGGGTCCCGGTCTTCCGGCACTCGCTTCGCTTGCGCCGGAAACCGGGATGACGCGCGTGCCTCAGATGCCTATTCGTCGGCCTTCTTGGGAGCGGCCTTCTTCTTCGGCGCGGCCTTCTTCTTGGCCTCGCCCGCATCGTTAGCGGCCTCGGGTTCGGCTTCCTTCTTCTTCGACGCCGCCTTCTTGGCGGGCTTGGCCGGCGCATCGTCCTCGTCGTCGGCCAGAAGCGCTTCCTTGGTGACGTTCTTGTCGGTGACGTCGATCTTCGTCAGCATGTGATCGACGACCTTTTCCTCGAAAAGCGGCGCCCTCAGATTGGCGAGCGCGTTGGGGTTGTCGCGGTAGAACTCGAAGACCTCACGCTGCTGGTTGGCCGGAACCCCACGCACATATTCGATGAGCGCGCGCTGCATCTCGTCGTCGGATATCTGGATTTCGGCCTTCTCGCCGATCTCGGCCAGAACCAGGCCAAGCCGCACGCGGCGCTCGGCGAGCCCGCGATATTCCTCGCGCGCCTCTTCTTCCGTCGTATCCTCGTCCGCGAAAGTCTTGCCGGTCTGCTCCAGTTCGGTGGTCACCTGTCTCCAGATGTTCTCGAACTCCGCATTGACAAGCTTCGACGGCGCCTCGAATTTATAGGTTTCATCGAGACGGTCGAGCAGTTCGCGCTTCACCTTCTGGCGGGTGAGCGAGCCGAACTGGCTCTCGATCTGGCTCTTGACGATCTCATGCAGGCGCTCAAGCGATTCCAGGCCGAGATTCTTGGCAAGATCGTCATCGAGCTTCAATTCGCCCGGCTTGGCCACTTCCTTGACCTTGACGGCGAACTGCGCCTCCTTGCCGGCGAGATGGGCCGCGCCATAATCTTCCGGGAAGGTCACCTTCACGACTTTCTCGTCGCCGGCCTTCACGCCCGTCAACTGCTCCTCGAAGCCGGGGATGAACTGGTTCGACCCGAGCACCAGCGTCTGATCCTCCGCCGAGCCACCCTCGAAAGCCTCGCCTTCGATCGTGCCCACGAAGTCCATCGTCACGCGGTCCTGGTTTTCGGCCTTGCCGGTCTTCGGCTCGTAGGTGCGGGCGGATTCGGCGACCCGCTTCATCTGCTCCTCGATTTCCGATTCCGGCACGTCATAGACCTGCCGCGTCACCTTGATGCCGGAAAAATCCTTGATCTCGATCGGCGGTATGATCTCGTAGGCGAGCGAAAACTCGAAATCGACGCCGCCGGAAAGAACCTTTTCGGCTTCCTTCTCGTCCTCGGTCATGGTGATTTCGGGCTGCATGGCGGCCTTCTCGCCACGATCCGCCAGGATCGAGCGGGTCGAGTCGTTCAGCACCTCATTGACCACTTCGGCCATGAAGGATTTGCCATACATCTTGCGCAGGTGCTGGACAGGTACCTTGCCGGGGCGAAAGCCGTTCAGCTTGACCTTGTCCTTGGCGTCGGTGAGCCTGGCCATCAGCTTGCTCTCCATGTCGCCAGCCGGGACGACCACCTTGATCTCGCGCTTGAGGCCGGTGTTGAGTGTTTCGGTTACCTGCATCATTCGACCTTCTGTTCAAATCGCTGGCCGGCGGCGTCCTGCCGCCCGGCCTGCCGAAAAAATCCTGCCGGAAGTGTCCCTGGTGCGGGTGGAGGGACTCGAACCCCCAAGCTTTTGGCACTTGGACCTAAACCAAGCGTGTCTACCAGTTCCACCACACCCGCTAAAGGGAGCCGGCCGGCCCCGAAAGCGCGTGCTTCTATATCATTCACGGCATGGTGTTCAAACGTATTTTGCCGGGAAAGCGGGTTTTTTAGGGCGCTGACGCCACGCCCCGCATTCGCACGGCGGATGTAAGCCGGCGGACAGGATCACTTCTTTCACGCAGACCCGAACGGCACAAGCAGATGGATTCACCTTCCGTTAATGCTGCGATGCACAAAACGCATTGCTGCTATGCAACATCATCGCTTCAAAGCCAGAGGGGACGGGCCTATCTTCGCATCGTCAAGAGAAAAGAAAAAATTGAAATAAGACGAAAAGCAAGAAACGAGCACGAAGATGAACCTGATCCGCAACTACCGTAACTGGCGCCGCTACCGCGAGACCGTGAGTGAGCTGAGCCGCCTGACGAACCGTGAACTCAATGATCTGGGCATCGCCCGCGGCGACATCCCGTTCGTGGCGCGTAAAGCGCTCTAAGGATTGCATGAATTTCGTCGGGGCTTCCTCCTCCCTGCTCTGACGAATAAGACCGGCATTCACCTCCTCCCGATTGCCGGTCGACCAAAGCGACACCCGCCGGACCTCCTCCCCCGGCGGGTGTTGTCTTTTCGGGCCCGGCTTCCGCGCCTGAGCAGACGATTGCATTCGTTTCCGGCCCAGCCTATCTCCCTCCCATGATAAAGCCCGTTCACGTCATCGGCGGCGGCCTCGCCGGCTCGGAAGCCGCCTGGCAGATCGCCGAGGCCGGCGTACCGGTCGTGCTGCACGAGATGCGGCCCGTTCGAGGCACCGACGCGCACAAGACCGACGGCCTTGCCGAACTCGTCTGTTCCAATTCCTTCCGCTCCGACGATGCCGGGACCAACGCGGTCGGGCTGCTGCATGCCGAGATGCGGCTTGCCGGTTCGCTCGTCATGGCAAGCGGCGACGCACATCAGGTGCCGGCCGGCAGCGCGCTTGCGGTCGACCGCGACGGTTTTTCTTCCGCTGTGACGCAGAAGCTCGAAGCCCATCCGCTCATCGAGATTCGCCGCGAGGAGATCGGCGGCATGCCGCCCGAGGAATGGGATCAGGCGATCATCGCCACCGGCCCGCTGACGGCGCCGTCGCTGGCCGACGCCATCGCCAAAGAGACGGAAGCGGGCGCGCTGGCCTTTTTCGATGCCATCGCGCCGATCATCCATTTCGACACGATCGACATGGGCACCTGCTGGTTCCAGTCCCGCTACGACAAGGTCGGCCCCGGAGGCACGGGCAAGGACTACATCAACTGCCCCATGGACCGCGCGCAATACGAGGCCTTCGTCGCAGCCCTCCTCGACGGACAGAAGACCGAATTCAAGGAATGGGAAGGCACGCCCTATTTCGACGGCTGCCTGCCGATCGAGGTGATGGCGGAGCGCGGACCGGAAACCTTGCGGCACGGCCCGATGAAGCCGATGGGCCTGACCAACGCGCACAACCCGACGGTGAAATCCTATGCGGTGGTGCAGCTTCGCCAGGACAATGCGCTCGGCACGCTCTACAACATGGTCGGTTTCCAGACCAAGCTGAAGCACGGTGAACAGGTGCGCATCTTCCGCACCATTCCCGGACTGGAGAATGCCGAATTCGCGCGGCTCGGCGGCCTGCACCGCAACACCTACATCAACTCTCCCGCCCTGCTCGACGGCACTTTGCAACTGAAGTCGCGGCCAGGCCTGCGCTTCGCCGGCCAGATCACGGGCTGCGAAGGCTATGTCGAATCCGCCGCGATCGGGCTGATCGCCGGGCGCTTCGCCGCCGCCGAGCGCCTTGGTCGATCGGTGACCACGCCGCCACCGACGACCGCGTTCGGCGCGCTTCTGGGCCACATCACCGGCGGCCACATCCTTTCCGAGGATGAGCCCGGCAAGCGCTCCTTCCAGCCGATGAACATCAATTTCGGCCTGTTCCCGCCGGCGGAAGCACCGCGCATCGAAGGCAGGCGGCTGCGCGGCAAGGAAAAAACAGTTGCCAAAAAACAGGCGATTACCGCGCGGGCGCTCGTCGATTGCCGGGCATGGCTCGGCCTGCCCGCGGCCGCACAAGCCGCCGAATAGCTACTTCCAGTCGGCGCCGCGCAGGAAAAGCGTGCCGGTCAGCGAGCGCGGCTCCAGTTTCGGCTTGAGGTCGCCATAGGCCGTCTCGGGCAGCATCATCATGACGCGCCTGCCGTCCGACAGTTTCAGCGGCCGCGCCGTTTCATCCCGCGAATCCACGAAGGTGCGAAGCGCCGTCTCGTCGAATTTGAATATGGCCGTTTCGGCACCGGCAGTCACAAGCACTTCGCCTGCCTGCATCGCGAAGCCCAGAACCGTGGCGTCCGGCAGCCTCACCGTGGTCGCAGTCGACGGCTTGCCGAGGATGCGCAAATTCGGGATGACGATATCGAAGCCTTCGATCGGCATCGCCACCGGCTGGTCGAAGGATTTGGAGAAATAGCGGTCGTCGAGGCCGTAACGCCGGGTCCGATCCAGCCCGTAGGCGTCCGCGACCTCGTTGTAGAGCGTGTCCCCGGTCTTGGGCTTGCCGTTGGCATCGATTTTCGCGACGCTTTCCGGCGCAACACGGCCGACCGCGTCATGACCCTGGAGGAAACCCAGCGCGGCAAGCGCCTGCCGGTTGCGGGCCTCATCGACCGGCTTCACCCGCACGGCTTCCCGGAACCGCGCTTCCTGGCTGCGGACGGAGGTCGCGACCTCACCCTGCGGGCCGAAGCTCGCAAGAAAAAGCGCGATCGTTGGCAGGCCGGCGAGGATACGGATATCGCCCCTTGTCGATTTCGGGATTTGCAGGAGAAGCGTGACGGCGACCGTCACGCCGAAAAGCCCCAGCAGGTAGCGCTCAGGCGTCAGGCCGTAGTCCCCTACCCTGAGCCACAGTGCATAGAAAAGCAGGATAAGCGGCACCGGCAACACGAAGGGCCATAGCCTCAGGAACAGGCGCGTCGGCGCCCGCGCCGCGCTGAGGAACGGGTGGATGACGATCAGCGCCACGAAGATGGAGAGGCCGAAGGCCAGCACCAGCCAGCCGATCTGCCCGCGCGGCACGTCGCCGGTAAGCACGATCTTCAGCGCGTAGGCATGCAGCACCAGCGCGTAGATCAGGATCAGCGGCGCCGCGACATAGTCGCCGAGCGCCTTCATGCCGAGCGCCATGAATTTCCGAGCGTCCGTGCCCGGTTCCTCATCCAGATCGGCGGGGATGCGCCCCAGACCGAACAGGGGCGCGGCAAGCAGGCCCGTTACCGCCCAGACATGCTCATAGGCGTTGTGCGGCACGTCGATGCCGAAGAGGTAGGTGAGGCTGGCGAGGATCGCCGAAATGCCGCCCGCAAATAAAAACAACGCCAGAAACGATACCAGCACTGCGAAGGCGAAGCGCACCATGAACAGCCAGAAGGCTTCGCCGCTGCGGCCGCCGAGCGCCGGCGCCACCAGCATCAGCCCGCAAAGAGCCACCGCGTAGGACCAATGCTCGACGCCCGAAAAATGATCCCACCAGCCTATGGCGAAGGCAACGAGGCCGGCCAGAAGTGCCGCGCAGTGGCGAAGCAGCGTCGGCGCGCGGTGCGCTTCGAATGCGACACTCGCCGCAAGCGACGCGGCGGCAGCCGCAAACAGCGGCAGCATCAGATCGTCGTCGCCGCCCCAGAAGCCCCTCATATCGGTAATGAGCAGGTTGGCGTTGACCGCAAGCACAAGGAGCGCGATCGCCGTGACCGGAAAGCGCAGCACCGCATCGCGCGCGCCTTCCACCATTTCGGCCGCGACGGCACGCCAGCCCACAATGCGGGAATCATCGGAAGCAGCGGATGAAGAAGAATCAGTCATTTACCGGTTCCCTCGGAAGCGCCGTGCCCGGACACCACACTTACGTGCTCAAGCCGCCCGAGTGAACCCGCTACCGCCAACCGAAGAAAGCCCGCCGCGTCATGACCATATGGCGACCTAGAGGCGAGACGGCGGAAACTCGGCTGAAAGGATCAGCCGATGTCTTTGAAAGAACAGCCAGATAAGCGCTTGCCAGTGCTGCCGGCAGATAGGCCGGACGCAGCGGCGGCGGCATCTCGCGTGCGCCCGCCTCGAATTGCGCAAGATGCTCGCGGGCGAGTGCGATCATCGCCGCAACCGCTCTTTTTCCCGCCGCGCCTCCCTTCTCCGCGACGAACTCCTCCGGCGAAGTACCGGCCGCCGACAGGACGTCGCGCGGTACATAGCACTGGCCACGCGCCAGATGGATCGGCAGCGAACGGAGAAGACCGGCAATCGCCTGCGCACAACCGGCATGGCCCGCGAGGTCGGCCGTTGCCAGGGCGGCATCCCGGTCGAGCGCCAGGCCGGCGAGCTGGATGAGGGCCGAAGCGGTCTCGCCGCAATAGCCTTCCAGATCGGTGCGCGAAGGCATCGGATCGTCATAAAGATCGAAAAGCCGCGCCTCGATCATGTTGTCGAATGCGGCGGGCGGCATCTCGTATTCGCGGATCGTCCGGATCAGCGCTTCGGCGACCGGATTGCCGGCAGCCGGCGCTTCGCCGAGGATCGCGTCGCGCCACCATTGCAGCCTTATCTCGCCGGGCAGCGGCTCATGGATCAGGTCGCGTATGCGCGCGATCTCGACGTTGAAGGCATAAAGGGCAAAGAGCGCCGGCCGCTTCGCCTCGGGCGCGAAAAGAACGGAAAGGTACCGGTCTCGGTCACCTTCGCGGACGACCCTGACGGTCTCTTCCGTAACGTCCGCCATCCCGAATGCGGTCAGCCCACCGCGATAAGGGCCGCGGCAACCGCCCTATCCTCGGCAAGCAGCACATTATAGGTGCGAACCGCCGCACCGGTGCTCATCGGATCGGCGGATATGCCCTTTTCCCGCAATGCGGCGCGTATCTCGGCCGTCAGCGGCTTCAGGTCCGTACCCGTGCCGACGAGCAGGATTTCGATTCCATCCGCCTCGGCGACGAACGCGTCGAAATCGGCCGGCACGAGCTTCTCCGGGTAAGCCGGCTGCCATCCATAGATGCCGGAGGGCAGGCAGAGGATCGAGCCGCGATGCGACATGTCGGCAAAGCGGAAGCCGCCATTGCCATAGGCCTCGATCGGAGCGCGGCCGGGGAAATGCGCGTCGCGTATCTCGATGCCGCTCATTTCGTCGGAAGCTGCTGCGCTCCCCCTTTGCCGGCGGGCGCGGCCACTTCGTCCGGAACCGCCGTCCATGTCGGGCGCAGATGGAAGACGATCAGGATCGGCGCGGCGATGAAGATCGAGGAGAAAGTGCCGATGAACACGCCGAACAGCATGGCCGCGACGAAGGAGCGTATGACCTCACCGCCGAACAGATAAAGGGCAAGCAAGGCAAGGAAGGTCGTCACCGACGTCATTGTCGTGCGCGCCAACATCTCGTTGTCGGAGAGATCGAGCAATTGCCCGAGCGGCATCTTCTTGAATCGTCGCAGGTTTTCGCGAACCCGGTCGTAGATGACGACCGTATCGTTCAGCGAATAGCCGACAATGGTCAAGATCGCGGCCACCGTAGACAGATCGAACTCGAGTTGGGTGACGACAAGGAATCCGAGCGTCAATATGATGTCGTTGATCGTGGCGACGATCGAGCCGATGGCGAATTGCCACTCGAAGCGTATCCACACATAGACAAGGATGGCGCCCATCGCCGCCAGCACGCCCATTATCGCCGACCATTTCAGCTCGCTGGAGACGGTAGGGCCGACAAGTTCGACACGCCTGATGTCATAGGTAGCGGATAGCGTCTGGCGCGCCTTCTCGACGATCGCATTGCCGGAAGCCTCGTCGGCGGCCGCCCCGATGCGAATGAGCGCGTCGGTCCCGTCGCCAAATCCCTGGACCTGGATTTCCTTGATGCCCGCCTTCGTCAGTTCCTGCCTTATGTCGCCGACATTGGCCTGGCCCGTCTTGGCCCGCACCTCCACGATCGTGCCGCCGGTGAAGTCGATGCCGAAATTCAGCCCCTTGGTGAACAGCAGCCCGACAGCGGCCACGCACAGGCACAGCGAAAGCACGAAGACCTGCAGGCGTACCTTCATGAAGGGGATGCGCGTCACCTCCGGCACCAGCCGGAAATAGCCCTTCGGCAGTTTCTTCGGGCGGGAACGGCGGTACCAGGCAGAAACCACCCAACGCGTGAAGGTAAAGGCGGTGAAAAGGGTGGTCAGGATGCCGATGGCGAGCGTCACCGCGAAACCACGCACCGGACCGGACCCCAGGAAGAACAGGACGACCGCGGCGATGAGCGTCGTGATGTTGGAGTCCACGATCGTCGCCAATGCGCGCCCGAATCCCAGATCGAGCGTCTGGATCATGGATCGCCCGTTTCGTTCCTCCTCGCGCATGCGCTCGTAGATGAGCACGTTCGAGTCCACGGCCATGCCGACGGTGAGCACGATACCGGCGATGCCGGGAAGCGTCAGCGTGGCACCCAGCAGCGACAGTGCCGCCACGATCATGGCCAGGTTGGCCACAAGAGCCAGATTGGCGATCCAGCCGAGCAGCCCGTAAGCCCCGACCATGAAGACCACCACGAGGACCGATCCGACCACGGCCGACATCTTGCCGGCATTGATGGAATCCTGCCCGAGGCCCGGACCGACTGTCCGCTCCTCGACGATGGTCAAATTGGCCGGCAGCGCGCCCGCGCGCAGCAATACGGCGAGGTCGTTGGCGCTCTGCACGGTGAAATTGCCGGAAATCTGGCCGGTGCCGCCAAGGATCGGCTCGCGGATCACCGGCGCGGAGATCACCTTGTTGTCGAGGATGATGGCAAAGAGGCGGCCGACATTCTGCTGGCTGGCGATGCCGAAGCGGGTCGCGCCCTTGTTGTCGAAGCGGAAGGACACGACCGGCTCGCCGGTGCGCTGGTCGAAGCCGGATTGCGCGTCGACGAGATCTTCGCCGGACACGATCACGCGGTTCTCGATCAGGTACGGCACCGGCGGATTGTCGGTCGAATACATGATCGTGTCGCCGGCCGGCGGGCGGTTCTTGATCGCCTCCTCGACGGGCACGGACTGGTCGACCATCTGGAAGGTGAGCTTGGCGGTCTTGCCGAGGATCTCCTTGAGTCGCTGCGGGTCCTGCAAACCAGGCACCTGGACGAGAATACGATCCGTGCCCTGCCGCTGGATGATCGGCTCGGTCGTGCCCAATTCGTTGACGCGGCGGCTGACCACCTCGATCGACTTGGTGAGCGCCGAAGAGATGCGGTAATTGATGCCCTCGTCGGTAAGCGTGAAGCGCAGCAGGCCAGGCTCGGGCTCGGTAAGCGTCGCCTCCGTCAGCGAACCTCCGCCGAACAGACCGGACTGGACCGGATTGGTCAGATCCGCCAATGCCTTCTTGGCGGCGTCGACCTGCGACGCATCGCGGATGCGAACCTGGACCGTCGTGCCCGAGCCGCTCAGGCCGGTATAGCCGACACGGGCGTCGCGCAGCTTGCTGCGGATCTCGTCGCGCGTCGCGTTCACCCGCTCGTCGATGAGGCTCTTGCGGTCAAGCTGGAGAAGGATGTGCGAGCCGCCCTGGAGATCCAGGCCGAGCGTCATCTGCGTCTTGGGCAGCCAGTCGGGCAGCTTCTCCAGCGTCGCCTTGGAAAAAAGGTTCGGCGCCGCGAAAATCACGCTGGCCACGACGGAGAGCCAGATCAGAACCGTCTTCCAGCGCGAGAAATAGAGCATTGGGCTTTGTTATCCGTCGAGGAATTCCGGGCAATACCGCCCGGAAAATGGTTATTTCTTGGCGTTCTGGTTGGCCACCGGCTCACCGCGGACACGTACTTCCGCAATGGTCGAGCGTACCGCGGTGACCTTGGTGCCGCCGCCGAGGTCGACCTCGACCTCGCGGTCGTCGATCACCTTGGTCACCTTGCCGATAAGGCCGCCGCCCGTCACGACAGTGTCGCCGCGCCTCAGCGCAGAAAGCATCTCGTTGCGCTTCTTCAATTGCTGGCGCTGCGGGCGGATGATCAGGAAATACATGATCACGAAGATCAGGATGAAAGGCAGGACGCTGATCAGCATGTCCGGGGTACCACCCGTGGCGGACTGTGCGTATGCGGGTGTCACGAACATCCAAATCTCCTGAAAATCGCCGGGGCCCGAAAGTGGCCCGAATATAGGCATTGCAGGTGGTTTGCAACCACGCCTTTGCCGCAGGCTCCGGCTTTTCCCTGCCGAAGTCGCGTGTTACAGGCTCAACCATATATTACCACAACATGCGAACGAGAAATGCCGGACACGACCGCCGATTTGCTTGCCGAAAAGATCGATCTCCTCATCAAGGCCGTCGAGCGCCTGGCGCCGCCGCCAATACCCCGGACGGACCTTTCGGCAGCGGACTGTTTCGTGTGGGAGGCGGATCCCGGCTACCTTGAGCCGGTCGAAAAAGTGAATCGGGTGGACATCGAACTCATCCGCGGCGTCGACCGCGTGCGCGACATCCTCTTCGACAATACGGAACGGTTCACTTCCGGACTGCCCGCCAACAACGCGCTTTTGTGGGGCGCGCGCGGCATGGGCAAGTCATCGCTGGTCAAGGCTGTCCACGCCTCGATCAACGCCGCGCGCAAGCCGGGCGAACCGCCGCTCAAGCTCATCGAGATTCACCGCGAGGACGTCGACACGCTGCCGGCGCTGCTCGGCATCCTCAAGAAGGCGTCTTTCCGCTTCATCCTGTTTTGCGACGACCTTTCCTTCGACCACGACGACACGTCCTACAAATCGCTGAAGGCGGCGCTGGAAGGCGGTGTGGAGGGGCGGCCGGCCAACGTCATCTTCTATGCGACGTCCAACCGCCGGCACCTCCTGCCGCGCGACATGATCGACAATGAGCGCTCCACCGCGATCAACCCTTCGGAGGCCGTCGAGGAGAAGGTCTCGCTGTCCGACCGCTTCGGGTTGTGGCTCGGCTTCCACAAATGCTCGCAGGACGAATATCTCGAAATGATCCAAGGCTATGTCGAGTATCACAAGCTGGCGATCGCCCCGGAGGAACTGCGCGCCTCGGCGCTCGAATGGGCGACGACGCGCGGCAGCCGTTCGGGGCGTGTCGCCTGGCAGTTCGTGGAGGATCTCGCCGGGCGTCTCGGCCAGAAGCTGGATGGTTGACCAACGAAAAACCCGCCCTCTTCGAGGACGGGCATAGGCGGCGGGCCGGCCGGAGGTCTGACCGGCCCGATGATGCTGCTCTTGGTGGCTATTCGAGATATTTGCGCGGATCGACGGGGGCCGAATTCTTGCGGACCTCGAAATGCAGTCTCGGCGAATCGGCCTTGCCGCTCATGCCCGACAGCGCGATCTCCTGGCCGCGCCGGACCTTGTCGCCACGCGAGACTTCCAGGCTCGCAGCGTGTCCGTAGACCGTCACCAGCCCATCCTCGTGGCGTACCAGAACCGTATTGCCGAACTCCTTGAGGCCGTTGCCGGCATAGATGACGACGCCGTTCTCGGCGGCCTTCACCGGCGTTCCCTCGGGCACGGCGATATCGATGCCGTCACCGTCCGAGCCGCCGCCGCTGCCGAAGGCGGAGATCACGCGGCCGCGTACCGGCCAGCGCATCTTGCCGATTCCCGTCGCATCCGGCGCGGCCGTCTTGTCGTTGTCCTCGACCGCGGCGATCTGCTTGTCCGCCTTGCGCGGCGGCGTGTAGCCCGCGGGCTTTGCCTCGTCGGAAGCCGCCGCGCTTACTTTCTGCGCCGGCGGCGTCGTGCCGGTCTTCACCGGGTCGACCTTCGCCGGTTCGGCCCTCGCCACCTTCGCGTTGCCGTCGGCCGAGGGGATGGTCAGGACCTGCCCGATCCGCAGCGTCGAACTGCTGAGCTGGTTGGCCGCCTTGAGTTCGGCCACGCCGACACCCGTCTTTTTCGAAACCGCATAGAGCGAATCACCCGACTGGACCGTGTACTTGCCGGACTGGGGGCGCGCGGAGGCTTCGGTTCTTGTGGTGTTTGTCGAGGCCCGGGGCGAACTTTCCGCACCGCGATCCTCCTTGACGCGCGGCTGCTGCGGCAAGACGGCGACCCGCTCCGGCGCATGCAAGGTTTTTGGCGCGTCCTCGCCCGGCCGGGCATCGGCGACGCGGCTGGCCCCGCCCTGGTGGTAGGTCGGAATGATGATCTTCTGGCCGGACTGCAGCGCGGTTGCGGAACGCATGCCGTTTGCAGCCAGGATTTCCTTCGCCGGCACGCCGAAACGCCGCGACAGGCTGTAAACCGTGTCACCCGCATTGGCGGTGATCTCGGTGCCCCCTGCCCGCGACCAGCTTCCGACACCGCTGCCATGCGTCCGGACCGGAGCCGCGTCTTCGCGCCGGTTTTCTTCGCTTGGGCGCGGCATGGTCCGCGAGGCCGGCGGCTCGTAGCTGGCGACCCGGCGCGAGCTGATGCCGCTATCGGGAGCCGGGCGGTAAGGCTCGGACGAAGCGACCGGCGGCAGGCTCGATCCCGTAACCGGAGCGAGGGTCGACCCGGATACCGAGCCCATGTCCGAACGGCCGGAAACGGTGCCGGTCGGCATCGGATCGACCCTTCTGTTCGACGCCATCGTATCACCCGGGAAGGGCTGGCTGGCCGGCGGCCGCACGACGGTATCGCCGCGATAGGTCGAGCCGGTGGAAAGGACGTCTGAGAAGCGCGCCGTGTCGGAACTGCAGCCCGACGCCAAGCCGCCAATGAGAACGACAGCGGCGCTCAGCGCCAACCTGCGTTCGATGGTACCCAGAACCCGATTACGCATCGCTTTACCCGCACACAAGACAACTGTGCAGGATTAAAGCGCGTTAATGTTACCGGTCAGTTAAACGGTTAAAGAAAGAGGCAAATTCTCCTAAAATCGGCCTCAATCAAAGCGTGGCGGCCATGCCCGGCGTGATCGGCTGCAATCTGACCTTGCCGATATCCTCGCGCTCGAAACGGCTGCCGACCTTGGCCAGGCGCATCAATTCCTGTTCGCCCTCGCCGGGGCCGACCGGCGCCACCATGACGCCTCCGGTCGAAAGCATTTCCACGAAAGCGCGCGGGTAGCTGTCGAAGGCGGCCCACACCACGATACGGTCGAAAGGCCCCTCGGAGGCGAGCGGCCTGGCGCCGTCGGCATGGCGCACGACCACGTCGCCTATGCCGAGCGTCTCCAGCCGCTGGCGCGCAAGCTCGCAGAGCGTCCTGTAACGCTCGACGCTGAGCACGCGGCCGGAAAGCCGGCCAAGCAGCGCCGCGGTGAAGCCGGAGCCGGTGCCGATCTCCAGCACGCGCTGGCCGGGCGCCAGATCGAGCGCCGCCATGACCGTCGCCTGCATGTCGATCCCCTCGATCGCCTCACCGCACTCGATCGGCAGCATGCCTTCCGACCACAGCGCCTCATGCCATTGGCCGGGCACGAAATTGTGCCGCGGCGTGGATTCGATCGCCGCGAAGAGTTCCTTGGAGCCGACGCCGCGCTGGCGCATCCTCAGGAGGAACGCGGCAAAGGCCTCGCGCTCGTCGTGGGCGGCGTTCATGCGATCCGCCGCTCCAGTTCGGCCATGGCGTCGCGATCGGTGAAGTCGAGCTTGAGCGGCGTGACGGAGATGAAATTGTCCTTCAATGCCGCAAGGTCGCTTCCGGGCTTGTTCTCGGCCGGCTCATGGCCGAAACGCAGCCAGTAATAAGGGAAGCCGCGACCGTCCTTGCGCTCGTCGATCCACAGGCCGTAGGCGAGCTTGCCCTGGCTGGTCACGCTCACGCCCTCGACCTCGTCGGGCCGGCAGCGCGGGAAATTGACGTTGAGGAAGGTGCCGGGCGCAAGGTCCGCCTCGATGAGCTTCGAGAGAAGTTTCGGCGCATGCGCCTCCACCGTCTCCCATGGAACGACGCGGCCTTCTTCGAGCACATTATAGGCCTGGCTGAGCGCGATCGCGCGCAGGCCGATCATGCAGCCTTCCATGGCACCCGCGACGGTTCCCGAATAGGTCACGTCGTCGGCGGTGTTGGCGCCCGAATTCACGCCCGAGAGCACGAGGTCCGGCGGCTCGGGCATGATCTTCTTCACGCCCATGATGACGCAATCGGTCGGCGTGCCGCGCAGCGCGTAATGCCGGTCGTCGATCTTGCGCATCCGCAGCGGCTCGGAAAGCGAAAGCGAATGGGCAAAGCCCGACTGGTCTGTCTCGGGCGCGACGACCCAAACGTCGTCGGAAAGGGTGCGGGCGATGCGCTCGAGCACCGCGAGGCCCTCGGCATGAATGCCGTCATCATTGGTGAGGAGAATACGCATGGGACTTTCTGGCTGGATTTAATCGATCTTCTCTAACCCGCCCATATAGGGGCGGAGAGCTTGCGGAATCGTGATGCTGCCGTCGGCGTTCTGGTAGTTCTCCATCACCGCGATCAGCGCGCGGCCGACGGCGACGCCCGAGCCGTTCAGCGTATGGACGAAGCGGGTGCCCTTCCCTTCCGACGGCCGGTAGCGGGCTTCCATGCGCCGCGCCTGGAAATCGCCGCAGACCGAGCAGGACGAAATCTCGCGATAGGTATCCTGGCCGGGCAGCCACACCTCGATATCGTAGGTCTTCCTGGCGCCGAAGCCCATGTCGCCGGTGCACAGCACGACGGTCCGGAACGGCAGTTCCAGCCGCTTCAGCACCGCCTCGGCGCATTGCGTCATCCGCTCGTGCTCGTCGAGCGAGGAATCGGCGTCCGTGATCGAGACCATCTCGACCTTGTCGAACTGGTGCTGGCGCAGCATGCCGCGCGTATCCTTGCCGGCGGACCCGGCCTCCGAGCGGAAGCACGGCGTCAGCGCCGTGAAGCGCAGCGGCAGTTTTTCCTGCTCGAGGATCTGCTCACGGACGAGGTTTGTGAGGGGGACTTCGGCAGTGGGGATGAGCCACAAAGGCGGAGCAATGACCTCCTGAGCTCCAAAACTCGAAAGGCTCTGTACCTTTGCGCTATCACCAACTCGTCTCGCTTCGTCTAACTTTTGCGCAAAGACTTTTTCGATCACACGCAGAAAACCGCCCCCTCCTGCCATACCCGCGTACGCAGAAAACAAATCGTCTGTGAATTTTGGCAACTGCCCGGTGCCGAAAAGGGTGGCATCCCGCACCAGAAGCGGCGGCTGCACTTCCGTATAACCATGCTCGTTCGTGTGCAGGTCGAGCATGAACTGGCCGAGCGCACGCTCCAGCCGAGCAAGCTTGCCCTTCAGCACGGTGAAGCGTGCGCCCGACAATTTTGCCGCCGTCTCGAAATCCATCATGCCGAGCGCTTCGCCGAGCTCGAAATGCTCCTTCGGCTTGAAATTCATGCGCGGCTTTTCGCCGACGACACGCAGCTCGACATTGTCGTGCTCGTCCTTGCCGACCGGCACGTCGGCAAGCGGCAGATTGGGGATACCGGCCAGCGCATCGGCGAGCGCCTGATCGAGTTCGCGCTCCCGGCCCTCGCCCTCCTGGATCACCGCCTTGATCTCGGCGACCTCGGCCTTCAACGTGTCGGCGCGCGCCATATCCTTGTCGCGCATGGCGTTGCCGATTTCCTTCGACAGATAATTACGGCGCTCCTGCATCTCCTGCAGCGAGGCGAGGTTGGCCCGGCGGGCCTCGTCTTTGACGATGAGGCCGTCGACCTGGCCCTTCGCTTCGTCCAGCGATAAACCGCGCCTGGCGAGCCCGGTTGCCATCTCCTGCGGGTTTTCGCGAATCCATCTGATGTCATGCATGGTCGAACCGATCCTTGACGAAGGCGGTCAGGGGGTAGACCGCATCCCCTGCCGATGCAAGATGGGGAGTGTTTTCGAGCGGGGTTTTGCTTCGCGGATTGTTTTCTTGCGCTCACGCCCGTACGCCGCTTGCGCGGCTGGGCTCCGCGGGGGCGCGCCATAAGGCGCGACGCCCGGTCGGGCGTTGGGGGCGCGTTTGCTTGAGGAGATTTATTCCCACGAACATCCTTCATCCTTCTGTGCCCCTGCGCACCCCCCTCTGTCCTGCCGGACATCTCCCCCTCAAGGG
>Ga0209916_1000799_pt1 | contig 39538 bp, 37 predicted proteins | sample ThiBio_1000_plan_FD_183956 | JGI IMG/M metagenome (GOLD analysis project Ga0209916, IMG submission 183956) | Wastewater bioreactor microbial communities from Cape Town, South Africa - Thiocy_solids_2 (SPAdes) | ecosystem: Engineered > Bioreactor > Thiocyanate-remediating > Anaerobic-Aerobic ... | reverse complement strand
TTTGGCGGCGACGGCCTTTTTAGCCGGAGCGGCTTTCTTGGCTACCGGTTTTGCCGCTGCTTTTTTGACTGCCGGCTTGGCGGCGGCTTTTTTGGCTACGGGCTTGGCTGCCGGTTTTTTGGCGGCGGGGGCCGCCTTCTTTGCTGCCGGTTTGGCGGCGGGTTTTTTCACTGTTGCCATCTGTCACTCCTTAGAAGTTGAACACATTCACTTATCACTACAGCTTGAAGCCACGTGCAGTCAGAGTTTGCACTTCCAAAGCGTGGTACCGACAGGCGACCGGCTTGCCCGAAACCCGCTAAAAACGGGCGATACCGAGGCTCCGCTTGGTGAGCCTCATTCTAGTTACTTTTCTTTCGGGTTCAATGGATAGTCAAGGACTTACGAACATAATTCGATGAAAAATGTCGCAGTCGAGCAAAATGTATCGATTCGATACTAAAAGGCAGGGAAGAAAACGCTTGGTTGTTCCAGCTGAAAGTCAATCAACAAGCCGTTCTCCAGCCATCAGACTGTCCAGAGTTTCACGTTCGCGGATGAGGTGGATTTCGTTTTTGTCTATCAGCACTTCGGCTGCCCGCGGGCGCGAATTGTAGTTCGACGCCATGCTCATGCCGTAGGCGCCCGCCGAAAGCAGGGCCAGAAGATCGCCTTCCTCGATTGCGAGATCGCGCGCAAAGCCAATAAAATCGCCGGTCTCACAGATCGGCCCGACGATGTCATAACGCTTTGCCTGGGTCGGGCGTTCGTCGACGGCGACGATTTCGTGATAGGCCTCGTACAGCGCCGGGCGCATCAGGTCGTTCATCGCCGCGTCGACGATGGCGAAATGCTTGTCCTCGCCGGGCTTCAGGTACTCGATGCGGGTGAGCAGCAGGCCTGCGTTGCCGACCAGCGAGCGCCCGGGTTCCAGTAGCAGCCTTTCCTGGCGGCCGGCAAAACGCGCCGCCAGTGCGCGGCCGTAGGCAGCCAGATCGGGCGGTGTCTCGTCGCGGTAGCGGACGCCGACGCCGCCGCCGAGGTCGATGTGATGCAGCGCGATGCCCTCGGCAGCCAGGCTGTCGACCAGCGCCAGCACGCGATCTGCGGCATCGGTCAGCGGCGACAGGTCGATCAGCTGCGAACCGATGTGGCAGTCGATGCCGGTGATTCTCAGGTTCGGCAGGCTGGCAGCCAGACGATACAGCGCCGGCGCATCGGCAATCGGCACGCCGAACTTGTTTTCCTTGAGTCCGGTGGAGATGTAGGGATGGGTCTTCGGGTCGACGTCGGGATTGACGCGGAACGACACCGGCGCGATCTTGCCCGTCTCGCCCGCCACGCGATTCAAGCGATGCAATTCGCTGGCCGACTCGACGTTGAAGCAGAGGATGCCGGCGTCGAGCGCGGCGCGCATCTCGTCGGCTGTCTTGCCGACGCCCGAGAACACCACCTTGCCGGGGTCGCCGCCGGCCGCCAGCACGCGGGCCAGTTCGCCGCCGGAGACGATGTCGAAGCCGGCGCCGAGCCGGGCGAACAGGCTGAGGATGGCCAGGTTCGAACTGGCCTTGACCGCATAGCAGATCAGATGCGGGGTGGCGGCAAAGGCTTCGGCGTAGGCCCGGTAGGCGGCCTCGAGCGCCTGCCGGGAATAGATATAAAGCGGCGTGCCGAAACGCTCGGCGAGGGTGTCCAGCGCCACGCCTTCGAGATGGAGGCGGCCGTCGATTCGATGCAGGGTTTTCAATTGGAAGTCCGTTGCGGTGCGGGGGAATTTTCGGGAAGATACAGTTCGCCCTTGGAGCCGCAGGCAGCCAGACCGAGCCCGCATAGCAACAGGGACACTATATACAAGGTGCGCAATTTCATGCGCGAAATGTTAGCACGGGACATCATGACTGAAATTGAATTCAACCAGGCCGCCAGCACCACCCTGGCCCGCATCGAGCAGGTGCTGGAAGACGCCGATCTGGATTTCGAGACGCCGGCCGATGGCATCATCGAGGTCGAGTTCGACGACGGCAGCAAGATCATCATCAACCGTCATGGCGTGGCGCGCGAAATCTGGGTGGCCGCACGCTCGGGCGGCTTCCACTTCAGGCCGCAGGACACAGGCTGGGTCGACACCAAGAGCGGCGATCCGCTCTACGACAAGCTGACCGCGCTGATCGCGGCGCAGGGCGGCGTCATGGTCCGCTTCTGATCCAGGCTGAAATTTGAAAAGCCAGGCGCTCACCCTGTTCGATCTGGTCGAGCGGCTGTCGCTGCTGACCCGGGCCGACTTGCGGCAGGCGGGCGCAGCGCAGGGCCTGCAGCCGGTGCACCTGCAGGTGCTGTTCTATCTCAACCAGGCCAACCGTTTCAGCAACACGCCGCAGGCGCTGACCGAATACCTCGGGCTGACCAAGGGCACGGTATCGCAGACCGTGCTGGTGCTGGCGCGCCGGCGCCTGATCTCGCGCTACGCCGATCCGCGCGACGGCCGGGTGGTGCGGCTGATCCTGGCCGAAGGCGGCACCACGCTCTTGAAGACGCTCTCCGCCGGCGTCGCCTGGCGCGACATCGTGCAGACCGCCAGTCCGGCGCGGGTGAGTTCGGCGATGGTGGTGCTGCGCCAGGTGCTGGCGCAGGTGCAGGCGCAAAGCGGCAAGCGCAGCTTCGGCGTGTGCGCCAGCTGCCGCCACAATCAGCGGCTGGGGCCGCGCAGCTATTTCTGCGGGCTGCTGCAGGAAAAACTCTCCAGCCCCGAAGTGCGGCGGATCTGCCGCGAGCATGCGCCGCCCGTGGCGCCGGGGACGGCTTAAATCCGCTGCCGCGCGCGCGCAATCGCCGCGCGCACCTGCGCCGGCGCGGTGCCGCCGAGGTGGTCGCGGGCAGCAAGCGAGCCCTCCAGCGTCAGCACGGCGTAGACGTCGTCGGCGATCACCGGGCTGAAAGCCTGCAATTCCACGAGCGGCAGGTCGGCCAGATCGCGCCCCGACGCTTCCGCCGCACGTACCGCGCGCGCCACCACTTCGTGCGCGTCGCGGAAAGGCACGCCCTTCTTCACCAGATAGTCGGCCAGGTCGGTGGCGGTGGCGAAGCCCTGCATCACCGCGGCGCGCATGGCGTCGGGCTTGACCGTCACGCCGGTGAGCATGTCGGCGTAGATCGCCAGCGTGTCGGTCAGCGTGTCGACGCTGTCGAACAGCGGCTCCTTGTCTTCCTGATTGTCCTTGTTGTAGGCGAGCGGCTGGCCTTTCATCAGGGTGAGCAGCGCGACCAGGTGGCCGTTGACGCGGCCGGTCTTGCCGCGCACCAGTTCGGGCACGTCGGGGTTCTTTTTCTGCGGCATGATGCTGGAGCCGGTACAGAAGCGGTCGGCCAGGTCGATGAAGCCGAAGCGCGGGCTCATCCACAGGATCAGTTCCTCCGACAGGCGCGACAGGTGGGTCATCAGCAGCGCGGCGGCGGCGGTGAATTCGATGGCGAAGTCGCGGTCGGAGACGGCGTCGAGCGAGTTCTCGCACACCGCTTCGAAGCCGAGTTCGCGCGCGACGTATTCCCGGTCGATCGGATAGCTGGTGCCGGCCAATGCGGCGGCGCCGAGCGGCAGCCGGTTGACGCGGCGGCGGCAGTCGGCCAGGCGCTCGGCGTCGCGCGCCAGCATTTCGAAGTAGGCCAGCAGGTGGTGGCCGAAGGTGACCGGCTGCGCCACCTGCAGGTGGGTAAAGCCGGGCATCACGGTGTCGGCGTGCTGCTCGGCCAGATCGACCAGCGAGGTCTGGCAGGCACGCACGCCGGCGAGGATGCGGTCGATGGCGTCGCGCAGGTAGAGGCGGATGTCGGTCGCCACCTGGTCGTTGCGGCTGCGGCCGGTGTGCAGGCGCTTGCCGGCGTCGCCGATTTTCGCGGTCAGCGCGGCCTCGATGTTGAGATGGACGTCTTCCTTGTCGAGCGACCAGTCGAAGCGGCCGGCGCGAATCTCGGCCAGCAGCTCGGCCATGCCGCGCCGGATCGCCTCCAGATCGTCCTTGGAGAGGACGCCGACGTGGTGCAACATGGCGGCGTGCGCCAGCGAGCCCTGAATATCGAACTCGGCCAGCCGATAATCGAAGGGAATCGACGCGGTGTAGCGTTTGACGATTTCGGAAACCGGCTCGGAAAAGCGGCCGGACCAGGCGGCGGGCGGCGTCGATGACGTGCTCATGGGGACAGAAGCGGGGAATGAAAAGAGGGAATCATAACAATCGGCAGGTCGAATTGCCGAACTTCTGTCACCTGGGGGCGAACCTGCGCATTGCCTTGACCGTGGAGGCGGCGCTGGCCGCCGGGGTGGCGGCGCGCGTGGCGGATGCCCCGGCTTTCTGGGCGGAATTCGTCGCCCTGTCAGCGCTGGCGCAGCCGGCGTTGCTGCTGACCCTGCTTGCGCTGTGCGCGGCGGGACGCTGGCTGCGCGGACTGCCGTATCGCATGGGCGTGGGCGCCACCCTGCTGCTCGGCATGGCGGTTCCCGTGCTGGCGACGCTGTGGCTCGGTCCGCTGCTGGCCGGATCCCAGCCGGTTCCGCTGACCGGGGTGGCGGCGTTCGCGCTGCTGCTCGGCGCCGGCCTCCTGGCCTATTTCAATCTGCGTGCCCGGGCGCTTTCGCCCGCCATCACCGAGGCGCGGCTGCAGGCCCTGCAGGCGCGCATCCGTCCGCATTTCCTGTTCAACAGCCTGAACGCCGTGCTGTCGCTGGTGCGCAGCGACCCGCGCCGGGCCGAACACGCGCTGGAAAACATGGCCGACCTGTTCCGTGCGCTGATGGGCAACGCCAGCCAGCTGGCGCCGCTGGAGGACGAAATCGCGCTCACCCGTGCTTACCTGGAACTGGAGCAACTGCGCCTGGGCGACCGCCTGCAGGTCACTTGGCACATCCATAAAATGCCGGCCGACGCGCTGATTCCGCCGCTGGTGGTCCAGCCGCTGGTGGAAAACGCGGTCTACCACGGCATCGAGCCGCTGACCGACGGCGGCGAAATCAGCCTCAATATCTACCGCAGCGCCGACAAGGTGCACATCGTGGTGCGCACCCCGATCGCCGCCGATGCCGGTCGCCACAAGGGCAACCGCATCGCGCTGGCGAACATCCGCGAGCGTTTGCTGCTGCACTTCGACCTCGACGCGCAGCTCAAGTTGGAGCCGCTGGGCGCCGTTTATCAGGTGCATATCGTCATTCCCTATACCCGTGAACGCACCCAACCCGCCCCTGCGCGTCCTCATCGTCGATGACGAGGCGCCCGCGCGCCATCGCCTGCGCGACGTGCTGGCGGATTGCGCCGACGAACTGGCGGTCGACATCGTCGGCGAAGCCGACAACGGGCTGGATGCGCTGAATCAGGTTCAGCAAAAACCGGTCGACGCGGTGCTGCTCGATATCCGCATGCCCGGCATGGACGGCCTCGAATGCGCCGCCCATCTCAACCGACTGGTGTCCCCTCCCGCGATCATTTTCAGCACCGCCTACGATGCCTATGCCTGCCAGGCGTTCGATCTCAACGCGGTCGACTACCTGCTGAAGCCGGTGCGTGCCGACCGGCTGCTGCGCGCCCTGTCGCGGGCGCACAGCCTGAACGCCAGCGTGCTCGATCGATTGCGCGACGCCCATCCGAAGGCGCGCACCCATCTGTCGGTCAACGAAAAGGGCCGCGTCGTGCTGATTCCGGTGGCGGACATTCTCTACCTCAAGGCGGAACTCAAATACGTGACCGTGCGCACCGCCGCCCGTGAATTCCTGATCGAGGAATCGCTCACCCGGCTGGAAAGCGAATTCGACGCGATCTTCCTGCGCATTCATCGCAACTGTCTGGTCGCCAGCGCACGCATCCGTGAAATCGGCAAACTGCCCGGCGAGGAGGACGGCCATTTTCTACGGCTGGATGAACTGAATGAGCGCTTGATGGTCAGCCGACGCCAGTATTCCGTGCTGCGTGAAAAATTAGTTAAACATAAACAATGAGTTGTCTCGCCTCTACAACTAAAGTTGTATAGCCAGATCCAGCCCTTCTGCGTAGGATGAACCGGCTTGCTGCTTGTGCTGCAGGCAGGAAGTTCTCCGCAACGAGGGGCAGAATCCCCCGGTTCCGCCGGGTTCGCAAGAACCCGGCATTTTTTTGCCCGCGCCTGCGACCGGCATCGCTATCATGGCGGCCATGGAAAACGATACCCCCGACCTTAGCGAAACCGGACTGGAGAGCGAAACCGTCTTCAAGGGCCGGTTGATGCACGTCAAACGCGACCACGTGCGCCTGCCCAATGGCAAGGAGTCAACGCGCGAGTACATCGTCCATCCCGGCGCCGTTGTCGTCATCCCGGTGTTCGGCAATGGCGACCTGCTGCTGGAGCGCCAGCACCGCTATCCGCTGCACCGCGATTTTATCGAACTGCCGGCCGGCAAGATCGATCCCGGCGAGGACGACCTTACCTGCGCGAAGCGGGAACTGGAAGAGGAAACCGGCTATACCGCGGGCGAGTGGCGCGAAGTCACCACCATCTATCCCTGCATCGGCTATTCCGACGAGCGGCTGGCGTTCTACCTGGCGCGCGGGCTGGAACCCGGCAACCACGGCCGCGACCACGACGAGTTCCTGGAAATCCTGCGGGTGCCGTTCGGCGAGGCGATGGACTGGCTGCGCAGCGGGAAAATCTGCGAAACCAAGACTGTGATTGGCCTGTTCTGGCTGGAGAAGATACTAATCGAAGGCTGGTAGGCCGATGAAACGTACGGTTACACGGCATCAAGCCTTTGACGAATGTCGGGTGCGGGATAAAAGACTTTCTTGCGCCCCCCATGGGCGGATTCGTTCAACAAACCTAAGGCTGCCAGACTCAACAGATCGGCGCGCGCCGTTGCATAAGCAATCTGATGGGAACGCTGATGGCTCTCTATGGTGAAATATTCATCAGGGCGCTTGAGAGCATGGGCGAGCAATGCGGTTTGACGATGATTCAATTGCTTCTCGCGCGTTTGAAGCGTTCTGAGTTTTGAATGCAATTGAGCTTGCTCTTGTTGCTTTTGCTGTAAGTATTGGTGCAACGAGGACAATCCGCTGAGTATCACTTCCGCCTGATGCAGTAGGAAATAAGTCGTGTCACCAGAGTCGGTTTCAGTTAACAAATAAGCGCGTGCATACTGCGCGGGAGCTTTTCGCAGTATGCGAGAGATGGATAGATACTCAACCAACCAGTATCCCTGCTTGGCCATATACCAATAAAACAGTGCGCGACCTGTCCGACCGTTTCCGTCTGCGAATGGGTGGTCGTACCCCACCATGAAATGAAGCAGAATCGCGCGCACGATCGGATGTATGAACGTGTCATCGGCGACGGTTTCATTGGCAAAATCACATAGGATTTTGAGCCGCTTTGGCAACTCGCTGTGAGCGGGAGGTCGATGCAGGACCAGTCTGTCGTTGTTTGGCGCCACGATTTCAATATCGTCGCTTGTCCGTAGTCGCCCGCAGTCCTCGGCACGCTCCAGCGTGTTCTCGGTCAATACCCGCTGCAACTCGATCACATGTTCCGGTTCGAGGGTGTCTCCACAGATCTCACGGATGCGTTGCATGGCCTCGAAATTGTTGAAAATCATCCGCTCGCTCAGCGTGCTGGGTTTGCGCCCTTCGCGCAGCATCGCTTCGGCAACGCGCCGGGTCGTGGATGCGCCCTCCAGTTGGCTGGAAGTGATTGCTTCCTCAATTAGGCTGCTGAACAGGTAGCGCCCCTGGTCGGAGCGCAGGGTGGCATTGCCCTCTCCACCTGGAACCAGCCCTGCGCTGCGATCAATTTCGTGCAGGTTTTTCAACAAGGGCTCGGGTAGCGTGTAAGTGAAGGCTTTCCCTTGTTTGTCATGAAATGGCAGGGTATGCGCACTGACGCTGCGGGCTAAGCTGAGCGCCAGCCACCATATCTTGTGGCTCAGCCCGTTAGGTGGGGTGCGGTGGCGCAAATCATCCCAGTGTAGATACCGCCCATTTGCCAAGGGCCCCAGCCTAAGTTGGGCGAGCTGTGGCAGAGTTTCAGTATTTGCCTCCTGAAGCAACTCCTTCAATGGTGGGGGCGAGAGCGGAATTTTCATTTTTTACTATCAAATTGATATTGATTGATAGTGAAATGATAGGTCATTAACTATCAATTTGATATTGATTGATAGTGTGTTGATGGTTGTGTGGCTGGTAGATCCTCGGTGGCTTATGTCTGGTAGGCCAAATTCGGCGCCAGCCAGCGTTCCGCTTCCTGCAGCGCCCAGCCCTTGCGGCGCGCGTAGTCCTCGACCTGGTCGCGCTCGATCTTCGCTACCGCAAAGTACTGGCTGTCAGGATGCGACAGGTAGAAGCCCGACACCGCCGCGCCCGGCCACATGGCGAAATTCTCGGTGAGTTTGACGCCGATCTCGGCCGTCGCGTCGAGCACCGCGAACAGCGGAGCCTTCTCGCTGTGCTCGGGGCAGGCCGGATAGCCGGGGGCGGGGCGGATACCCTGGTATTTCTCCGCGATCAGGTCGTCATTGCTGAGCGCTTCCTCGCCGGCATAACCCCAGTATTCCTTGCGAACGCGCAAATGCAGGTGCTCGGCGAAGGCTTCGGCCAGGCGGTCGCACAGCGACTTGAACAGGATCGCCGAATAATCGTCGTGCGCGGCCTCGAATGCCTTGGCGCGCTCGTCCTCGCCGATGCCGGCGGTGACGACGAAGGCGCCGAGATAATCCTCGAGCCCGCTGGCCCTGGGCGCGACGAAGTCGGCGAGGCACAGGTTGGCGCGGCCCTCCGGCTTTTTCATCTGCTGGCGCAGGTTGTGCCAGGTCATCCGCACGCTTGAGCGCGACGCGTCGGCATAGACCTCGATGTCGTCGTCGTTCACCGTGTTGGCGGGGAACAGGCCGAACACCGCGCGCGCTTCCACCCAGTTTTCCGCGATCATCCTGGCGAGCATCGCCCGGGCATCGTTGTAGAGCTTGGTCGCTTCGGTACCAACCACCTCGTCGTCGAGGATTTTCGGGAACTTGCCGTGCAGTTCCCAGGAAGCGAAGAACGGCGTCCAGTCGATGGCTTCGGCGAGCGTCGCCAGGTCGTAGGCCCTGAGCGCATGGACGCCCGGCTGCTTCGGCGCGGGCGGCGTGTAGGCAGCCCAGTCGACGGGAAACTTGTTGGCGCGCGCCTCGGCCAGCGACAGGCGCACGGTGTCGGTTTTGTGCTTGAGGTGCCGTTCGCGCGTCTTTGCGTAATCCGCCTTGATTTCGGCGGCGAAGGCGTCGCGCAGTTCGCGCGACAGCAGCTGGGTGCAGACGCCGACCGCGCGCGAGGCATCCTTCACGTAGACGACGGGGTGTTGGTAGTTCGGCTCGATCTTCACTGCGGTGTGCGCCAGCGAGGTGGTGGCGCCGCCGATCAGGAGCGGGAGGCTGAAGCCCTGACGCTGCATTTCCCTGGCGACGTGCGCCATTTCCTCCAGCGAGGGTGTGATCAGGCCGGACAGGCCGATGATGTCGGCGTTGTGCTCTTTTGCGGCGTCGAGAATCTTCTGCGCCGGCACCATGACGCCGAGGTCGACGATGTCGTAGCCATTGCAGCCGAGCACCACGCCGACGATGTTCTTGCCGATGTCGTGGACGTCGCCCTTCACCGTGGCCATGACGATCTTGCCCGCGCTCTGGGCGTCGCCGGCCTGCTTGTCGGCCTCGATGAAAGGCAGCAGATGCGCCACCGCCTGCTTCATCACGCGGGCGGATTTGACCACCTGCGGCAGGAACATCTTGCCGGCGCCGAACAGGTCGCCGACCACGTTCATGCCCGCCATCAGCGGGCCTTCGATCACATGCAGCGGGCGTTCGGATTCGAGCCGCGCGGCCTCGGTATCCTCGACGATGTACTGGGTGATGCCCTGCACCAGCGCGTGGGAGAGCCGCTCGTTCACCGGCAGCTGGCGCCAGGAAAGATCCTCGGCCTTTTCCTTTGCCCCGCCCTTGACGTTCTCGGCAAACGTCACCAGCCGCTCGGTCGAATCGGCACGCCGGTTCAACAGCACGTCCTCGACGCGTTCCTTCAGTTCCGGGTCGAGGTTGGCGTAGACGCCGAGCTGGCCGGCGTTGACGATGCCCATGTCCATCCCGGCCTGGATCGCGTGGTAGAGGAAGGCGGTGTGGATCGCCTCGCGCACCGCGTCGTTGCCGCGGAACGAGAAGCTCACGTTCGACACCCCGCCCGAGACGTGCGCGTGCGGCAGGTTCGTGCGGATCCAGCGCGTGGCCTCGATGAAGTCCACGGCGTAGTTGGCATGCTCCTCGATGCCGGTGGCGACCGCGAAGATGTTGGGGTCGAAGATGATGTCCTCGGCCGGGAAGCCGACCGTTTCGGTCAGCAATTTATAAGCGCGCGCGCAGATTTCGGTCTTGCGCGCGTAGGTGTCGGCCTGGCCCGCTTCGTCGAAGGCCATCACGATCACCGCCGCGCCGTAGCGCCGGCACAGCCTGGCGCGCTCGATGAATTCGGCCTCGCCTTCCTTCATCGAGATGGAATTGACGATGCCCTTGCCCTGGATGCATTTGAGGCCGGCTTCGATGACGCTCCACTTCGACGAGTCGAGCATGATCGGCACCCGCGCGATGTCGGGTTCCGAGGCGATCAGGAGGAGGAAACGCACCATCGCCGCCTCGGCGTCGAGCATGCCCTCGTCCATGTTGATGTCGATCACCTGCGCACCGTTTTCCACCTGCTGGCGCGCCACCGACAGGGCGTCGTCGTAGCGGCCCTCGATGATCATGCGGGCAAACGCTTTCGAGCCGGTGACGTTGGTGCGTTCGCCGACGTTGACGAAGAGACTGTCCTGGCCGACGTTGAACGGCTCCAGTCCGGACAGGCGCATCGCCGGCGCAAGCTTGGGCGGCTTGCGCGGGACGACGCCTTCGACCGCTTTCGCGATGGCGGCGATGTGCGCCGGCGAGGTGCCGCAGCAGCCGCCGACGATGTTCAGGAGCCCCGAGCGCGCCCATTCGCCGATGTGCACCGCCATCTCGTCGCCACCCATGTCGTACTCGCCGAAGGCATTCGGCAGGCCGGCGTTGGGGTGGGCCGAGACGAACACGTCGGCCTTGCTGGAAAGCTCCGCGACGTACTGGCGCAAGAGGTCGGGGCCGAGCGCGCAGTTCAGCCCGATGGACAAGGGCCGGGCGTGGCGCACCGAGTTCCAGAACGCCTCGCCGGTCTGGCCCGACAGGGTGCGGCCGGAGGCGTCGGTGATGGTGCCGGAAATCATCACCGGCAACCGCACGCTGTTCGCCTCGAAGTATTCCTCGATGGCAAACAGCGCCGCCTTGGCGTTGAGCGTGTCGAAAATCGTCTCGACCATCAGGATGTCGGCGCCGCCCTTCACCAGGCCGTCGACCGCTTCCAGATAGGCCGCGCGCAGCTGGTCGAAGCTCACGTTGCGGTAGCCGGGGTCGTTGACGTCCGGCGAGATGGTGGCGGTGCGCGAGGTCGGGCCGAGCACGCCGGCGACGAAGCGCGGCTTGGCGGGGTTGGCCGCGGTCGCCTCGTCGGCCGCCTCGCGTGCAAGGCGTGCGGCGGCGAAGTTGAGCTCCGGCACCAGATGCTCCATGTGGTAGTCCGCCATGGAAATCGAGGTGGCGTTGAAGCTGTTGGTTTCGAGAATGTCGGCGCCGGCGGCCAGATACTTGGTGTGGATTTCCTTGATGATCGCAGGCTGGGTCAGGCACAGCAGGTCGTTGTTGCCCTTCAGGTCGTGCGGGAAGTCGGCGAAGCGTTCGCCGCGATAATCCGCCTCGCCGAGCTTGTAGGACTGGATCATCGTCCCCATCGCGCCGTCGAGGACGAGAATGCGCTGGGCGAGCAGGGAATGCAGCTGTGCGGTGCTGGACATGGCGGTCGGCAGAAGCGGAGAACGCTGCATTATATAAGGTCCGCCACCGCGTCCCGCTGCGTCCCGCGCGGGCTTAACGAGTTTCTGCCGTTGCAGTCCGACTCTCGACAGGAGGAACCCGGCGCGGCAGGGACAGGGCACGAGAATGTCCGCTGCGCCAGGCGACGCGGCGGCCGGCGCGGCAGGTATGATATTTGCGTTGAACGGGCGGCCGATCGAGGCCCGGCGATGACCGTTTTTGACGAATGAGACCCCGCTCCATGCTGAAATTTTTTCCGCGGAATCGCGATTCGCTGCGCGCCAGGGCGCGTGCGGAACCGTATGTCCTGCTGGCAGGCCTGCTTGTCGGCCTGGGCGCGTCCCCGCTGGCGCTGGCCGACCGCGAGGCCCAGGCTGCCCGCTATTACGAGGATGCATTGACGCGCTACGAGCGCCGCGACGATGCGGGCGCCATCATCCAGCTCAAGAATGCGCTGAAAGAGGATGCGCGCATGCTGCCTGCGCTGGTGCTGCTGGGGCAGGCGCATTTGCGCAAAGGCGAGCCGGCGGCGGCGGAGCGCGTGTTCGCGGATGCCGAACGCCTGGGGGCGGCGCGCGGACAGATCGCGGTTTATCAGGCGCAGGCCTACCTGGATCAGGGGAAATCGCGTGCGTTGCTGGAAAAGTTCGGCGCCGATGGCCTGGCGCCGCAAGCGCGGCTCGACATGCTGCTGCTGCGCGCACGGGCGCAGATCAGCCTGAGCCAGCTCGATGCGGCGATGACCGGTGCCCGTCAGGCCGAGCAGATCAAGGGCGGCGAAGCGCGCGCCCTGGCCCTGCAAGCGCAAGTCCATCTCAAGTCCGGCCGCACACGGGAGGCGGGCGCGGCCGTGCAGCGTGCCCTGCAACTGTCGCCGCGCGACGCCGATGCATGGAATATGCAGGCGTCGATTGCCCACACCCAGGGGGATCTGCAGGCCGCAGCACGCGACTACGGACGCGCCCTGGAAGCGCAACCGCTGCATCTCGATGCGCGCCTGGCGCGGGCGGCGGTCTATCTCGACCTGCAGCGCGACAACGACGCCAAGGCCGACATCGACTACCTGCTGCGGCATTTCGCCTACGATCCGCGCGGTGCCTACCTGCGCGCGCTGTATTACAGCCGGCGCGGCGACGCGGCCAGTGCGCGCACCGCGCTGCAGGAAGCGACGCGTACGCTGGGCCAGTTGTCCCCCGAATTTCTCGCCGCCAGCGACCAGTTAACGCTGCTGGGAGGGCTGGCCCATCATGCGCTGGGCGAGTTCGAACGCGCCAAGACTTATCTCAACGCCTATCTGGGAAAGCACCCGCGCGAGGCGGGGGCGCGCAAGTTGCTGGGCAGCATCTATCTTGCCGAGCGTCAGTTCGAGCGTGCCGTCGCCATGCTGCAGCCGGCATTGAGCGCTAATCCGGACGATGCGCGGGCGATGTCCATGCTGGGTGCGGCCTATATGGGGCTGGGCAATCATGGCAAAGCCGCGTTGTTGTTCCAGGAGGCGGCCGAGGCGAGCGACAGCCCCGATATCCAGGCCGGGCTCGGCATCAGCCTGCTCAGCACGGGCCAGAAAGAAGCCGGGTTTGATGCCCTGCTGCGCGCCTATCGGCAGGCGCCTGCGACCTCGCAGACCGGTGTGCCGCTGGCCTTGGCCTACCTCAAGCGCGGCGAAGCCGGGCGTGCCGTGGCCATCGTGGAGGAAATTCTCAAGCGCGAACCCGGCAATATTTCCACCCGCAACCTACTGGGCGTGGCGAAGCTTGCGACGGGCGACCGGGCGGGTGCGCGGGCGGCCTATGTGGCCGCCATCCAGGCTGCACCGAGCTTTTATACGGCACATCTCAATCTGGCGCGGCTGGACGAAGCCGACGGCCAGCTTGAACGGGCGCGCCAGCGTTATCTGGGCATCCTGAAAGTGCGCCCCGGCCATGCCGACGCCATGCTCGAACTGGCGCGGCTGGAAGAGGGCGCAGGACGGGTCGATGCAGCCCTCCGCTGGCTCGACAAGGCGCGCAGCCTGCGTGGGCAGGATGTCCGTGCGCCTCTGGCGCTGCATGGCCTGTACCTCCGCCTGGGCCGGGCCCAGCAGGCGCTGGAGGCCGCCAAGGATGCACAGGCAATCGCGCCCAATCACCCCGCTGCGCTGATGGCGTTGGCGCAGGGGCAGATCGCCGTCGGCAATCCCGATCTGGCGAAAACCACGCTGCGCCGCTTGACGCAGGCGGCGGCGTTTAACGCATCCTGGCTCACGCAGACCGCGGCCAGGCAGATGCAGATAGGCGACACCGAGTCGGCGGCATACAGCCTGAGCAAGGCGCTCCTGGCCGATGCGGGCTTCCGCCCCGCGCGGGTGCTGCAGGCGCGCCTGAACGTGCAAACCGGCAAGCTGGACGAAGCCGAGAAACAGGCTCAGGCCTTGCTGGCGCAAGGCAATGCCCAGGCCGAGGCGCTGCGCCTGCTGGGCGAGATCCGGCTGGCCCAGCAGCGCAAAAACGAAGCCGTCGAGGCGTATCGCCGCGCCTATGCCGACGATGCCGGCAGCGACAGCCTGTTTGGCCTGTATGGCGCCCTGCTGGCGACCAACCAGGCGGCGGAGGCCGCCCGTCTGATGGCCGACTGGCGCGGGCGTCATCCCGCCGACCGTGCGGCAGCCCATGCGCTGGGGGAAGCCTGGCTGGCGCTGGGCGATGCGGCGCGGGCCCGCGCCGTCTATCGGGAACTGGTGCTGAGCGACCCGAAAGACGCGCGCGCCCACAACAACCTGGCCAACGTATTGCTGCGGCAAGGCGATCCTGCCGCGCTCCGGCACGCCGAACAGGCGCACGCGCTGGCGCCCAGCCAGCCCCAGGTGAACGACACGCTGGGCTGGGTGCTGGTGCAGCAAGGGCAAATCGAGAAAGGCCTGCGCTACTTGCGCGAGGCGGCCTTGCGCGCGCCCGATGATCCGGACATCCGCGCGCACGTGGACCAGGCTTTGCTGAAAATGCGCCGCTGAAGGAGAAGGCGCCGGCGTCGGATTTTTTTACATATGGCCTGGCCGCATCCGGTTGAATGAGTTTAACAAAATGATTTTAAAGAGATAAATTTTCATGGCATCGGACTTGCATGGCATCGTTCCGGAAAACCATTATTCGGAGTAAACAATGAAAACCAACAAAAAAATTGCGGTCGCAGTGCTGGGCCTGGCCGCCGCGGGGGCGAGCAGCCTGGCGTCGGCGGCGACGTGGACCTTCAACAATACCGCCAGCAACACGCAGGGCGGGGTCACGGCGACAGCTTCCGCCTGGGGGAACACCGTGGGCAGCGCCAATACGGCGCTTGAAGGCGGCTTCCTCACGTATAACGGCAGCAGCGGCCTGGGGGTCAAGAACAAGGACTATGCAAACGGAGACACCAGCGAGGGCATCAATCCCGAGCATGCAATCGACAATGACCAGCGCAAGGATTCCATCCTGTTCAGCTTCACCGGCGACAAGGTGAGCCTGTCCTCGACCAGCTTTGGCTGGGTAAGCCAGGATAGCGGCTACAAAGATTCCGATTACTCCGTTTATGCCTACACAGGCGCGGGCGTGGGCAGCCTCGCCGGGCTGACCTACACCGACGCTGCCATGCTGGCTGCCGGCTGGGCGCTGGTCGGGCATTACCAGGGTGGGAGCAGCGCAGGGGCCAAACCGATTTCCAGCAGCCTCTACTCCAGCTACTGGCTGATCGGCGCGCTGAACGGCACGAACGATTCCAAGAAGGATGCGTTCAAGCTGATCTCGGTCAGCGGCAGCACCTGCAAAGACAGCCCGGGCGGATCGGGCTGCGGCGGCGGTGGCGGGGGACAAATTCCCGAGCCGGGCACCCTGCTGCTGGTGGGTATCGGGCTGTTGGGGCTGACGCGCGCGACCCGTCGGCGCAGCCCACGCTGAACGCCGTCGCAACGCCTCCGGACCCCGCACATAGGCGGGGTTTTTTTCGCCCGGCGGACAAAGCGTCACGGAGGAGTCGGGCAAGTGCTGCTATGGTGGAAGCACGATTGCACAGGAGCCCGGCATGAAGCAGTTCAGCCCCACCGAAGCGCATGCTTTTTTACAGCAGCACCCCGAAGCCGTCTTCATCGACTGCCGCTCGGAGATCGAATATCTTTTTGTCGGCCATCCGACCGGCGCGATCCACGTCGCCTGGCAGGATGGTCCGGACTGGGACGTCAACCCGGACTTTCTCGGCCATGCGCGCAAGGCGGCGTCGGCCAACCGCCCGGTGGTGCTGATCTGCCGTTCGGGCCGCCGCTCGGCCGACGCCGGGCGCTACCTGGAAAAATACGGCTTTCCCGAGGTGTACAACGTCGAGCACGGCTTCGAGGGCGACATGGACGAATCGCGCCATCGCAGCACCAGGAACGGCTGGCGCTTCGACGGCCTGCCGTGGGAACAGACTTGAAGCTTTTCCGGGCGTCGGCGTGCCCGACGTGGGCGGAGGAACGCTCAGCCTAGCGTCACGCCCAGCCAGGCGCCGATGAAATACGTGGCCAATCCCGCCGCACCGCCGATGCCGAGCATGCGTACGCCGCTCAACGCGGCGTGGCGCCCGGTGAACAGGCTCATGCTGGCGCCGACGGCGAACAGTCCGAGCGCGGTCAGCGCGATCGAGACCGCCAGCGCATTGCCGTGGCCGAACAGGAAGGGCAACAGCGGCAGCGCGGCGCCGGCGGTGAACGCCGAGAACGAGGAAGCCGCCGCCACCCAGGGCGAACCGAGCTCGTCGGGATTGAGGCCGAGTTCCTCGCGCGCCAGCGTGTCGAGCGCACGTTCGGGATCCTGCATCAGGGTGTCGGCCAGCCGCCGCGCCTCGTCCGCGGGCATGCCCTTGGCGGCGTAGATCAGCGCCAGTTCGGCCGCTTCTTCGCGCGGATATTTTTCCAGCTCGTCGCGCTCCAGTCCGATCTGGTACTCGAACATTTCGCGCTGCGAGCGCACCGAAATGTATTCCCCCGCCGCCATCGAAAATGCGCCCGCCAGCAATCCGGCCACGCCGGTCAGCACGATGACGGCCGGTTCCGGCGCAGCGCCGGCCACGCCGTAGATCAGCGCGGCGTTCGATACCAGCCCGTCGTTGACGCCGAACACCCCGGCGCGCAGGACGTTGCCGGCGGTGCCGTTCTGGTGGCGCTTGCCGATGTCGTCGCGCCGCATCGGCATGCCGTGCGGCGGGGTTTGCGCATACAGCGCCATGCCGCGCACCTTCATCGCCGCCAGCACGCCGCGCATGGCGCGCGGCCCGAAAGCGCGGGTGAGCCCGGCGACGAGGCGGGTGCGCAGGCCGGGCCGGAAAGCCGCCGGCGCCGCGCCGCCGCTGCGGACGATGGCGGCCAGCCAGATGTCCGCCTGCTCGTCGGCGGCCTGCGCCAGCTCGTCGAACAGTGCTGCGCGCGGGGTGTCGCGCTCGCACTCGGCCACCGCGCGGTAGAGCCAGGCCGAGCGTTTTTCTTCCCGCCAGGCTTGACGCGGATCGCTCATGCCGCCTGTCTCCGGTACTGGATGGCCTCGGCGAGGTGGACGGACGTGATGGCGTCGCAGCCGGCGAGGTCGGCCACGCTGCGCGCGAGCCGGAGCACGCGGTGATAGGCGCGCGCCGACAGGTTGAGGCGCGCAATCGCCTGCTTCAGCAGGGCTTCGCTGGCCGCATCCAGTGCGCAGTGGTGGTCGATTTCCTGGGTGCCGAGCGCGGCGTTGGGTTTGCCCTGGCGCGCCATCTGACGCTCGCGCGCCGCCTGTACGCGGGCGCGGATGGCGGCGCTGGGCTCGCCCGCAGCGGCCTGCATCAGCTCGTCTTGCGTCAGCGCGGGCACGCTGACCTGGATGTCGATGCGGTCGAGCAGCGGCCCCGAAATGCGTCCGCGATAACGCGCGATCTGGTCCGGGGTGTCGCGGCAGGCCTGGGTGGGATGGCCGAGGTAGCCGCAGGGGCAGGGATTCATCGCCGCCACCAGCTGGAAGCGCGCCGGGAAATCGGCCTGCCGCGCCGCGCGCGAAATGGTGATGTGGCCGGTTTCCAGCGGTTCGCGCAGCACTTCCAGCACCTGCCGTGAGAACTCCGGCAGCTCGTCGAGAAACAGCACGCCGTGGTGCGCCAGCGAAACTTCGCCCGGGCGCGGATTGCCGCCGCCGCCCACCAGCGCCACCGCGGATGCGGTGTGGTGCGGCGCGCGGAACGGCCGGCGCTGCCAGTGCCGGTGCTGGAAACCGCCGTTGAGCGATTGCAGCGCGGCGGCTTCCAGCGCCTCGGTCTCGTCCATCGCCGGCAGGATGCCGGGGAAGCGCGCGGCCAGCATCGACTTGCCGGTGCCGGGCGGCCCCGCCAGCAGCACCGAGTGGCCGCCCGCGGCGGCGACTTCGAGCGCGCGCTTGGTGGCGGTCTGGCCTTTGACGTCGGCAAAGTCGGGATAGTCCGGCGCGAGCGGCACGGCATCCGGTTCGGGCGCGGCGAGCGCGGTCTGCCCCGCGAGCCAGGCGCAGACCTCGAGCAGGCTGGCTGCTCCCAGTGTCTCCACGCCGCGGGCCAATGCGGCCTCGCTGGCCGATTGCGCGGGCAGCACCAGCTGCCGCTGCGCCGCGCGGGTGGCCAGCGCCATCGCCAGCGCGCCGCGCACCGGGCGCAGTTCGCCGGTCAGCGCGAGTTCGCCGGCGAATTCGGTATGCTTGAACTTGTCGGCGGAAACCTGCCCGGAGGCGGCGAGGATCGCCAGCGCGATCGGCAGATCGAAGCGCCCGGATTCCTTGGGCAGATCGGCCGGCGCCAGGTTGACCGTGATGCGCCGCGCCGGGAATTCGTAGCGCGCGTTCTGGATCGCCGCACGCACGCGGTCGCGCGCCTCCTTCACTTCGGTTTCGGGCAGGCCGACCAGCGTGAACGCCGGCAGTCCGTTGGCCAGGTGCGCCTCGACCACGACCTCGGGCGCGTGCATGCCGTTTAACGCCCGGCTTTTGACGACGGCGACGGCCATTTTTTATTCTTCTTCGCGCTGCTGCTTTTCCACTTCGGCCAGGCGGGCTTCCAGCTGCGCGAGCTTTTCGCGGGTGCGCGCCAGCACTTCGGTCTGCACGTCGAATTCCTCGCGGCTCACCATGTCGAGCTTGCCAAGCATCGAGGTGAGCCCGGCCTTGAGGTTCTGTTCGATGTCCTTGGCGGGCGACTGTTTCAACGCCTCGCCCAGCTTGCCGACCAGGTCGTTGATGAATGCGGGGGTGGGAAATTTCGGATTCGGGTTCATGGCGCTCTCCAGTAAGCGGAGAGTGTACAAGCACTGCGTCCATCCGGCGCAGCGGCAGGCTGTGGCGCGCAGCACAAAGAGGGTGCATGGCGTTTTCATGGCGCACCACGAAAGTGCGGTCTATTCTTGATTTCGTAAGTTTATTAATTCAAGCGTTTGTTTTTTAAATGAAATATTGTCTGGCACAGCTTGTGCTGAATGATGGGAGCAATCTTGCGCGTACTCATTTGGGAGACATTTCATGAAAAAACTTGCACACGCTGTGGTTGCGGCCGGCCTCGCGGGCGTGTCCGGCTTGGTCATGGCGGCTGAAGAAAGCAGCCCCCACAGCCTCAGCGGCAACCTGGGGTTTTTCTCCGACTACGCTTTCCGCGGGGTTTCCCAGACCGATGAGGATCCGGCGATCCAGGGCGGTTTCGACTACGCCCACGCCAGCGGTTTCTATCTGGGAACCTGGGGTTCCAATGTCGAGTTCGGCGATGCCAACATGGAATGGGACGTCTATGGCGGCTACAGCGGCAAGATCGCCGGCGATCTCGGCTACAACGTCGGCCTGCTCCAGTATTTCTACCCCGGCCTGTCCGATGCCGATACGCTCGAAGTGTACGCCGGGGTGACCTGGAAGGGGTTCGGCCTGAAGGCGTCCTACAGCGCCACGGATTATTTCGGCGCTGCCGATTCCGACGGCACGGTCTACTGGGACGCCAGCTTCAACTATGAGCTGCCCGCCGCGGTCGTGCTCGGTCTTCACTATGGCTACACCGCAGGCGAAGGCGCCCAGGCTGACTACGCGGACTGGAAGATCGGCGTCAGCAAGGAATTCGGCGGCTTCAACTTCGGCCTTGCTTATGTGGCCACCGACGACGACGGCGAGGGACTGTACGGCAAGTATGCCGACGACCGCGTCATTGTTTCAGTCGGCAAAACGTTCTGAACCATCGGGAGAACTGGCATGAAATTCGTAACGGCAGTCATCAAGCCGTTCAAGCTGGATGAAGTGCGCGAGGCATTGTCCGCCATCGGCGTCACCGGCCTGACGGTCACGGAAGTGAAAGGGTTCGGGCGGCAGAAGGGCCACACCGAACTGTATCGCGGCGCGGAATACGTGGTCGACTTCCTGCCCAAAGTGAAGATCGAGGTGGCCATCGGGGCCGAGCTGCTGGAGCGCGTGATCGAGGCGATCGAGAAAGCGGCCAACACCGGCAAGATCGGCGACGGCAAGATCTTCGTCACCAGCCTGGAACAGGTCGTGCGCATCCGCACGGGCGAATCCGGCCCCGACGCCATCTGAGGAGACGACCATGAAAAAGCTATTCGCTTCGTTGGGCCTGATGTTCGCCCTGTTGTCTCCCGGCATGACGCTGGCACAGGAGACTGCCGCTCCGGTCGAAGACGCCGCAACGGTCGAAACGGTGGAAGCCGTCGCCGTGGAAGCCGCGGCCCCGGTGCCGGACAAGGGCGACACCGCCTGGATGATGGTTTCCACCCTGCTGGTGGTACTGATGATCGTTCCGGGGGTGGCGCTGTTCTACGGCGGCCTGGTGCGCGCCAAGAACATGCTGTCGGTGCTGACCCAGGTGATGGCCATCTTCTGCCTGATCGCCATCCTGTGGGCGGTGTACGGCTATTCGCTGGCGTTCGGCGACGGCGGCGGCCTCAATTGGGCGATTGGCGACCTGTCCAAGCTGTTTCTGGCCGGCATCACGCCGGCCAGTACCGCGGCGACCTTCACCAAGGGCGTGGTGATCCCCGAGTTCACTTTCGTCGCCTTCCAGCTGAGCTTCGCCGCCATCACCGTGGCGCTGATCGTCGGCGGCCTGGCCGAACGGGTGAAGTTCTCCGCGCTGCTGCTGTTCGGCGCGCTGTGGTTCTCCTTCTCCTATCTGCCGATCGCCCACATGGTATGGGCAAGCGGCGGCTACCTGTTCTCGAAGGGGGATCTCGATTTCGCGGGCGGTACCGTGGTGCACATCAACGCCGGCATCGCCGCGCTGGTCGGCGCCATCGTGCTGGGCAAGCGCATCGGCCTTGGCCGCGACGCGATGCCGCCGCACAGCCTGCCGATGACCATGATCGGCGCCTCGCTGCTGTGGGTGGGCTGGTTCGGTTTCAACGCCGGCTCCAATCTCGAAGCCACCGGTGGCGCGGCGCTGGCCTTCGTCAACACCATCCTTGCCACCGCCGCCGCAGGGCTCGCCTGGATGTTCGCCGAGTGGCTGCTGCGCGGCAAGCCTTCCATGCTGGGAGTCGCCTCGGGCGTGGTGGCGGGCCTGGTGGCGATCACCCCGGCGGCCGGCCTGGTCGGCCCGATGGGCGGCATCGTGCTCGGCGCGGTGGCCGGTGTGGTCTGCCTGTGGGGCGTCACCGGCCTGAAGAAGGCGCTGGGCTACGACGATTCGCTCGACGTGTTCGGCATTCACGGCATCGGCGGCATCATCGGCGCCATCGGCACCGGCATCTTCGTCTCGCCGGCGCTGGGCGGCGTCGGCGTGGCCGACTACTCGATGGCGGGCCAGGTGGTGACGCAGGCCACCGGCGTGCTCATCACCGTCGCCTGGTCGGGCGTGGTCAGCCTGGTACTGTTCAAGCTGATCGACCTCGGCATCGGCCTGCGCGTCAGCGAAGAACAGGAGCGCGAAGGTCTCGATACCGCCAGCCACGGCGAGCGGGCCTACACGCTGTAGACGCATTGCTTCGCAGGAAACCGGGGCGCTCTGCGGGGCGCCCTTTTTTTGTGCGCTTCAGGCCGGCATGCCCCGTTCCGCAGCAAGCGTGCCGAGCAGGCTTTTCAAGTCCTCGACTTCCGCTTCCAGCCGCGCCACCCTGGCCTCGAGCGCGGCGATCCCGTCGATGGCGACGGTGGCGCCGGGCTCGGCCGCCGGGGACGCTGCGGCGGTCTCGGCGGCCGGCGCGCCGCCGAGCAGATGAGCCCAGCGATTCTCGCGCGAGCCTGGCTGGCGCGGCAGCTCGACCACCATGGCGGCGTCGGGCCGGGCGGCCAGTTCCTGCAGAAAGGCGTCCGCCGCCGAGATGTCGGCGAACCGGTGCAGGCGCTCGCAGTTGCTGCGCAGCTCGCCCACGGTCTGCGGGCCGCGCAGCATCAGCACGGTGAGCAGGGCGACGGCCTGGGAAGGCAGGCGCAGGGCTTTTTCCATGTTGTGGGCGTAGCGGGCGACGCGGCCGCCGCTGGATTCGACGATCAGGGCCGGCTCCTTGAGCGTGTCGATGGCGGCCAGCACCTCGGCCTCGCTGGCCTCGATGACGGGATGACGGCTGGTTTTCTGGTTGCAGCCGGCCACCAGGGCGTTGAGGGACAGCGGATAGGCATCGGGCACGGTGTGCTGCTTTTCGCAGAGCACGCCAAGGACGCGGGTTTCGAGCAGGGACAGGGCGGGCAGGCGGGGAGCGGTCATGGCGGGAGCGGCTGATGGCGATTGCAGCATTATGCCCCGCCGCGACGGGCGTGTTTGCCGGCGGGCCGGACGCCAGCTTGCTGTCGGGATCGGCTTATCTATATTGGTGAAGTACTGCTGCATGGCGCGGGGAGGCAGTCGAACCAAGCCGGCATCCAGGCATCGGAACGACCATGAAAGCCCCGGAATGCACCCCGGTTTTTCGGGAGCCGGGCCAGTCCGGCCTGCCAATGAAACCCGGCGGCGCCATCGCGCTTCGTGGCCGACGCGGGCTGGCGCGTTCCGCAGTGAGACTGCGCGCATCCAGTAGCGGCATACGAAATTATCCACATTAATTTTTCAAGGAGCCGGACATGATGACAATGCAACGCACCACCCTGCTGTTCGCCCTCGCCGCGGCCCTGGCCATGCCGGCCGCAGCGAGAGCCGAGCACGAGCATGGCGGCGATCGCCCGGATACGGGCGCGGCGCAGCCCCAGGATACGCGCGCGGCCGGCATGGCGTCCCTGCGCGAACGCATGGAGGAAATGCGCCGCACCGAGGATCCCGCCAAACGCATGCAGTTGATGGAAGAGCAGATGTCGCAGATGGACGCCATGATGAAGGACATGCAGGCGTCCGGGCACATGACCGGCAAAAGGCCGGGCGGCATGGGCATGATGGGCGGCAGGGATTGCATGGGCATGAAGGGCCATGGCATGCACGGCGGCATGGGGATGGCCGGCGACAGCGACGCGATGGCGAGGCGCATGGACAGGATGGAAAAACGCATGGACATGCTGCAGCAGAGGATGCAGATGAACATGGACAAACCCTGAGGGTGGACCCGGCCGAGCGGATGTCGAGCGCACTCCGCCGCCGGTGCGGCTGGCTGAAAGGAGGCTGACTATGCCTGGATTCGAGCACTACGGAATGGGGTGGGCAATGATGCTGGGATGGTTCCTTCCCCTCCTGCTGCTTGTTCTGCTCGGCCTGTACGTCGTTCGCGGCCGCGGCGACAAACCGGGGCGCACCGCGCTGGACATCCTGGACGAGCGTTATGCGCGTGGCGAGATCGATCGCGACGAGTTCCTGAAACGGCGCGCCGATCTGATGCAATAAGCCTTGCCATGGATCACGTCCATCACCCCGCGGCAGAGCCGGGCGGGCAGACCCGTCCGGCGGTACAGCCGGCGTCCGGGGAAACGATCTACACCTGCCCGATGCATCCGGAAATCCGCCAGCCGGCGCCCGGCGTGTGCCCCAAGTGCGGGATGGCCCTGGAGCCGCTGCAGCCTGCCATCGAGGACGAGGAAAACCCGGAACTGAAGGATTTCCGCCGCCGTTTCTGGTGGACGCTGCCGTTGACGGTTGCGGTGACGATACTGGCGATGGCCGGCCACCGCCTGGCCTTGCCGGGCTTGCAATACCAGAACTGGATCGAGCTGGTGCTGGCGTCGCCCGTCGTCCTGTGGGCGGGCTGGCCGTTTTTCGTGCGCGGCGTCCGCTCGGTGGCGACACGCAATCCCAACATGTGGACCCTGATCGGCGCGGGCACCGCTTCCGCCTATCTCTACAGCGTGGTGGCGACGCTGGCGCCGCAGGTGTTTCCGGCGTCCTTCGTGTCCCACGACGGCCGGGTCGGCGTGTATTTTGAAGCCGCGGCGGTGATCGTGTCGCTGACCCTGCTGGGTCAGATACTCGAGCTGCGCGCGCGCGCCCAGACTTCGGCGGCGATCAAGTCCCTGCTCGGCCTGGCGCCGAAGACGGCGCGGCGCATCGGGGCCGACGGCAGCGAGGAAGATGTTCCGCTGGCGCACGTCCACATCGGCGACCGGCTGCGGGTGCGGCCGGGCGAGAAGGTGCCGGTGGACGGTGCGGTCGAGGAGGGGGAGAGCGCGGTGGACGAATCCATGCTGACCGGCGAACCGATTCCGGTGTCCAAGCGGGTCGGCGACGCGCTGATCGGAGCGACGATCAACACCAGCGGCAGCCTCGTCATGCGCGCCGAGAAAATCGGCGCGGACACCGTGTTGTCGCAGATCGTGCAGATGGTGTCGCAGGCGCAGCGCTCGCGCGCGCCGATGCAGCGGCTGGCGGACGGCGTGGCGGGCTATTTCGTGGTAGTGGTCATGCTCATTGCCGTGGCGTCGTTCTTCGGTTGGGGATTTTTTGGCCCCGAGCCGAGTTGGGTCTATGGCCTCATCAATGCCGTCTCGGTGCTGATCATCGCCTGCCCCTGCGCGCTCGGGCTGGCGACCCCGATGTCGATCATGGTGGCCACCGGCAAGGCGGCCACCGCCGGCGTGCTGTTCCGCGACGCCGCCGCGATCGAACAGTTGCGCGCCATCGATACCCTCATCGTCGACAAGACCGGCACCCTCACCGAAGGCCGGCCGGCCTTCCATGCGGCCGAGGCGGCAGCGGGCTACACGGCGGACGAGGTGTTGCGCATCGCCGCCAGCCTTGACCAGGGCAGCGAGCATCCCCTGGCGCATGCCATCGTCGCGGAAGCGCGGCGGCGCCAGCTGGCGCTCGACCGGCCCGATGCATTTGAGTCGGCGTCCGGCATCGGCGTGCGCGGGCAGGTGGCGGGCCGCGCGGTCGCTCTCGGCAACACGGCGCTGATGGAGGATGAGGCCATCGACTGGCAGGCGCTGGCGGACCGCGCCGAGGCGCTGCGCGGGGAAGGCGCGAGCGTCATGTTTCTGGCGGTGGAGCGGCAGCTGGCCGGCCTCGTCGCCGTCGCCGACCCGCTCAAGGCCACCACGCTGGAGGCGCTGAAGGGACTCACGGCGGCCGGCATCCGGGTGATCATGGCGACCGGCGACGGGCTGACCACCGCCCGTGCGGTGGCGTCCCGCCTCGGCATCGACGAGGTGTACGGCGAAGTGAAGCCGCGCGACAAGGTCGAGCTGGTGGATCGCCTGCAGCGGGAAGGGCGCAAAGTGGCCATGGCGGGCGACGGTATCAACGACGCCCCGGCGCTGGCCCGCGCCGATATCGGCATCGCCATGGGAACCGGCACCGACGTGGCGATGCACAGCGCCCAGATCACCCTGGTCAAGGGCGACCTGCGCGGCATCCTGCGGGCGCGCGCGCTCTCCGCCGCCACCGTCCGCAACATGCATCAGAACCTGGTTTTCGCCTTTGTCTACAACGCGCTCGGCGTGCCGCTGGCGGCCGGCGTGCTGTATCCCTTCACCGGGATGCTGCTGTCCCCGCTGATTGCGGCCCTGGCCATGAGTTTCAGCTCGGTTTCCGTTGTTTTCAATGCGCTGCGGCTGCGCCGGGTACGGATCTGATTGCGCACCCTTTTTAATTGAGTGGCTTTTCGGTAGGCTTCGCGCTGACGGGCGTGGCGTCTTGCCACCCCAGACCATGAAACCGGCGTTGCCCGTTTCCGTGTCCCCCTCTCCCGCTTGCGGGAGAGGGGGACACGGAAACGCTTCGCGATGTTTCACGTTAATTCCACGAAAATCGGCCCCATGCACTTCACCCCCGAAACCTTCCGCGCCTGGCCGACCAAGCGCATCACCCTGCTCGGCATGTCCGGCGTCGGCAAGACGCACATTTCGTCGATGCTGCGCGGCCACGACTGGTTCCATTTTTCCGGCGACTACCGCATCGGTACGCGCTATCTCGACGAGCCGATTCTCGACCTGATCAAACAGCAGGCGATGCAGGTGCCATTTCTGTGCGACCTGTTGCGGCGCGACTGGATCGACATCAAGAACAACATCAAGATCCACGATCTCGGACCGGTGCTCACCTTCGTAGGCAAGCTCGGCGGGCCGGAGTGGGGCGGACTCTCGCTCGACGAGTTCACGCGCCGCCAGGCGGCCTACCGCGAGGCGGAGATCGCGGCGATGAGGGACGTGCCGGGCTTCATTCGCAAGGGCCAGGAAATCTACGGCTATCCGCACTTCGTCAACGACGTCGGCGGCAGCCTGTGCGAGCTCGACGCGCCCGGTGTGGTCGAACTGCTGGCCGAGCACACGCTGATCCTCTACATCCAGACCACCACGCGCGAGGAGGAGGACACGCTGATCCGCCGCGCGCAGTCCGACCCCAAGCCGCTGTACTTCCGCCCGGCTTTCCTGGCCGAGCACCTGCCGCTCTACCTCAAGGAAAAAGGCCTCGAATTCGTGGCCGAGATCGAGCCCGATGACTTCGCGCGCTGGGTGTTTCCGCGCCTGTTCCACTCGCGCATCCCGCGCTACGAGGCGATCGCCCGGCCGCACGGCTACACGGTGACTTCGCAGGAGGTGGCGCAGGTGCGCGACGAACGCGATTTCCTGGCACTGCTGGAAGCCGCGATTGCGAAAACGGGGTCAGGGACCAGGATTCAGGATTCAGGGGGATTGAATGCCGCTGGTCGCGCATAACGCCCTGCCCACCTTCGACCGCCTGCGCCGCGACGGCATGACGGTGCTGGAGACCGGCCGCGCGGCCCGCCAGGAAATCCGCGAGCTGCACGTCGGCCTCCTCAACATGATGCCGGACGCCGCGCTGGAGGCGACCGAACGGCAGTTCTACCGGCTGGTCGGCGAATCCAACCCGATCGCGCAGTTCTACATGCACCCTTTCACCCTGCCGACGCTGCCGCGCGGCGAGGCGGCGCAGGCGCACATCGCGCAGTTCTACGAAAGCTTCGACGCCATCCGCGCCGCCGGGCTGGATGCGCTCATCATCACCGGCGCCAACGTCAGCCATGCCAACCTGGCCGACGAGCCGTTCTGGCAGCCGCTGATCGAAGTGATCGACTGGGCCTGGGACAACGTCACCTCGACCCTGTGCTCCTGTCTCGCCACCCATGCGGTGATGCAGTTCCGCCACGGCCAGGCGCGAGTGAAGCAGCCGCAGAAGATCTGGGGCGTGTTCGAACATCGCGTCACCGACGGCCGCCACCCGCTGGTGGCCGACGTCAACACCCGCTTCGACGTGCCGCATTCGCGCTGGAACGACGTCTCGCGCGCGCAGTTCGAGGCGGCAGGGGTCAAGGTTCTGGTCGAAAGCGCGGAAGCGGGCGTACATCTGGCGGTGAGCCATGACGGCCTGCGCACCGTGTTTTTTCAGGGGCATCCCGAATACGACACCATTTCCCTGCTGAAGGAATACAAGCGCGATCTGCTGCTCGCCGCCGCCGGCAAGCTGCCGGCGTTGCCGCCGTTTCCGCTGCGCTATTTCAACCGCCAGGCGCAGGCGTTGCTGGGCGAGTTCGGCAGCCGCATGCAGGCGGGCGAGGCGCTGGCTTTCCCCGAAGCGCGCCTGCTGCCGCTGCTCGACAACACCTGGCACGACACCGCCGAGGCGGTGGTCGGCAACTGGATCGGCTGCGTCTACCAGGTCACCCACCGCGAACGCAGCCTGCCTTTCATGCCGGGCATCGATCCCGATAATCCGCTGGACCTGGAGTGACGGAAGCCCGTGCGCACTTTGACGAGGCACAGGGCGCGCTGATCGCCAGCGGCGCCTGGCATGCCGAGGCCGCGCCGGCCTTGCCCAGGCTCGGCGGCAAGACGGTGCGCGTCCTCGACGGCGCCGGCATCACCCGGCTCGATACCAACGGTGCCTGGCTGCTGCTGACCGCCGCCCGTCCGCAGGCCGGCGACCCGCTGCCCGAGTTGCGCGCGTTCCGGCCGCAGCATCTGGCGATGCTGCAACTGGTGGCGCAGCACAGCGCGACTACCGCCGTGCAGGCCGAGCCGCACCGCGAAGGCGTGCTTGAAGCTACCGGGCGCAGCACGCTGGCGATGTGGGGGCATGTCGTCGGCCTGCTCGATTTCATCGGCCGCCTGTTCGTCGAGCTGATGGCGTTGATGGGCCAGCCGGGGCGCTGGCGCTGGCGCGAATTCGGCGCCCAGGTGAGTTCGGTGTTCGTCGGCGCGATTCCCATCGTGGCCGGCATGCTGTTCCTGCTCGGCGTGGTGTTCGCCTACCTGCTGGGGGACCAGGCGCAGCAATACGGTGCCAACATCTTTGTCGTCGACGGCCTGCTGCTGGCGATCCTGCGCGAAATCTCGCCGATCATCGTTGCCATCCTGGTCGCCGGACGCACCGGCGCGGCCATCACTGCGCAGATCGGAACCATGAAAATCACCGAGGAAATCGACGCCATCACCACGCTCGGCCTGTCGCCGCTGGCGGTGCTGGTGATTCCGCGCATGCTCGCCCTGCTGCTCGCGATGCCGCTGCTGGTCTTCATCGGCGACATCACCGGCGTCGCCGGCGGCATGCTGATCGCGCAGGGACAGCTGGATATCTCGTATCACATGTTCGTGGACCGCCTGGTCGACGTGATCCGGCTGAAAACCTTGCTGGTGGGTCTGGGCAAGGCGCCGGTGTTCGCCCTTTTCATCGCGCTGATCGCCTGCCGCATGGGACTTTCGGTCACCCGCGATGCGCGCAGCGTCGGCGCCAACACCACGTCCACCGTGGTGCAGAGCCTGGTCGCCATCATCATTCTCAACGCCATTTTCGCCATCATGTTCGTGAAGCTGGAAATCTGATGGCCGCACCCGTCATCGACGTCCGCGATGTATCCACCACGCTGGGCGGGCACAGCATCCATCGCGGCCTCAGCCTGTCGGTGGCGCGCGGCGAGGTGGTCGCGCTGATCGGCGGCAGCGGCACCGGAAAATCGGTATTGCTGCGCGAGATGATCGGCCTGTTGCGGCCGCAGGCGGGCCGTATCGAACTGTTCGGGCAATCGGTGTGGGACGCGACGCCTGCGCAGATGAATGCGCTGCGCCGGCGCTTCGGCGTGCTGTTCCAGGATGGCGCGCTGTTTTCCTCCCTCAGCGTGGAGGACAACGTCGCCACTCCGCTGTTCGAGCACACCGACCTGCCGCACGCCACCTGCCGCCAGCTTGCCCGCCTGAAACTCGCGCTGGCAGGGCTGCCGCCGGACGCCGCCGGGAAACGGCCGAGCGAACTGTCCGGCGGCATGCGCAAGCGCGTGGCGTTGGCGCGCGCGCTTGCACTCGATCCCGAGCTGGTGTTCCTCGACGAGCCGACCTCCGGCCTCGACCCGATCTCGGCACGCGCGTTCGACGCGCTGATCCGGCTGCTGGCCGACAGCCTCGGGCTCACCGTATTCCTCGTTACCCACGACTTGGATACACTGTTTTCGATTATCGATCGCGTCATCGTGCTGTCGGATGGCCGCGTGCTCGGCAGCGGAACACTGGACGAACTGAAGCACATCGACGATCCGTGGCTGCGCGATTACTTCGCCGCACGGGCGCCGAACGGAGAAACCGCGCATGGAAACTGAAGGCCGCTATACCCTGGTCGGCACGCTGGTGCTGGCGGTGATCGCGCTGATGACGCTGGCCATCGTATGGTTGACGGGAGCGGCGGACCGGATTGCGTATCAGACCTACACCATCTACTTCAAGCAGCAGTCGCTCGATGGCCTGGCGGTCGGCAGCCCGGTGAAAATACGCGGCATCAAGGTGGGCGTGGTCGACGGCTACCGTTTTGCCGGCGGCGACGAGGCCGTCAGCGTCACCGCGCGCATCGACGAAGGGGTGCCGGTGCACGCCGGCGCCGCGGCCTATATCAAGCGCAATCTGGTCACCGGCATCGCTGCCGTCGAAATCAACAACGGCCCGAGCGACAGCGCCCTGCTGCGCGAGATTCCCCAGGGCGAGCGCTATCCGGTCATCGCCGAGGGCAGTTCCGATATCGACAAGGTCGCCACCGCCCTCTCGCGCCTGGCGCTCAACGGTGCGCAGGTGCTGGAAAAAATGAACACGCTGCTGTCGGAAGACAATCAGCATGCCATCAGCCAGACGCTCGCCAACCTCAACGAGCTGTCCGGCCATCTCGCCGCCAACAGGCAGAATCTCGATGCCGTGGTGCAGGGCATCCGCGACGCCGCCGACGAATTCCGCTTCGCCGGCGCCAGCATCGGCCAGGCCGCCACCCGCGCCGAAGGCAGCATCGTCGGCGTCGGCAACAACGCCGACGCAGCATTGCAGGAAGCCAGGGTCGCGATGGAAAAACTGCAACGCGACGCCAGCCTGATTTCCGGACAAATCCAGCAGCTCACCGAAGCCGGCACACTGGAAATGACCAATGTCAGCCGCGATGTGCGTACCGGCGCCGAGGCGCTCACCACTGCCGGGCAACGCCTGTCCAACCCGCGCGCCATTTTGTTCGGTCCGGGCCAGCAGCAGCTCGGCCCCGGAGAAAAACTGCCATGAAACGACTTCTCGCGCCGACCGCGCTCGCGCTCGCGCTGACAGGCTGCGTCAATTTCGGCGAACAGCCCAATGCCCCCGCGATGGTGTATTACGTGCTGGACGATGCCGTCCCCGCGCCCGCTGCCGCATCCGTCCGCAGCGCCGCCGCTCCCGCCCTGCTGGTGCTCGACACCACCACCGGCAGTTTTTACGACACCGACCAGCTGGTATTCAGCCGCAGCGCCGGCACCCGCGGCCAGTACCAGTATGCGCGCTGGACCGAGCGCCCCGGCAAGCGCTTCGCCGACCTCATGCGTGCGCGGCTCGACCGCCAGGGCGACTGGCAAGTCAGCGCCGCCGGCGGCTATGTGCGCGGCGATGTGCTGCTGGATACGGTATTGATGGAGTTCTATCACGATGCCGCCAGCGCGCCGGGGCGGGTGCGGCTGGCGCTGCGCGCCGAGCTGGTCGACCTGAAGCAGCGCAAGCTGCTGGGACGGCGGGTCTTCGAGCAGCGGGTGCCGGTATCGACCTACGACGCCGCCGGCGCCGCCGCCGCCTCCAGCCTGGCCGTCAGCCGTGCGCTCGACGATCTGAGCGCCTGGCTCGCCACGTTTCAATAAGCACCTACAATTCGGATTGCGTCGCCCACAATAAGAGGAGAGTCACCATGAAACGCCTGTTTGCCGCCTTGTGTCTGTGTTCCATTGCCGTTGCCGCCCATGCCGAAATCTCGCAGAAATTCGGCCCGCTCGAAATTCATTACAACGCACTCACCACCGACGATCTGCTGCCCGAGGTTGCGCGCGCCTACAAGATCGAGCGCAGCAAGACGCGCGGCCTGGTGACGATGTCGGTGCTGAAGCAGAACAAGGTCGGCGTGCCGACGCCGGTTGCGGCCAAGATCGCCGTCTATGCCACCAACCTCAACCAGCAGCTGGCCCACGTGACCATGCGCGAAATCAAGGAAGGCACCGCCATTTACTACCTTGGCGAATTCCGGGTCAGCCCGCCGGACACCCTGAAATTCACCGCCAGCGTCGAAGTGGCCGGCGAGCCCAAGCGTGAAATGGTGTTCGAGCAGAAGTTCTATAAGTAAACCCGGCCACCCCGCAGCCCCGCCAGCCGGGGCTGTTTTTTTGCATATTGGCAGGAGGGGGCCCCGGTCAGGGGTTCGGGAAGGCCAAACGGAGCAGCGTCAGCAGGCCCCATACGCCGAAACCCGCCACCGTCAGACCGGCGGCGCGGCGCACCCAGAGCTGCTGCATGAAAGGCTGGAGTTGCCGCGCGAACAGCCCCATGCCCAACAGGTTCGGCAGCGTGCCGAGACCGAATGCCAGCATCAGCGCCGCGCCGGAGGTAGCGCTGCCGGCCGCCAGCGCCGACACCAGCACCGAGTAGACCAGCCCGCACGGCAGCCAGCCCCAGGCCATGCCCGCCAGCACCGCCTGCGGCAGCGACGTCACCGGCAGCAGTTTCTGGAACAGCGGCTTCACCTGCTTCCACAGCGCGCCGCCGGCGCGCTCGAACACCAGCACCCACTGATTGAAGCCGGCCAGATACAGGCCGAGCAGAATCATCACGAGCTGCGCCAGCACGAACAGCGCAGTCTGCACCGGCACGAATCCGCTCAACTTCAGCGTGGCGCCCAGCGCACCGGCCAGCGCGCCGAACATCACGTAGGACGACAGCCGCCCCAGGTTGTAGGCCAGATGCAGGCGGAACGGCGGCGTGCTGCCGTCGGCGCGGAAGGAAAACGCCGCGACGATGCCGCCGCACATGCCGACGCAATGCACCCCGCCGAGCAGGCCGGCGAGGAGGGCGGCGAGGAGGGAGAATTCGATCATGGTTGCTTATGGTTGCGTGAGACCAGCCAGACCAGCAGCAGCACGGGAATTCCGATCAGCGCGGTTCCGGTGAAGAAGTTCGCCCAGCCATACGCATCGACGAACTCGCCGGAAAAGCCCGCGATGAACTTGGGCAGGAGCAGCATCACCGAGGTGAACAGCGCGTACTGGGTGGCCGAGTAGGCCTGGTTGACGAGGCTCGACAGGTAGGCGACGAAGGCGGAGGAGGCGATGCCGGCGGAGAGATTGTCCGCCGACACGGTGAACACCAGCGCGCCGACGTCGTGGCCGCGCCCGGCCAGCCAGACGAACAGCAGATTGGTCGCCGCCGACAGCACCGCGCCGAGGAACAGCGTGCGCATCACCCCCATGCGCATCACCAGCAGGCCGCCGAGCCCCGCGCCGACGATGGTCATGATCACGCCGTAGACCTTGGAGACGGTCGCCACCTCGTCCTTGGTGAAGCCCATTTCCTGGTAGAAGGGATTGCTCATCACCCCCATCACCACGTCGGAGATGCGATACACGGCGATCAGCGCCAGCATCAGCAGCGCCTGCCACTTGTAGCGCTGGATAAAGTCGACGAAGGGCGACAGCACCGCGCTGTACAGCCATGCCGTTGCGGTCAGCGGCCAGCCGCGCAATCCGGCGGCGGCGAACTTCGCGCGCGCATGCGCCTCGCGCGCGCTGGTTTCGCTGGAAACCTTCTGTTCCGGCTCGCGGATGATCAGCGTGGTCAATATTCCGACCGCCATCAGCGCGGCCATCGCCGTGTACGCCACCTGCCATGGGCGGAAGTCGTAGGTCGCCTCGGACGGATCGACGCTCGCCGCGATCCACAGCACCCCCGCGCCGGCGGTGATCATCGCGATGCGGTAGCCGGCCTGATAGGTCGCCGCCATCGCCCCCTGCTTCTCGGTTTCCACCGCTTCGATGCGGTAGGCGTCGAGCGCGATGTCCTGCGTCGCCGAGGCGAAGGCGACCGCCAGCGCGAAGAACACCGTGTGCGCCAGGTTCACGACCGGATCGGTGTTGGCCATCCCCAACAGTGCCAGCGCGATGCAGATTTGCGAGAGCAGCAGCCAGGCGCGCCGGCGGCCCAGCAGGCGAGTCAGCAGCGGCAGCGGCAGGCGGTCGACCAGCGGCGACCACAGGAACTTGAAGCCATACGCCAGCCCGACCCACGACAGATGGCCAATCGTCGCGCGCGCGATGCCGGCTTCCGAGAGCCAGAACGACAGCGTGCCGAGCACCAGCAACAGCGGCAGCCCGGCCGAAAAACCGAGAAAGAGCATACCGACGACGCGGGGGTGGGCGTAGACCTTGAGGGCGTTGAGCCAGGGGTGGGACATGGGTGAGTGGTGAGTGGTGAGTGGTGAGTGGTGAGTGGTGAGTGGTGAGCGGTGAGTGGTGAGCGGTGAGCGGTGAGCGGTGAGCGGTCAGATACTTTGGGCGACGTGCTCGCGCAGCCAGGCGGTCAGCATGGCGTCGTCCCATTCGCTGGCGGCGACGGCGAGCATGGCGAGCACGCACTCCGCGTCGGTTGCGTTCAGTTCAAGGCCGTTCAGCGCCAAAAACAGTTCCATGGCGATAAAAGCCGTGCGCTTGTTGCCGTCGACAAAAGGGTGGTTCTTGGCCGGGCCGACGCAGTAAGACGCCGCCAGCTCGCATCCATCCGGCTTGCCATACGCGGCCAGATTGAGCGGGTGCGCCAGCGCGGAATCGAACAGGCCTTCGTCGCGAAATCCCGCCGCGCCGCCGTGTTCGGCGAGTTGCTCGTCGTGCGCCGCGATCAGCACCGCACGGTCGAGCCACACCCAGCCGCTCGCCGGATGCACGTCTATTTGGCCAGCTCGTGCAACACCGCGCGGCGCTTCTTCATGATGGCGCGCGCTGCGTCAATTTGTTCCTCGAAGGCAGGATCGTAGGCGCGCAGCGCCACGCCGTCCGGCGTCTCGGTCACAAACACCGTGTCGCCTTTTTCCAGCTTCAGGCGCGCCAGCACCTCCTTGGGCAGGATGAGGCCGACCGAATTGCCGATCTGGGTGAGTTTCAGGGCGTGCATCGCAGACTCCTGTCGGTTATAACGGTTGTTATATTAGGCTGCCAGGCACGCCTCTGCAAGGGATTTGGAGAGGGTATGGCGCAGTGCTGGCATGGTGCTATCAAACGCGATCCGGAGCACGACATGAGCGCAGACGCCAAAGCCCAGGGCCAGACACAATTCAATGTCCGCCTGCCCGCCGATCTGAAGACCCGCCTCGAAACCTACGCGCAGCTCGTCGGGCGTTCGCAGGCCATGGTCGCCAGCGAAGCGCTGGCCGATTACCTGGACTGGCGCATCCCGCAGATCGAGGCGCTCAAGCAGGCCATTGCCGCCGCCGACCGTGGCGAATTCGCCAGCGCCGACGAAGTTGCTGCGTTCTTCAAAGCGTATGAAACTTGAATGGACGCGCGCCGCGCTCGCCGACCTGCGGCAGATTCTGGATTTCATTGCGCAGGATAACCCGCACGCCGCGCGCACCCTGGCGGCGGGGTTTCGGCAAACCGCCGAACACCTCACCCAGCACCCCTTCATCGGTCGGCGCGGCGACCTCGAAGGCACCCGCGAACTGATGCTGCACCGCAACGACCTGCTGACGTATCGCGTGAGCAGCGAAGCCGTAGAGATTCTGCAAATCTGGCACGTCGCGCAAAAGCGCTTTCATTGAATTCTGGCCGATCCGGGCAATCGGCACCTCAATCCTCCTCCTCGCCGGGCGCACCTGAGGGTGTGCCAAGAAATCGGCCGAGCAACCCAACACCGGCAGCAAGGACCATCACCGTCAGCCACCAAGGTGCTGTCAGCCAGACCACGGCGACAGTCACCAGCAAAATCGTCATGGCGAAAAACATTTCAATCATGCCTTCCTCCCGGCGGTAATGACGGCCTTGATGATTTTCTGTGTGACGCCGGTGACGCCGGCAGCAGCGAGGTCAGCGCTTGATAGTGCTCGAACAGGAAGGCGGCCCGCTCGGCGTCGGACTTGAAGCCGGATTTGCCGTAGGCGCGGTCCACCGCCGCGTCGAGCTTCTGGTGCGCGCGCAGCAAGGCGGGCGGCATGGTCAGCGGGTCGTAGAGGTCGGCGAGGGTGGCGTTGGGAAACGCGGCGCGGGCGTCGAGCACGGCTTGCGCGGCGGTTTCGATGGCGGCACGCGTTTTTTCCCCTCGCCCGCTTGCGGGAGAGGGTGGCGCGTCAGCGCCGGGAGAGGGCAGGTCCGGCCAGGGAAAGTTGTTGTACACGATGCCGGCGGAGTAGCGGTAACGGCTTTCCAAGCGGCCGCACACCGCGCGCACCCAGGCCATGTGCGTCGTCGAGGTCAGGATAGCGAAGTGGTAGAGGCTGGCGTTCGGAACGATAAAAACCAAATCGCTGCACAGGGTGTCTGGGTGCATGAAGCCGATGGGAATGTAGTGTCGGCGTTCGGACGACACCTTGGGAATCAGCAGATAGGTCGATGCGGGCATATTCTCGACATGGAAGCGTGTCGGCGTGTCGGCAAGCTTCCGGGTCGGGGCCGACTTGCTCGCCAGCCGGAACTGCCGCACCGCCTCGACGCGTTTCATCGCCGCGGGCATCTGGCGCAGTTCGTTGGGCGGACAGTCGCCCAGCCACAGGCACCAGCGCTGATAGCCATTGATGAATTCGTCGGCGCCGAGCCAGCGGCGGAACCACCTTGCCGCCTGCGGCTCGCGGTGCAGGAGTTCGGCTTTTTCTTCGTCAGTAAAAAGATAATGGCCGCCGTCGATGGGCTTGTTGCCGATGCCGATTGCCGGCACTGGGCAGATCGGCGTGCGCCGGTTCTCCAGCACCACGTCCGGCGCATCGACCAGATACGGATTGATGTTCACCGCGTGCAGCGCGTGCGGTTCGCCCTTGATGTCTTCGTATTCGTAGAGCGTTTTCTCGGCCACGTCGCCGAACCCGAAGCCGACGATGACGCAGTGCACCGCCGCCTTGCCGCGCGCCTCGTTGCTCCACGAAAAGGTGCGGTGGGCGAAGTGGATCTTGACACCCTGCGCAAGCAGCCAGCCCCACAGCACGCCGACCTGCTCGCCCTGGGTGATGGAGTTGGTCGAGACGAAGGCAGCACGCATGCGGCTCCCCTCTCCCGCAGGCGGGATAAGCGGCGACTTGCCCGCTTGCGGGCTTAGTCGATCGCTTAGTGTCGTCATCAGAGGGGTTGGGGGTGAGGGCGATGGCAGGGGCAAGGAGATCATTTCCGGCAAGGCTTGCCAAATCGCCTGCAGGACGTTTTCGGTTTCCTGGAGCACCTGGTTGTTCCAGAAACGCAGCACGGTGATGCCCTGTGCCGCAAGCCAGGCATCGCGTTGTGCGTCACGTTCGCACCCGTTGTGCTGTCCGCCGTCCAGTTCAATGGCCAGCCGGTGTTCCGCGCAGTAGAAATCCAGGATGTATGGCCCCATGGGATGCTGCCGCCGGAATTTGGCATCCTTCAACGCGCGGTTTCGCAACATCCGCCATATCAGGGTTTCTGCATCGGTCTGGGTTTGCCGAAGCTGCCTGGCGAAGCCGAGTTTGGCGGCGGGCAGGGGGGCGCAGGGGCGCCGGGTCATGGCGCCGGCTCCCTCACCCCCGGCCCCTCTCCCGCTTGCGCCCGCGGCGTGGCCGCGGCCCTCACCCCCGGCCCCTCTCCCGCTTGCGGGAGAGGGGAGAGGGTGCATGTAACGCGCTGCTTTCACATACCAGGCGGCGACGAAGTCGAGCAGGCCGGCGTTATTGATGCCGTCGAACACGGCACGGGCGTCGGCGCGCTGGGCGTCGTCCATGAACTTGGCGCCGACGAAGGGCGGGTTGCCCATCACGTAGCTTGCCCGCTCGGCCGGCAGCACGGCGTTCCAGTCGAGCGTGAGCGCGTTGCCGTGGACGATCCTCGGGCTGGTCTTCAGCGGGATGCGGGCGAAGTACATGCCGAATTCCTCGCCGACCCGGAGGTTCATCTGGTGGTCGACCAGCCACAGCGCGACCTGCGCGATCTGGGCGGGGAATTCCTCGATCTCGATGCCGTAAAACTGGTCGACGTCGAGCTGGATGGCCTGGTGGATGTCGAGGAAACGCGAGCCGGCGCCGGCGTGCGAGGCGCGCAGGATTTCCAGTTCGAGCAGGCGCAGTTCGCGGTAGGCGATGACGAGGAAGTTGCCGCAGCCGCAGGCGGGGTCGAAGAAGGTGAGGCTGCGCAGTTTTTTATGAAACTCGAACAGGCGGTTCCTGTTTCGCTTCACCTTGTCGAACTCGGCCCACAGCGCGTCGAGGAAGAGCGGCTTGATGAGCTTCTCGATATTTTCCTCGCTGGTGTAGTGCGCGCCGAGGTTGCGCCGCGCGGTCTTGTCCATGATCGACTGGAACAGCGCGCCGAAGATGGCCGGCGAGATCGCGGCCCAGTCGAGCGCGCAGGCGTCGAGCAGGGCCTCGCGCATGGTCGAGTCGAAACCGGCGATGGGGATGGCTTCCTCGAACAGGCGGCCGTTGACGTAGGGGAAGGCGGCGAGCTGTTCGTCGAGCGCCTTGCCGCGTCGGACGTCCGGCGTGTCGAGCACCTGGAACAGCTGGGCGAGCAGCGGGCCGAGATCGGAGCCGTCCTCGCGCGTGCGTTCCTCGATCCAGGTGCGCAAGGCCTGGCTGGGCTGGAAGATACCGGTGTCGTCGGCGAACAGGCAGAACAGGAGGCGCACCAGCAGCACTTCGAGCGCGTGGCCGTCGTAGCCGGAAGCCTTCAACGCATCGTGCAGCCGCCCCATGCGCTCGGCGGCCTGGACGTTGACCGGGTTCTGCGGCTTGATGTCCTGCGTTTCGTAGCCGGCGACGAAGCCGAAGTGGCGGATGTGCTTGTGCAGATCCTTCAGCGCGAATTCGCGGGTGTCGTCGCTTTCCAGATCGTGCAGGCGGAAGCGCGCGAAGTCGCATACAACAATATGACGCGGCAGGTCGCGTTCCTTGATGCCGGGGAAGTAGTCGAGCGCCTGCGCGAAGGCGCGGTCGAGGTCGTGGCCGCGCGATTTCTGTTCGACCAGCAGCACGCCGGGCCAGAACAGATCGACGTAGCCCTGACCGCCGCCGAACTTTTTCACCGCGTGCTCGAAGCTGGCGACGCGCTTGTTGGTGATGCCGAAGATTTCGAAGAAGGCGATCCAGAACGGTTTCGCCTCGCCGGCCTCGTCGGCGGCGTCGGCCCACTCGCGCGAGAAGGCGAGCGCGCGCGATTTGATCTCGTTCCAGGAGAGCGGCATGGCGCTTATTCGCTTGCTCCCTTGTCTTTGGACTGGCCGCCGAGCAAGCCGCCCGCGTCGCGCTGGTCCAGCTCCAGCTTGGGGGTGGCGGTCCGGATGCGTTTTTCCACGTCCTTGATGGGTTCGGCGGCGGGGATGTTCTCGGGGCGTTCGCCGCCAATGCGTTCGATGGCGGCGCGGACTTCCTTGCCGACCTGCTCGTGGGTACGGATGGCTTGCTGTTGATCGCGAATGCCTTCGCGCACCAGCTTGTCGCGGGTCTGGGTCATGCGGAACTGGTTGGCGGCCAGTTCAGTGGCGTTCATGCGGTCCATGAGTTGTTCTTTGGTGGGGACGCCTTTTCGCGCCTTGATTTGCTCATTGCCGAGGCCACCGTACAGGCCCTTGTAACCGGCATCGTGAAAAATGCCGAACATGCGATTCTGCACACCGGCTTGCCGGGCGGCGCCGGAGAGTGCCTTGAATTCTTCGGAGGTCTGTTTGCGCAGTTCCAGCCGTTCCCTATCCGAGGCGAGTTGCTCGGACAGTTCCTGACGCCGGGTCTGGATGGCAAAGTATTTCTGGGCCTGGGCGATTTCCGCTTTGCGCGGGTCGCCGTTCTGGGCGATGAGGTAGCAGGCGAAGCGGGACAGTTGATAGTCCTGCACGATCTGGACGGCACCCTTGCCACCGGTGATCG
>Ga0209916_1000798_pt1 | contig 39580 bp, 31 predicted proteins | sample ThiBio_1000_plan_FD_183956 | JGI IMG/M metagenome (GOLD analysis project Ga0209916, IMG submission 183956) | Wastewater bioreactor microbial communities from Cape Town, South Africa - Thiocy_solids_2 (SPAdes) | ecosystem: Engineered > Bioreactor > Thiocyanate-remediating > Anaerobic-Aerobic ... | reverse complement strand
CAACTGGTCCCAGATCGGTGCGGTCACCCTCAACCCCGAACGCGACGCGGTCGTAACCACTCACACGGTGGCAGAAAAACAGCCCCTGGCTGCATGACTGAGGCGACAACTAACTTGACACGCGCCGATCCACTACCACCGCGCGCAGTGTATTGAGGCGAAACAGCATGTCTGTTTCAAAGAAGTAACGTTGACTGATGGAATCGAGCGGCAAGTGCGCTGCGATGTCCGCGTGTATCGCGGTATAGCCGTTAGTGGGATCGAAGACATTCCAGTAGCCAGTACTGGCCTTGGCCATGAAACTCAGGCCCAAGTTGCCAAGTCGGCGGAGCAGTGGCATCTGGTTGATCTGACGCAAGTCCCAGAAACGATTGCCTTTAGCGTAGTCGGCGTGCCCACGCAGGATCGGCATCACGAAAGCTGGCAGTAGGGACGGATCCATCTGACCGTCGCCGTCAATCTTCACTATTACTCGTGCGCCGTCGGCCACGGCTTGACGGTAACCGGTCATCACTGCACCGCCCACACCAAGGTTCCGCACATGACGCAGGACTCGGACCCTAGGATCGGACAGTTCGCGTTCGATAAAGTCGCCACTACCATCTGGGCATGCATCGTCGACACAATAAATCGCATCTACTTCGGGGCCAATAGCGGCCACTACCTCAAAAATGTGACGTGTGACCTTGTAACTGGGTACCACCACGGCGATCCCGTGGGTCCAGCGTATAGCGCTGTCTGCATGCGTTATCATTCTATTCCATTCTACTCGGCGAGAATTTATACGGAGAAGACATGCTCTCGATCGCGGTGCAGAGCATTAGACACACGTAGGTGAGCTTCTAGGCGATAAGTGCCTGATTGCCAAATTCCAGAGACTCGTCATTCTAACAGAGCTCTAAACGAGAAAACTCCACTTTAAATTATAGCTACTTTCGGGGAGGTCACTCAGACTTTACGGAGGCAAAGTTCGGATGCGCCGAAGTCGGAGTCAGTCAATTAATAAGCGATGAAATTTCTACTGTCCGTTCTTGCATCAAAATAGTATCGGCGCGCGATTCTACGTTGAGCCGCAACAATGGCTCGGTATTAGAACTGCGCAAATTGAAACGCCAATCACCAAAGTCAGCACTGATGCCATCGGTGCAATCGAGCGCGGGAGCCAATGCGGCGTAACGCGCCATCACCCGTTCGATGACGATGTGCGCATCGGCGACTTTGAAGTTGATCTCACCGCTACATGGAAATGCCTTCATGCGATCCTCGACCATGTTCGCCAGCGGTAGGCCGGTGGTTGAGATGAGGCTGGCGATCAGCAACCAGGGGATCATGCCCGAGTCACAGTATGCAAAGTCCCGAAAGTAATGGTGCGCGCTCATCTCGCCACCGTAGATCGCATCCTCAGCACACATGCGTTCCTTGATAAAGGCGTGCCCGGTCTTGCTCTGCACCGGTATGCCACCGGCCTGCTTCACCATTTCGATGGTGTTCCAGGTTAACCGTGGATCGTGGATCACCTTGCCACCCGGGTGTTTGGCCAGCAGTGCCTTGGCCAGCAGCCCGACCAGATAGTAGCCTTCGATGAAGCGGCCGTCCGCGTCGAAGAAGAAGCAGCGATCGAAGTCACCGTCCCAGGCGATGCCGAAATCGGCACCGTGTGCGCGCACGGCTTCCGCGGTCGCACTGCGATTCTCCGGCAAGAGGGGATTGGGAATGCCGTTCGGGAAACGTCCATCGGGTTCATGCTGCACGCGGACGAAATCGAAGGGTAGATGTGGTGCCAGCTCGTCGATCACCATGCCGGCTCCGCCATTGCCGGCGTTGGTCACGATCTTGAGTGGTTTGAGCGCGGTACGATCGACGTAACTGAGCAGGTGTTGGATATAGGCGGTCTTTGCGTAGGCTTTAGTCACTCCTCCGGGTGATAGGGCTTGGGAAAAGATGCCCTCAGTCACCCTGTCACGGATGGTGAATAGCCCAGTGTCGCCGCTGATGGGGCGCGACCCTTCACGTACCAACTTGAGGCCGTTGTAATCCATGGGATTGTGACTGGCGGTAACCATGATGCCGCCTGCGGCTCCCAGATGGTGGGTCTGAAAGTAGACCTCCTCGGTGCCGCACAGCCCTATGTCGATGACATCGCGCCCGGTAGCGTTGATACCGGCGGTCAATGCGTCCTGCAACGCCGGACTGCTCAAGCGTACGTCACGCCCGAGTACCACCGGACCTGGTCCGAGCACTTGAGCCGTAGCGTTGCCAATGCGATGGGCAAGATCCTCGTTCAACTCATCGGGCACCCGACCGCGGATGTCATAGGCTTTGAAGCATTTCAGTTTCATGCCGCCTCCTTGGCGATGCGTCAGAGTGCCTGTTCCAGTTCCGGAATGAGTTTGAAGAGATCCCCTACCAGCCCGAAATCGGCAACCTCGAAGATCGGCGCCTCGCCGTCCTTGTTGATGGCCACGATGGTGCCAGCGTCCTTGATGCCGGTGAGGTGCTGGATGGCGCCGGAGATGCCGATGGCCATGTACAGCTCGGGGGCGATGATCTTGCCGGTCTGGCCGACCTGCAGGTCGCTGGGCACGTAGCCGGCGTCCACGGCGGCGCGCGAGGCGCCGACGGCGGCGCCGATCCTGTCCGCGAACTTGAAGATGACGTCGAAGTTTTCCTTCGAGCCGACGCCGCGGCCGCCGGAGACCACCTTGCTGGCGCTCTGCAGGTCGGGGCGATCACTGGCGCCCTGCTTCAGCTCAATGAAACGGGTATGCGTGGGCAGCGCGGCGTCGATGACCAGCGCCTCGATCGGCGCGTTGCCAGCGCCAGTGGCGGCGGCCGGCCACGAGGCGGAGCGGATGGTGGCGACCACGGCATGAGTGGGGTCGGCTTCGACGGTGATGATCGCGTTGCCGGCGTAGATCGGGCGCTTGAAGGTGTGTGCGGCTTCGACGCTCATCACGTCGCTGACCTGGGCCACGCCGAGCAGGGCGGCGACGCGCGGGGCGACGTCCTTGCCGAAGGTGGTGGACGGCACGAACACGTGGCTGTAGCCGGCCGCGGCCTTGGCGATCTGCGGCGCCAGCACGGCGGCCAGCGGGTGAGCGTTCTCGGCGCGGGCGACGGTGAGCACGCGGCTCACGCCGTCGATCTTCGCCGCCTCCGCGGCGATCGCGTCAACGCTGTCGGCCAGCACCAGCACGTCGATCGCTTCGCCCTTCACTGCGATGGCGGCGCTTACGGCGCGCGCAGTGGAGGAGTTGAGTTTGCCGCCGAGATGTTCGGCGATGACCAGGATCTTGCTCATGGCGTTGTCTCTCTCTCTTGAGCCCCTCTCCCTGTGGGAGAGGGGTTGGGGTGAGGGTCCGGTGTGCGTGAGTACTTCGCTTCGCCCGTACCCTCACCCGGCCTGCGGCCACCCTCTCCCGAAGGGAGAGGGAATGAATGAGGTGGTTACAGCAGCCCCTTCTGCTTCAGCGCGGCAACCAGCTCCGCGGCATCCTTCACCATCACACCCTTACTGCGCTTGGCCGGCGCGGCGTAGTGCGTGGTCCTTAAGTGGTCGTGCGCCTCAACGCCGAGTGAGCCGAACTCGATCGTGTCGATCGGCTTGGACTTCGCCTTCATGATGTCCGGCAGCTTGATGAAGCGCGGCTCGTTGAGGCGCAGGTCGGTGGTGATCACGGCTGGGAGTTCCGCCTCGATCACTTCCAGGCCGGCGTCGACCTCGCGCGTCACCGTGGCCTTGCCGCCGGCGATGTCGACCTTGCTGGCGAAGGTGGCCTGCGGGCGGTCCCACAGCGCGGCGAGCATCTGGCCGGTCTGGTTGGCGTCGTCGTCGATCGCCTGCTTGCCCAGGATCACCAGCTCCGGCTGCTCCTTCTCGATCAGCTTGAGGAACACGCGGGCGGCGGTCAGCGGCTGCACGGCGTCAGCGGTGACCACGTGGATGGCGCGGTTCGCGCCCATCGCCAGGCCGTTGCGCAGGTGCGCGGTGAGATCGGTCGGGCCGATGCCGACCACGATGACTTCCTCGGCGACGCCCTTCTCGCGCAGGCGCAGCGCCTCTTCCAGCGCGATGTCGTCGAACGGGTTGGCGGACAGCTTGACGCCGTCGGTGACCACGCCGCTGCCGTCGGGCTTGACCTGGATGCGCACGTTGTAGTCCACGACGCGCTTGTAGCCGACCAGAATTTTCATCGGTGATTCCTTGACTCGGGAGCCGCCCCTGCCGGGGCGCGGGAACGCCCATTCTACCCGGCCTCAAACATTCGTACGAACCGGCCGCCAGCGCGGCGTGGCGTCGCGGTGTTCAGCCGCTGCGTCGGGCGTAGGGATAGGGCCGGTCTCCGGTCTCGGCAAGGCCGAGCAGAGCGGCTGCGCTGGCGATGCGGAAGTCGCTGGCAGTGGCGGCAAGGGCGAGCACACGCTCGACCGCGTGGGCCAGGGTACCGTCGAGCTGGCCGGACTCGGGCTCGAATTCTTCCACGCCGAGGTGGGTATCCAGCAGCGGGCGCAAGGCAGCCGGACGCAGCCACAACATGCTGCCGGCGATGAAGCTGTCGCGCGCCACGTCAGGCGCGGGGATGCCGAGGCGGCGGGCGAGGTAACCGACGTTGGCTTCGTTGGCACCCCAGTAGTAGTCCAGTGGCTGCAGGTGGCCCTCGGCGTACACCAGGCCGAGCGTGGCGTCGTCGCGGAAGGCAGCCGCGATGCGTGAGGCACGCTCGGGCGCGAGCAGCTTGTCGAGGAGTTCGCGGCGCCAGGTCTCGCCGTCCTGGCGATGGGTGGAGCGCTTGCCGTGCAGTTTCAGCACGGTGGTCACGCCTTCGTCGAGCAGGCGGTTGGCCACGTGCAGGAACGGCAGGATGTCGCGGCCGCGGTTCTCGAATACCTCGATCTCGGCGTCGAGGCCGAGCTGCGCGACCCGTTCGCGCACGGGCTGCTCGCGTTCGGGCGCGGTGGTGATCACGACGCGCCAGTCGATGCCGCTGGCGTGCAGCGCCGCCACCAGTTCGTCAAGGAGCTCGGGGTACCAGACGTGGATCACCGCGCACGGGCGCGTGTCGGCGGCCGGTGCCGGCTGCAGCGCGGCGCGGGTCGCTTCCAGCCAGGCGTGGCCGAGCCGGCTGTCCGGCTCCAGCACGGCGCCTTCGGCCCATTCGTTCCAGGCGTTGACGAAGACCAGCGGCCGCGCCGGGAAGCGCCGTTGCGCGACGCCGATGGCATGGTGCAGCCAGTCGCGATAGCCGCGTGGCGAGGCATGCGCGAACACGCGGCCGCCGCCGCTGCGCCGCGGCTCGTTGTCCCAGCCCGGGTTGACGCCGGGGTAGCGCGGATAGGCGGGCTCGGGCTGCGCCATCGACTGCCGCGCCAGCTCGCGCCAGTCGTGCACGTCGCCGCGGTAGTCCGGGTTGAGCAGGCGCTGCCGCGCGGTGATGGGCGCGGGCGTGGTGTTGTTCGGCGGGAATTCCACCGCGGCGTCGAAGCCGATCGTGCGCGGGTCGACCCGGTCGAAACTCTGCACGTAGGCAAGCTGGATCTCGCCGATGCCGTTCGCGCGGCACCACTCGCGCCAGCGCGCGGTGGTCGCCTTCGGGGCCGGCAGCAGGCCGGGGCGGTAGACCAGCAGCAGCGGCTTGCCGTCGACGCGCAGGTAGCGCGGGTCGGCGAGGTAGCGGGAAACGTGTTCGATGAAGGCGAGGTCGTCGGCATCGCTGTGCCGCTGGCCGATCAGGATGTCGTCGGCGCGGCCGTCCCAGCGCCGCGACCAGTTCTCGTTGGCCCAGCACAGGCACAGCGGCAGGTCGAGCGTGCGGTCGGCCAGCCATTGCTGCAGTGGCGTTTCCAGCAGCGTCTTGCCGGCGAACCAGTAGAAGTAGCTGCAGAACGCGCCGACGCCGTACTCGCGGGCCAGCTGCATCTGCCGGCGCATCACATCAGGAAGGCGCAGGTCGTAGAAGCCCAGCTCGCCGGGCAGGCGCGGCTGCGCATGCCCTTCGAACTGCGGCAGCGCGCGCGTCACGTTGTGCCATTCGGTGAAGCCCTCGCCCCACCAGGCGTCGTTCTCCGGAATCGGGTGGAACTGCGGCAGGTAGAACGCCACCACGGTGGCGGGCAGCGGCGTCGGCAGGGTACCGGTGCGTCGTGGCGTGAAGCCGATCGCTCGCCCGGCGGCCTGGTGACGCGGGCGGTGTTCCGTCTGCGCTGCCTCGGTCGCCTCGCCGCGCGGCCCACGCGGCAGCAGGTAAGCGTGCCGGTCCAGGAAACGCTGGCGCAGCCGGTCGCGCGTGGTACCCGGCATCGGGGTCAACCGGAAGCCGGTGCGCAGCACGGTGAACAGACAGCGTTTGGCGAAATCGCGGGCGGACATGGCGGCTTATCGGTGGCGATGGCGAAGCATCGGCGCTGGCGTGCACATGGTCAATCCAGCACGCGGCGCAAGACGGCGGCGGCGGCGGCGGCGGAGAAGTGCTGCTGCACATTGTCGAGGCCGCGTTCCGAGAGTCGCTGCCACAGCGCTCCGTCGGCCTGCAGTCGCCGCACCGCGTCGACGATGGCGGCGGCATCGTCGGCCACCAGCACGTTCACGCCGTCGGTAAGCTGCATGCCTTCCACCGCGACGGTGGTGGCGATCACCGGCACGCCGTGGCTCATCGACATGTTGATCTTGCCCTTCACGCCGGCGCCGAAACGTAGCGGCGCCAGCGTGGCGAGGCAGCGGTCCAGCCACGGCGCCAGTTCGGCCACGCGGCCGTGGAATTCGAGGCCCGGCGTGGCCAATTCGTGCCGCACCGCATCCGGCATGTCGCCGAGTACGTGCACGCGGATGTCGGGTATCGCTTCGCGCAGCCGCGGCAGGATCTCGCCAGCGATCCAGTGGACCGCATCGCTGTTCGGCGGATGGCCGTAGCCGCCGATGAAGACCAGGTCGCGCCGCCCCGCATGCGGATGCCGGCAGCCGTGCACCTCATGGATGTTGGACAGCAGTTCCACCCGGGCCTGCGGCAGCAGCCGCGCCAGCAGTGACTGTTCGTGCGGGCTGACCACGAAGCTGACGTCGGCCTGTTCGATCAGGGCCAGCTCGCTGCGCCGTGCGGCTTCGGCCTGGCGGGCCATGATGGTGCTGCCGCCGAGTTCGGCAGCGCGCCGTTCGCGCAGGAAGTGCAGGTCCACCGTGTCGAACAGCAGCTTCGCCTGCGGCGCATGCCGGCGCACCAGCGCGGCGTACTGGCCGGCGACGGTGTGCCGGCACAGGATCACCGCATGCAGTTCATCGCCGTGCTCGCGCAGCCAGCGCGGCAGGTCCGCCACCCATGGCTTGCTCAGCACTTCGCAGCCCAGCGCGCCGAGTGCATCGATCTCCGCCGGGCTGGCGCGGCCGTCGTCGGGCAGGAAGGCGGTGCTCCAGCCCTGCTCGTCGAGCAGGCGCAGGATCGCGCACAGGCGCAGCGAGCCGGAGTCGCGCGCAGGCTCCGGCGTCATCGCATCCACCACCAGCACGCGGCCGCGCCGGCGCCAGTGGATCGCGCGTTCGAGCGGCGTACCGGCGGGCGGCTGGGCGGCGAGTTCGGCCATCCATTTGGCGACGAACTTCGCCTGGTTGGGCCGCTGGTGCCGCTTCATGCCGCGGTCCAGGTCGGTGCCGGCGCTGATGCCCTCGCAGTGGATCGCCGTGCTGGCCGGCTCGTAGTACACGCGCAGGCCGAGCCGGCGCACCGCGAACGCCAGGTCGGCATCTTCGTAGTAGGCCGGCGCATAGCGCGCGTCGAAGCCGCCGACGCGCCGGAACAGTTCGCGGCGGATCAGCAGCGAGGCACCCGAGACGTAGTCGGCCTCGCGGCGGCAGCGGAACAGCGGCACATCGCGCGGTTCGAAGCGGCCGGTGGTCCAGCAGCTGCCATCGGCAAAGACCAGGCCGCCCGCTTCCTGCAGGCGGCCATCCGGGTAGACCAGCCGGCTGCCGACGATGCCGCAGTCGGGGCGCTCGGCGAAACAGTTGAGCAGCGCGTCCAGCCAGCCGGGCGTGACCTGGGTGTCGTTGTTGAGGAACAGCAGGAACTCGCCGTGCGCCATGGCGGCGCCGGCGTTGCAGCTGCCGACGAAGCCAAGGTTGGCGGGGTTGCGCAGCAGGCGCAGGCCGCCCACCTGCGCCAGTGTGGTCGCGCTGTCATCCGGCGAGGCGTCGTCCACCACGATCACCTCGAACGGCGCCTGTGTGTCGTGCCGCGTCAGCGAGCGCAGGCAGGCGAGGGTGTGCGCGAGCTCGCCGTGGACCGGAATGATCACCGATACCTGCGGCTGCTCGCTGATCGGCAGCGCGAACGGCGTGAACGGCTCGTCCAGCGGCAGCAGTGCCAGCGTTTCGTCCAGTTCGGGGCGCGACTGGAATTCCTGCCGCATGCGCGCCAGCGTGCCGCGCCAGCCGCGCAGCGCGAGGCTGGCGCGCGTGCGCTGCCACAGGTAGCCCAGGCGCTTGAGTCGCCAGTGCAGGTTGCCGATCAGCGGACTGCCCTCGACCGCATTACAGGTTCTGGTAATTCGGCCCCGAACCACCCTCCGGCGTCACCCAGGTGATGATCTCGTACGGGTCCTTGATGTCGCAGGTCTTGCAGTGCACGCAGTTGGCGGCGTTGACCTGCAGGCGCTTGCCGTGCGGCATGCTGGCGTCTTCCACCATCTCGTAGACGTTGGCCGGGCAGAAGCGGGTGCAGGGGTTGTCGTATTCCTCGACGCAGCGGGTGGCGCAGATGTCGGTGTCGGCCACCTTGAGGTGCACGGGCTGGTCTTCGTCGTATTCGGTGGCGGCGAAGTAGACGCCGGCCAGGCGGTCGCGCGGCGGCAGCGTGCGCTGCACGTAGTCGCGCTTGGGCTCTTCGTACTCGCCCAGCTTGTGCAGGCTGGACCAGTCGGGCTTGTTCTTCAGCGTCCACGGCGACAGTCCGCCGGTGACGGTTTCCCACGCGGCGTTGAGCATGCCGAACCACAGGCCCTTCTTGAACGCGGGCTTGATGTTGCGCACCTTCCGCAGCTCGGCCATCGCTGCCGAGCCGCGCAGCTTCGCGTCGAAGCCGGTAGCGTCGAGGCCGGTGGCGGCCAGGTGCTCGGCGGCGAGCATGCCGCTCCTGATCGCCTGGTGGGTGCCTTTCACCTTGGGCACGTTGAGCAGGCCCGCGGTGTCGCCGATCAGCAGCGCGCCGGGCATCTCGCACTTGGGCAGCGACTGCCAGCCGCCGGTGACGATCGCGCGCGCGCCGGCGGAAAGGATGCTGCCGCCTTCCAGCAGCGGCAGGTTCATCGGGTGGTTCTTCCATTGCTGGAACGCTTCCCACGGCTGGTACTTCGGGTCGCTGTAGTCGAGCCCGCTGACGTAGCCGAGCGCGATGCGGTCGTTGTCCAGGTGGTACATGAAGCTGCCGCCGTAGGTGTGCGTGTCGGCCGGCCAGCCGAAGCTGTGCACGATCTTGCCCGGGGTGACGCGCCCGGGCGGCAGCTGCCACAGCTCCTTGATGCCGATCGAGTAGCCCTGCGGATCGCTGTCCTTGTCCAGCGCGTAGCGCTTGATCAGCTGCTTGGTCAGGCTGCCGCGCGCGCCCTCGGCCAGCACGGTGACTTTCGCCTTGATGTCGATGCCCTGGGTGTAGCCGGCCTTGTGCGAGCCGTCCTTCGCCACGCCCATGTCGCCGATGCGCACGCCGGCGACTGAACCGTCTTCGTTGTAGATGTTGTCGGCGGCGGCGAAGCCGGGGAACACGTCCACGCCCAGCGCCTCGGCCTGCGGCGCCAGCCACGCGCACATCGCGCCCAGCGAGACGATGAAGTTGCCGTGGTTCTTCATGCCCGGCGGCACCGGCATCTTGCGCCCGCCGGTTTTCGACAGCAGCCAGAACTCGTCTTCGCCGGCCGGTACGCAGATCGGCGGCGGGTTGTCGCGCCAGCCCGGCAGCAGCGCATCCAGCGGCTGCGGCTCGATCACCGCGCCGGACAGGATCTGCGCGCCGATGGTCGAGGACTTCTCGATCACGCACACGCTCACGTCCGGCTTGATCTGCTTCAGGCGGATCGCGAACGACAGCCCGGCCGGGCCGGCGCCGACCACGACGACGTCGTATTCCATGGTTTCGCGTTCGCTCATGGCGGACTCCCTGAGGCTGGGTGCAGGCGCCGGCGTTGCCGTGCGCGCGGGTATGGGTCAAGTTGCCATTGTCCGTTTTCGCACGCCGTGCGGCAACGCGTGCTGCGCCACGGCTTGCAATCGCTTCGCCGGAGGCGGCGATAATCGGGACAAGCCAAGGGAGCGTTCATGAATTCGATGCCGCCGATCGCCGACCTCGACCTGCGCCGCGCCTCGCTGTGCCAGCTGCTGCATTGGCTGGCGGTGGGCCGCGTGCAGCCGCAGGCGCTGGCCGACGTCTACCAGCAGGCGATCGAGCGGATCGATCCGCAGCTGCACGCCTACGTCGACCAGCGCTCGGGCCTGCTGCAGGACCAGGCGCAGCTGGCCGAACGGCGCCGCCGCGACGGCGTGATCGGGCGGCTGGACGGCATTCCGATCGCGCTGAAGGACAACTTCGACATCGCCGGCTGGCCCACCCGGGTCGGCCTGCCCGGCCGCGGCAAGCCGGTGCGGGAGGACGCGCACGTGGTGGCGCGGCTGCGCGCGTCCGGCGCGCTGCTGCTGGGCAAGACCAACATGGACGAGGGCGCGCTGGGCGCGACCACCGACAATCCGCACTTCGGCGCCACCCACAACCCGCACCGGCACGGCTACACCGCCGGCGGTTCTTCCGGCGGCGCGGCGGCGGCGGTGGCCGCGGGCCTGGCGGTGGCGGCGGTCGGTTCGGACAGCCTCGGCTCGATCCGCATCCCGGCCAGCTACTGCGGCGTGTACGCGCTCAAGCCCACCCACGGCGAGATCTCCGCGCGCGGCCTGGTGCCGGCGGCGCGCCGGCTCGACGCGGTGGGCCTGCTCGCGCGCAGCGCGGACGATCTCACCGTGCTGCTGCAGGTGCTGGCCGGCTACGACGCCGACGATGCGCGCTCGCGCCGGCGCCGGGTCGCGTTCGCGCTGCCGGACTGGGAGCCGGGCAACCTGCGCGCGGGCCTGCTGCCGGACCTGGCCGCGGTCGGCGTGCAGCCGGAAGTGATCGAGGTGTTCGAGGCGGCCATGGCGAAATTGCCGCACGCGCTGGGCGATCGCCGCACGGTCGACTTCGCCGACTGGGATTTCGCGCGCACCCGCCGCGCCGGCCTGCTGCTGATGGAGGCGGAGATGCTCGGCACCTTCGCCGCGGACCTGGCCGATGCCGGGCACCCGGTGTCGGAGCGTTTCCGCCGCCTGCTCGGCTACGCCGCCGGCAAGAGCGCGGCCGACTACGCGGTGGCCGACCGCGTGCTCGACGCGGCCACGCTGAAGATGCGCCGGCTGTTCGCCCAGGTCGACGTGCTGGTGCTGCCGACCACGCCGCAGGGCGCGTTCCCGCTGGGTGGCCCGGTGCCCGATTCGCAGGCCGACCTGACCAGCTTCGCCAGCCTGGCCGGCTGCCCGGCGGTGAGCCTGCCGATGGGAATGCTGCCGAACGGGCTGCCGGTGGGCCTGCAACTGGTCGGCGCACGCGGCTCGGACCTGCGCCTGCTGGAGCTGGCTTCGGTGTGCGCGGCCACGCTCGACACCGAGCCGGTTTATCCCGCCATTGCTTGACGCCGCGTCGGGTCGCCCTTCCTGCGCAGGAGAGGGCCGGGACGGGGTGCTATTTGCTTGTGTACCGATCCCAAGAGCACCCCCTCCCGGCCGCCCCCTGCACGCAGGGGGCGGAGACATCCGTTGCGCATATCCCGCACGCGGGCACACGTCCAGCCTGAGGTTGTTTCGGAACCCCGCCGCCGATCGCGTAACATGGCGCGGATAGACGGTGCGCGGTACGCGCCGCGCAAGAGCCTCGGGTTCCTTTCGCACATGAGCACTGACAACACGCCGACGCATTCGCACCTGGACGACCTGGAGGCGGAAAGCATCCACATCTTCCGCGAGGTGGCGGCCAGCTTCCGCCATCCGGTGATGCTGTATTCGATCGGCAAGGATTCCTCGGTGCTGCTGCACCTGCTGCGCAAGGCGTTCTACCCGGCCAGGCCGCCGCTGCCGCTGCTGCACGTGGACACCACCTGGAAGTTCCGCGAGATGATCGCGTTCCGCGAGCGGGTGGCGGCCGAAGGCGACGTGCAGGTGCTGGTGCACATCAACCAGGACGGCGTGCGCCAGGGCATCTCGCCGCTGACCCACGGCGCCACCGTGCACACCGACATCATGAAGACCCAGGCGCTGAAGCAGGCGCTGGACCGGCACGGCTTCGACGCGGCGATCGGCGGCGCGCGGCGCGACGAGGAGAAGTCGCGCGCGAAGGAGCGCGTGTTCTCGTTCCGCAACGCGCAGCACCGCTGGGACCCGAAGCGCCAGCGGCCGGAGTTCTGGCACACCTTCAACACGCGGATCCGCCAGGGCGAGAGCGTGCGGGTGTTCCCGCTGTCCAACTGGACCGAGATGGACGTGTGGCTGTACATCCGCCGCGAGGCCATCCCGGTGGTGCCGCTGTACTTCGCCGCGCCGCGCCCGGTGGTGGCGCGCGACGGCGCGCTGATCATGGTGGACGACGAGCGCTTCACCCTGCGCGAGGGCGAGGCGGTGGAGATGCGCCAGGTGCGCTTCCGCACGCTGGGCTGCTACCCGCTCACCGGCGCGGTGGAATCGTCCGCCGACACGCTGGACAAGATCATCGCCGAGATGGCCGACTCGCGCAGTTCCGAGCGGCAGGGCCGGGTGATCGACCACGACCCCGCCGCCTCGATGGAGCGCAAGAAGCAGGAGGGCTATTTCTGATGGCCGCCACCACCGCCACCGCCGGCCGCGGCTTGCTGCGCTTCATCACCTGCGGCAGCGTGGACGACGGCAAGAGCACCTTGCTCGGCCGCCTGCTGTACGACGCCGGCACGGTGCCGGACGACCAGCTCGCCGCACTGGCGCGCGACAGCCGCCGGCTGCATGCCGACGCCGGCGACGCGCTGGATTTCGCCCTGCTCACCGACGGCCTGGACGCCGAGCGCGAGCAGGGCATCACCATCGACGTCGCCTGGCGCTACTTCCACACCGCGCGGCGCAGCTTCATCGTGGCCGACTGCCCCGGCCACGAGCAGTACACCCGCAACATGGCCACCGGCGCCTCCAACGCGGAACTCGCGGTGGTGCTGGTGGACGCGCGCAAGGGCCTGCTGCCGCAGACCCGCCGCCATACATATATATGCGCCCTGCTGGGCATCCGCCAGGTGGTGCTGGCGGTGAACAAGATGGACCTGGTCGATTGCGACCGGGCGAGCTTCGAGGCGATCGCCGCCGAATACCGCGAGCTGGCGCAGAGCCTGGGCATCGCCGAGGTGCAGTGCCTGCCGGTGGTGGCGCCGGATGGCGACAACGTGGGCTCGCGCTCGTCGCGGATGCCCTGGTACGCCGGCCCCAGCCTGCTCGAACTGCTGGAGTCGGCCGACGCCGCGCCGCTGCGCGCCGGCGATTTCCGCATGCCGGTGCAATGGGTGAACCGGCCCGACCAGTCGTTCCGCGGCTACGCCGGCACCATCTGCGGCGGCCGCGTGGCGAAGGGCGACGAGGTGATCGTGCAACCCGGCGTGCAGCGCGCGCGCATCGAGTGCATCGTCACCGCCGACGGCGAGCTGGACAGCGCCGGCGCCGGCCAGGCGGTGACGCTGTGCCTGGATCGCGAGATCGACGTGAGCCGCGGCGACGTGATCGCCGACGCGCTGCGCCCGGCGCCGGTGGCCGACCAGTTCGCCTGCCACCTGCTGTGGCTGGGCGACGCCGCGCTGCTGCCGAACCGCACCTACTGGCTGAAGCTCGGCACGCGCACGGTGAACGCGCGGGTGATGTCGATCAAGCACAAGGTGGACGTCAACAGCCAGGCGAAACTGGCCGCGCGGCAGCTGCTGCTGAACGAGGTGGGCTACTGCACGCTGGGCCTGGACGACGAGATCGCGTTCGAGGCGTACGCGGACAACCGCACGCTCGGCGGCTTCATCCTGATCGACCGCCAGAGCAACGCCACGGTGGCCTGCGGCATGCTGGACTTCGCGCTGGGCCGCTCGGCCAACGTGCACTGGCAGCACGTCGACATCGACAAGGGCGTGCGCGCCTCCAGCAAGGGCCAGCAGCCGCTGTGCCTGTGGTTCACCGGCCTGTCCGGCGCCGGCAAGTCCACCGTCGCGAACCTGGTCGAGCGCCGCCTGCACGCGCTGGGCTGCCACACCTACCTGCTCGACGGCGACAACGTGCGCCACGGCATCAACCGGGACCTGGGCTTCACCCCGCAGGACCGCGTCGAGAACATCCGCCGCATCGCCGAGGTGGCGCACCTGATGGTGGACGCCGGGCTGATCGTGCTGGTCAGCGCGATCTCGCCGTACCGCAGCGAGCGACGCTCGGCGCGCGAGCTGTTCGCCGCGGCGGAGTTCATGGAAGTGTTCGTGGACGCGCCGCTGGAGGAGTGCGAGCGGCGCGACCCGAAGGGCCTGTACCGCAAGGCGCGTGCCGGCGCGATCCGCAATTTCACCGGCATCGACGCACCGTACGAGCGGCCCGAGGCGCCGGAGATCCACCTGCTGAGCGGCGCCCAGCGCGCCGAGCAGCTGGCCGAGCAGGTGGTGGCGCGGGTGCTGGCCACGCTGGACGGCGGCACCGACGACTGACGTGCCGCGGCCGACGGCCGCGCCCGGCTTGGATTGCCCGTGGCCGGCGGCGATAATGCGGGACTCCCCCCGCAAGGCGCCACCGCGATGACCGAGAAGACCGTACTCAACGCCACCCACCGCGCGCTCGGCGCGCGCATGGTCGACTTCGGCGGCTGGGACATGCCGATCAACTACGGCTCGCAGATCGAGGAGCACCACGCGGTGCGCCGCGACGCCGGCATGTTCGACGTCTCGCACATGACCGTGGTCGACCTGCACGGCGCGCGCACCCGGGAATTCCTGCGCCACCTGCTGGCCAACAACATCGACAAGCTGAAGGCGCACGGCAAGGCGCTGTACTCCTGCATGCTGGACGAGCGCGGCGGGGTGATCGACGACCTGATCGCGTACTACCTCGGCGAGGAATTCTTCCGGCTGGTCGTCAACGCCGCCACCCGTGCCAAGGATCTGGCCTGGATCGAACGCCAGGCAAAGGCGTTCGACGTGCAGGTGAAGGAACGCCCCGAGTTCGCGATGATCGCGGTGCAGGGGCCGCACGCGCGCGGCAAGGTGCTGGGTCTGCTGCACGAGGTGGACCGCCCGCGCATCGAGAAGCTGGGCAAGTTCGCCGCCGCCGCCGCGCAGGGCCCGCACGGCATGCCGCTGTTCGTGGCGCGCACCGGCTACACCGGCGAGGACGGCTTCGAGATCATCGTGCCGGCCGAGCATGCCGTCGCGTTGTGGGAAGCGCTGGCCGCCGCCGGCGTGAAGCCGGCCGGCCTGGGCGCGCGCGACACGCTGCGGCTGGAGGCCGGCATGAACCTGTACGGCCAGGACATGGACGAGAGCGTTTCGCCGTGGGAAGCCAACCTCGGCTGGACCATCGCGCTGGACGCGGGCCGCGACTTCATCGGCCGCGCCGCGCTGGAGGCGCAGAAGGCCGCTGGCGTGCCGCGCGTGATGGTCGGCCTGGTGCTGGACGAGAAGGGCGTGCTGCGCCACGGCCAGAAGGTGCTGACCGCCAACGGCGAGGGCGAGATCCTTTCCGGCAGCTTCGCGCCGACCCTCGACAAGGCAGTGGCGTTCGCGCGCATCCCCGCCGGCGAACCGGGCGCGATCCGCGTGGACATCCGCGGCCGCGAAGTGCCGGTGCGGCTGGTGAAGTACCCGTTCGTGCGCGACGGCAAGCCCTGCGAGGGGATCTGAGCGGTACCCCGACCGACACGTTTTTCCAACGGCGGATGTGGCTAGAATCACCGCCGGCAACCCGACCCAACCCAACGACTGGACCCCGATCATGAGCGAGATTCCCGGCGATCTGAAATTCCTCAAGTCCCACGAGTGGGCCCGCGCCGAAGACGACGGCCTGGTCCGGGTGGGCATCTCCGACCACGCGCAGGGCCAGCTCGGCGACCTGGTCTACGTCGAACTGCCCGAAGTCGGCTCCGCGGTGAAGGCGGGCGCCGGTGCGGCCGTGGTGGAGTCGGTGAAGGCCGCCTCGGACATCTACTCGCCGGTGTCCGGCGAGGTCGTCGCGGTCAACGAACTGCTGAACGACAAGCCCGAGACCATCAACGAGGACGCTTTCGGCGAAGGCTGGATCTTCCTGGTGCGTCCCAGCGACCGCGCCGAGCTCGACGAGCTGCTTGACGCGAACGACTACGAGGAACTGGTCGAGAACGAAGATCACTGAAGTCGCACGCAAGCATGCTTGACCCTGCCGGCCGCCCAGTGCGGCCGGCGTCGTTTCCGCTTCGGGGATCCGTTGCCGGCGGCATGCGTGCCGCCGTTTCGTCCGAGGCGTTTTTTCCCGGCGGCGACGGCTTGCTCGTCGACGGATGCCGATGCGTTTTTCGATGGCGTCGTCTCGATGCCCGCGTCGTGCCAGTGCGTCTTCGCCGCCGCTGCCGCGTCCGCCATCAATCGGCGCGATCGCTCCGGCGAGGCGTGTCCGGCGGCGTCGTGCATTCCGTTCGAGTCGTCGCCGGGATGCGGATATGGCGAGGTGCGGGAAATTTTTTTTCCCGTGCCGGACGTGCGATCCGGCGGGTTTCGGTCGCGTTCCGTTCATCTGCCGGCGGCCCGCCGGTGACCTGGAAGAAGGCCGTTGCGCAAGGCCTTTTCCGATGGCCGTTTCGCGGATTTCCATGCGGACATGCCCGGGAATCGTTGTGTGCCAACGGTTTCAAGGGATCGGTCGATTTTCCTGTAAATAAATTATGGACGTCCAGACGTCCATTTTATTAATCGCCGCATAACCCCGCAGGCCTTGTCGCGGCAAGGTTCGGGGCGGTTCGGGGCGGGTCGAAGCGGGTTGATTTGATGACGAAAATCAATTGACAGGCGAAATCTTCGGGGATAGCTTTCGCAACAGATCACGGGGAATGCGTTTTATGGCGACAACGAAATTCATCAAGCCGTATGTCGAGCACGGTGAAAAAGCCAATGCAGTACGCAAGATCACCGTCTCGATTCCGCTGCATGTGCTGCGGCGGCTTTCTGATTTGCGCACCCACCGTCAAGTGAACAATCTTCGGCACGCTACCAACAGTGATGTGTTGGTCGAGGCGTTCCTGCACGCTTTTACTGGGCAACCACTGCCAACTGATGAGGAGCTGAGACGAACCATGGCCACTGCCAAGAAATCCGCTGCAAAGAAACCGGCCGCCAAGAAGGCCGCCGCCAAGAAACCCGCCGTGAAGAAGGCCGCCGCCAAGAAGCCGGTTGCCAAGAAGCCGGCCGCCAAGAAGGCTGCCGCCAAGAAGCCGGCCAAGAAAGCCGCCGCCAAGAAACCGGCGGCCGCCAAGAAGGCCGCGGTGAAGAAGGTCGCGAAGAAGGCTGCGCCGAAGAAGGCCGCCGCCAAGAAAGCTGCACCGGCCAAGGTGGTGAAGGCCACCAAGACCGCGAAGACCAAAGCGAAGAAGTAAGGCGACACGCGACACCCACAATAAGATTAGCCATCGACTTCTCTCCCCGCGGTGCCCAGCGCGGGGAGAGTACTTCGAGAAGCCTTCGTCCCGGCCTGGCCGGGACGCTTCGTTTCAGGGGCCGGAAAATTTCGCCTGCCCCGACCGTGCCCCCGCTTTTCCCCTGCGCGGCCGCCTCGCCTGTGCCGCCGGCGATGCCTCCGGCAACGCTTGCCCGAAGCGGATTTCCGGCCGCTGCCGTGACCGCGCGCGTGATTTGCCGTACCGCCCCGTTGGAGTTACCTTCTGCATATCCGCGCCGCGGCGAATCCGGGGATTCGCCGCTCCTGGATGGACAGGGGGAAAAAGCGCGGGTATCTGTCGATACTCAGTGAGAGACCATGGATACCCGATACATACTCGATACGCGCCGGCATGCGCGCGGGGCCGTTCGGCCGCTGGTCATTGCCATCCTCGCCATTTTTGCCCTGCTCGCCGTGGGCGCGTGGTTCCTTATCATCAAGCCGCATCAGGACCTGATCATGGCCGATGCGGGCGGTCATCCGTCCACGCCGGTTTCCACCGCGACACGGGCGGCGCCGCCGCCGGCCAACGTGGCGGCGATGGATCTGAATCAGCTGCTGGCCGAGGCGCGTACCGCCATGAACGAGCAGCGCTACCTGGCGCCGACCGGCAACAACGCCTTCGAGTTCTACCTGCGCGTGCTGGAAAAGGACCCCGGCAACAAGGTGGCTTCCGACGCGTTGCGCGAGACGTTCCCGTTCGCGGCCAGCTCGGCCGAGCAGGCGATCAACTCGCGTGACCTCGGCGAGGCGCAGCGCCAGATCGAGCTGCTGGCGAAGGCCGATCCGGCCAACTTCACGCTGACCATCCTGCGTTCCAAGCTGGACGCCCAGCGCAAGACGCTGGACAAGCAGCAGCAGCTGGCGAGCGAGCAGGAGAAGGCCGCGCAGTTGGCCGCCCAGAAGGCCGCGGCGGAGAAGCAGGCGGCGGATCAGCTGGCCGAGCAGCAGAAGGTCCAACTGGCCGCGCAGCAGAAGGCGGAGCAGTCGCGCACGGCGCAGCAGTCCGGTGCGACGCCGGCGGCCGGCGGCGGTACCGCTACCGCGGCGGCGGACGGCGGTGGCAATGCAGCTGCCGCGACCGTGGCGGCGGTACTGGTAAAGGGCGCCCCCGCACGCTACCCCACGGCCGCGATGCGCGCCCGCCAGGAAGGCTGGGTGGTGGTGTCGTTCACGGTCGATCCCGACGGCACGACCAGCGACGTGAAGGTGGTCGAGTCGCAGCCGCGGCATGTCTTCGACCGCGCCGCGGTCGACGCGGTGGAGCGTTACCGCTTCAATCCGGCGATGAAGGATGGCGTGGCGGTTTCCAGCGTCAAGCAGCAGCGGATCGAGTTCAAGCTCTGATCGCGGCGCAAGGGCGGCAGGACGGGCGGCGCATGTTTCGCATGCGCCGCCTTTCGTTTCCAGGCCAGCGGTTCAGCGCTGCCGCGGCGTGCGGCGATGCGCGCGGGGTTTCGCTTTGGCCTTGGCCTTTGCCTTTGGGCGCGGTTGCGCCACCGGCTTGGCGGCGCCGTCCAGATTGGCCCAGTCCACGTGCGGCAGGCCCAGCAGGTCGTCGAACACCATCGGCATCAGCCCGCTGGGGGTGGGGCCGGTGGAGTTCCACAGGGTGACCACGCCGACGCGATACTTCGGGAAGAAGCCGATCATGGTGCGGTAGCCGGCGACGGCGCCGGCGTGATAGATCAGCGTTTCGCCGCCGTAGTCGTACACCCGCCAGCCGAGCCCGTAGTATGCGCCGCTCAGCCGCTCGCGGCGCCAGGGCGTGGCGTGCAGTTCGCTGGGGGTGGCGACGCCGGGCTTGTGCAGCGTGTCCAGCAGCGCGGTGGGCAACACGTCCGGGCGACCGCCCATCTGCGCGATCAGCCATTTCTCCATGTCGCGCAGGCTGGCGTTGACGCCGGCCGCCGGCGCCACCCGGTAGTAGGTTTCGTTCGGATCGAACGGTGCCCAGCCCCGGCTGGTGGCACGGTGCGGGCGTGCCCAGCTCTTGCTCGATTCCAGCGCGGCGCGGCCGTAGCTGGCTGTGGTCATGCCCAGCGGGTAGAAGATGCGCTTGTCCACCTGGCGATAGAAGAAGTCGCCGGTGCGCGCGAGCACCACGTCGCCGATCATGCTGAAGGCGACATTCTGGTAGCCATAGCATTGGCCCACGCCGCAGACCATGCTGACCTCGTCCAGCTTGCGCACCAGCTCTTCGTACGAAGTGTCGCCTTCCAGCATGTTGTCGTAGGTGTTGCGCGGCAGGCCCAGCCGTTGCCCCAGGATGTCGCCGACGGTGGCCTGCGAGGCGGCCTGCATGTCCTTCAGCTTGAAGTACGGCAGCACGTCGACCAGCTTGGTGTCCCAGTCGAGCTTGCCGTCGTCGACCAGCAGGCCGGCAATGGCGGTGGCGAACGCCTTGGACAGCGAGGCGAGGCGAAACACGGTGTCCGGCTTGATCGGCTGCTTGGTGGTGGCATCGGCATAGCCGACGGTGCCTTCGAACACCACCTTGTCGTCGATCACCACCGCCGTGGCCAGGCCGGCCACGGCATCGCGCTGGGCGAGGCGGTTCAGCCAGTGCTGGTAGTCCGCGAGCGTCTGTTTGACGCGCGCCGCCGGCAGCTTTTGCGGCGCATTGCCGACGCTGGTCGACAGCGCGGCGGATGCCGGCGGGGCGAGCGATGCGGCAGCGCGCAGCGGCGTGCAAGCCAGCCCCAGCGCCGCGGCGATCAGCAGGAAGATGTTCTGAAACTGCATGGTATTCTGACGTGGTTCCGGCGCTTGGGGATGCGCCTTCGGAGGGGGAGCGTGACGATGGGCCTGATCATTTTTCTGACGATCATCATTCTGATTGTCTTGTACTTCGTGGCGATCTACAACGGACTGGTCACTTCGCGCAATGCGTTCAAGAACGCGTTTGCGCAGATCGACGTGCAGCTCACGCGTCGCCACGACCTGATTCCGAACCTGGTGGAGACCGCCAAAGGCTACCTGGCGCACGAGCGCGGCACGCTCGAGGCGGTGGTGCAGGCGCGCAACGCGGCGGTCAGCGGGCTGGCCGGCGCGAAGGCCAAGCCGGGCGACCCGTCCGCGATGCAGCAGCTGGCCAGCAACGAGAACGCCTTGACCCAGACCCTGGGGCATTTGTTCGCGCTGCAGGAAGCGTACCCCGACCTGAAGGCGAACCAGACCATGATGCAGCTCTCCGAGGAGCTGACCTCCACGGAAAACCGGGTGGCGTTCGCGCGGCAGGCCTATAACGATTCGGTGTTGACCTACAACAACAAGCGCGAGGTCTTTCCCGCTTCGTTCGTGGCGAACGGCTTCGGCTTTGTCGCGGCCGAGCCGCTCGCGATCGACAACCCGGCCGTGCGCGAGGCGCCGAAGGTTTCCTTCGGCTGATCGCCGCCGCGCCGCACGTCGTGGCGCACTGCGGGAGCTTGCATGGATTTCTTTGCGCAACAGGCGCGCGTGCGCGGCAGCAGCCGGCGACTGGTGGTGCTGTTCGCGCTGGCGGTGGTGGCGATCGTGGCGGCGATCGACGCGGTGGTATGGCTCGCCGTGGGCCACCACGCGGGCGACGGCGAGCCGACCGCGTCGAACCTGCCGCTGCTGCTGGTCAGCAGCGTTGCGGTGATTGGCGGGATCGGACTCGCTTCGCTGTTCCGCATCAGGAGCCTGTCCGCCGGCGGCAAGGCCGTGGCCGAGAGCGTCGGTGCGGTGGCGGTGCCGCCGGATACCCGCGACCCGTCGCTGCGCCGGCTGCGCAACGTGATCGAGGAAGTCGCCATCGCGTCGGGCGTGCCGGTGCCGGACATCTACCTGATGGCCGACGAACCGGGCATCAACGCTTTTGCCGCCGGCTACTCGAGCTCCGATGCGGCGGTGTGCCTGACCCGGGGTTGCCTGGACAAGCTCAGCCGCGACGAGCTGCAGGGCGTGATGGCGCACGAGTTCAGCCATGTGCTGAACGGCGACATGCGGCTCAACATCCGCCTGATGGGCCTGCTGTTCGGCATCCTGGTGCTGGCGGTGGCGGGGCGCAAGCTGCTGCAGTTCGGCGGCCGCGGCAGTCGTCGCGGCGGCAGCCAGCTGTTGCTGATCGGCGCAGCGCTGATGGTGGTCGGCTACCTCGGTCACTTCTTCGCGCGCCTGATCCAGGCCGCGGTGGCGCGCTCGCGCGAAGCATTGGCGGACGCCTCGGCCGTGCAGTTCACCCGCCAGACCCACGGTCTCGCCGGTGCGCTGAAGAAGATCGCGATCGACGTCGAAGGCTCCGCCCTGCAGGTGGCGAACAAGCAGGAAGTGGCGCACATGCTGTTCGGCGAGGCCGGCGGTTTCAACGCGCTGTTCGCCACCCATCCGCCCCTGCTCGAGCGCATTCGCGCGCTGGAGCCAGGCTTCAGGGAGGTCGACCTGGCGCGCATGGCGACGGGGATGCAACACGAAGCGGCGTCGCCACCGCCTGCGCGGGCGAACGCCGCGGCCGCCGCCTCCGACGCGCCGCGCAGGTCGGGGTCGCCGTTGCCACCGATGCTGACGGGCGTGCTGGCCGGCGGCGTGGCCGCGGCCGTTCCGTCGTTCCAGCGTGCGGCGGACGTGCAGCAGGCGATGCCGTCGAGCCTGAGCGAAGCCGTGCAGCAGCCCGAGTCCGCACTGACGGTGATGCTGGCGCTGGCGTTGTCATCGGAGGCGGAGCTGCAGCCGGCACAGCGCCGGATCGTCGCCGATGCATTTGGCGACGACGTGCAGCGCGCCGTGCAGGCGCAGACTTCCGTTCTCGCCGCCTTGGCGCCGATCGCACGCCTGCCGCTGGTCTCGCTGGCGTTTCCCGCGCTCAGGCAATTGCCCGACGGACGCCAGCAGACCTTGTTGCGCGCGCTCGACGACCTGGTCAAGGTGGATGGCCGGGTCGACCTCCACGAATACTGCCTGGCCCGGCTGCTGCGTATTCAGCTGAGCGAGGCGCGTGCGCCGCGCCGCGCGCCGGTCGATGGCGTGAAGAAGCTTCCGGCGGCGCGCGGCAGCGTGATCCTGGTCTGCACCGTCGTCGCCGCGGCCGGTTGTTCGGACCAGGCTGGCGCACGGCGTGCATGGCTGTTTGCCATGCAGCAGGCATTCCCTGGCGAGGCCATCGAGTGGACGCCGCCGCCGGCCGCCTGGCAGGCGCGGTTCGAGCATGCGCTGGACGATCTGGACGGCCTGAGCCCGACCGCCAAGGAGCTGGTGATCCAGGCCCTGCTGCGCGCGGTCCACGCCGATGGTCAGGTCAGCGTGGAGGAGGCGGAACTGCTGCGGGTGATCTGCGCCAGCCTGCATTGTCCGCTGCCACTGTAGGAGCGCACTTCGTCCACGAAGGACCTCCTTCGGTCGTGCGCGCTGCCTTTCGTCACGTGACGAAGAGCATCGCGCATGAAGTGCGCTCCTACGGGCTTCGTCCTTCCCCGCGGATCAGCGCGCTGGCGCGCTCGGCGATCATGATGGTGGGCGCGTTGGTGTTGCCGGTGGGCAGGCTGGGCATCACCGAAGCGTCCACCACGCGCAGCTTGTCCACGCCGCGCACGCGCAGCTCGCTGTCGACCACCGCGCGATCGTCGCTGCCCATGCGGCAGGTGCCGACCGGGTGGTAGATGGTTTCGGCCTTGCGCCGGATGAAGTCGACGTACTCCGCGTCGCTGCCGATGCGCCGTTCGGGGAACACCGGCGCGCCGCGGAACGGCGCGAATGCGGGCTGGTCGAGGATCTCGCGCGACAACCGCGCGGCCTCGATCATCAGCTTCAGGTCGTGGCCTTCCGGGTCGCCCAGGTAATTGGCGTGGATCGCGATCGGTTGCGCCGGGTCGGCCGAGTGCAGGCGCAAGCGGCCGCGGCTGTGCGGGTGCAGGTAGCACGCATGCAACGTGTAGCCGTAGCCGGGCAGGCGGTGGCGGCCGTGGTCGTCGAGCAGCGCCGGCACGAAGTGGAACTGCAGGTCGCAGCGCGCGTCGGCGGCGTAGCGGCTGCGCACGAAGCCGCCGGCTTCGGCCACGTTGGAGCTGCCCGGCCCGTCGCGGTGGCGCAGCCAGCGCCAGCCGGCGGCCAGTTCGTTGAGGTGGTCGTAGCTGACGCGGTTCGGGTTGCCGTCGAGCGTGCAGATGTCCAGATGATCCTGCAGGTTGGCGCCGACCCCGGGCAGGTCGGCGAGCACCGCGATGCCGTGCTCGCGCAGATGGTCGGCCGGGCCAAGCCCGGACAGCATCAGCAGCTGCGGCGAGTTGATCGCGCCGCCGGCAAGGATCACCTCGCCCGCCTCGATCCGTTCGGCCTCGTGCCGGCCGCGCCGCAACTGCACGCCGACCGCGCGGCCATGCTCGATCAGCACGCGCTCGACCAGCGCGTGGGTGCGCACGTGCAGGTTCGCGCGTCGGCGCACCGGCTTCAGGAAGGCGGTCGCGCTGGAGCAACGCGCGCCGTGGCGCTGGGTCACCTGGTACAGCCCGAAGCCGGCCTGCCGTTCGCCGTTGAAGTCGTCGTTGCGCGCGAAGCCGGCACTGGCGGCTGCGTCGAGCAGCGCGTCCGACAGCACGTTGTGGTGGCGCAGGTCGGCGACGCCCAGCGGACCGCCGACGCCGTGCAGCGCGCTCGTGCCGCGGCTGTTGTCCTCGCTCTTCAGGAACCACGGCAGCACCTCGCGCCAGGACCAGCGCGGGTCGCCGCAGGCGGCGGCCCAGCCGTCGTAGTCGGCCGCCACGCCGCGGACGTAGCACATCGCGTTGATCGAGCTGGAACCGCCGAGCGTCCTGCCGCGCGGCCACCACAGACGGCGCTGGCCGAGCGCCGGTTCCGGCTCGGTGCGGTAGTTCCAGTTGAGCGCGCGGTGGTTGGCCAGCCGGGCGATGCCGGCAGGCATGTGGATCAGCGGGTTCCAGTCCACCGGGCCGGCTTCCAGCAGCAGCACGCGCGCGGCCGGGTCGGCGCTGAGCCGGTTGGCCAGCACGCAACCGGCCGAGCCGGCGCCGACGATGACGTAGTCGTAATGGTCCATGGCATTCCCCAGCGTGACGGGATCGGCGGAATCGCGTGCTAGGCTTGCCGCGCCCCACGCCGGATGTCCCCGTGAGTTTGCCCCGCCCGCCATCAGTGGAACAAGCTGCCACGCCGATGCTGTCCGCGCTGGCGTTCTTCTTCGTGATGACCTCGTACTACATCATCCGGCCGGTGCGTGACCAACTGAGCGGGGCGGTCGGCTCGCAGTCGCTGCCGCTGTTCTACGGCGCGGTGTTCGTGGTGATGCTGCTGCTGACGCCGCTGTTCGGCATGCTGGTGGCGCGCTTCCGGCGCCGGCCGCTGCTGGGCTGGAGCTACGGCTTCTTCATCGCGTGCCTGCTCGCCTTCGTGCCGGCGTTCGTGGCGCAGGAGCGCATTGGCGCACGCGAGCTGGGCGTACTGTTCTTCGTCTGGGTCAGCGTGTTCAACCTGTTCGTGGTGTCGCTGTTCTGGAGCTTCATGGCCGACATCTTCTCCAGCGCGCAGGCGCGGCGGGTGTTCTCGCTGATCGCGCTGGGCGGCATGGGTGGGGCGCTGTTCGGTCCGCTGGTGACCAAGCTGCTGGTGCGGACGATCGGCGTGGCGCCGCTGCTGCTGGTCTCGGCGCTGGCGCTGGCACTGGCGCTGGCGCTGCTGCTGCGGCTCTCGACCGGGCACGGCCGGAACTCGGGCGGCGGCAGCGAGGAGGCGGTGGGCGGTTCGCTGTGGGCCGGCGTCAAGGAGCTGTGGTCGCGCCCGTTCCTGCGCTACATGGCCCTGCTGATGCTGTTCGGCGACGGCATCGGCACGCTGGCCTACGCGCTGGTGGCCGATTACGCCAAGGCGCACTTCGCCGACGCGGTGTCGCGCACGGCGTTCTACAACGATCTGGACCTGGCCACCAACGTGCTCGGTGCGCTGCTGCAGCTGAGCGTGACCCGCTGGCTGCTGATCCGCCATGGCGCCGGCTGGGGCCTGCTGCTGCCCGCACTGGTGAACGTGGCGCTGCTCGCGGCGGTGGCGCTGCTCGGCGGCGTCGACGTGGCGCTGCTGGGCTACGCGGTGCCGCTGCTGGCGGTGATGAGCGTGACCACGCGCGGCTTCGCCTACGGCATGACCAAGCCGGCGGTGGACGCGCTGTACACGCGGGTGCCGCGCGAGACGCGCTACAAGGGCAAGAATTTCGTGGAGACCGCGGTGTGGCGCTTCGGCGACCTGGTGGTGACCAGTGCGGTGAGCGGCCTGCGCGTGCTGGGTTGGGGCATCGGCGGGCTGGCCCTGGCCGGTGCCGGCGTCGCCGCGCTGGCGACGGTGGTGGCGCGCCGCGCGGGCTGGTCGCCGGACCTGGCGCCGGACGAACACGTGTCCGTCGGCGAGGGCACGAAAGCATCGGCTTGAGCCGATGCTTTCCCGCATCCCGGCTCTCAGCTGGTGATGTAGCGCTGCAGGTGCTCGATCTGCTCGGCCTGCGCGTCGATCACCGCCTTGACCAGGTCGCCGATCGAGATCACCCCCACCACCTTGCCATCCTGGACCACGGGCAAGTGGCGGACGCGGCTGTCGGTACACAGGCGCATGCAGTCGAACACGTCGGTGTCCGGGCTCACCGTCAGCGGGCTGCCGCTCATGATGTCGGACACCGCGGTTTGCGAGGAGGAGCGGCCCTGCAGGATCACCTTGCGCGCGTAGTCGCGTTCGGACATCACGCCGACCAGCTCTTCGCCGCGCATCACCAGCAGCGCTCCGATCCGGTGCTCGGCCATGTGCTTGATCGCATCGAGCACCGGCGCATCCGGCGCAATGCTGTAGATCGCGTTGCCCTTGCCCTGCAGCAGATGTTTGACCTGGCTCATGCTTGGGTCTCCCTGCGGCCCGGACGGGCCGTCTGCGGCGAGTCTAGCGCCGCCTTCACGCCGGCGTGTAGTGAAGTCGTGAACCGGCCGCGCGAGGCTCAGCGCGCCGCGCGCGGCGGCACGCGGCGGTCGAGGTAGCCGGGGCCGCCGAGCTGGTACATCTGCCGCTGGATCCACGCCGCGCGGCGCTGCACGTAGGCGCTGGGGCGGTCGGCATGCAGGCGCCGCGGGTTCGGCAACACCGCGGCGAGGCGGGCAGCCTGGGCCGGCCCGAGTTGCGCCGGCGGCACGTGGAAGTACGCCTCGCTGGCTGCCCCCACGCCGTAGATGCCGTCGCCCAGCTCGGCGATGTTCATGTACACCTCGAGGATGCGCCGCTTGGGCCAGGTCAATTCGATCAGCACGGTGAAGTACGCCTCCAGCCCCTTGCGCACGAAGCTGCGGCCGTTCCACAGGAACAGGTTCTTGGCGGTCTGCTGGCTGAGCGTGCTGGCGCCGCGCAGGCGCTTGCCGTCATCGGCGGCGTCGAGCGCGTCCTGGATCGAGTCGAGATCGAAGCCGTGGTGATAGGGGAACTTCTGGTCCTCACCGGCCACCATCGCCAGCGGCACCCAGCCCGACACCTGCTGCCACGGCACCCAGTGCTGGCGCAGCCGGAAATCCTTCTCGCCGTGGATCCACGCGCCGAGCTGGCGCTCCAGCATCACTGCCGAGGTCCATGGCGGCATGAAGCGCAACACCAGCACCACCAGCCAGCTCAGCGCCAGCCATGCCAGCAGTGCGATCGCCAGCATGCGCAGCAGACGTGCCAGCGGGGTGCGGCGGGACGGAAAAGGCATGGCGGTATGCGCGGAAGGAGGCAGGCAGTATAAGGGCCAGCCGCCAGGGCGTTGTCCGGGCGCGCTGGTGCCCCCATCTGTGGCGCTTGACCCGAAGAGACGCTTGCCGTGGACGAACTGCCTGTGGACGACGTGTTGCACCGCTTCCTGCTCGAGCGCGCCGGCGTGCGCGGCACCCTGGTGCGGCTGGGGCCGGCCTGGCGCGAAGTGGCCGGCCGCGCGGACTACCCGCCGGCGCTGCACGCCCTGCTGGGCGAGGCGCTGGCGGCCAGCGCGCTGCTGACCGGGGGCATCAAGCTGGACGGCGCGCTGTCGATCGAGCTGAAGAGTTCGGACGCGTTGCGCCTGCTGTTTGCCGAGTGCAGCGACCAGGGCCGCCTGCGTGGGCTGGCGCGCTGGAACGAGCCGCTGTCCGCGCCGCTGGCGCTGGATGCGCTGGCCGGCGCGATCATGGCGATCACCATCGGCAACGTCGATCGCGGCCAGCGCTACCAAGGCCTGGTCGACCTCGGTCATGCCGAGCTGGCCGCCTCGCTGGAAGACTACTTCACGAAATCCGAGCAGCTGCCGGCGCGCATCCTGCTGGCCGCCGACGGCGAGCGCGCGGTCGGCCTGATGCTGCAGAAGATGCCGGGCGAGGGCGGCCATGCCGGCGTGCAGGACGACGATGCCTGGAACCGCGTGACGCACCTCACCGCCACGCTGGGCGCGGCGGAGCTGCTGGCCAGTGCGCCGGAGCAACTGCTGTACCGCCTGTATCACGAGGAATCGGTGCGCCTGTTCGAGCCGCGCCCGCTGGCGTTCGGCTGCAGCTGCAGCCGCGAGCGGGTGACGTCGATGCTGCGCTCGCTCGGCCGCGACGAAGTGGAGGCGGCGCTGGCCGCGCGCGGCGACGAGATCGAGGTGGTCTGCGAGTTCTGCGCGCAGCGCTACCACTTCGACCGCATCGACGCGGAGCACCTGCTGAGCGAAGGCGCGGCTCCCGGCGCACCGGGCACGGCGCAGTAAGGCGAGCGGGCTGCCCGCTCAGGCCAGCAGCAGCGGCTTGTCCGCGCCGAGCCAGGTGGCGGCCGGCTGCGCCTCGGCGAACAGGAAGCCCTGACCGTAGCGGCAGCCCACCCGCAGCAATGCCTGCCGCTGCGATTCGTCCTCGATGCCCTCGGCGATCACCTTCATCTGCAGCGAGTCGGCCAGCACCTGGATCGCGCGCACCAGCGCCAGGCCTTGCGTTTCGGTGTCGTCCGGCGGCAGTTCGGTGATGAACGAGCGGTCGATCTTCAGCGTCTCGAACGGGTACTGGTGCAGGTAGCTGAGCGAGGAATAGCCGGTGCCGAAATCGTCCAGCGCGATGCCGACGCCGTGGCTGCGCAGGTTCTGCAGCATCTGCTTGACCTGGGTCGGGTTCTCCAGCAATGCGTGTTCGGTGACCTCGATGCGGATGCAGCGCGTGGGCACGGCATACTGTTCGAACAGCGCGAGCAAGCGTTGGTCGAGGTCGGCCGAGCGGAAATGCCGGCCGGACACGTTGATGCTGATGAAGCCGTCGGCGCCGATCAGCCGCACCGCCTGGGTGCACACCTGTTCGAAGATCTGCCAGTCGATCGCCTCGGCGCAGCCGCATTCCTCGGCGATCAGCAGGAAGTCATGCGGCGGCAGCAGGCCACGCTCGGGATGATGCCAGCGCAGCAGCGCCTCGTAGCCGGTGACGCGGCCGTTGGCCAGTTCCACGATCGGCTGGTAGAACGGCTCGAACTCGTTGCGGCTGAGCGCGTGGCGCAGGTCGCTCTCCATGTCCAGCAGCGACAGTGCCTCGCGGCGCAGGCGGTCGTCGAACATCGCCGCGCGATGGCGGCCGCCGTCCTTCGCGTTGTACATCGCCGCATCGGCGTCGCGCAGCAGTTCCTCCGGCTGGCGGTAATGCGGACGGGCCAGCGCGATGCCGATCGAGGCGGAGGTGAAGATCTCCTTGGTGCCGAGCCGGAACGGCGTCTGCAGCTCGCTGATGATGCGCTCGGCGATCAGCGTCGCCTTGTCGGTCTCGACGATGCCTTCCAGCAGCACCGCGAACTCGTCGCCGCCCAGGCGGGCGACTACGTCGCGGGTCTTCAGGCAGGCGCGGATGCGGCCGCCGACCTGGAACAGCAGGTCGTCGCCGACCAGGTGGCCGACCGAGTCGTTGATGACCTTGAAACGGTCCAGGTCGATGAACAGCACGGCGAACTGTTCGTCGGGGTTGTCGGCGTAGCGCTGCATGGCCTGTTCCAGCCGTTGCAGCAGCAACGTGCGGTTCGGCAGGCCGGTCAGCGAATCGTGCAGGGTCTCGTACTTCAGCCGGCGCTCGACGCGCTCGCGCTCGGCGATCTGTTCGCGCAGGTCGCGGTTGGCCAGGGCCAGCGCGCGGGTGCGCTCGGTGACGCGGCGCTCCAGCCCGGCGTAGGCGTGCTTCAGTGACGCGGCCGCCTGCTTGCGCTGCAGCGCGTTGGCGATGTGGTAACTGACGAAGGTCAGCAGCTCCTGGTCGCGCTCGGTGTAGGTGTGCTCGGGCGAGTAGCTTTGCAGCGCCAGCACGCCCATCGCCTTGCCGCCCCAGATCAGCGGCACGCCCAACCAGCACACCGAGCGCGCGCCGAAGTGGCTGATCTCGCCCTGCGCGCTGAGGCGGTCGATCTCGGCCGGCGTGGCCAGCAGCGGCTTGGCATGGCGCAGGACGTATTCGGTGGCGCCGCGGCCGTGGGCACGCGGCGGACGCACGTGGTCGACGTCGTCGACCGAGTAGGGGAAGGTGAGGTGGCCGCTCTCCTCGTCCAGCAGCGCGATGTAGAAGTTGCGCGCGTACAGCAGGCCGCTGATCACCTGGTGCATGGCCGCGTAGAACTTGTCCAGGCTGTCCGAGGTATTGGCCAGTTCGGCGATGCGGAACAGCGCCGCCTGCAGGCGCTCGCCGCGCTGGCGCTGCAGCACCTGCTGGCGCAGCACGCGGTTCGCCTCGCGCAGCGCGGCGGTGCGGTCGGTCACGCGGCGGCCCAGTTCGAGGTGCGCCTCGCGCCGCTCCAGTGCGGTCTGCACGTGCTGGGCCACGTAGTTCAGCAGTTCCAGGTCGTGCCGCGAGTAGTGCGTATCGGCGCGATAGCTCTGCATCACGATGCCGCCGACGACGCGGCCGGCGCGCAGCAGCGGTGCGCCAAGCCAGTGTTCGCAGCTGGGGCCGAGCGGCACGAGGCGGTCGCCGAACTGCTGGTGCAACTCGTCGATCGAACCCATCAACGGCCGGCCTTCCTGCAGCAGGTTCCAGGTCAGGCTGTGCAGCATCTCGTGCAGCGGCACGCTCTGCTCCGGCAGCGGCGGGTCGGTGTCCTTGATGTCGACGTAATAGGGGAAACGCACCGTCTCGGTGGCCGCATCGTAGAGCGCGATGTAGAAATTTTCCGCGTACATCAGGCTGCTGACGATGGCGTGCAGCGAGCGCATCATCTCGGGCATGTCGTGCTCGGCGCCGGCCTGTTCGGCGATCGCGTACAGCGCGCGCTGCAGCCGCTCGGCCTGGGCCAGCCGCGAGATGGCCTCGTACAGGCGGCTGGTCTCGGCCAGCTGGTGCAGGCGGATGTCGGCCAGCCGACCCAGCCAGTCCAGGCGGTCGCGCAGGAGCTCGGGCAACGGCAGATCGGCCCATTCCAGCACCAGGCTGCGCGAGCCTTGCGGGTCCTCCGCCAGCGCCAGTTGTCCGGCCAGGTGACCGGGCTGCTCGTCCATGCGCCGCCAGCGCAGGCGGCCGTGGATGCCGAGGTTGTCCAGCATGAGCTCGCAGACTTCCATGACGCCGGCAGCGTCGGGAGCCTCGAACAAGCGTTCGACCGCCGCATGCAGGGCCGCAAGATCCTTGGCCACCGGCGGCGGCTGGGATGAACGGATCGTCGGTGTGGCGCTCATGGGGCTGCGACTGGTTCCGGTGCGATCTGGCGGGTTGACGTGTCTTTATATCGTGTAAGTCCGCCCCCTCGCCAGCTTCGTGGCGGGGCGGGAACCCGCGGCAGACCAAGGGGTCGAAGCTAGGCCGGATGCCGCCATTTGTGCGTTGGGGCGGGTTTTCGGGGTGTTAGTAAAACGTAAAGCGGGGTATACTGCGTGCCAAGTATCCTCCATCGAGCGAGTCTTCGGTCCGTCTCATGCGCCGCCTGTCCGTCCTGCTGCTGATTCTCGCGCTGCCGCTTGCGGCGGCCGGGCAGTCCGTGGACGGCGACAGCAGCTTGGCGCAGCGCCTGCTGGCGCAGCCGCCGGAGCAGGTGACCGAGGTCGCGCCGGGCGTGGTGGTGCCGTTGTGGCGCAGTGCCGATGGCCGGCTGCTGGCGCTCAAGGCGGATCGCAGCACCGGTGCCGAAGCGCTGCGCAAGCATGTGCCGCTGGCGCTGCGGGTGGTGGATGCCTCCACGGTGATGACCACCGGCGTGGAATACGGCCTGGGGCCGCGGCTGCAGGCGCATGCGGAAGTCAGCGAGCAGGCGTGGACGAACCCGGGCCTGCGCGTGTTCGGCAGCGAAGTGGGTGCCACCTACGACGCCGGTCACTACAGCGTGGGCGTCAGCGTCGGCAGCACCTCCACGCCGACCAGGAACGTGTTGCCGCGCGTGCTGCCGGGTGCTGCGCCGGGGGTGGATGGTCTGTCCAGCTTCGAGAGCAGTGCCCAGCTCAATGCGCATGGGCGGCTGGCCCTGGGCAGCAAGAGCGGCATCGACCTCGGCGCCAGCGTGGGGCGCATCCACCTGCTGCCGGGCAACCTGCTCGGCGTCGACACGCTGGATCAGAAGGCGCTGAGCTTCGGCGTCGACCATGGCCCGTTGAGCGGCGTGGTGACCGGCCGCACGATGCAGCCGCAGGCGGGCATTCCCGGCGGCCTGAATGCCGACCGGCGCTGGAACAGCATCGATCTGGGCGTGACCTGGCGCCTGCCGTGGCGCGGCTCGCTGAGCGTGGGCGCGCAGAACCTGTGGTCGTCCGGCACCCCGGTCAATACGCCGGCCGGCCCGGAACCGGACCAGTCGCGCACGCCGTACGTGCAGTACCACCAGGATCTCTGACCGGTCTTCTACCGCCGGTTCGATGAGAAAACGCCGTCGCCACGCGACGGCGTTTTTCGTTGGCGCGCGTTCAGTCCTGCCTGCGCACGCGCAGGTCGCCGCTGAACGTCTCGATGTTGATCTTGCCGGTACCATTGCCGAGACGCACGTCCAGCGAGCTGCCGGGACCGTGCTCGGGTTCCTTCGGCGTACCGAAATCGCTGCGCAGGTCGCCGCTGAAGCTGCTCGCATGCAGGCTGGCCGAGGTGGTGGCAGGCAACTGGAGCTGGACGTCGCCACTCATGCTGTCGATGCCGAGGCTGCCGCCGGCGGCCAGGCCGCCGGTGAGTTGGACGTCGCCGGACACGGTGCTGAGGGTGAGCTTGCGCCATGGCCCGCCGCTGGCCTGGATGCGGCCGGAAATGGTCTGCAACTCGACCTCGGGACCCAGCGCGGGCGCGAGGATCTCGCCGCTGACGGTCTGCAGATCCGCCCGGTCGGCATGCCCGGCCTGCTCGATGCCGCCGCTGACGCTGTGCACCTTCAGCGAGGGCGTGCGTGCGTTGATGCGCGCCTTGCCGCTGACCGTGTTGACCTGGATGCTGCCGCCGTCCATGCCGTCGATGACCAGCGGCGCGCTGACCACGTTGACGTCGAGCGAGGCGGCCCGGGGCACGTGCAGCTCCAGTGTGGTGGGCGCCATCTTGCTGTCGCCGCCCCAGTTGAACCAGCCGGAGCCGCCCTGCGGTTCCACCCTGATCTCCAGGTTGCCGTTGCTGCCGGTGATCGCCAATGGCTTGGCGCCGTCACCGAGGCGGCCGCTGACTTGCACTTCGTTGCGGTCCCACGCCGTGACGTTCACCGTGCCGGCGACGTTGCCGATGCCGATGCGGGCGGTCGGGGTGGCGTCGTGGCGCAGCTGGATCGGCGTGTCGGCGAGCGCTTCGCCGATGCACAGGCACAGCAGCAGGGGGAGATAGCGGACGGGTTTCATGGTCGTTCCTGGTGGTCTCAGCCGGCCTGGCGGCCCAGCTGGCGCAGTTGTGTCTGTTGCTGTTCGGTGCGGCCGAGCAGGCGTTGCAGCGCCGGTGAATCCGGGGCCTGCTGCAGGGCCAGCTGCAGCTCCATGCGGGCGGCATCCAGTTCGATCGCGGCGCCGGCGAAGCGCGGGTCGGCGGGTTTCCAGTGAGCGCCGGCCTGCAGGCGCTCTGTCGCCGGCGCGGCCGTCGGGTGCTGCCACGCGCGCCAGCCGATGCCGGCGGCCAGCAGCAGCGAGGCGGCGAGGCCGACGGCGGCGAGCAGCCGGCGCCGGCGCGGCTCGTGCGAGTGCGGCGGCACTGGTTCCTGTGTGCGCTCGGCGTCTTCCAGCAGGGCGTCGATCGAGGTCCACAGGTCGCGTCGTGGTGCCAGCGGCTGGCGCAGGTCGCGCAGCTGGCGGCGCCATTCGAATTCGTTCATGAGCTTTCTCCCAGGATCTTGCGCAGCAGGCCGCGCGCGCGGTGCAGTTGCGCTTTCGAGGTGCCGGTGGCCATGCCCAGCTCGCCGCCGATTTCCTCGTGCCGCCAGCCCTCGATGTCGTGCAGCACCAGCACGGCACGGGCGCGCGGCGGCAGTCGGGCGATGGCGCGTTCCAGCTCCTCGCGCTCGGCGGCGCAGAACGGGGTCTGGCCGGTATCCGGCAGATGTTCGTCGTCGAGCGTGCTGACCGGGTCGGCGCCGCGCGCGCGGATGTCCATCAGTGCGACGTTCACCGCCAGCCGGTACAGCCAGGTGCCGAACGCGCTTTCGTGACGGAAGCCGGGCAGCTTCTGCCAGGCGCGGATGAACGCGTCCTGGGTGAGGTCTTCGGCGCGGGCATGGTCGTAGCCGGCGAGCCGGCATACCGCGCCGTGCACGCGGCCCACGTGCAACCGGTACAGCCGCTGGAACGCCTGGCGGTCGCCAGCGGCCGCCGCGCGCACGTCATCGCTGTCGTTGGCTCCCGCTGAGGCAGGCGACATGGAGCTTCCAGGGGCGGGACAGGCGGCGATCATCTTGCCAGCTTGGATGCGCCGTGACACGAAAGGGTTTGCACGGCGGCCTTGCGGGTAGCGCGCGCAGGTGGCGACAACCCGCGCGCGGTGCGGCTGGCTCAGGAGGCGGCGGCCTCGCGCCGCGCCGCGCCGGCCTCGCTCTGCAGGGCCTGTACCACACGCTGCTGCTCCTGCTGCAGGCGTTCGGGCAGGCGCGGCGCAAAGCTGGCAAGGTAATCGCCGATGGCGGACAGCTCGGCCTGCCAGGCGGCGGTGTCCACCTCGAGCAGTTCGTCGAGCCGGCTGCGCTCGAGCTTGAGCCCGTCGAGCTGGAGTTCACCCGCGTCGGGCAGGATGCCGATCGGCGTCTCGACGCCGCGCGCGCGACCCTCGGCGCGGTCGATCATCCACTGCAGCACGCGCAGGTTGTCGCCGAAGCCCGGCCACAGGAACTTGCCGTCGGCGCCCTTGCGGAACCAGTTGACGTGGAAGATCTTCGGCAGCTCCGCGCCGGGCCGGTCGAACGACAGCCAGTGCGCGAAGTAGTCGCCGTAGTGGTAGCCGCAGAACGGTTTCATCGCCATCGAGTCGCGACGCAGCACGCCGACCGCGCCGGTGGCGGCGGCGGTGGTTTCCGAGCCCATCGCCGCGCCCATCAGCACGCCGTGGGCCCAGTCGCGCGCTTCCATCACCAGCGGCAGCAGCGAGGGCCGGCGGCCGCCGAACACGATCGCGCTGATCGGCACGCCTTGCGGCGCCTCGGCCTGCGCCGACCAGGTCGGGCACTGCCTGGCGCTGACCGTGAAGCGCGAGTTCGGGTGCGCGGCCGGGCCGTTGGCCGGGTCGTAGGGCCGGCCCTGCCAGTCGGTGACCGGCGTGCCCGGCAGGCCTTCCCACCACGGCTGGTTGTCGGCGGTGACGGCGACGTTGGTGAAGATGGTGTCGTGCGAGATGCTCCGCATGGCATTGTGGTTGGTGGCGTCGCTGGTGCCCGGTGCCACGCCGAAGAAGCCGGCTTCCGGGTTGATCGCGTACAGCCGGCCATCCGCGCCGGGGTGCATCCAGCAGATGTCGTCGCCGATCGTCCACACCTTCCAGCCGTCGCGCAGATAGCCTTCCGGCGGGATCAGCATCGACAGGTTGGTCTTGCCGCAGGCGGAGGGGAAGGCGGCGGCGATGTAGTGCGTCTCGCCGCGCGGGTTCTCGATGCCGACGATCAGCATGTGCTCGGCCAGCCAGCCTTCGCTGCGCGCCTGGTGGCTGGCGATGCGCAGCGCGTGGCACTTCTTGCCCAGCAGCGCGTTGCCGCCGTAGCCGGAGCCGTAGGACTTGATGCTGAGCTCGGCGGGGAAGTGCATGATCCAGCGCCGTTCGGGGTCGAGTTCGCCGACCGAGTGCAGGCCCTTCACGAACGAACCCTCGCGCTCGATCCGCGCCTGCGCGGCGGCGCCCATGCGGGTCATGATCTTCATGTTGGCGACCACGTACGGGCTGTCGGTGATCTCCACCCCGCAGCGCGCCAGCGGCGAGTCGATCGGGCCCATGCAGTACGGGATCACGTACATGGTGCGGCCTTCCATGCAGCCGTCGAACAGCGCGTCGATCTTCGCGTGCGCCTCGGTCGGGTCCATCCAGTGGTTGTTCGGGCCGGCGTCCTGCTTGCCCGGATGACAGACCAGGGTCAGCTGCTCTACGCGCGCCACGTCGGACGGGTGGGAGCGGTGCAGATAGCAGCCCGGATGGGTCTGCTGGTTCAGTTCGATCAGGGTGCCGTCGGCCAGCATCTGCCGCACCAACGCCTGGTATTCGGCCTCCGAACCGTCGCACCAGTGGATCCGGGCGGGGCGGGTCAGCGCCGCCACCTCGGCGACCCAACGATCAAGCGCTTCCAGCGTGCTGGCCATCGTGTCCTCTAAGGTCTTGTGGAAAAAAAGAGTTGGAACGCTAGTTTGCGCGCACTGGTATTGCAAGGTTGGGCGCAGCAAAGGCGGCGCCGGAGGGCGCCGTCCGGGGTGTTCCGCGGCAGCCGGCTCAGGCCGGGATCAGGGTCGCGATCATGTGTTCGACGTAGGCGTCGAACTCTTCGAGGTTGATCCGCGGCAGGCCCAGCGTGAAATTCAGCTGGAGGAAGCCGACGTAGGCGGCGTAGGTCAGCCGCGCGCGATTGAGCGCCTCGGCCGGCGGCAAGCCGGCTTCGCGGTAGGCGGTGGTGAGGAACTCCATGCGCCGCTGCGATACGCGCGCCATCACCGGCACCACCTGCGGATGATCCAGCGCCTTCAGCAGCGCGGCGTAGACGCGGTGCGGCTGCAGCTCGTGGGCGACGCGGCGGAACAGCTCGGGCAGGCGCTGGCGCGGATCGCCGATCTGCTCGATCTGGCCCAGCACCTCGCGCTCGCCGTACTGCTCCCAGCGCTCCAGCGCGGCATGCAACAGCGCCTCGCGGGTGCGGAAGTGCCAGTAGAAGCTGCCCTTGGTCACGCCCAGCTGGCGGGCCAGCGCTTCCACGGCCAGCGCGCCGACGCCGTGTTCGGCGATCATCTGCAGCGCGGCAAGTTCCCAATCCTCGGCCGACAGCCGGGTACGTTCTGGCTTGCTGCTGACATTCATTTGCGTATGGTAGCGGCAGCCCGCGCATTTTTGTAATGCGGCGTGCCGTTCGGCGCGGTCTCCGACCCGTATCCGGCTGGTTGCCGCGGCGCCGGGCCACGGTTGACGCGACTTGTCGGGGCGATCCATACTCATCCGTATGGTCAACCCTGTCCCCGCCCCCCCGACGATCAGCCGCTTCGCCACCGCCGACCTGCACCTGGCGGTGGAAACGCGCGGCCCGCAGGGCGGCCCGGCCCTGCTGTTCGCGCACGGTTTCGGCCAGACCCGTGGCGCCTGGAACGGTGCGGCCACCGCGCTGGCGCAGGCCGGTTGCCGCTGCGTCACTTTCGACGCGCGCGGGCACGGCGAAAGCGACCGGGTGCCCGGCGGCAGCTACCACATGGACCAGTTCGCCGACGACCTGCGGCGGCTGGCCGCGGCGCAGCCGCAGCCGCCGATCCTGGTGGGTGCCTCGATGGGCGGCCTGCTCGGCATCGTGCTGGCCGGCGAGCTGCGCCCGTCACCGTTCCGTGCGCTGGTGCTGGTGGACATCACCCCGCGCTGGGAGACGGCCGGGGTGGAACGCATCCTCGCCTTCATGCAGGCGCATCCGCACGGTTTCGCCAATTACGCCGAGGCCGCCGAGCAGATCGCCGCCTACCTGCCGCAGCGGCGCGAGCGCAAGAGCGAGCAGCAACTGCGCCCGCTGCTGCGCGAAGGCGCCGACGGGCGGCTGCGCTGGCACTGGGATCCGGCCCTGCTGGCCGGCGACCTGGTGCAGGAAAGCGAGCGCTACCAGCCACGCCTGCAGGCCGCCGCGCGGAAGATCGAGGTGCCCGTGCTGCTGCTGTCCGGCGGGCGCAGCGACGTGGTGTCGCGCGCCACCGTCGACGAATTCCTGCAGCTGGTGCCGCACGCGCAGCACGTGGAGCTGCCGCACGCCACCCACATGGTGGCCGGCGACGCGAATGACGCTTTCACGCGCGAGGTGGTCCGCTTCGCGCAGAACCTTGCCCTTGACCCACCGGCCGGCGCGTCGCCGGCGCCGTTCCATCGCCCTGAGGTGTTGAGATGTCCGTGATACTGACCCTGCTGGCGGCACTCATCGCCACCGGCGCCTGTGCCTACCACCGCAGCAGCCTGCGCACTTGGGCGATCGCCACTATCGCCGCCACGCTGGTGGTCGGCCTGATCGTGCATGCGCCGTGGACCACGGCGATCCTGCTGGTGATCGAGCTGGCCATCGCGTTGCCGCTGCTGCTGGTGGATTTCCGTCGCCGGCAGATCAGCCTGCCGATCCTCAAGCTGTTCGCCCAGGTCACGCCGAAGCTGTCCGAGACGGAGCAGACCGCGCTGGAGGCCGGCACGGTCGGTTTCGAGGGTGAGCTGTTCTCCGGCAAGCCGGACTGGCACGAATTGCTGAAGCAGCCGAAGCCCGAGCTTTCCGTGGAGGAGCAGGCCTTCATGGACGGTCCGGTGGAACAACTCTGCGGCATGATCGATGACTGGCAGATCACCCACGAGCTGGCCGACCTGCCGCCGAACGTGTGGGAGTTCATCAAGAAGCACCGCTTCTTCGGCATGATCATCCCGAAGCGCTACGGTGGCCTGGAGTTCTCCGCGCTGGCGCATTCGGCGGTGTTGCAGAAGCTGTCCACCGTGTCCGCCACGCTGTCCTCCACGGTGGCCGTGCCGAACTCGCTGGGGCCGGCCGAGCTGTTGCTGCACTACGGCTCGGAGGAGCAGAAGAACCACTACCTGCCGCGCCTGGCGGTGGGCGAGGAGATTCCCTGCTTCGCCTTGACCGGCCCCTACGCCGGCTCCGACGCCACCTCGATCCCCGACGTGGGCATCGTCTGCAAGCAGCTCGTCGACGGCGTCGAGGCGCTCGGCATCAAGCTCACCTTCGACAAGCGCTACATCACGCTGGCGCCGATCGCCACGGTGGTCGGCCTGGCCTTCCGCATGTACGACCCCGAGCATCTGCTCGGCGGCAAGGAAGACCTCGGCATCACCCTGGCGCTGCTGCCGCGTTCCACGCCGGGGCTGGAGATCGGCCGCCGCCACTTCCCGCTGAACGTGCCGTTCCAGAACGGGCCGGTGCGCGGCAAGGACGTGTTCGCGCCGCTGTCGGTATTGATCGGTGGCCCGCACATGGCCGGCCATGGCTGGCGCATGCTGGTCGAATGCCTGTCGGTCGGCCGCGCGATCTCGCTGCCGTCCAACGCCACCGGCGGCATGCGCGCTTCGGCGCTGGCCACCGGCGCGTACGCGCGCATGCGCAAGCAGTTCGGTCTGGCGGTCGCGCGTTTCGAGGGCGTCGAGGAAGCGCTGGCGCGCATCGGTGGCCTCACCTATGCCACCGCGGCGCTGTCGCGCGCCACCGCGGCGGCGGTCGATCGCGGCGAGAAGCCGGCGGTGCCGTCGGCGATCGCCAAGTACCACGCCACCGAGTGGGCGCGGCAGATCGCCGCCGACACCATGGACGTGCACGGCGGCAAGGCGGTGCAGCTGGGCCCGAAGAACT
>Ga0209916_1000797_pt1 | contig 39592 bp, 38 predicted proteins | sample ThiBio_1000_plan_FD_183956 | JGI IMG/M metagenome (GOLD analysis project Ga0209916, IMG submission 183956) | Wastewater bioreactor microbial communities from Cape Town, South Africa - Thiocy_solids_2 (SPAdes) | ecosystem: Engineered > Bioreactor > Thiocyanate-remediating > Anaerobic-Aerobic ... | reverse complement strand
GAGAGAGGGTCGGTTTCAAATCCAAGACCATCGTAGGACCGTCGTCAACCGAGGACCGCGCCCAGGGCGAGCCCGACCGCCATGACGACGAGGACGACGCCGGAAACGACGGCGAAGACGTAATCCCGATCCACCAGGAACATGATCAGGCTCACGGCCACCCGAAGCGCCGGCAGGGCGATCAAGGTCACGATGCCGACGGTCGCGCACCGTCTCGCGAACCCGTCGGGCGGTCCCGGCCAGGCGTCGCCGAGCAGGCCCGCGGCCATCCCCGCGGCGATCAGGCCGCAGGCGACGATCGCCCCCCACTTCAAGAGCCCCGCCAGCACGTCCTCCAGACGGTCGAGACGCTCGCGATCGTCCATCGTCAGCCCCTTCCGACCGACGTCGGCCCCTGGATCGCGGTCATGAACATCCTGGCCGCGATGGCCAGAAGGACCACGATGAACAGCGACCGGAGCCGACGGCTGGAGGTCCGCATGAGGATCCTCGCCCCCAGATACGCCCCGACCAGCGATCCGAGCGCGACGGGGGCGGCGAACTCGACGAGGACGTCGCCGCGGGCGTAGTAGATGCCGGCGCTGGTGGTCGCGGTGACGCCGATCATGAAGTTGGACGTCGCCGACGAGACCTTGATCGGCAGCCGCATCGCCGCGTCCATCGCGGGGACCTTCAAGACGCCGCTGCCGATCCCCAAAAGCGACGACATCGCCCCCGCGCCGTACATCAAGGCCAGCCCCAACCCCACCCGATGCACCTCGTAGGCGACCTCCCGGCCGGCGATCGCGTCGGGGTAAGTCGAATTCAATCCCAGGCGGGTCCCCCACGGGTCCGACGGGACGCCGGGATCGCGGGTCGTCTCGTCCGCTCCTCGCTTGACGGCCATCTGATGGGCCGACAGCAGGAGGATCGCCGCGAACAGCAGGTACAGGACCGATTCGGAGAGGAAGTCGCCGAGGAACACGCCCGTCAGCGCGCCCAGCGTCGTGCCGATCTCCAGGAGCACGCCCAGCTTGACGTTGGTGAGTCGGTTCTCCATCGCGCTGGCGGCGCTGCCGCAGGAGCAGGCGATGACCGAGACCAGGCTGGCCCCCGCGGCGTGGGTCATGTCGAGCCCGAAGCCCAGGGTCAACGCGGGGACGATGAAGATCCCCCCGGCCATGCCGAGCATGCCGCCGAGAACGCCCGAAACCAGAGCGGCCAGGCCGATGAGCAACGATTCCACGGGACCGACCACGATCATACCGCCATGGTGACCGCGCCGGGCCCTCGTGTCGAGGTCCGTCCGACGCTTTCGACGTCCGATCAAGACCTTGCGTGATTGACGCGCGACGGGGCGAGGGGCATCATGTCGTGGGGTTCGCGCCTTCGGCGACGGGCCCCGACGACATCCCATACGACGGTGGGGAACGCGGCGTGATCGGTCCAGGCTCGACGCTCAACGATCGGTTCCTGCTCCAAGGCGAGCTAGGCCGCGGCGGCATGGGGGCGGTCTACGCCGCGACGGACCAGGTCCTTCAGCGGGGCGTCGCCATCAAGCTGCTGCGCGATCAGAAGGCGGGCGAGGAACTCTCGCGGCGGCTCCGCCTGGAAGCCCAGATCGCCGCTCGACTGCTCCACGACAACGTGGTGCGGATCTACGACTTCGGTCAGGCCGAGGGGGCCAGCTTCCTCGTCATGGAGCAGGTCGACGGCGTCAGTTACGTCAAGCGCTGGCGGAAGCTGACCCCCGCCGAGCGATTGACCGTGCTCGCCGGAGTGGCCGAGGCGCTCGACTACGCGCACCATCAGGGCGTCATCCATCGCGACGTCAAGCCGGGCAACGTGCTTTTGACCGCCGCCGACGTCCCCAAGCTGTCGGACTTCGGGCTCTCGCTTTTGGCCGAGCAGGACGATTCCGGCGGCGTGGTGCGGGGGACGCCGTTGTACATGAGCCCGGAGCAAGTCCGAGGCAAGAAGCTGACGTACAAGACGGACCTGTATTCGCTGGGGGTGATGATCCACGAGTCGCTCGCCGGCGCTCCACCGTTCATGGGAACTCCGGCGAGCGTGATGGCCCAGCACGCCAACTCCCCGCCGCCGCCGATCCCGCCGGGCTATTCGCGCGAGTTGGAACGATTGATCGCCAGCCTGCTGGCCAAGCGGCCGGAGGAGCGACCGGCCGGCGGCTCGGCCGTCGCGGCGGTGCTTCGCGCCGAGGCGGCACGGCTTCAGGGCGACGCCGCGCCGGTCGGCGTCGCGGCGGCGGCCGAGGCCGAGGAGGTGGAGCCGGCCCTCGACATCAGCGCCCTGGCCGAGTTGGGAGAGGGCCGCAAGGCCGTGACCGCCACGTCGGGAGCGTCGCGGCGCGCGACCGCCGCGGCCAGGCCCGCCCCCCCGGCCGTCGAGGCGGCCGATCTCGCGACGTCGCCCCTGGTCCGCCGGATGCTCCGGGCCGTCCTCGCCGAACCCGTTCTGCTCGGCGCCGAGGAGCGCTACCTTTACGGCTACTACGCGGCCTACCTCCTGGTCGGCTCGCGGCGCAAGTCGTTTCGAGCCCGCAAGAAGCTCGAACGCCTCAACGCCGATCGCGCCCGGCTCGTCCTGGGTCTGACCTACGCGCTGGGCGCGGCGGACTCCCAGACGGCCGTGGCCGAGGCGGCCCGGCTGTTCGACGAGGGGGTCGAGGTCCGCCCCGCGCTCAATCCGGCGATCCTGGCCAAGTTCCTGTCCTGGCGGGAGACTCCCGCCAGGCGCCGCAGCTTGCGGCAGTTCCGCAAGGCGATCCAGGAGGCCAGCCCCTACGTCCGCGAGCGCTTGACCGACGATCGCGGCGCGATCAACGTCGGCTTGATCCCCCGCTCGCTGGACGACCTGCGCGGGCTGGCCCCCAGGCGCGAGGTGGGCGACGAACTGGTCGAGCGCTGGAACCGCCTGGCCGACGCCTGGCGCGAGCATCCCGAGGTCCGCGACGCGGTCCTCCGCTACGCCGGCGGCGCGGCGTATCGCGACCCCGCGGCCGTCGCCATGTGGCCGGAGGTCGTTTATCCGTTGGTGGAGATCGCCCGCTGGCAACGCGCGCGCGCCGGGGCGTTTCGTCGCGGGCTCCGCTTCCTCACGAGCCGGGTCCTGCGCATTCCTGATCCGGCCGAGCGGCTGCACCGGATGCTGAAGCGGCATCTGGCCGATCGGGTGGTCGAGCAACTCGACCGCTCGGCCCTCCAACTCGAACGGGCGCTGGCGGACGCGGAGCCCGACGAGCCCGCCGCCGACGATCAGGAGACGTCCGGAGCGGAGCGCATGGTGGTCGCCGCCGACCCCGCGCGCGTCGGCGCCATCGTCGACGACGTCGACCGTCGCGACGACGGCCAGGTCTCCCTGGTCGACGTCGACCCTATTCGGATCTTCCAGAGCGAGCTGCACGAACTCTGGAAGGAGGGCGTCGCGGCGCTTCGGGAGGGAGGGGGCCGCGCGCCGGCCGATTCGCGACGACGCCACCTGCCGCTGGGGCCGTACCGCCTCGCGGTGGTCCCCTCGATCCGAGGGGCCTCGGCGGGGCAGGTGGTCGCGCAGGGGATGCCCGGCAAGCAGATCGAGATGCTGACCCCGTCGCTCCGCTCCGCGGGGTTCCGCGACCGCGCGCTGCTGGCCGCCTGGGTCTACGCCGACGGCAGTCTGCTGCTGGCCCACGTCGACCCCCGCAACTCCGAATCCTACGTCCTCTGGGACGCCGCTCGCAACCGCCACTCGACCTACGCCGACCCGGCCGTCGTCGAGCGCGACCTGGAGGCGGCCGGCATGGAAGTCCCCGAGTCGCTCGGGCGGGCGCTTCGTCGCGGCTTCAAGCCCCAGGGGGAGCGGCGCTGATCCGTCCCGGTCGGCGCGGAGCCGGTCCCCGGAGAGCGTCGCGGCCTACATAACGGCCTTCCCCCCTCGCGGGGGAAGGTGGCCCGAAGGGCCGGATGAGGGGGGGGCGAGCCAGAAGGCCGCCGTGATCCCGAACCGACTTGGGCCGGCTTTTGACTTGTCGATGGCTTCCGGTCGCGTCGTCCCCCTCATCTGACCGCTTGGAACGCCGCCGAAATAACTTCCCGGAATTTAACCACGGAGTCACAGAGGACACAGAGAGGAAATCGAGAATTGGAGAATTGAGAAATTGTGAATTAAAAGGTTGATGACGGACGAACCGCTCCTCGTCTTCACTCTCCGTGCTCTCCGTGACTCTGTGGTTCCCCATCTTCCGCCCATGGATTCGACAAGTTGTTTCGGCGGCGTTCCTCGCGGTCTGTCTTCCCCCGCCAGGAGGGAAGACCGCGATGGTCGTCCTCCGCCACTTACGGGACGGACTCTCAGCCGGCCGCGGGGGACTTCGGGAAGCGGGACGTGTCGATGTAGTGATACGACCCGCCGGTCTCCGCGGCCAGGCGGCGCAGCGGCGTGTTCTGGCCCATGTCGCGGCCGATGCCGAACTCGATCGCCTGGATCCGCGTCCCCTTGGCCTCGCGGAGCACGGTCGCGACGTTGTCGTTGGTCATCGAGGCGGCGTCGGTGAGGAAGAAGATCACCTCGGGACGATCGACCAGGGCGGTGCGCAGGGCCAGCAGGTGGTCGGTCCCGCCGAACGGGACGACGGCGGCGAGCTGGGCGCGGACGCGCTCCTTGTTGACGGTCGTCGCCGGCATGATCCCGCGCTTGCCCTCCGAGTCGGTGAGCTTGCGGGCGTTGAGGTCGTAGAAGGTGACCGAGAAGCCGACGTCCGGCGGCAGGCGGTCGAGGCTGGAGAGGAGTTCGGCCTTGGCGTGGTCCAGCGCGTTGCGGGTGCTCATGCTGCCGGAGCAGTCGATGACGTAGGCGAACGAGCGGCCGTTCTCGCGGCTGCCGAAGAACTCGGTCCCGGGTCCGATCCCTCGGCCGACGCCGCCGCCGGAGCCGCCGCCGCGGCCGCCGCCCCCCCCCGCGCCGGTGCCGGGGATCAGCCCGGCGCCGGTCGCGGGCAATTCGGGGATCTCCCGGGCGAGGGTCTCGTCGGGCTTCACGACGCTCTGGGGGAGGATCTCCGAGAGCAGGGCGTCGGCCGCGGGATCGTGGGTGGGCTTGATCGGCGTCGCGTCGGCCGGCCTGGGTTGCAGGCGAGGGTCGGCCATGCCGCCGATCTCGCCGGGGCCGCCGCCCCCCCCCGCGCCGGATTCGGTATCGGTCGCGCGGTTGTCGGTCGGCTCAAGCTCGCCGCTCATCGCGCGACGGGCCGAGTCGTCGCCGTCGGGCGCGTTGACGACGGAAAGCACCGTCAACGACCCCAACACCGCCAGCAGGACGTGGAAGACCGTCGACGTCCCCAGCGAGCGCGGGTCGGTCATGGGCGTGCGGCCGATCCGAAGCCGGTCAACGATCGCCATCGTCGTCCTCCGGTCCCAGGAATTCCAGGGGGGGGTCGGGATCGTTCCGACGCCCGCCGGCGCGACGACCCCGACGGCCGGCGGGCGCGGCCAGCGACCGCCACGCCAGGATCGCTCCGAGCGCGGCGGCCGCCACCAGTAATCCTAGGACGACGGCCGGGTTCGGCCAGTCCGCCGCCGCCGGCTCGGCCGTTTCCGCGGGGGCCGGCTTCTCGACGGTCGGCGCGGCCGAACCGACGACCAGCGGCGCGAGCCGGTCCCCCTCGGCCTTGTAGCGGACTCGCCTGAGATAAACGCCCTCGAATGAAACCGCCGCTCCCTTCCAGGCGTCGACCGCGCGCCTCGGCGCGGGGAAGAGGACGCAGAGCAGGTCGCCCGGCGGCTGCTCGATCCACGCCTCCACCAGCGCCGGGAAGCTGCCGACGGCGTCTTGCCGGAACGCCCGGACGACCAGGCCGGCGACGCGGACGCGACGGCCTCGGAACTCGTCGGGGTGTTCCCAAAGGTCTCGGAAGCTCGCGGCGACGGCGGGGCCCGGACCTTGCTTGCCCGAAAGGGCGTCGTGTTCGGCGGCGAGGTCCCCCAGGCCAAGCGGCGCGTCGTCTTGCGCGAGGCCGTTTCCGACTCCGATCAAGCCCAGGAGCGCGGCCAGGGCCGCGCCTCGCCCGATCACGGCCCGGCTCCAGGCGGGGCGAGGCGGACGGCGGCCACGCCGGCGGACGAGCAGACGGCGATGATCCGCGCGGCCGGCTCGTATCGCAGGCGGTCGTCGGCGATCAGCCGGACCCGCATCGGCCGCGTCCCCAACAGCTCGACGTAGCGCCGAAGCCGCCCGCCGAGTTGGGCCAGGTCCTCGACGGGCGCCTCGCCGAGCCGCAGCGACTTGAGGTCGCCCAGGTCGTCGGCCTCGGCGCGGATCATCACGTCGTTCTCCAGGTCGACGTCGACGGTTCGCGAGGTCGGCCGGGCCATGCCTCGCGGCGCCGAGGGGAGCGCCGCGGGGGTGGCCGGCAGGTGCAGGTCGATCCGGGTCTCGGCGGTCGGCGGCCGGAACGTCATGATGAAGAACGCCAGGAGTTGAAACGCCATGTCGAGGATGGGCGCGGCGGGGAAGTAGACGTCCTCGGGCTGTCCCGGACGATAGTTCCGCGCGCGTCGCGAGCCGTCGTCCGCGGGGCTCGCCTTCGTCGGGGCTGGGGCGATGCTCACGGCTCCTCCCGGTTCAGGACGACGAGGCTGAAGTTGGCGAAGCCCTGTTCCTGGGCCTCGGCGAGCGTCCGGCGCACGGCGCCGAAGGGGGCCTCGCGGTCGGCCCTGATGATGACCGCGGTGGGGAGTTCGGCGCCGGGGTCGGCCCCGGTGAACTGAAGGCGGAGGCTCGGCAGGTCGGGCCGGTCGCCGGAGACCTCCGGCTGGGGCTGGATCAACTCCAGGCCCGATCGCCGCTCGGCGGCCTGGCGCTTCCACCAGGCGACGGCGGCGTCGCCGGGGATCGCCGCGTCATCGACCAGGAGCGTCCCCCGGGCGTCGATCGCCACGGCCAGGCGGTCGAGCGCCAGTTCGGCGCCCGGCAAGGCGGCGGGGGCGACGGGGAGCCGCACGGCCCTGGTTCGGCCCTCGACCTGGGCGCCGAAGTGGACCAGCATCATGAAGAAGAAGATCAGTTGGAGCACCAGGTCCAAAAGCGGCGTCAGATTGGGGTTGAGGGAGTGCGGCGGCGACGTGCGCGGCATCGGGCGGCCTCGTCCGGGTTCATTCGGGGAGCGACGGCGGCGGGGTGGGACGCGCGCCCAGCGCCGCGCTGAGCGCGAACGGATGAGGATGCGCCGCGGGAGTCGGGTGCGACGCCTCTTGCGGCTTGACGCCGGGGGCGAACTGTTCCAGAAGCGGCTCGGCGGCCATCTCCGCCTCCAGCGACATCCGGGCGATCCGGTTGCGGAAGTAGGCGTAGAAGTAGATCGCCGGGATCGAGATCGCGATCCCCTCCAGCGTGGCGAAAAGCGCCGTGGAGATCCCCTCGGCGAGCTGGCTGGCCTGCGGCGCGGCGCCCTTGGTGGCGATGACGCGGAACGCCTTGATCATGCCGTAGACCGTGCCGACGAGGCCGATCATCGGCCCCAGGGTGCCGACGGTGGCCAGGTAGGTCGTGCGGTGCTCCATCTCCATCGTGGCGTCCTCGTTGGCGATCTCCATCGCCCGCCGGGCCGGGGCGGCGCCCGAGGGGAGCTTCCGCACGCCCGCGGCCAGCACCCGCGCGAACAGCGAGCGATCCGCCGCCAGCCGGTTGTAGGCGTCGCCGAACCGGCGCTGCTCCAAAAGCTCGTGGACCTCGCGCGCCAGGCCGCGGGGGACCGCCGCGGACGCTCGATAGTGAATGGTCAACCAGACGACCAGCGCCACCAGGTAGAACGACATGACCGCGATGATCAGGCCGATGACGCCCGACGCCCGAACCATCCACGACAGGAAGGACTCGCCGTCGCCCTGGTCGTCCGCGTCGGTCGTCGCGGCCGCGGTCGCCGTCTCCACGCCGGATTTCGCCGCTTCCTGGCCGATCGCGGGCGGAACGGCCGTCGCCACGCCGACCGCCAGGATCCAGAACGCGAGCAGGGCCGCGACCGCGCCCGCCCGGTCTCGCCGTGATTCCATCGCCGCCGGACCTCCCGATTCGCCTCGTTCCCTCGCCCGTTCGTCCACCTTATACGATCGTCCCCAATCGGACAAACGCAACCGCCGACGTGGAACGGCCCTCGGGAAGATCGGCGATATTCAAGCGGCGGCGGGCCCGGCCGAGGGTGGCCTCGACGGGATTGACGTTCCCAGGTCGGCCCTCGGCGATTAGGATTCGCGCGTGCTTTGTCGAAATCACCACGAGCATGCTTAATCCCTTCTCCCCTTGTGGGAGAAGGTGCCCCGAAGGGGCGGATGAGGGGGCGCGACTCAAGCCGTGGACTTCTAAAGCCATGGCCGGGCGCGGGATGCGACGCCGGCCGACCCCTCATCCGGCCTTCGGCCACCTTCTCCCACAAGGGGAGAAGGGATGCTTGTCATCATAAGTTCCCCAGGTTTTCGACAAAGCGATTCGCGCGTCTTTTCCGGATGGAGCCAGGCCCGCGCCGGGCGTCAATATGGGGAGCGATCGGACCATGCCGCATCAGGACGACGGATCGTCGCAAGGACGGAACACGACCCCACGAATCCGACGCGACGCCGCGCCCGACGTCCGTCGGCGCCGACGGCCCTGGCTGATCGCCGCGGCCGCGATCTTGATGGTCGTCTTCTCCGCGCCGCCGCTGTTCAACCTCGTCCGCGACGCGCCGAACAAGGATTACAGCCTGTGGCATCAGGTCGGCGTTGCGGTTCGAGACGGGGTGGAGATCTACCCCGACCCCGATTCGCATCGGCTCTTCCCCTTCATGTATCCGCCCTCGGCCGCGGCGCTTCTAGGGTACGTCAGCTATCTGGGACGATACGGCACCGGGATTTTGCTGGTCCTGGTCCACTCGGCGGCGTGGGTGGGCGCGGTGCTCCTTTCGGTTCGGCTGGCGACCGGAAGGGCGACGGGGAGTCGGCCGGCGCTGTACGTCGTCCCCTCGCTGGTGATCGTGGCCTTGATCCACAACACTTACCTGCTGGGACAGCCGAACCTCTCGCTCCTGACGCTCCTGCTGGCGGCGTTTTTTTGCCTTCAAAAAGGGCGGGACGTCGCCGCCGGCGCGCTGGTGGCGACCGGCGCGGCGATCAAGGCGTTTCCGATCCTGGCGCTCGGCTATCTGATCTATCGACGCCGCTGGAAGGCGTCGGCGGCGACGGTCGCGGCCCTGGCGGCGTGGCTGCTGATCGTCCCCTTGCCGTTCCGCACGCCCGCCCAGGCCGCGCGCGACGTCCACGTCTGGTCCGACGGCATGCTCTTCACCTACAACAAGCAGGGGATCGCCCAGCGTCCGTACCGTTCGTACAGTTATAAGAATCAGTCGATCATGGCGATGACGCATCGCCTGTTGCGCGACGTCCCGGCCGACGGCGAGGCCGTTCTGTCGAAGCGCGTCGCCGCCTACCGCCGCGCCCATAAGAACGACGAGACCGACGGCGTCCGCGCCGACGGCTCGTTCGACCTCAAGACGATGCTCGCCACCGCCCCCTGGGAGACCGGGAGGATCGCGGCGGCCTTCGAGGGAATCGACGCCGATCTGAAGAAGGCGTGGCGGGTCAACGTGGCCTCGCTGGACTTTCGCGCCGTCACGCTGGCGACGCTCGCCGCCATGGCCGTCCTGGGCCTCTTCACCCTGGCCGTCCTGCCCGGGGGCCGCGACCGGACCCAGCGCTCCGACGCCCTGGAGTTCTCGATCATCACGCTTCTGATCGTGATGTTCTCCCCGCTATCATTCAATTACGCCTACGTCTGGCTGATCTTTCCGGCGACCGTCGCCTTGAACGAGGCGTTCGCCCATCCGTCGCCGAGCCGACGCGGGCGGATCGCCGAGCGCGCCTGGCTGGCGTTCATCCTCCTCTTGCCGGCGACGGCCGTGGCGGCCCCGCTGTACGCCCAGGCTTACGGCAACCTGTTCGTCCCCTCCGCGCTGCTCGTTTTCACGCTCGGCGCCCGACTCAAGCGGGTCGGTCGCCGAACCGAGCCGGAAGCCTCCGGCGAACGCGACGACGCTCGGCGCGAGACGGCGGCCGCGGAATCGGCCGCGGCCAGTCCCTACTCGGAACCCAGCCGCGAGAGGCGACAAGGAAAGTGGCGCGACAAGCTCGATTCTTGTTGAACCGCGCCGCCTTCGTGAGTAGAGTTTATCGCGCGCCACATGTTTCAAGGATCGCCGTGACGCGCGATCCGGACGCCTCCTTCTCGAAGCAAGTCCGGGCCATCCTCCGAAGGCGTCGCGGACGGAGGCGTTTCCCGAAAATCGATCCGAGTTGGTGTAGTCGGGAGGCACGTCTGATGATCGTTCGAAACATCGTGGGTGCTCGGGCTTCGGTTCGAGTCGCCCTATTCTCCGTCGCCGTCGCCCTGGTGGCGACCGTGGGTTGCGGCGGGGCGGACCAGTCCGACGGGTCGGCGGTGGTGCCGGACCCCTCGTTGGACAAGCAGCAGGACGACATGCGCCAGTATTACCAGAAGAACCCACTGCCCAAGCCGAAGAAGCAGCCTTGAGTTCGATCGGACGAAGGCGCCCGCCCAGTAGCGTCGCGCCTTGACGGCTTTCCGCTTCTCATCCAGCGTCGTTCGTCGCCTCATCCGCGATTCCACCGCGGCCGCGTCTTCGACTCGCCGATGGGATCCGGGCTTTCGTTCTTCGTAATAGTTCTTCCCTTCTCCTGATCGGAGTCCGCTATGTCGCCACGCGCATCGAAGGGTCGGGGGTTCACCCTGATCGAGCTCCTGGTCGTGATCGCCATCATCGCGGTGTTGATCGCGCTGCTCTTGCCGGCCGTCCAGGCCGCGCGGGAGGCCGCCCGCCGGGCCCAGTGCGTCAACAACCTCAAGCAGATGGGTCTGGCCCTGCACAACTATCACCAGGCGATCGGCAGCTTCCCCATGGGGGCGACCGACGGCCCCGTGAACGCCCCCGGCGACAGCGCCGCCACCGGCGGCGGCTGGTCCGCCTGGAGCGCCCACTCGCTGATGCTCCCTTACATGGAGCAGACGCCCATTTACAACTCGATCAACTTCAGCTGGGCGGCCATTCAGGGCGGCTCGGTCTCGTACAACATCAACTCGACGGCCTACAACACCAAGATCAACGCCTTCCTCTGTCCGTCCGACGGTAGCGCCGGCAAGTCCAACATTTGCAGCTACGGCGGCAGCATGGGGACGACGACCATCATCTACGGCGAGCAGAGCACCGGCCTGTTCACGTATCACGTGGTCTACAGCATCTCCGACGTCACCGACGGCACGTCGAACACGATCGCGTTCGCCGAGCAGTTGGTGGGCGATCAGATCGGCACGGCGATGAAGCGCGGCAACTCGACCGGCCGCAACATCAGCGGCGGCCAGACCGGGGCGGTGCTGGACGCCTCGGGCAGGTTGGCCCAGATCAAGGCCGACATGTTGCAGTGCGACAGTTGGTTCCGCGAGCCGAACGCTCCGGTGGGCGGTCGCGGCAACCACTGGGGCGCCGGCATCCTCGGCGCCACCATGCTGAACACGGTGATTCCGCCCAACAGCGCCGGCAGCCTCTGGGGGGCCTGTCGGCTGGATTGCTGTCCCAACGCGCAGCACGACCATTTCACCAACGCCACCAGCAACCACAGCGGCGGCGTGAACGTGGCCCTGGCCGACGGCAGCGTCCGCTTCGTCAAGGACTCGATTAGCTGGCCGACCTGGTGGGCGCTGGGCACCCGCTCGCTCGGCGAGGCCATCTCGGCCGACTCCTACTGATCGCGACGTCCCGAGTTCCAGGCGCGGCCGCACGAAGGTTCGGCCGCGCCTGTTCCATTTCCACGCGCTCGCGGAGGGAGGACGGGCGATGCGGTTCTTCGGTTCTCCGACGGGGTTCGCGAGGCTCGCCGCGGCATTGGCCGGTCTCGTCCTGCTCGCCGGGCTGACCGTTCCGGCGGTCTACTGGATGGAGCGGTCGGAGCTCGCCGAGTGGGCCCGCAAGGCCGAACGCTTCGAGCCCGAGGGGGGGGGCCGCATGGACTTTCGCGCGCCGGGCGTGATTGCCCCGGCGACGGTCCCGGCCGATCGGGCTTCGCTTGAGGACGACGAGCCGGTCGTCGGAGGCCGGCGGCCGGCATCGGGCCTATCATCTCCGATCCATGGGCGACGAACGATCCCGCCACGTCGTCAACGACGTTCTGGGCGGCAAGGCGGTGTCGGTCGCCTACTGCAACATCTTCGACTGCATAACCGCCTACGGCGGCGAGGATGCGGCGAACCCGCTCGACCTCGGCGTGGCGGGCCTCGCCGGCGGGAGCATGCTCCTGAGCGTCCACGGCTTCGCGTTCTATCAAAAGACCTCGGAGCCCGCGGATCCGACCCCCGCCGGGCAAGAGCTTCCCAAGTTCCCTTACGCCTCGTATCCCGCGGAGCGGACGACCTGGGGCCGTTGGAAGACGCTGCACCCCGACACCGACCTTTACCTCTACGAGCCCCCGCCGCCGTCGCCGGAGACCCCCCCGCTCCATGCGTCCGAGCGCTGACTTATTCCCCCCGTCAACCTTTCGGCCGTCGCTCGACGGACGGGCGGGGCGATCGATCTCCATCGGCATTCCGAACCACCTGGCATTGCCTTTTTCCGGGGGTTCGCCAAAAATGCCGCCACCTGCCGGGATGCACTTTCCTGAGTCGACGGCGGCCCGCAAGGGGCCGGTGTGAATCGGGGTTTCGAGGCGCGAGACGCATGAACGACGTCGAGCGGCGCGAGCGCGCGGATCGTCCGCGGGGGCGGTCGACTCTGGGACGCGGGCGGAAGGGATGACGCCGCGGACCGAGGGCGTGGGGTGCGGAACGAAGCGGGACGGCAAGGCAAGGAGGCGATGCCCATGGCACGCTGGTACGTCGATCGAACGCCCGGACGGGGAGTCCCCTCGGTGAGCCTCCGCAAGCTGCTGGCGGGGGCGCGGTTCGTGGGATGCCCCGATTGGGAGGTCACCGGCTGCGCCTCGGACCATCGTCGACTCGAACCCGGCCAAGTCTTCGTCGCCGTGCGCGACGCCCGCTACGACGGCCACGGCCACGTCCGCGAGGCCCTCGACCGCGGCGCCGCGGGAGTCGTCGTCGAGCGCGAGGTCTCCGACGCCGGCAGGCTCCAGGTGGTCGTCGCCGACGCCCGCGCCGCCCACGCCCGGCTCTGCCAGGCGCTGGCGGGCGATCCGTCCGAGCGGCTGGCGACGATCGGCGTCACCGGCGCGCGTGGCGGGACGGTCGCCAGCCTGATGATCCAGTCGATCCTCCGGGCGGCCGGCCTGCGCTGCGGGCTGGTCGGCGGCTCGGAATGGTCCGAAGGCGACCCCGCGCGGCTCGCCGACGACGTCGCCTCGTCCCGGACCTGGCCGGGAGGCGCGGCCGGGTTGGCGTCGATCCTCTCCTATATGGTCGAACGTCGATGCCACGCCGGCGTGATCGAGGTCGGCGCCGAGTCGCTTGAGGCCAGGGCCCTTGAGGGGTTGACGTTCCAGGCCGTCGCGGCGACCGATCTGGCGCTCCCGGCGGGTACGTCGCCGGAGACGGCCCTGAAACGGCGGCGGGCCGCGGCGCGGTTGTTCCGCAAGATCGCCCCCGGCGGCGCGGCGGTCGTCAACGACGACGACCCGGACGCCGAGATCCTCGGCGGGCTGAACCTGGACGCCCGCCGCGTCAGCTTCGGCCTGGCGCGGCCGGATCGCGTCGACGTCTCCGCCGCGATCGAGCGCGTCGACGCCTCGGGGACGCGGTTCCTCCTCCTGGGCCGCGACCGGCCGACGCCGGTGCGGCTGCGGCTCGTCGGCGAGCGTCACGTCGCGCACGCCCTGGCCGCCGCGGCGGTCGCCTGGTCGATGCACGTCGAACTCGACGCGGTCGTCGCCGGACTGGAGGACGTCGCCGAGATCGCCGGCTCTCTGGAAGCGGTCGACGCCGGCCAGGACTTCGACGTCCGCGTCGACGAGGCCCGAACCGCCGAATCGCTTCAGCGGGCGCTCGTCGCGTTGCGGTCGACGGCCTCCGGCCGAATCCACCTGGTCCTCAGCGCCCACGGCGGTCAGGACCGCGCGACCCGCCGCGCCGCCTCGCTGGTCGCCGAGACGATGGCCGATCGCGTCATCCTCACGCTGGGCGACCCGCGCTCCGAGGATCCCGACCGCTGCATGGACGAGATGCTCGGCGGGTTCCGACGCCCCGGCAAGGCGTGCGTCCAGCCCGACCGCCGTCGAGCCATCGAGGCGGCGCTTTCCGAGGCCCGTCCCGGCGACGCCGTTCTGATCGCCGGCAAGGGCCGCAACGCCTACCAGATCTTCGCCGACCGCGTCGTCCCGTTCGACGACTTCGCCGTCGCCCGCGGCTTCCTGACCGGAGTCCGCGTCCGATCGCCCCTCGCCCGCGGGGCCTGAAGCGACGGCGAGAGCCGGTGGCGCGTGCTTCGCCAAAACATATTATAAACGAGCAAACATAATCCCTTCTCCCCTTGTGGGAGAAGGTGCCCCGAAGGGGCGGATGAGGGGGAGGCGCGACCGGAAGCCTCTGGAAACGCCCCCCCTCATCCGGCCTTCGGCCACCTTCTCCCACGAGGGGAGAAGGGATGATCGCCATCACTCTCCTCTTCTTCGGTTTCAGTCCATGGGGCCCGCCCTCAGTTCAGCGCCTCGACCGCGCCTCGGAAGATTTTAAGGCCGTGGCCCTCGGAACCGAGGGCCTCGCCGAGGCGGGTCCATCGGGGGTGGTGCAGGGGGGAGACGAACCGCTCGGGGTGGGGCATCAGGCCGAAGACCCGGCCGGTCGGATCGCACACGCCGGCGGCCGCGAGGTGGGAGCCGTTGGGGTTGGCGGGGTAGTCCTGGGTCGGGCGGAAGTCGGCGTCGGCGTACTTCAGGACGATCCGGCCGGCCTGGTCGAGCGCCTCCATACCCTTCGGGTCGGCGGTCAGGAAGCGGCCCTCGCCGTGGGCGACGGGGAGGTCCAAGGGCTCGTCGAAGCCGACGAACGGCGAGACGCCGGGGCGGGGCAGGAGGGTGACCCAGCGGGCCTCGAAGCGGCCGGAGTCGTTGGCGGCGAGGGTCGCGGGGCCGTCGTCCTCGTCGCCGGGGAGCAACCCGCAGCGCGCCAGGACCTGAAAGCCGTTGCAGATCCCCATGAGCAGGCCGCCGCGGTCGTGGAACCGGCGGAGGGCGTCGCCCAGGCCGCGGGCGAGGCGCGTCGCCATGATCCGGCCGGCACCGAGGTCGTCGCCGTAGGAGAAGCCGCCGGGGATGGTCAAGATCTGGAACAAGTCCAGCGCGTGGGGCTCCTCCAGGAGCCGGCCGACGTGCCACGTCTCCGATCGAGCGCCGGCGAGCCGCCAGGCCTCGGCCGTCTCCTCGTCGCAATTCGTTCCCGGCGCCCTCAGCACGATCACCCGCGGCGTGGCCATGGCGTTGCGCGTTCCTTTCGCTCTCGTCTCGGTTCGAGGGCCGGTCAGAAGGACGTGTCCGACTGGGACGACGGGTAGTCGGGCTCCGCGGCGCGGTAGGCGAGGTTCCGCCGGACCAGGTCGGCCTCGTAGACCTGCACGACGAAGTCGGCGGCGATCTTCAGTCGCGAGGAGGTCCCCTTACCGAGGAAGTCGGCCTGCGCGCCCTTGCGGAACTCGGCGACGCCGACGTGTTTCGACTGGCTCTTGACGTAGTTGATGCTGGGGATGCCGTCGGCGTCGCCGGAGATCAAAAGGGCGACGTCGTAGGTCTGCTGAAGCGCCACCATGTCCACGGCCAAACTGGTGTCCAACCCCTTCTCGTTGACGGTGTGGTTCAAGAGGTCGACCTTCCAGTGCCCTTCCTGGCGGATCTCGACGAAGTCGGTGGCCGATTGCACGCCGTGATAGAACCGCTTCTTGCGATCGAGGGCCCGCTTCTTGCCGTCGTACCATTCGCGGGTTTCGGCGAAGCAGGCGCGCCACGCCTCCTCCAGCCTGCGCTCCGGCGGGACGTCCGGGTCGCGGCGGAGGACCTCCTCGACGTAGGCGTCGCGGAGCCGAGGGTTGACCTCGAAGCGGCCGCGGAGCCGGGCCTCGGCCTTGGGGTCGTTCAAGTCCCACTCGTCCATCTTGCCGACGACGTACCAGTAGATCCGCGTGTGCTGGGCGGTCGGCCAGTTCGAGCCCTCCGCGAACGTCCGCCCCCAGTAGTGGACGCTCTGCTCGAAGACGTGGCGGTAAAACGCGCCGTAGTCGTCGACCCGAAGGTTCAGGTGCTTGAGCACCCCGTCCAGGTTGGACCCGTCGACGAACGTGACGAACCTCAGCATCGCGACCTTCCTCACGGTTTCAACGAAACTTTAAAGTTAGATATTCGGAAACGACTAAATCACCGCCCCGCGGCCGCTCACCAATCCAAGGGCGCGCGCCAGGCGCGTTCCATTTCCGCCGTGGAGGCGTCGATCACGCGCGTCCCGGCCAGGCCGTCCACGATCAGCCGCGCGTCGGGCCCCGCGGCGGTCGTCCGGCCGATCGTCGCGAAGGGGACGCCGGCCAGCGTCGCGGCCAGGGCGTCGTAACGGCCCGGCTCGACTTCCAGGAGGAATCGCGAGGGCGATTCCGAGAAGAGCAAGGCCGCGTCCGATTCCGCGTCGCCGTCGCGCGGGACGTCCGCGAGCGCGACCTCGGCGCCGAATCCGCCGGCGAAGGCCGATTCGGCCAGCGCCACGGCCAGCCCCCCCTCGCTCAGGTCGTGGCAGCTTCGAACCGACCCGGCGGAGATCGCGCGGTGAAGCGCCTGGAAGGTCGCCAGGCCGGCCTCGGGGTCGACCATCGGGACCAGGCCGCCGTCGAGCCCCCGGATCTCCGCCCAGAGCGAGCCGCCGAACTCGGCGCGGGTGGTCCCGACCAGGACGATCAGGTTGCCGGTCGCCTTGAAGTCCATCGTCACGCAACGGCGGACGTCCGGCACCTGGCCGATGGCGCTGATCAAGAGCGTGGGGGGGATCGCCAGGCTTTCGCCCTCGTGGGCGTATTCGTTGTAGAGGCTGTCCTTGCCGGAGATGAACGGCGTCTCGTACGCCAGGGCCAGGTCGCGGCACGCCCGGGCGGCCCTGACCAGCGAGCCGAGGGTCTCCGGCCGTTCCGGGCTCCCCCAGCAGAAGTTGTCGAGCAGGGCGACGCGGGCCGGGTCGGCCCCCACCGCGACGCAGTTCCGCACGGCCTCGTCGATGACGCAGGCGGCCATCTTGTAGGCGTCGAGCTTGCCGTAGCGCGGGTTGATCCCGCAGGAGACCGCCAGCCCGCGGAACGAGCCGACCACCGGCAGCACCACCGAGGCGTCCCCCGGTCCCCGCTCCCACTCGCCGACCAGGGGCTTGACCACCGTGCGGGCCTGGACCTCGTGGTCGTACTGGCGGACGATCCACTCCTTCGAGCAGACGTCCCAGTGCGAAAGCAGCTTCGACAGGTCGGCGGTGAAGTCGGCCGAGGGGGGAAGCGCGATCGGGTCGGGCTCGCGGGTCGGGTCGGTCGCGGCGCGGACGACGTCGGGGCGGCCCTCGTGGAGGAAGTCCATCGACAGGTCGCCGACGACCTCGCCCTTGTAGCGGAGCGTGAGCCGGCCGTCGGCGGCGAACTCGCCCAGGTCGGTCGCCTCGACCCCCTCCAGCGCGCACAGGTCGCGGAACGCCGGCCAGTTCTCCGGCGGCACGGCAAGGACCATGCGCTCCTGGGCCTCGGAGATCCAGATCTCGGTATACGAGAGCCCTTGATATTTGAGCGGGGCGTTCTCCAGGTCGACGACGGCGCCGGTCTCGGCGCCCATCTCGCCGACCGCGGAGCTGAAGCCCCCCGCGCCGCAGTCGGTGATGGCGCGGAAGAGGCCCCGGTCGCGGGCCTGGAGGATGACGTCCAGGACCATCTTCTCGGTGATCGCGTCGCCGATCTGGACGGCGCCGCCGGAGACGGCCTCGCTTTGGCTGGTCAGCTCGATCGAGCTGAACGTCGCGCCGTGGACGCCGTCGCGGCCGGTTCGGCCGCCGATGGCGACGATCCGGTCGCCCGGCTCGACCGACTTGAACGCCTTGCCCCGGGGGAGGACGCCGACGGTGCCGCAGAAGACCAGGGGGTTGCCCAGGTAGGCCGAATCGACGGCCAGCGCCCCGTTGACGGTCGGGATCCCCATCCGGTTGCCGTAGTCGCGGACCCCGGCGACGACCCCCTTGAGCACTCGCTTGGGGTGGAGGACGCCCGCGGGAAGCCGGTCGGGGGGGAAGTCGGGGGGGGCGACGCAGAAGACGTCGGTGTTGCAGATCGGCTTGGAGCCCAGCCCGGTCCCCAGGGCGTCCCGGATCACGCCGCCGATGCCGGTGTTGGAGCCGCCGTAGGGGTCGATGGCCGAGGGGTGGTTGTGGGTCTCGACCTTGAAACAGACGTCGTACTCGTCGTCGAACCTCACGATGCCGGCGTTGTCGCTGAAGACGCTCACCAGCCAGTCGAGGTCCAGTTCCTTGGTGGCCGCGAAGATGGTGGTCTTGAGCAGATTGTCGACGATCGTCCCGTCGAAGTCGATCTTGCCCCGGAGGGTCTTGTGGGAGCAGTGCTCGCTCCAGGTCTGGGCGATCGTCTCCAACTCGGCGTCGGTGGGGTCGCGGCCCTGGTCGCGGAAGTGGGCCTGGACGGTTCGCATCTCGGCGAGGCTGAGCGAGAGCTGGCCGTCCCGGCTCGCCTTCTGGAGGGCGTCGTCGTCCATCGCCCGGATCGGGACCACGACCAGGACGAATTCGTAGGGGCGGCCCGCGCCGAGGCGGTCGAGCGCGAGCGGGCCGACGACGGCCTGTTCGACGGCCTCGTTGGCGAGGACGCGCTGAACGAGCCTGGGAAGTTGGTCGGCCGGGCCCTCGACGCGGTAGCTTCGAATGCTCCGGGCGGCTTCCGCGGCGTGGCCCAGGTCGCGGAGCAGGGCCAGGGCGCTTTCGGCCTCGGGGTCGGTGACGCCGGGCTTGGGGAAGACGTGGACGGTCGCCGCGGGGCCGTCGCCCCCCTCCGCGGGGCAGGGGCGGACGCGGAAGCGTTCGACGACCGGGTCGACGAGGACCGCGGCGGCCGCGGCCTCCACGTCGTCGGCCGAGAGCGGGCCCTCCACCAGGAAGCCGCGACTGGCGGTCACCCGCCAGGGGCCGGGGAGGCCGGACTCGGCCGCCTCCTGGGCGACGCGAAGGCCGTCGGAGTCGGGTTGGTCGGGGGCGGGCTTGATGTCCAGGTGCCAGAGCATGTTCGACTTCGATACAAGAGGGCGGGTCTTCTTAGGAAACGTCGGTTCGCGGACGAGGGGAGGGGGGCTGGCGGGCCTCGAACTGGCCGCGGCGGGCGCGGGCCTCGTCCCACCAGCGTCGGATCGATTCCTCGTCGTCGGTCATGAGCGCGTACTTTAGCGCGGCGAGTCGGTCCTGGAACTTGCCGAGGGCGTGCATCAGGGGGCCGCGGTTGTCGCGGAAGATCGCCGTCCAGAGTTCGGCGTCGGCCCCGGCGACGCGGGTGACGTCGCGGAAGGCCCCCGCGGCCAGCGGGTGCCAGTCGGCCGGCACCGAGCCGGCCAGGGCGGCGGCGACGGCGTGGGGCAGATGGCTGGTGAAGGCGACCACCTCGTCGTGCTCGGCCGGGCCCATCTCCACGATCCGGCAGCCCAGACCCGACCAGAACCCGCGCGCCCGCTCCAGCGCGGCGGGGGGCGTCTGACGAGTCGGCGTCAGGACGCAGACGCGGCCTTCGTAGAGATCGGCGCGGGCGTGCGCCGCGCCGGAGCGCTCGGAGCCGGCCATCGGGTGCGCGGCGACGAACATCGCCGCGGCGCGGGGGGACCTGGCGACGGCCTCGACGATCGACCGCTTGGTGCTGCCGGCGTCGGTCAGCAGCGCCGACCGCGGGGCGAGTTCGGACGCCCGGCGGACGTCCTCGGCGACCCTGCCGACCGGCGTGCAGACGACCACGACGTCGGCGGCGGCGACCCCCTCGGCCATCTCGACGGTCCCGCGGTCGATCGCGCCCAGACGACGGGCCTCCTCCAGCCGCCCCGCGTCGCGGCCCACGCCGACGACCTCCCGCGCCATCCCCTTCGCGCGGAGAGCCATGCCGATCGATCCGCCGATCAGCCCGACCCCCACGACGGCCACCGTCCCCAAACGCTCCAAGTCTCGTCCCCCGTCCCTCGACGTTCGCCCATGCCTCGCCGGCCCTCCATCCTAGCGACGATTCCCGCGCGAAACGAGTCCGTTCCTCGCGATCCGTCCCCACTTCTCGTCCAGCGGCCCTCATGACGTCGTCGGCCGGGTCGCGACCGAAACCGACCCCCTGGGCGAGACCACGACCAACGCCTACCCCCCTGGCCGGCAACCGTCGGAAAGTGGGGCGCCCGACGGAAGGCTTGACTCGCCACTTGCCGTCGGAAGGCCGAGCGTCTAGTATGAATCATCCGCATCTTGACGATCGCGAGCGCGTGGGCCGTTTTCGGGAAGGAATCATGGCGCATCCCCTCCCCAAGCCGCGTTTCCCTTGGGTCGCCCTGATGGCGATCGTGGGGGCGTTGTTGGGTTCGGGTGGTTCGGCGTCGGCCTGCGCGACGATGGCGACCGCGGATTGCTGCGTCGCCGTCCGCTGCTGCCGCCAGGCGCCTGGGTCGTCCGGGACGACCCCGGATGTCGCCCGGACGCCGGCGGCCCGCGAGGGCGCGCCGGATGGCGCCGGCGGGTCTTGCCAGGATGCTCCCGCCGACTGTTCGTGCCGCCTTCAGGCCCCGACCGCCCCGGCGCCGTTGGAGCGACGATCCGGGGACGACCGTCTCGATCCGGGCCATGACGTGGCCACCGAGGGGTTTGACCTTTGCGTCGCGCCTCGACCCCTCGCCGCTCTGGACCCGCCCGCGGTGAGTCCGCCGCGAAAATCCCCTCTCTATCTGCGCAACTCCCGCCTCCTGATTTAACCGGCCCCGCATCGAGGTCTTCGGCCTCCCGCGCTCGGCGTTCGTCCCGACCCTCCCGGGACGATGGGACGCCGCGCGTCGGGCCGGGCGAGCCCTGATGCCGGGGGCGAGGATGACGATCCGTTCCGCCGGATCGTCCTCCCCCTCCCTGTCGTCCAGGGGGCGGGAGCGCGCCACCCGCGCCGCGGGTGGCCGTCATCAAGGTCAACGAATCAGGAGAAGGATCATGGATCGTCGTGGACTGTTGAGCATGGTCGGGGCGCTGGCCCTGGCCGGTCTGTTGGGCGTCGGCGCTTCGGCCGTCGAGACGGCCGAGGCTGCCGAGACGGCGTGCGCCTGCTGTGGCGCCTCCTGCGACTGCCCGGCCTGCGTCTGCGAGACGACGAAGGCCGACGTCAAGGGCTGCGACTGTTGCGGCGACGCGACCTGCTGCCCGGCCATCGCCGCCGGGACGCCGAAGGTCGCCGTCGTCGAGGGCAAGTCTTGCCACGGGAAGAACGTCAAGACGACGAAGGTCGTCAAGACCAAGGTGGCGGGCGTCCGTTAACCCTCGGAAGGGCCGGTCCCCGATTGCGCCGGGGACCGGCCCCCGGTCGGACACGCGGGGGCGGGCCTCGTTGCGAGGCCCGCCCCTTTCCGATTGTACGGCATTCGGGAGGGGAGCATCAGCCTGGATCGTCCTGAACCTCCAGGTCCCTTCCGGGGTGTCAATCCAGCCGGCGGATCTTGGTTTTCGTCGCGGGACCGTCCGACCCTCAAAACCCCTTCAGGCCCCGAAGGGTCCGGCCGATCTGGAAGTGGCACAGGGCCAGCGCGCAGGCGTCGGCGACGTCGTGAGGCTCGGGAGGCTCGGCCAGGCCGAGCTCGGTCTGGATCGCGCGCTGCATCTGGTCCTTGGGCGCGCGGCCGGAGCCGGTGAGGGTCTTCTTGACCCGCGCCGCGGCGTAGCCGAAGACGGGAATCCCCTTCGACGCCGCCGCCAGCACGATCACGCCCCGGGCGTGCCCCATGAGGATCGCCGTCCTGGGAAACTTGGCGTGGCTGTGGACCTTCTCAAGCGCCAGCGCGCCCGGCGGATAGGCGGTCAGCAACTCCAGGACGCTCTGGAAGAGGTTGTCCAGCCGCTGCCCCAGCGCTCGCTCCGAGGAGCCGCAGCGGATCACCCCGGCCTCGACGACGATCGGCCCCCTGGGACCGGGGTCGACGACCGCGTAGCCGGTGACGTTCAGACCGGGATCGATCCCGACGACCCGATTCCAGATCTTCGGCGGGGCGTCGCCGCCATCGGATTCGCACGTCCGTCCGGTCATGGGTCGACCCCTTCGTCAGCGACGACTCAGCGCTTGGGCTCGGCGCGCCAGCGCGTCCCCTCCGGGCCGTCCTCGAGCGTCACCCCCAGCGCCGTCAGGCGGTTGCGGACCTCGTCGGCCAGGGCGTACTGCTTCTCCTTGCGGAGTCGCGCCCGAAGGTCGATGAGCAGGGTCATCAACTCGCCGGTCAGCGCGTCGTCGCCGGCGGCGGCCTTCTCGCGCGGCCTGGCGAAGAGGCCGAGGAGGTTCGAGAGTTCCTTGAGGACGACCGTCCCGGCGCGATAGTCGGCCAGGTCGGACGTCGACGTCAGTCCGGCCGACAGACGGTTGAGGACGCGGACGATCTCGAACAGCTCGCCGACGGCGCCGCCGGTGTTGAAGTCGTCGTCCATCGCGTCCAGGAAGCCCCGCCGGCGCTCGGCGATCTCCTTCAATTCGGGGCTCGCCCCGCCGTCCCGGTCCTCGCGGCGGGTCGGGGCGTCGAGCGCGTGGAACGATTCGCCGGTCAGTTCCCGGAAGCGGTCGAAGGCGTGGTGGAAGGCGGCGAGGCTGCGGGCGATCTCGCCCAGGCGGGTCGGGCCGTAGTCGATCGGGCGGCGGTAGTGGCCGGAGAGGAGCAAGAGCCGGACGGCGTCGGGCTCGTACTGGGCCAGCAGGTCCTCCATCAGGACGATCGTGTCGGGGTCGGACTTGCTGATCTTCCTCCCCTCGCGGGTCAGCAGGCCGTTGTGCATCCAGTAGGAGGCGAACGGGACGCCGGTGTACGACTCGGACTGCGCCAGTTCGTTCTCGTGGTGGGGGAAGACCAGGTCCAGGCCGCCGCCGTGGATGTCGAAGCGCTCGCCGAGCAATTTCAGGCTCATGGCGGAGCATTCGACGTGCCATCCCGGCCGACCCGGTCCCCAGGGGCTCTCCCACGAGGGCTCGCCGGGCTTCGACGCCTTCCAGAGCGCGAAGTCGCCGGGGTTGCGCTTCAGGCTGGAGGGCTCGATCCGGGCGCCGGCCTGAAGCTCCTCGGGGTTGCGGTGGCTGAGCTTGCCGTAGCCGTCAGCCTTGGCGACGTCGAAGTAGACGTCGCCGCCGGAGGCGTAGGCGAACCCCTTGGCGACGAGGCCCTCGGTGATGGCGACGATCTCATCGATGTGCTCGGTGGCCCGCGGCATCTCGTCGATGCCCGTGACGTTGAGCGCCTGGAGGCAGTCCAGGTAGTCGGCCGTGACCTCCTCGGCCAGGGTCTTGACGGTGATGCCGTCCTTCTGGGCCTGGACGATCAGCTTGTCGTCGACGTCGGTGATGTTGACGATCCAGCGGACCTTGTAGCCCAGGTACGTCAGGTAGCGCTTGACCGTGTCGAAGATGACCGGGCCGACCATGTGGCCGATGTGGCTCTTGGAATAGACGGTCGGCCCGCAGACGTACATGCCGACCTCGCCCGGCGCGAGGGTTTGGAACGGCTCCTTGGTCCGGCTCAGCGTGTTATAGACTCGAAGCGCCATGGGATCGGGATTCTCGCTCGCGGGGGAGGGGGGCGTTCAACGACCGTCGGAGGCTTTGGCGGGCTCGATCAGGACGACGGCGTGGCACTGGATCGCCTCGGCCCGACCGACGGGGCCGACGTGCTCGCCGGTCTTGGCCTTGACGTTCACGGCCGACTCCGGGAGCCCCAGAAGCCGCGCCAGGTTGCCGCGGACGGTCGCCTTGTGGGGGCCGAGCCTGGGGGCCTGGGCGTGGACGATCACGTCGGCGTTGACCGGCCTCCAGCCCGAGGCGGCCAGCATGCCGACGACCTCCGCCAGCAGCCGGGCGCTGTCGAGCCCGCGCCATTGGGGGTCGTCGTCGGGGTAATGCTCGCCGATGTCCCCCAGACCGGCCGCGCCCAGGAGGGCGTCGGCCAGGGCGTGGCAGACGACGTCGGCGTCGGAATGGCCCAGCAGGCCGAGCGGGTGCTCGATCCGCAGCCCTCCCAGAATCAACGGCCGCCCTTCCGCCAGGCGGTGCGTGTCGTGACCGATTCCCACGCGCACGGGTCTTCTTCATCTCCAGATTAGAGAGTCGGGCCGAGCCGTCGGCCGTCGCACGCGATCGTAACCGTTGGGCGCCCGGCTGACCATCCCAACGCCCCGGCCCTCGCCTCGTTCCCATTTCACCGGGCGTTTTGCCGATTTTGGGAAGCCGAGTACCGGGCGATGTAGTTTCAACAAGAGCTTCGGCCGTTCGGCAAGACGACTTTAAAAATTTTCTATTCCAGGTGTGGAAAGGATTTGCGTCCGATTCATGGAATCGGGGAGTCACCGCGGGCACGTTCGCTGCTTATATTCCCCGTGTGACCGGCGACCAAGGCTGGGGGCCACGGAGGCGAGGCTGGAAGGCCATGCCGGGCCCGGCAAGGGACGCTCTACCGAACGCAAGACGCCACAGCCCCAGAAGCGCACGGAGGAAACGACATGCTGGTTCTAAGCCGCAAGGTCAACGAGAAGATCGTCATCGACGGCGGGATCGTGATCACGGTGGTCAAGATCGAGGGGGGCCAGGTCCGCCTGGGCATCGAGGCCCCCAGCGACGTGAAGGTCTACCGCGAGGAGTTGCTCGCCAAATCGGCCGGCCGCCAGGCCGCCCCGGCCTTGGCCGGCGTTTGACGAGCGCCGTCGGCCCGCGCCGAGAAAACCCGATTCCCGCGGCGAGCCCCGCTGGTCAGGGCCGCGAATCGCGGGTATGCTTTGGGTTTCCAGCCGATCCCGCGCGGAATCGCGACGTCGGAGGCGGACGCGGGCGTCGATCCCGGCTCGACGCCCCGCCCCGGCCGCGGCCTCGCGAAACCGACGCGGCGAATGCGTGGCCGATTCGATCCAATGCAAGGTGAAGAGGGAAGACCAACGTGGTGAAGCTACGGGTGCGAGCGGGAGAGTCGATTCAGGAAGCCGTCCGCCGGTTCCGCAAACTCTGCGAACGCAGCGGCCTCCGCAAGGAGATGCGTCGCAAGGCCTACTATGAGAAGCCCAGCGAGCGCCGCCGTCGCGAGGAGTTGAAGCGCCTCCGCAAGGCCCGCCAGCATCAGGGGTCGCGGGTCTGACCCGACCCTTCGCGTGAAGACTGGACGCCCGGCCGCGGCGGGAGGGACTCCCTCCCGCCGCGGCCGGGCGTCGTGTTTTGGGATGGATCCACTCAGACGATCGGGGTGGGCCTGGGGCCCGTGTAGTTCCCCAGGAACGTGGGCACCGAGACCCCCGCGGAGGGGAGCGAGCGCCAGGACGCCATGCCGGGACGGGTTCGCGTCATGTACGCCCAGTGGCCGATCTGACCATCCGACGTTCCCGTGAACATCTGGTTCTCCATCGTCCACCCCGCCGGGCTCCTGGTCATCACGCCGAGTCCGGTGGTCGTCGCGCCGGTCGTCGAATGGAACGACAGGAGGACGCGGCCCTGGGGCGTCACCGAACCGACGAGCGCGGAGCTGGTGGGCGCGCTCGACCCAAGCTGCGTGACGGTCTCGCCCCAGAAGTAGCCTCGGCGATAGCCGGTGACGTGAAAGACGGTTTGGTCCGCCACGGGCATCAGCGCGCCCGAGGTCGTGTCGTAGATGACGGCGGGCAGATTGGGCGTGGGGACGCACCAGTAGGTGTCCGCCAACCACGACCAGCGGTCGGCCGTCGGTCGGCGGGTCTCGACGTGATGGATCAAGGCGGTCGCGACCTGACGAGGCGCCGCCATGGCGCCGGGGCCCGACAGGAGTCGGCGGTCCTCCAGCATGTCCAGACTCGGGAACGCCCGCCGCCGTACGGTTCGTCGTGTTTCCGCTCGCATCGCGACCTCCGCCTGGGCCCTTGGAGAAGGCGTCGGCCCCTGGCGTGGATCTCCAGGCCGACGCCGTCGCCCTCCAGGGGAGTATAAACGACGATCGGCGCGGCTCGCGGAAATCCTAAGCTCGATCAGACGCGGACCTCGGCGTCCACGGCGGCGAGGCCGGCGAAGCGACGGCGGATCGGCTCGACCTCCGCGGCGATGAACTCGTCGACCTGTTCGGCGGAGCGGCCGGTGAATCGCGACGGATCCATCACCAGGTCGAAGTCGAGTTTCGGGAAGCTCGAATCGGTCTTGAGACGCTCGATCAGGTCATTGGCGTCGCCGCCGGCCTTCAACTCGGCGGCCGCGGCCATCGAGTGAACCCGGATCCGCTCGTGCAACTCCTGGCGATCGCCGCCGGCCTGGACCGCGGCCATTAAGAGGTTCTCGGTCGCCATGAACGGCAGCTGCTCGGCGACATGCTTGGCGATCACCGGCGGGTGGACGACCAACCCCGGAACCACGTTGGCGTACAGGGTGAGGATCGCGTCGATCCCCAGGAAGCTCTGCGGCAGGATCAAGCGACGGATCGCGCTGTCGTCCAGGGTCCGCTCCAGCCACTGGGTCGCGGCGGTGTCGGCGATCCCCGCCGCCTGGCACATGACGTAGCGGGCCAGCGAGCACATCCGCTCGGCGCGCATCGGGTTGCGCTTGTAGGCCATGGCCGACGAGCCGATCTGCTCGGCCTCGAACGGTTCCTCGACCTCCCGTTCGTGGGCCAACAGCCGCAGATCCATGCCGAAGCGGTGGGCCGACTCGGCGATCGACGCCAGCGAGGCGACGGTCAGCGAGTCCACCTTGCGGGAGTAGGTCTGGCCGCTCACGGCGTAGGTCTTCTCGAACCCGAACGCCGCGGCCACCCTCGCGTCCAGCTCGCGGACCTTGGCGTGGTCGCCGTCGAACAGCGCGAGGAAGCTCGCCTGGGTGCCGGTCGTCCCCTTGACGCCCAGGAAGCGAAGTTCGGCCAGCCGGCGCTCGACCTCGCCCAGGTCCATGATGAGTTCGTAACACCAGAGCGTCGCCCGCTTGCCGACGGTCACCAACTGCGCCGGCTGGAAGTGGGTGTAGCCCAGGCAGGGAAGGGCCTTGTAACGCGAGGCGAAGTCCGCCAGGGCCAGGATCGCGGCGACGAGCTTGTCGCGAACCAGGCCGAGGGCCTCGCGGGAGAGGATCAGGTCGGCGTTGTCGGTGACGTAGCAACTGGTGGCGCCGAGGTGGATGATCGCGCGGGCCGCCGGCGCGGCGTCTCCGAAGGCGTGGACGTGCGCCATCACGTCGTGGCGGAACCGGCGCTCGTAGGCGGCGGCGGCGGGGAAGTCGATCGCGTCGACGGCCGCCTTCATCGCGGCGATCTGGTCCTCGGCGATGTTCAGCCCCAGGGCCTTCTCGGCCTCGGCCAGGGCGACCCACAGTTTCCGCCAGGTGGAGAACTTGACCTGGGGGGACCAGAGCCGGGCCATTCTCCGGCCGGCGTAGCGTTCGATGAGCGGGTTGTCGTAGGTTTGATGGTCTTTCATGCGTCCGTGGGGTCAGATTCCGGCGAGGGCGTGGGCGCGACCGACGCGGGCGATGGCCCGATAGAACGCGGCGGCGCGCATCGAGATCTTCTTCCGCTCGGCCAGTTCGTGGATGTCGTGGAAGGCGTCGACCTGCTTCTTCTCCTGCTCGCCCTGGATCTGCTCCAGCGGCCAGCGGAAGTGCTGGAGGTTCTGGACCCACTCGAAGTAGCTGACGATCACGCCGCCGGCGTTGGCGAGGATGTCCGGGACGACGGGGATGCCGCGGGCGTTGAAGACCTCGTCGGCCTCCGGCCAGGTCGGGCCGTTGGCCGCCTCGACGATCAGCTTGGCGCGGACGGCCTCGGCCGTCGCCTTGTCGAAGACGCCCCCCAGGGCCGCGGGGATCAGGACGTCGACGTCGGCGCGGAGCAACTCCTCGTTGGAGCAGGGCAGGGCGCCCTCGAAGCCGACGATGTTGCGGTTGACGGCGACGTAGCGCAGCAGGGCCTCGACGTCGATCCCGTCGGGGTTCCGGAGCCCGCCGTGGACGTCGGAGACGGCGACGATCTTGGCGCCCTCCTTGGCGAGGAACCTGGCGGTGAAGCTCCCCACGTTGCCGAAGCCCTGAATCGCGAAGGTGGAGCCGCCGACCGTCCGCCCCCGGGTCGCCAGCATCTCGCGGGCGACGATCGCCACGCCGTAGCCGGTGGCCTCCTTGCGGCCGATCGAGCCGTGCAGCTCGATCGGCTTGCCGGTGACCACCGCGGGATGGAAGCCGGCGTACTTGGAGTACTCGCTCATGATCCAGGCCATCACCTGGTCGTCGGTCCCCATGTCGGGGGCGGGGATGTCCTTCACCGGGCCGATGACGTCGTGGATCTTCTCGGTGAACCGGCGGGTGAGGCGTTCGAGTTCCGCCTTGGAGAGCTTGGACGGGTCGCAGTTGACGCCCCCCTTGCCGCCGCCGAACGGGATGTCGACGACCGCCGTCTTCCAGGTCATCAGGCTGGCGAGCGCCCGCGACTCGTCGTCGTCGACCTCGGGGTGGTATCGAAGGCCCCCCTTGAACGGGCCGCGGGAGTTGTCGTGCTGGACGCGGTAGCCCAGGAAGTTGCCCAGCCGGCCGGAGTCCATCTCGATGACCACCTCGACGCGGACCTCGCGCTCGGGGGTGAGCAGGAGCGTGCGGACGTTGTCGGAGAGGTCGAGGAGTCTCGCGGCCTGGTCGAAATAGTGGCTGGTGGCCTCGAACGCTTGCATCGCGACGCCGATCCTGGGAAAAAGGAACGGAGGGATCAAACCGAGGGTTCGGCCGAAACCGCCCTCCCGATGGTAACGAACCGCCCCACACACCCGCAATCGCCAGCCGGCCCCCGCCACCCCAGCCGGCGCCCGACGACGAAAGGCCGACGCGCGATGAGCCCCTGGAAGCTCGCCGAGATCACTTACGGACGGGTCAAGGCCGAGTCCCCGTTTCAGGTCGCCGTCCTCCCGCTGGGCGCCACCGAGCCCCACAACCTCCACCTCCCCTACGCGACCGACACCCTCCAGGTCGAACTGGTCGCCTCCAGGGCCTGCGAGCGGGCCGTCGCCAGGGGGGCCCGGGTCGTCCAACTGCCGGCGATCCCCTACGGGACCGAGACCAACCAGATGGAATTCCCGATGGCGATGAACCTCAACCCCTCGACGCTGGCGAAGGTGATCGAGGACCTGGTCGATTCGCTCGCCAAGCACGGGGTCCACAAGCTGTTGATCCTCAACGGCCACGGCGGCAACAACCTCAAGTGGGTGCTTCGCGAGTTGTACAAGGCCACGCCCGTCCAGTTGTTCCTCTGCAACTGGTTCCGGGTCGGCCTCGACCGCGGCTCCGAGATCTTCGAGGAGCCCGAGGATCACGCCGGCGAGATGGAGACCAGCATGGGCCTGGCCTTCTTCCCGGAACTGGTCCGCCTGGAGGCCGCCGACGAGGGGGCCGTCAAGCCGTCGCGATTCGACGCCGTGGCCAAGGGCTGGGTGGAGATCACCCGCCCCTGGGAGCGGCTGACCACGAATTCCGGCTCCGGCGACCCTCGCGCCGCCACCGCCGCCAAGGGGGAGGCGTACGCCGAACTGGTCGTCGGCCGCGTCGGCGACTTCCTCGTCGAATTGGCGGCTTCGCCCCTGGACGAACACTTCCCGTTCCAACCCCCCGCCTGAACGACCGCCCCGCCCGCATTCGGAGATCGACTCATGACCAGGCGGCCCCCCCTCGCCGGCCTCCGCCTCGCCGCGCTCGTCCTGTTCGCCGTCGCGCCCGCCTGTTCCGAGCGGGCCGAGCCGCTCTCGGCTCCCGAACCGGCGGCGACGGCCGAACCTTCGCCCGCCCCGAAGGCCGAGGCCCCGCTGGAGACGAAGGACTACCCGCTCGCGGGCGAGGTCCGCAAGGTCGACGCCGAAGGCAAGACGCTCACGATCCGTCACGAGACGATCGAGGGCTTCATGACCGCCATGACCATGCCCTTCCACATGCCGGACGACACCGATTTCTCGGAGTTCAATCCCGGCGACTACGTCGAGGGGACCCTGCGCGTCCAGTCGCGGGGGGGCGTGACCGAGAAATACGAGGTGGCCGGCCTGGAGGTGGTCAAGCCGGCCATCAAGCCCATGGTCCTGGAGATGACCAAGGACGGCCCCAAGCTGGCCGCGCCGCCGATCCGGCTCGAAGTCGGCGACGAGGTCCCGGACTTCACGATCATCGACCAGGACGGGACGTCGCGGAGGCTCTCGGACCTGAGGGGGTTCGTGGTCGCGCTGACGTTCGTCTACACCCGCTGTCCGCTGCCGGAGTTCTGCCCCGCGATGGACCGCCGGTTCCACGACCTGGCGGAGGCGGTGGCGACGAACTCGGCCAGGGCCGCCAAGGTCCGCCTGATCTCCCTCTCCTTCGATCCCGACCACGACACCCCCGAGGTCCTGCGGGAACACGCGGCCATCCGCGGGGCGAAGCCCCCCTTGTGGACCTTCGCGACGACCTCGCGCGAGGACCTGGCGCGGATCGCGCCGCCTTTGGGCCTGACGTTCGGGCCGGTCGGGAGCGAGATCGTCCACAACCTCTGCACGGCCGTGATCGGCCCCGACGGGCGGCTCGCGCGGCTGGAGGTCGGGACCAAGGCCAACGCCTGGACGACCTCGGACATGCTCAAGACCGTCGCCGGCCTGGCGCCCTCCGGCGACCGCTGAGCCCCTCGCCGCGGCGGATCGGAGGGCGGAAGGGCGAATCCGCGCCCGGATTCGCGCGGCGATCGCCATTGACAAAGAATCAACGATCACTAAGATGTGGACAAACATCGGAGTCGAGATACGTTCGCGCGAACGAGTGAACGATCCTCGGCTCCACGTCGCCGGTTGGACCCGTCGGGCCGGCCGCCCGGGCGTCCGGGCGCGGACCCCGCGGCCGCGGCGATCGCGAGGCCCCGAGGAACGAAGCCATGGCAGTCGCCAAGACCCGCCCCAAGACGACCGCGGCCAAGTCGGCCGCCTCCAGGCCGACCGCGGCCAAGCCGGCCGGAGGCCGCGTCAAGTCGACGAAGGTCGTGGACCAGCGGCTCCAGCAGGCCAAGCGGGCCTCCATCCTGCTGAAGCACGTCAGCGACCCCACGCGGTTGCAGGTGATCCTGATCCTGTCGGAGGGGGAGCGCCACGTCGGCGCCCTCTGCGACCAGCTCAGCCAGAGCCAGCCGGCGGTCAGCCACCACCTGGCGCTGCTGCGCCACGGCAACGTGATCACCCCCCGCCGCCAGGGGAAGAACAACTTCTACAGCCTCACCGATTCCGGGACGGTCCTGGCCCGGGTCGTCAAGAGCCTCCTCGCCTCTTGAGGCGGATCGAGGCCGCCCGGCCGCGGCCGTTCACGGCAGCAGCCGGCGGCCGACGACCGTGTCGAGGTTCAGCATGCTCCGCCGGTGTCGGATCGCGGTGTCCAGATAGGCTTTCACGTTGTCGTTGTGGACCCGCTGGGCGTCCAGGTACGACACCACGTTGACCTGGCTGTTCTGGAACAGGACGAATCGGTCGTTCTTCGACTGCTCCGAGGCGGGGATGATCTCGGTTCGGATCCGCTTCACGATGTCGCGGGTGATCTGGTACTCGCGGGCCGCCTGGACGACCTCGGTCTCCACCCGGCGCTCGATGGCGGCCAGGTCGATGCGGGACTGGTTGATGTTGAGCCGGGCGCGCTCGATGTTCCCCTGGTTGCGGTTGTAAAGCGGCATGGGGACGGTCACGCCCAGCGCCCACGAGTACGCGCTTTTCAGGCCGATCGGGGCGTTGTTCTGGAACGTGTACGGCTGGTACAGGACGTAGGCGTCCTGATAGCGGTTGGCCCGCGCCAGGCCGTAGCCGGCCTCGGCCGCCTTGATTCCCAGTCGGAACGCGATCACGTCCGGTCGGAATTCCAGGGCCATCCGAACCAGCTCCTCCGTCGGCGGCGGTTCCGGCCCGCGGTCCTCGATCACGCCGTCGAATTCAAGCGTCTCGGCTTGCTCCGGCGGGATGTTCAGGAGCATGCCGAGCGTTCGCTTGGAGCGCCGGAGGTTCTCCTCGGCGTCCTCGAGGCCGACGATGGCGATCTGCTGCTGCGACTTCACCTGGCTGACGTCGGCCCTCGAGGAGATGTCGCGCTCGTAGAGCAACTCGGTCGCCCGGATCAGTCGGTCGAAGCCCTCGACGCTCGCCTTGGCGTAGCGGGCGAGTTGCCGGGCCGACAGCACGTCGACGAAGGCCGTGTGGACGTTCTGCATCGCCAGCCGGACGGCGTCCTGATACTGCGCCTCGACGACCCGGACCACCTGGCTGGCGTAGGCCTTCCGCGCCGTCCGCTTGAACGAGAAGTCCACCGGGTGGGAGATGTTGACGTCGTACTGGGTCTGCCCCCCCGGCCGCTCCTTCGTGTAATTCCCATAGGGGACCATCTGGGCGTCGGCGAAGAAGATGGGGTTGGCCAGCAGGCTGGCCGTCAGGACGTCGGCGCGGGCCTGGGGGATCTCAAGCGCCTTGGACTTCAGGTCCAGGTTCTCCCGGATCATCAGCTCGATGGCCTGGTCGAGCGTCATGCCGCCGGGGACGGCCGCGGCCTCGTCCTCCTCCGGCATCGAGAGCGACCCGTAAAGCTGGGCCGGCGGCACCGGCAACGGCGTGGGGGCCGCCATCGACCGCGTCCCCGCCGTCGGGTTCGCCTCCGGCGTGCTGATCGAGGCCGGCACCCGAGGGACCGACGTCGCGCCGCCGGCGCCCATCAGGGGCTGGTCCTGACCGGGCTGGGCGGCGAACGGACCCGCGTCGGTCCCCGGCGCCGGCCCCAGCCGCGACTGGGTCGACCCCGGCGCCGCGCCGCCCAGGCCCATCGGCGTGAACGGCGCCTGTTCTCCGACGGACTGACCGCGGGCCGTGGTCCCGACCGCCGCGGCGACCGCCAACGCGACCGCCGCCGCCCGGAGCCGGATGATCTTATGAATGTCGCATGGGGTCGTCACCAGTTCCTCCTTGAATTCGTCGGGTTGCGTCGCCGCTCCGATCCACCAACGACCCGAACTCGCCAGAGCTTCCTGCTCCTTGACGCTTATCGACCGCCCGGCAAATCCACGTTGAATCGATGTCGCCCAGATTCCCAAGATAACCCGAATTTAAAGAACGACCGGGGCGCGCGACTCCATGGCGTCTCTCGCCTTCTCCGAGATCAGGGCGGCGGCGGTCGATTTACGACGTCCCGCCGGGAGAGACTATTCCTGGGAGGGTCGGGCGGTTACGTTAGTCCATGTCCGGCCTCGGCCGGCCGTCGCTGGGGAGGAAAGGGGAGGGGGCGGATCATGAGCCAATCCGGACTAAGATCGAAAGCGGCGCGCGCCGGGATCGGTCGTCGCGCGTTCTTGCGGGTCGGGGGGATCGGCCTGGGGGCCTGGGGGCTCGGCGGCGCGAGCGGGTCCGCGGCGCCGTCGGCTCCGACCGCGGGCGATCGATCGGTCATCCTGCTGATGCTCGTCGGCGGGCCCAGCCAGTTGGAGACGTTCGACCCCAAGCCCGACGCCCCCGACGACGTCCGCGGGCCGTTCGCCTCGATCGCCACCCGCGTCCCCGGCGTCCGAATCGGCGAGCACCTGCCGAGGGTCGCGGCGCGGATGGACAAGCTGGCCCTGGTCCGCTCGCTCCATCACGACCAGGCCCCGATCCACGAGACCGGGCTGCAACTGATGCAGACCGGCCGCGTCAGCCGGAACGACGACCATCCCCACTTCGGCGCGGTCGCCTCCGCGCGGTTCGACCGCGGCGGCGGCCGATCGAGTTTCGCCCTGCTTCCGGGACCGATCGTCGACACGGGCGTCCGGATGCCCCGCGGTCAGACGGCCGGCGACCTCGACCCGCGGCACGCGCCGACGATCCTGGATCCCGACGCCGTTCCGGACATCGTCGCCGAACCGCGGAGGACGCGCGAGGCTTACGGGGCGTCGCGGTTCGGCCGCTGCTGCCTGGCGGCTCGCAAGCTGGTGGAGGCCGGCGTCCGGGTCGTGACGGTCAACATGTACGACACCGTCTTCAACCGGGTCTCCTGGGACTGCCACGGCTGTCGCCCGTTCAGCACGATGGACGACTACCGTCGCGAGGTCCTGCCGACCTTCGACCGCGCGTTTTCGGCGCTGATCGACGACCTGGACGCGCGGGGGATGCTGGCGACGACGTTGGTGGCGGCCGTCGGCGAGTTCGGCCGGACGCCGCGACTGAACGACCGCGGCGGTCGCGACCACTGGCCGGGCGTCTGGAGCGGCCTTCTGGCCGGCGGCGGCGTTCAGGGCGGCCGGGTCGTCGGCGCCAGCGACCCCCGCGGCGCCGAGCCCGCCGACCGCCCCGTCTCCCCCGCCGAATGGCTGGCGACCGTCCGCCACGCCCTCGGCGCCGAACCGTCCGCGACCGACGCCGCCGAGCCGATCCGCGAGCTGTTCTGAGGAAGAACGTCGTCGGCGAGCCGGCGGAGCATGGCGATGAGGATGACGCGACTCGAGGGGGAATGTCGAACGATGTCGCGAAGGACGGTTGATGTCAGTCTCTCAAGGATCTATGATATTCCTTGAAAGGACTGGCGCGTGTGGGAGGTGATTTTCCAGCAAGAGTTCGGGGAGGAGTTCCGAGCGTTCGGCGACGCCGCCCGCTTCGCAATCCTCTCCAAGCTCCAGGTCTTGCGCGTCGCGGGGCCGAATTTGAGCAGGCCCCACGTCGATACGATCCAGGGGTCCGCGTATCCGAACATGAAGGAGTTGAGGGTCCAGGTCGGAGGACGGCCTTGGCGGGTGCTTTTCGCTTTCGATCCCGCGCGGCGCGCCGTCCTACTGGTCGGAGGGGACAAGGCGGGTGATAAGCGGTGGTACAGGCGCGTCGTCGCCGTCGCCGATGATCGCTTTCGCCGTCATCTCGAGGAGGCCTGACGATGGCTGGCATTAGCTATGAGGACATGTTGGCTCGCGAGACCTCTGAATTCCAGGATCGAGTCAGGGAGGAGGGGGCGCGGTTGATCGACGAATACCGGACCTTGCAACAGTTGAGGGAGGCCCGGCGTCATTCCCAGGAGGAGATCGCCCGACGGTTGGGGGTGCAACAGTCGGCCGTCTCCAAGATCGAGCGGAGGACCGACCTTTACCTCAGCACCCTCCGCAAATACGTGGAGGCCATGGGGGGCAAACTAGAGATCGTGGCCACGTTCCCCGAGGGAGGGAACGTCCGCATCGACCATTTCGGCGAGGAACGAGCGGCGACGAGTTGAGTCGTCGCCGCGGCGCTCGCGCCCTCGGTTCGGCGTGGCGTCCCACTCTCATTCAAAGAGCTTCACGTCCACGACGCACACCGACGAGTTCCACGCCATGAGCATCGTGTTCTTCTGTTCGCGCTGCGGGGCCCGGTTCGAGGTCGGCGAACAGGCGGCGGGCAAGACGGGGCGATGCAAGCGGTGCGGGGAGCGGATCGCGGTCCCGAAGGCGGCGCCGGTCGCCGTCGCGGTCGCGTCCGCGTCCCCCGCGACGGCGGCGGCGGACGGCGGGCCGGGGTGGCTGGAGCGCGTGGGGAGCCAGGTCGGGCTGGCCCCGCTGACCGTCGGCCGAATGCCGGGCGTTCGAACGCGCGACCCCGGCGCCCCGCCGGTCGACGACGACCTGGGGGATTCCAAGCCCTACGCGCTGGTGGTCGAGAAGAAGCGACCCCCGATCCGCCGCCTGGCGGGGAGCACCGGGCCCGCGGGAGAGGCGACCGTCCTCTGGCGGCGGGGCTGGCTGACGATCCAGCGGACGTTCCGGCGGATCAACGAGTTCGCCTACCTTCTGTCCGTACCGTTCCTCATGCTCTTCTTGATCGGCGCGGCCACGCACAACCGCGGCCTCGCGCTCTTGGGGGCGGAGGTCGTCGTCCTGTTGAACGTCGGCCGGGTCGTCACCGGGCTGGCGAACGTCCTGGCCGTCCCGTTCCGCGACGGCCCCGCGACCGGCCTGTTGTTTCTGGTCCCGCCGTTCACGATCAAATACATGATCGACAACTGGAACAAGCTGAGGCGTCCCACCCAGCGCGTGACGACCCCGATTCTGACGATCGCGGCGGTGCTGCTCGCGTTCGTCCTGCTCCCCTCGCTCTCCGGCGGCGCCGCCAAGAAGCCCGCGAACCGGCCCGAGACCACGATCCCGGGTCGCTGACCCGTCACTCCCCGAGTCCACCATGAGCACGGACCCGCCCCCCCTCGCCGCCTCGCCCGAGTCGGATTCCGTCATCGACCTGTTCCCGACCGAGGCCTACCCGCCGCCGGACGAGGCCCCGACGATCCGACGCGCGGCCGGGTTCGTGGGGATGGCCGATTCCGCGGCCGGCAGCCTCGTAGCCGAGACCCACGACCTTCGCCGTCGCCGCCTGGCCGCCGCCGCGCTGTTCCTCACCGCGGTTTGGGCGGGCCTGCTGGTCTGGAGCCTGATCCGCGGGACGATGGGGGCGAACTGGCTCGTCGACGTCGTCAAGTTCGCGCGGTTGATCGTTTCCGGCGTCGTCGCCGCGGTCCTCCTGGGCTCTCGGCCGCTGTCGCGGGGTTGGGTCAAGGGGCTTGAATACGGCCTCTTCGGCTCGATGATGCTCCTGTTGGGCCTCTCGGAATACCTGCTGGGCGTCGACGCCTTGCGCCAGGGCGACGCGCTGGCGCTGGCGACGTACATGAAGAACGGCGTCGTCGGCGCCGTGATCCTGATGGTCCTGTACGGGGCGCTGATTCCCAATGACACGGTCACCGCCGCCAAGGTCGTCCTGACGATGGCCCTGGTCCCACTGGTGGCGTTCACGCTCCTCATGGAGTTGGAGCACCCCGACCTGGTCGAGGAGTTGGAGACGATGCGCTCCTCCGAACACGCCGGGTCCAACGCGGTCGCGTTGATCGCCGGCGCGGCGCTGGCGATCTACTCGGCCCACGTCCTCAACGGTCTGCGCAAGGACCTGCACGACGCCCGCAAGTTCGGCCAGTACCGCCTGGGCCGGAAGCTGGGCGCGGGGGGGATGGGCGAGGTCTACTTCGCCGAGCACCGACTCTTGAAGCGGCCCTGCGCGCTGAAGCTCATCAAGCCGGACTCCGGCGCCGACCCGCTCGCCGTGGCTCGGTTCGAGCGCGAGGTGAAATCGGCGGCGCGGCTGTCGCACCCCAACACGATCGCCGTTTACGACTACGGCCGAACCGATGACGGGACGTTCTACTACGTCATGGAATATCTTCCCGGCATGAGCCTGCACGACCTGATCCGCCGCCACGGCCCGCTCCCCCCCGGCCGCGTCGTTCACCTGCTGCGCCAGGTCTGCGGCGGACTGGCCGAGGCGCACGGGTTGGGGATCGTCCACCGCGACCTCAAGCCGGCCAACGTCTTCGTCGCCCTCCGCGGCGGCGAGACGGACGTGGCCAAGATCCTCGACTTCGGCCTGGTGAAGCTCACCGCCGACCCCGACGCGCCCGAGTTGACCGCCGACCGATCCGTCAGCGGCACGCCCGCCTTCATGGCCCCCGAGCAGGCGACCGGCGATCGACCCGTCGACGGCCGCGCCGATCTGTATTCGTTGGGGGCGATCGCCTACTTCGCCCTGACCGGCAAGGCCCCGTTCGACGGCGCGACGGCCATGGCCGTGATGATCGCCCAGGTCCGCGACCCCGTCGAGCCGCCGTCGCGAGTGGCCGCGGGGGTCCCCCCCGACCTGGAGCGCGTCGTCCTTCGTTGCCTCGCGAAAGACCCGGCCGAGCGTTATCCCGACGCGCGGTCGCTGGCGCGCGACCTCGCCGCCTGCGCGTGCGCCGGCGACTGGGACGAGGACAAGGCCGCCGCCTGGTGGGCGTCGCGGGACGAGCCGGCCGCCGCGCCGGTCGCCTGACGACGCCGCGCGCCTTCGATCGGAGGACGACCCCATGCCCGTGACGCCCTCGCGGCGGACGCTCCTGATCCTCGCCGCCTATGTCGCGGCCGCGGCGTGCTGGACGCGGTTCGCGACCGACGTCGCGCCCGGGTGGATCGCCGCGGGGCTCGAGGGACGGGCGCCTCGGCCGATCGAGGCCGCCGCTCGCTGGTTCGCCGGCGAACGCCAGACCGCCGGCGCGCTCGACCAATGGCGCGCGTCCGGGCCGGCCGTCGCCGGCGCGCTTTTGATCCACGCCGCGCTTCTGTTGGCGATCAGGCGGTGGTCGCGCGGCGGCGGGCGGGCCGTCACGATCGCCTCGGTCGTCCTGATCGTCGCCAGCCTGGCGTTCCTGATCGCCACGGCCGTCAACGGCGACGTGCAGGATTACCACCTCTACCTGGACATCTGGCGAGAAGTGCTGGCGGGGCATGATCCCTGGTATCTGGTCGCCGGCGGACCGACCGCCACGTTCTCGCTGCACGCCTACGGGCCGTTGTACAACCTGCTGGCCTTGCCGACGCTCTGGAACCCGCTGGGGCCCAAGCTCCTCTTCGCCGCCGCGTACTGGGCGTTCGTCTCATGGCTGGCGCTCGCGGCCCCCCGCCAGGGCCTGCCGAGTTGGTGGGCGCCGGCCCTGGCGATCTGGTTCGCGGGGCCGTTCGCGTGGGTGGAGATCGCCGACTTCGGTCATTTCGACGTCCTGGTCGCGCTTTCGTGCGTCGCGGCGATCGAGACCCGCGCGCAAGGGCGTTGGACCGCGGCCGCCTTATGGACGGCTTCCGGGACGCTCTTGAAGTACTTCCCGGCCGTGCTCGCGCCGTTTTCGGCCCTGGATCGGGGCAAGGTCCGGTGGCGATGGCTCGCGGCGACGGCGGGGCTTTCGGTGGCGGGGCTGGTGCTCGCCTGGGCGATCTGGGGCCCCTCGGTGTTTCGACCGTTCCGCCTTGCCGCGGGTCGCGAGTCGGCCGGGATGTCCATTTTCCGCTTCCTGAGTGGGAGCCACTCGCCGATCGGGCGCGACACCCTGGTCTTCTCGCCCGACGAGATGTCCGGGCCGATCTTGCTCCTGGGCCTCTACATGGCCTGGCGATGGTGCCGACGATCCGGCCTGGAGCCCGCCGCGGCGGGGGTGACGGCCATCGTCGCGACGCTCGCGCTTTACAAGGTCGGGTTCCCGCAGTACTACATGGTGGCGTATCTGCTGGTCCCGTACTGGTTCGCGCGCGAGTCCGCGACGCTGTCGCGACGGGGGTGGGTCGTCGTGGCGTACCTGGCCGCGTTCGCGTGGATCTCGCTCTACGACTTTCGGATGGCCCGCGACGTCCCCCCTTCGATCCTCATCGACGAGTGGGCGGGACTGGTGACGTTTCCGCTCATGACGGCGTTGGCGGTGGCGATCGCCGCGGTGGGGAGGAAGGAGCCGTCGCCGGACGTCAGCCCGTCGTCGTCGAGTCCAGGACCTCGTCAAGGGTGACGAGTCGGCCCTCGTCGACCGCCTTGCGGACCAGAAGGCCGGCGAGGGTGGCGTCGCGGGCTTCCTGGAGCGTGACCGGCGGGGCGGGGGGGG